>Ga0265297_10000621_pt1 | contig 101567 bp, 104 predicted proteins | sample Munlanlwell13791_FD_192502 | JGI IMG/M metagenome (GOLD analysis project Ga0265297, IMG submission 192502) | Leachate microbial communities from a municipal landfill in Southern Ontario, Canada - Leachate well 137-91 | ecosystem: Engineered > Solid waste > Landfill > Unclassified | place...
AGTGGCGGAGCAGGCGGCAGGTCTCCTCCGGCTTTTCGAGCGGCGGCAGGTGGCCGCAGTCGCAGAAGACGTGATAGGTCGAGCCCGCAATGCCGCGGTGGAGCGCCAGGGCTTCGGTCGGCGGCGTGATGCGGTCGCCGTCGCCGACCGCGACCAGGGTGGGCACCGCGATCGCGGCAGCAGGGGACGCGAATCGACCCGGCCCAGAATCGCCTGCAACTGGTGCCGATAGGCTTCGACCCCGACCTTTTCCGCCATTTCCATCACCGTCCGGCCGACCGGCCCGTCGACATGGGAAGCATGCACCAACTCGGGCAGGAAGCGCCGGGTGACGCCGACGAAACGGCCGATCTTCAGGCTCATGAGCCCGGCCTTGCGGCGCTTCGCCTGCTCCGGCCCGTCGAGCCCGGCCGAGGTGTCGAACAGGGCCAGGCGGCGCACCCGCTCGGGCGCCCGGCGCAGGATCTCGAAGGCGACATAGCCGCCCATGGAAAGCGCGGCCAGGGCGAAATCGCCCTCCACCGTGGCGAGCGCCCGCTCGGCCATGGCGGCGATCGTCGCATCCTGCGTCAGGTCGGCGATACGGGCATCGGCGATATCGGCCAGCGCCGTGGCCTGACCCCGCCACAGCCGCTCGTCACAGAGCAGCCCGGGCAGGAAAAGAAGGGGAATACGGCTCACGGCGGTTCCGGCGAATTGGAGCGGGTGATGGGAATCGAACCCACGACACTCAGCTTGGGAAGCTGATGTTCTACCTCTGAACTACACCCGCGCCGGGAGCAGGCGACGTTCTTAGCAACGATGCGCCCGCCCGTCAAAGTCAAACGAAGGATCATGGCGGCCCGGCTTCGAGCCGCCAGTCGCCCAGGAGTTCCGCGACCCGCGGATCCAGGGCCAGGATGGCGTCCGCGACGGCAAAGGCTTCGCCGGCCAGGCTCGTCCCGATCACTTCGTCGCGGCGGAGCGCCCGGCCGACCAGGGAACTCGCCGAAACGGGCCGGCCGGCCGCGTCGATCACCATCATGGCGGGGCCGGTCTCGAGCCGCCGGTAGGCGAGAGCGAGGGCGACCCGTCCCGCCGCCGTCGCCCCCTCGCCCCAGCCGCCGAGGATGAGATCGATGTTGGCCCCGCGATCGGCGACATGGCCTTCGGTCCAATGGACGAAATAGGCCGCGGCAGCCCGGCCGTCGACGAAGGCATGGCCCCGGACGATGCGCGAACGCCGCCCGCAGCAATCGCATACGGCGCCATCTTCGGCACCCGTCGGCTCGACGGTCACGGACATGGCGGTCTGCCTCGGGGCTTCCCCATGCCCCCGGCCCGTCCCCCCGGTTGGAGCGAGGGACGCCAAGCAAACGAAAGGCCCCGGCCGGCGGCCGGGGCCTTCGGGCGATCCTGGATCAGAGGGAGTTGTTGATCCACTCGACGATCTTGCCCTTGGGCAGGGCGCCGACCTTGGTCGCCGCCACCTTGCCGTCGCGGAACAGCATCAGGGTGGGGATGCCGCGCACGCCGTAGCGGGCCGGGGTGCCCGGGTTTTCGTCGATGTTGATCTTGGTGATGGTGACCTGGCCGCCCAGTTCCTCGGCGATTTCTTCGAGGCTCGGGCCGATCTGCTTGCAGGGGCCGCACCATTCGGCCCAGAAGTCGACGACCACGGGGCCGGGGGCGCCGAGGACGTCGGTCGCAAAGGAGCTGTCGGTCACCTTCTTGGTGGGCATGGTTCAGGGTACCTTTCGTGGCGGCGGGACATTTCGCCCTGCAGCATGAGATCACTCGGTCGGTAAATCTAGGTAGCCCCGGGGGGAGCGTCAACAGGGCGGGAGACGCCGGGCAGGTCTGCCAGACATGCGTCGAGCGCTGCGCCCGGGATCGGCATCAGGCGCGGCGTCTCGGTCCAGAGCAGGGCCGCCTCGACCGGGCGCCCGGGATAGAGCCGGGCGACCGCCGCCCGGTAGAGCGCCAACTGGCGGAGATAGCCGGGTGCCACCGCCCGCCAGTCGGCCGGCGAGGGCCGGTCGGTCTTGAAATCGACGATCAGCACCCGGTCTTCCAGCACCGCCAGACGGTCGATCTGGCCGAGCACGGTTTCTTCGCCCAGCACGGCGGCGATCGGCACTTCCGGCCGGCTGCCTGGGCCGAAGACCGGGGCAAAGGCGGGATCGGCCAGCACCGCCAGCGTCTCCGCCGCCAGGGCCGCCTGGCCGTCCGGTCCCAGGTCTTCACCGCGCAAGGCCAGGAAGCGCGCCGCCGCCCCGGCCCGGGCTTCCGCCGCCACTTCGGGCAGGAGTTCGAGCAGGCGGTGGACGAGGCGCCCGCGCAGGAAACGCGCCGTCCCCCCGAGGGCGAGCGGACTCGCCACCCCGAGGTCGGCATCGGCGAGGCGGGACGGGCTCAGGGGATCGGACGGCCGGCGCTCGACCGGGGCCGGGCGGGCGGCCCAGTCGGGCAAGGCCCGGGCGGCGACCGCCCCTTCCGCCGCCGCTTCCTGCTCGGCCACCGGGGCTTCCTGCGGACTCGCCAGGCGAAGCACCGGGGTGCCGTCGGACAGGACCGCTTCCGTGGCCTCCGCCGGGAAGGCGGCGGCCACGAGATCGTACCAGGAGCCGGCCTGATGCGCCTGTTCGGCCCGGCCGGCGCGCCAGCCGCAGACGATCAGCCGGTCCTCCGCCCGCGTCAGGGCGACATAGAGGAGGCGGCGATATTCGGCCAGTCCCGCTTCCGCCACGGTCTGGCGAAGGTCGGCCACCGCGGGCAGGGCCATGGCCCCGGCGACGGCCCAGACCGGCAGGCCGCCCGGGGTCCAGAACAGGGATTCGCGGGGCGCCGGCACGCCCGTGGTATCGGGCAGCAGGACGATCGGCGCCTGCAGGCCCTTGGCGGCATGAACGGTGAGGATGCGAAGCTCGTCCCGGCCGCGGTCGAGGTCGCGCTTCAGTTCGATCTCGCCGGTCGCGACTGCCTGGAGGAAGCCTTGCAGCGAGGGCGCGTGATCCGACTCGTGGCGAAGGGCGAGGGAGAGAAATTCCTCGACCGGTTCGGCCGCCTGGGGACCGAGACGGCCGAGCAGGCGCCGCCGCCCGCCGTGACGATCGAGCAGCCGGGCGAAGAAATCATAGGGGGCGACGTAATCGGCGCGTTCCAGCACTTCGGCCAGGAAGCCGTGGGCGGCGGCGAAATCCGCCCGCTCGCCCGCCCTGGCGCGCAGCGCCCGCCACAGGCTCCAATTCTCGGCACGGGATGCCGCGAGTTCCAGCAGCGCTCCCTCGGCGAGGCCGACGAAGGGACCCTTGAGGACACAGGCCAGCGTCAGGTCGTCGTCCGGCAGCAGGGCGAAACGGCCGACCGCCATCAGGTCCTTGACGCCGAGCTGGTCCGCCAATGCCATGCGGTCGCTGCCGGCGACGGGCACGCCGCGCGCCTTGCAGGCCCGGGTCAGGGCGTCGACGAAGGGGGTGCGGCGGCGGACCAGCACCATGATGTCGCCGGGCCGGATCGGCCGCCCGCGCGAGGGCAGGATGTCGCGCCGGCCGAGCCAGGCGGCGGTCTCGCCCGCGATCCGCTCGGCCAGTGCAGTCTGGGCACTGCGCCCGCGGGCGGCGCTGCGCATTGCGGCCCAGGCTTCGCCTTCCTCCGCCGTTTCGCCCTCTTCGACCGGCCAGAGTTCGATCAGGCCGGCGCCACCCTTGCGATGGGCGGCATGGGCCAGCACGCCGTCCTCGACCACGCCGGGCTTCGCCGGGTCCTGCGCGAAGACGGCATCGACCAGGCCGAGCACGAGCGGCACCGAGCGGAAGGAGAGATCCAGCTCGACCGGGCGGAACTGCTTGCCGGCGGCTGCCGCGGCCAGGGCGACGCGGCGGCGTTCCTCGCCGAAGACGGCGGGTGCCGCGCCCTGGAAGGAATAGATCGACTGTTTGACGTCACCCACGGCGAAGACGGTGCGGTGCCGTTCCCCGGCGCTCTGGCCGGCGAAGAATTCCTCGGTCAGGGCACGCACCAGTTCCCACTGCGCGGGGCTGGTGTCCTGCGCCTCGTCGATCAGCAGATGGTCGATGCCGCCGTCGAGCTTGTAGAGGACCCAGGCCGCGGCCGCCCCCTTGGTCAGGAGGTCGCGCGCCTTCAGCACCATGTCGTCATAATCGACCGCGCGGCGCCGCGCCTTGGCTTCGGCGTAACGCCCCAGGATCGCGGCGCCCAAGGTGAGCAGGGCGGCGGAGGCGGCATGGACATCGGCCGTGGTCGCCTCGATGCGCAGCTTGGCCAGGAGATCGGCTTCGTCCGCCATCCAGGCCGCCTCGCGCGGGAAGCGGGCAGCCAATTTCACCGTCATCGGATTCTTACGCGGGAGCCCCTTGTCGGTCAGGAAAATCGCGACATAGCTGTCGAAATCGCCGCCGGCGACAAAGGCGGCCAGGGCTGCCGCCGCCTTGGCGTCGGTCATCGTCCCCTGAGCCAGCGCCGCCGCGACGTCTCGGAGTGCCGCGGGCGACGCCCGGCGGCGGGCGGCGAAGGCGTCATAGACGGCGGCCCCGCCGCCGACGTCTTCCGGCCCGCGGCCGAGCGCCAGGGCGAGATCGCCCAGGTAACGCGGCAGGGTCGCCGGCCCCAGATCCTCCGGCAGACGGGTGCGGCCGCCGACGAAGCCCGACACCATGGCATCGAAAGTCTCGTCCGAGGCGATGGACGACAGGCGTTCCACCGAAGCCTTCAGGGCGGGATCGGCGGCGCGCAGCACTTCGGCCGTCGCCTCGGCCAGGAGTTCGGCGGCACCCGCCTCGTCCAGTGCGGTGAAGCGCGGCGCCAGGCCGACCTCGACCGGGAAACGGCCCAGCAGCGACTGACAGAAGGAATGGATGGTCTGGATGCGGAGTCCCCCCGGCGCCTCCAGCACGCGGGCGAAGAGGCGGCGCGCCGCCACCATGGTCTCGACTTCCGGCGGCTCGCCGGTCAGCCGGGCCAGGGCGTCGAACAGGCGGGCGTCGGGCGCCACCGCCCAATCGGCCAGGCGGGCCTGGATGCGGTTGGCCATTTCGGCCGCCGCCGCCTTGGTATAGGTCAGGCACAGGATGCGTTCCGGCGCCGCCCCCGCCAGCAGCAGGCGCAGCACCCGGTTGGTCAGCACATGGGTCTTGCCCGTGCCGGCCGAGGCCGAGACCCAGGCCGAGGCGGCGGGATCGGCGGCGCTGGATTGGGCCGCGGTCATGCCTCGCCCTCCTCGCCCCATTCGCCGACCCGGGCGAGATGGTCGTAGTCCCCGAAGCCGGCGCGCTTCGGGTTGGGCTTGGCCAGATAGGGCTGGTCGGGATCGGCATAGGCGGCGAGCAGGCGGACGGCGCCTTCGACCGCGCCGTCGGCGAGCGTCATGGCGTCACCCTCGCCGATCGTCTTCACCTCGCCCGCCGGTTTGCCGCCGGTCAGGCGCCAGACTTCGATGGCGCCGACCGAGGACGGGCCGACCTCGGCGAAGCCGCCGCGCGCCAGGATCGCCGCTTCGAGCGGCAATTGCGGGCGATAGCCGCGCTCCATGTCGGGTTTGGTCGGCGGCCGGCCCGTCTTGTAATCGATCACGACCGTACTGCCGTCCGGGCGGCGGTCGATGCGGTCGGCCCGCGCCGTGATCACATGGTCGCGCCCGCCGGCGGCAAGCGGCATTTCGCCTTCCGTCTCGACCGCCAGGGGGGCGAAGCCTTCGGCCCGGCGCGCCGCCTCTATCCCCAGGAACCAGCGCGCCACGCCGAGGAAGCGCGGCCACCAGAAGCTCTGCACCGCCGGCTGGTCGTCGTAACGCCGGAAGACCTCGCGCCCGAGGGCGGTCAGGCGTTCCAAGGCGTCGTCCGGCAGCGAGCCGGGGCCGGTTTCGCGCACGAAGGCGTCGAGCACTTCGTGGATGATGTTGCCGCGGTCGCGCGCCCCCGGCGCCTCGTCGATCGGGGCGAGCGGCTTCAGGCGCAGGATCCGCTTGGCATAGAGGGCATAGGGATCGCGCACCAGCCCTTCCATGTCCGAGACGGAGAAACTGGTCGGGCGGAGTTCGACCGGCGGGCGGGGCGCCGGCTCGGGCCAGGGGGCGCCTTCCGGCGGGTCGAGCGACAAGGCCCAGGCGGGCGCAGGGCCTGCCTGCCAGCGCCCCTCGCCCACCAGGGCGTCGAGCCGGCGGAGCCAGCGCGACAGCACGGTCGGCGACAGGTCGACCTTGGCCGCCCGGGTCAGCACCACCCGGGGCGCCGCCGCCAGGGTGACGAAATCATGGGCCGCCTGGCCGAGCCGGCGCTCGACCGGGGGCAGCCCGAGCTTTTCTCGCATGGCACGCGAGGCCCAGGGATCGGCCGGCGGTTCGGCCGGCCAGGTGGTTTCGTTGAGACCGCCCAGGATCACCAGGTCGGCCGCTTCGAGACGCGCCTCTTGCGGGCCCAGAATGCGCAGCCGCGGATGCCGGCCCCAGCGCGGGCGGACCGCGACGCCGGCCGCCAATTGCTCGAACAGGCCCGGATAGTCCCGCGGGGCGAGTTCGGCCATGGCGGGGGCTGCCGCCAGCATTTCCTGCATCAGGCCGGCGGCGGCCTCGCCCGCCTCGCCGCGCCAGAGGATTTCGGCACCGGGCGCTGCCGGCCCGTCGGCCAGGGCCTCAGTGGCTTGGACATGGGCGGCCGCGATCGCCGCGAGATCGCCGCCCGCCGCCAGCGCGGCCGCCAGCGGTGCCGTCGCGCGGTCCAGGCGGTCGACCAGATCGGCCAATTCCTCGTCCTTCGCCGCCGCGAGATCGCGCAGGGCGGCGAGGCCGGCGGCCGGCCGCGGCCCGCGCAACAGCTTGCGTTCCAGCCGGCGCAGACGGCGCAGCATCTCGGCCCGCTCGAGCCCCAGGGTGGCGAAGGGGTGCTTCAGGCAGGCGAGCAGATCGAGCGGCGTGAAACGCCCCGCGACCATGTCGACGGCATGGCGGAGGAAGGCCCCCGGCACGGTGGCGCCCAGGCTGGTGCCGGCGCTGTCGTCGACCTCGACCTCCCAACGGGTCAATTCGGCGGCGACGCGACGCGCCAGGTTGCGGTCCGGCGTCACCAGCATGGCGGTCGCCGCCGGGGTTTCCAGCACTTCGCGCATCAGGAGGGCGATGGCACGGGCTTCGGCCGGGCTGTCGGCGGCATCGATGCGGAAAAGGCCGGCGAGCGCGCCGTCGAGATCGAGGCTGCGGCGGCTGGCCGACCAGCGCTCGGTGGTCGCCGCCGGTGCCATCGCTTCGGCGAGCAGGGCGGCGCGCGCATCGGGCGGGGGCACCGGCCCGCCGTCCGGCCAGAGGCCGACATCGGCGCGGTCGGCCCTGATGCGTGCCAGAAGCTCGCGCAGCATCCATTGCGGATGGCCCGGTTCCAGCGCCGCCCAATCGCCGTCATCCATGGCGAGGTCGAGGCCGGGCAGTACCACCGCCCCCTTGGGCAGGCGGGCGACCACCGCCATCAGATGCGCAGTGGCCGGGATCGAGCCGGTGGAACCGGCGACGATCACCGGATGGGAGGGCGGCGTCCGGCGCCAGGCTTCGGCCTGGGCGAGCAGGAGCTGGTTGCGCCGGGCCGCCGGGTCCATGGCACCATGGGCATCGCGGATCACCGGCCAATAGTCGCGCGCCGCGATCTTCAGGAAATCCAGCGTGACCTGCCAATGGCTGGCCAGCGCATCCGGCACGACGTGATCGAGGGCGGACCAATCGATGCCCTCGGTCTCCATCTCGTCGATCAGCCGGGCCAGCTCCTGGGCATGGGCCAGCGCCGCCCCGGCATCCGCCGCCTCGCCCCGCGCCCGCCACCAGCCCATGACCAGGCGGGCGAGCAGGAATTTCCGGGTCAGCGGCTCGATCGCCGGCGGCAGCTCCAGGGCGCCGGTCTCGGCCGTCAGGGCCAGTTCTTCCTCGTCCGCGTCGCCGAGCGGGCGGAGGCGGGGCAGCAACACCGCCTTGCCGGCGGAGCGGCGCAGGAAGGCTTCGCGGAGCGAGCGGGCGGCGCGCCTGGTCGGCACCAGGATCAGGCTCGCGGCGAGTTCCAGGGGATCGCCCCCTGCCCGCGCCAGCAGGGCCTCCGCCACGGCATCGACGAAGGAAGTGCCGGCCGGAATCGTGAACAGCGCCGGCCGGCCGGTGACCGGCGCCAGATCGGCGAGGCGAAGCCCTTCAGCCGAGGTCGGCAAGGGCGCGCTCCGCCTCGCCGATGGCGGCGATGGTGCCGACATGGAGGAACTGCCCGTCGAGCCGGAGGCCGTAGAGCCGGTCGGCCTCGATCGCCCGGTCCCACAGGAGATTGAGCGAGAAAGGTCCGTCCGGCAGGTCGTGGAAACTCGCCGGGTTCATGACGGCGCAGCCGGCATAGACGAAGGGTGCCACCTGGCTCTCGGGCCGGCGGGTCAGGCGGCCGTCCGCCGCCATCAGGAAGTCGCCGAGCCCTTCGAGGCCTACCGTGCCGATGGTCGGCGCCAGCAGGAGAAGGGCGTCCATCGTCGCGGGATCGAAGCTGCGGATCAGGTCGGCGATCGGATCGCGCATCCCTTGGCGCCACAAGGTATCGGCATTGCAGACCAGGAAGGGCTTGTCGCCCAGCAGGGGCAGGGCCTTGGCCGTGCCGCCGCCGGTTTCGAGCAGGAGCCCGCTCTCGTCCGAAATCTCGGTCGCCGGCCCCATGCCGGCGGCGCGGCGGAGCAACAGGCGGGCGGCGATCTGGTCGCCCAGGTGGTGGGTATTGACGACGGCGCGGGCGATGCCGGCGGCGGCCAGGCGGTCGAGCAGGCGATCGAGCAGGCTCCGCCCCGCGACCTCGACCAGCGGTTTCGGGATGCGGTCGGTCAGGGGGCGCATGCGGAGCCCCTTGCCGGCGGCCAGCACCATGGCGGTGTCGATGGCCGCGCTCATGCCGCGAAGGTCCGGATGCCGGCGCGCAGGTCCTCGCCCGGAAGATAATGGTCGTACCAGGCGCGCAGATTGCCCAGCAGGGGATGGCGCAGGTCACGCTCCAGATGACGCCAGACCCGCGGCAGATAATCGAGGTAGCGGGGCTTGCCGTCGCGCTTCCAGAGGCGGACGAAGACGCCGGCGATGCGGCTGTTCCGCTGCGCCCCGAGGATCGCATAGGCGGCCTCGAAGGCGGCGGCATCGAAGCGGGGATCGACCCTGGCCGCCCCCTTGGCATAGCGCGCCTTCAGCTCGGCGCCGAGGGCGGGGTCGACGTCGCGCCGCGCATCCTCGATCAGGGAGACCAGGTCATAGGCGGGGGAACCCAGGGTGGCGTCCTGGAAATCGAGCAGGCCGACCCGCGCCGCGCCCTTCCTTCCTGGCAGCCAGAGCAGGTTGTCGGCGTGATAGTCGCGCAGCATCAAGGTCTCGCGCTCGCGCGGCAGGCGGCGCCAGAGATCGGCCCAGATCGCCCGGAAAGCCTCGCCCGCCTCGGGCTCCAGGCCCATGCGAAGGGCGGGGACATGCCAGTCGAGCACCAGCGAGGGGCCGAAGGCGAAAGTCTTGGCGTCATAGGCGGCCGGGCGGTGCGCGGTACCGTCGACGAAGCGGGTGGTGCCCGGCGCCGGTGCGCCCCGCAGCTCGATCAACACGTCGACCGCCGCTTCGTAGAGTGCCTCGGTCTTGGCCGGATCGGCGGCCAGGACCGTGGTATAGCTGTCGTCGCCCAGGTCTTCGAGCAGCAGGAAGCCGCGGGCGATGTCGGCCGCCAGCACTTGAGGCGCCGAGAGGCCGATGCGGGTCAGGTGGCGGTCGATGCCGACGAAGGGGCGCACGTCCTCCTTGGGCGGGGGCGCATCCATCAGGACGGCGCTGCGGCCGTCCGGCTTTTCCACCCGCTCGTAGCGGCGGAACGAGGCATCGCCGGCGAGCGGCCGGCGCGCGGCATCGCCCCAACCGATGGAGCCCAGGAAATCGGCGATCGCCGCATTACGGTCAGTCATTCGGAAGATCCGGCAATCGAAAGTCCGGCGAGGCGCCGGCTCCAGGAACCATGGCCGATCAGTTCGGCCCTGCGGGCGGAGCCCGCTTCGAGAGAAGAAGGCAGGGCGGAGCCCGCTTCGAGAGAAGAAGGCAGGGCGGAGCCCGCTTCGGGAGAAGAAGGCGGGGCAGAGCCCGCCTCGGGAGAAGAAGGCGGGGCGGAGCCCGCGGTGAGCGTAAGTGTCACGTCCAGCCGATCGGCCGGCAGGCGGGAACCCAGCCGGTCCGGCCATTCGACCAGCACGATGCCGTCGTCCAACGCCGCGTCGAAACCCAATTCGTCGAGTTCCGACGGATCCTCGATCCGGTAGAGGTCGAAATGGGCGACGGGGCCGAGGTCGGTATCATAGGGCTGGACCAGGGCGAAGGTCGGGCTCGGCACGTCTTCCACGACCCCGGCAGCGCGCAGGAAGGCGCGCGCCAGTTCCGTCTTGCCGGCACCGAGATCACCTCGGAGCGCGATACAATCCCCCGGCCTCGCCAGGCGGGCGAGCCGGGCCGCCAGCGCGGCCGTCCCATCGAGGTCGGGCAAGTCGATCTGCACGCGAGAGGGGTCCGAATCCGGGTGTCGGCGGAAGATGGCGGACTTTAGCCTTTCGCCCCCAGGGGCCGCAACCCGGGGGCGCGAATTCGGGGGTGCTTGAATCCACGGGCGCATGGGGCCATGGTGGCGGCCCTGCTGGCAGTGGAGTGGTCAACGCATGTCCGAGATCCTGGCAACCGACGTCGCCATCATCGGGGCCGGCCCGGTCGGGCTCTTCGCGGTTTTCGAGGCGGGCATGCTGGGCCTGAAGTCCGTGGTCGTCGATGCACTCGATGCGCTCGGCGGGCAATGCACGGCCCTCTATCCCGAAAAGCCGATCTACGACATTCCGGCGCATCCCGCGATCGACGGCCAGACCCTGATCGACAAGCTGGAAGCCCAGGCCGCGCCCTTCGCGCCCTATTACCTGCTCGATCAGCAGGTCACCCATCTCGAACCGATCGACGGCGGCCGTTTCCGCCTGAAGACGAGCAAGGGTGCCACGGTCGAGGCCGGTGCCGTGATCGTGGCCGCCGGCTGCGGCGCCTTCGGGCCGAACCGCCCGCCGCTCGACAACCTGTCGCTCTACGAGAGCACCAAGGGGGTCCAATATCTGGTCCGCCGGCGCGAGGATTTCCGCGACAAGAAGGTGGTGATCGCCGGCGGCGGCGACAGTGCCGTGGATTGGGCGCTGAGCCTGGTCGAAGTGGCCGAGAGTGTCGCCCTGGTGCATCGCCGGCCGAAGTTCCGCGCCGCTCCCGAATCGCTCCGCCAGCTCGACGACCTCGCCAAGGCGGGGGCGGTCGATCTCGTGGTGCCCTATCAGCTCGACGGGTTGCAGGGGACTTACGGCAAGTTGACCGGGGTCCGCGTCGCCACCCTCGAAGGCGAGAAGAAGGTTCTGCCGGCCGATGTCCTGCTGCCCTTCTACGGCCTCGCCATGACCCTCGGCCCGATCGCCGACTGGGGTCTCGGGCTCGACGAGGCGCGGATCGCGGTCGAGCAGCGGAACTGCGCCACCAATATCCCCGGCGTCTTCGCCGTGGGCGACATCGCCACCTATCCCGGCAAGCTGAAGCTCATCCTTTCGGGTTTCGCCGAGGCGGCGACGGCGGCCCATGCGGCGCAGGCCCATATCTACCCGGACAAACTCGTGCATTTCGAATATTCGACCTCGCGCGGCGTGCCCGGCGCAGCCTGAGCCGGTGGCCGGGCTCAGCCTCTTCGTCCTGGCCGCGGCCTGCGAGATCGCCGGCTGCTTCGCCTTCTGGGCCTGGGCACGGCTCGGCCAGTCACCGCTCTGGCTGCTGCCCGGGCTCGCCTGCCTGATCGCCTTCGCCTGGCTGCTGACCAGGGTGGAGGCCGATTTCGCCGGCCGTGCCTATGCCGCCTATGGCGGGATCTATATCTGCGCCTCGCTCGCCTGGCTCTGGCTCGTCGAAGAGACGCGGCCCGATCGGTTCGATCTCACCGGCGCCGCCCTCTGCCTCGCGGGCAGCGCCGTCATCCTGTTCGGGCCGCGCGGCGCCTGATCAGATCCGATCCCTGATCGCCGCGAGGCCGGCCGCCGCGCAGGCTTCGTCCTTGTCGCCGCCGGGGGCGCCGCCGACGCCGATCGCCGCGATGATCTCGTCACCCGACTTGACGGCGACGCCGCCCGCGAGCGCCAGCACATCCGGCAGCGAGGTCAGCGCCGGGCCGTTCGGGCTCCTGGCCACCAGGGCCGCGAAAGCGCCGCTCGTATCGAATTTGAAGATCGGGCCGAGGGTCACCACCGTATAGGCCTTGCGGAAGCTCGAATCCTTGGTGTGGATCGTGCTGTGGTCGCCCTTGGCCTGCAGCTTGACGACACCCGACTGATCGACCACCGAAACCGAGACATTGTAGCCCGACGCCTCGCAAGCCTTGATCGCCGCCTGGGCCGCTTCGATCGCCAGCGCCAGCGGCAGGCTCCGCCCGCTCAAGGCGACCTGGGCCGGCGCCGGACTGATGCCCGCAGCGAGGGAAAGGGCCGCCGCCAGCGCCCCGCACGTCTTCTTGCCGATCATCGCGAACCTCTCAGGTCGAAGGGAAGGGCGCTCGCGGCGCCACAAATAACCTTCAAACATATTTTTAAGAGGTTATCAATCGCCTATTCGCACATGGGCGTCGCGCGCTGGCGGGCGCGGTGGGCGCTCGCCTTGGCACGGTTGCCGCAGGCCGCCATGGAACACCAGCGGCGGCCATGGCTCTTCGACGTGTCGTAGAACCAGAGGGTGCAGCCCTGGCCCTCGCAGTGACGGACCAGCGTCATGTCACGCCGGGTCAGCAACTCCGCCATGGCGGCGGCGAGCGGGATCAGCAGGGCGTCCGGCGTCTCGAAACGGCGGATTTCGGCGAGCGCCAGACGGTCGCCCGACGCCTCGACCCGGCGGTACAGGCGGTCCCGCTCCAGGAGCCCGTTGACCGGGCCGAGTTCGGCCAGGGCCGCGGCCTCCAGCGGGCGACCGGCATGGGCGGCGACGAAGCCGCGGAACCATTCGCGAAGCCCGCGCGCCCGGGCCGCGACGAGATCCAGCTCGTCCAGCACGGCGCCGGCCCGGAAACGTGCGATCTCCGCAGCCGGCACGGCACCCGAAGCGGCGAGCCAGTCCAGCAGGTCGGCGCCATCGGCCAGCCATTCGACCGGCAGGTCGACCGGTGTCGCGATCGAATTGAGGAAATCCAGGGCGAGGTCGTCGCCGATGAAGAAGGGGGCAGGACGGCCGGCGGCCATGAGCGAATCTCCCGCGATCGGCGGTCGGGCCGACAGGAATTAGATAACCGTAATTTTTTCGGTTTACAAGTTATCCAAAGCGCGATAACCGTCTTTATGCCGATTAAACGGTTACCATTTGACACCCGGACCCGAAAGGCCCCCTCCCATGCGCCGCTTCATCCTGGCCGCCGTCGCCACGGCCGCCTTCGCCCCCGTCGCCGACGCCGGCGTCAAACCGCACGCCGCTGCCGCCGTACCGGCGCCGACCTATCACACGGTCGCGGTCGACGACGTGAAGCTGTTCTACCGCGAGGCCGGCGATCCCAAGGCCCCGACCGTCCTGCTGCTGCACGGCTTCCCGACCTCGTCGCATATGTTCCGCGACCTGATCCCGGCCCTGGCCGACCGCTATCACGTGATCGCGCCGGACCTGCCGGGTTTCGGCCGCACCGAGGCGCCGGGCCGTGACGCCTTCGCCTATACATTCGACCACCTGGCCCAGGTGACCGAGCATTTCACCGAGGCGCTGAAGCTCGAGCACTATGCCCTCTATGTCTTCGACTACGGCGCCCCCGTGGGCTTCCGCCTGGCGCTGAGCCATCCCGAGCGGATCACGGCGATCGTCTCGCAGAACGGCAACGCCTATCTCGAGGGTCTCAGCGAGGGCTGGAACCCGATCCAGACCTATTGGAAGGACCCCTCGCCCGCCAACCGCGAGGCGCTGCGCGCCTTCATCACGCCCGATTCCGTCGCCGGCCAGTATTCCTTCGGCGTTTCCGACAAGGAGCATCTCTCGCCCGACGCCTGGACCCTCGATTCCGCCTATCTGGCGCGGCCGGGCAACGACGAGATCCAGCTCGACCTGTTCGGCGACTATCAGAGCAACGTGGCCCTCTATCCGAAATTCCAGGACTACATCCGCACGAAGCGCCCGCCGCTGCTCGCCGTCTGGGGCAAGAACGATCCCTTCTTCCTGCCGCCGGGCGCCGAAGCCTTCAAGCGTGACCAGCCCCAGGCGGAAATCCACCTGCTCGACGCCGGCCATTTCGCGCTGGAGAGCAAGGGGCCGGAGATCGCCGCCCTGATCCACGACTTCCTCGATCGCAAGGTGGCTCGCTGACGGGTCCAGCCCAGGGCCGGCGCCACCCCCAGCCGGCCCGCCCCTCCGCCCCGTGCGGGTTTATGTCGCAGCGCAGCAATTCTTGCCCTGCAACACTGGGCGCGAAGCTCTGCATCTGGCGAATTCGACCATTGTCTTTTCTATTCCGGGGGCAGTTCGGCGTTGACCCTCGCAGTCGAAACTCCATCTAATACAAGAATGTGATCGCCTCAGATCGTGCGTGGCCTTCCTGGCGCGGGGACATGTAATGGCGAGTACCCAATCGATGTCGGGGACCGCTGCGGCGCAAAACGCCGGCGGCGAGGTGAGTGCGGCCGACGTTGCCGCCCGGCTGGCGTCCGGCGGCCAAGACTTCGACGGCCGCAGGGCCGCCATGGCCCTTTATGGCATCTACGAGATTTCCAAGCTGCTGGCGACACCGGCCCGGCTGGAGAGCAGCCTGGCCGGCGTGCTCTCCCTGCTGTCGAGTTTCCTCGACATGCGGAACGGCCTGATCGCCCTGCTCGATGATGCCGGCACGCCGGAGATCGTGGTGGGGTCGGGCTGGAGCGAGGCGACGGCCAAGCGCTATTTCGAGCGCCTGCCCGAACGGGCGATCGGCCGCATCGTGGTCACCAAGACCGCGCTGGTGGTCGAGAACGCGGCCTATGACCCGCTGTTCTCCGACCTCGACTTTTCGACCTGGGGCCCCAAGGGCCTGTCCTATTCCTTCATCGGCGTGCCGATCAAGGAACGAGACAAGGTGATCGGCACCCTGACCATCGACCGGAACTGGAGCGAGCAGCCCCATTTCCGCTATGACGAAGATGTCCGCTTCCTGACCATGGTGGCGACCCTGGTCGGCCAGCAGGTCCGCCTGCAGCGCCTGATCGCCCAGGACCGCCAGCGCCTGATCGCGGAACAGCACCGCCTGGCCAAGGTGCTGGAAGAGAACGTCCGCCCGCTCCGCCCCGTCGGCCCCGTGCCGGTCAAGGGCATCGTGGGCGACAGCCCGGCCATCCGCTCCGTCCTCGACAAGGTGCGGATCGTCGCGCGCTCGCATTCGACCGTGCTGCTCAGGGGCGAATCCGGCACCGGCAAGGAACTCTTCGCCCAGGCGCTGCACGACCTGTCGCCCCGCAAGGACGCCCCCTTTATCAAGCTGAACTGCGCCGCCTTGCCGGAGAGCGTGCTCGAATCCGAACTCTTCGGCCATGAGAAGGGCGCCTTCACCGGCGCCGTGGCGACCCGCAAGGGCCGTTTCGAACTGGCCGACGGCGGCACCCTCTTCCTCGACGAGATCGGCGAAATCTCGGCCGTGTTCCAGAGCAAGCTCCTCCGCGTGCTCCAGGAAGGCGAGTTCGAGCGGGTCGGCGGCAGCAAGACCCTGAAGGTCGACGTGCGCCTGATCGCCGCCACCAACCGCAATCTCGAAGAGGCGGTGGCCAAGGGCGAATTCCGCGCCGACCTCTATTACCGGATCAGCGTGGTGCCCCTGTTCCTGCCGCCGCTGCGCGACCGCCCGGGTGACATTCCGAAGCTGGCCAAGGAATTCCTGCGCCGCTTCAACGAAGAGAACAGTACCGAACTGGCGATCGACGACGAGGCGCTGGCGGTCCTGTCGAGCTGCTATTTCCCGGGCAATGTGCGCGAGCTCGAAAACTGTATCCGGCGCACCGCGACCCTGGCCCAGGGCCTGTCGATTTCGGCCGGCGATTTCGCCTGCCGCAACGACGGCTGCCTGTCGGCCCTTCTATGGAAGGGCCCGATCCATCAGCAGAGCGCGACCCCGGCCGGCTTCCAGCCGCTGCCGATCGCCCCGCCCGGCCTGACCAGGGCGGCGCGCCAGCGCGAGGCGGCCCCGGCCCCCACGCCCTGCGACGCCGACGCGGGCGAATGGCCTGCCGCCTGCCCCGCCCCGGGCAATTGCCCGGCCAGCCCGGCCGACGGCAAGAGCGAGAAGGAACGCCTGGTCGAAGCCATGGAGACGGCCGGCTGGGTCCAGGCCAAGGCAGCCCGCATCCTGGGCCTGACGCCGCGCCAGATGGGCTATGCCCTCCGGAAGCACGACATTCCGATCAAGCGTTTCTGAGCTTTCGTACATATCGTGTCGGAGGACCGACAAGAATGACGCCCGCGTGTCGGAGGACCGACAAGCGGGCGTCGCGCTTTCGATGATCGCCCAATCAAATCAAGGCTTTGCCGTTCTGGCACGGCGCTTGCTCTCCCAACCGTGGGGATCTCACGTGACGGAGAGAGAGCGTGGCGCAACTCATATCGCTCGGCAGCCTTACGGCTCCCACCACCGCGGAATCGATGCGCGAGGCGCTGAAGGACGGCGGCTGTTCCTCGTCGAGCTGCGGCTCGTCCGACACGGCGAACGATCTGCCGCCGGAACTGTGGGACCGGATCAAGGATCACCCCTGCTATTCCGAAGAGGCCCATCACTATTTCGCCCGGATGCATGTCGCGGTCGCTCCCGCCTGCAACATCCAGTGCAACTACTGCAATCGGAAATACGACTGCGCGAACGAGAGCCGGCCGGGCGTCGTCTCCGAGAAGCTGACCCCGGACCAGGCGCTGCGCAAGGTGATCGCGGTCGCCAACGAGGTGCCGCAATTCTCCGTCCTCGGCATCGCCGGGCCGGGTGACGCCTGCTACGACTGGCGCAAGACCAAGGCGACCTTCGAGCTGGTCTCGGGCGAAATCCCGGACGTGAAGCTGTGCATCTCGTCGAACGGGCTGGCCCTGCCCGATCACGTCGACGAGATCGCGGCCATGAACATCGATCACGTCACGCTGACCATCAACATGGTCGACCCCGAGGTGGGTACCAAGATCTACCCCTGGATCTTCTACAAGAACAAGCGCTGGACCGGAATCGACGCCGCCCGGATCCTGCACGAACGCCAGATGGAGAGCCTGGACCTGCTGGCCGCGCGCAAGATCCTGGTCAAGGTCAATTCCGTGATGATCCCGGGCATCAACGACGAGCACCTGATCGAGGTGAACCGCGTCGTGAAGGAGAAGGGCGCCTTCCTGCACAACATCATGCCGCTGATCTCCGATCCGGCGCATGGCACCCATTTCGGCCTGACCGGCCAGCGCGGCCCGACCGCGATGGAATTGAAGGCGTTGCAGGACCAACTCTCCGACGGCACCAAGCTGATGCGCCATTGCCGCCAGTGCCGGGCCGATGCGGTCGGCCTCCTGGGCGAGGACCGGGGCCAGGAATTCACCATGGACCAGGTCGGCGAAGACGTCGTCTACGATCCGAGCAAGCGCGAGGCCTACCGCGAGATCGTCGCCGTCGAGCGCGGCGAGCATGTCGCCAAGCGCAAGGAAGCCGACGCCGAACTGAAGGCCATGGGCGAGACCGGCTCGGTCCTGATCGCCGTCGCCACCAAGGGCGGCGGGCGCATCAACCAGCACTTCGGCCACGCCAAGGAATTCCAGGTCTACGAAGCCTCGGCCAAGGGCATCGAATTCATCGGCCATCGCAAGGTCGAGCAATATTGCGAAGGCGGCTGGGGCGAGGATGCCACGCTCGACGGCGTGATCGAGGCGCTGGACGGGATCGACGTCGTGCTCTGCGCCAAGATCGGCGACTGCCCGAAGGACAGCCTGACCGCCGCCGGCATCGCCGCGACCGACGACCATGCCTACGACTGGATCGAAGCCGGCATCGCCGCCTGGTATGCGGCGCGTTACGGCGTCGAACCGGCACAACTTTCCGCATAACCCCCGAAGCAACGGAGCTCAATCATGGCCTACAAGATCATCTCCTCCCAGTGCACCGGCTGCAGCGCCTGCGAATTCGAATGCCCGAATGCCGCCATCTCGATGAAGGGCGACATCTTCGTGATCAACCCGAGCAAGTGCACGGAATGCGAGGGCCAGTTCGACAGCCCGCAGTGCGCCGCCGTGTGCCCGGTGCCGAAGACCTGCGTCCCGGCCTGATCCGGACATCGCCGGTCGCCGGCCATGGACCTGCCAAGCGAGGACCTCGATTGGCTGGGACGGCCCGTCACCTGCCGGTCCTGCCCGCACGAGGCGATGCATCGCGACGGACGCTGCCGCAAGGGCAGCGCCTGCGTGCGCGACCGGCGGGCCCGGCGGGTGGAACGCTTCTTCGTCGAACACCCGGATTTGGCGGACCATTACCTGGACCATCCCTATTTCGAGGTCCGGGCGATCGCCGCCAAATACGCCAGCCTGTTCCGCCTGCCTTCCCTGCTGGCGGATCCGGAGCCGGAGGTCCGGGCGATGGCGGCGCTGCGCCTGCCCGAGACACGGGTGAGGGAACTGGCGACCGACGGCGACCGACGGGTGCGCATCGCCGTGGCCAGCCGCTTGTCCGGCAAGGCGCTGATCGCGCTCCTGGACGACGAAGATTACTACGTCCGGCTGATCGCAGTCCGGCGCATGGAACCGGCCGTCCTGGCCCTCGCCATCGCCGATCCCGAACCGGAGGTCAGGCGCTGGGTGGCGCGGCGGATAGCGCCCGAACGGCTGGCCGAAATGGCGGCCGACGAAGACCCGCTGGTCCGCCTCGAAGTGGCGGAACGGCTGGACCCCGCGCGCCTCGGCCGCTTTGCCGCCGATCCGGACCTGCGCGTGCGCTTCGCCGCGGCGGAACGGGCGGCACCGTCGGTGCTGCCCGAATTCGCCGAGGATGCCGACCCGCTGGTGCGGGAGAACGTGCAGATCCGCCTGAACCGCCTGCGTGAAACCGAGGAGGACGACGATGGGACTTGGCCGTGAGGAAGAGGTGGAGACCCGCAAGCCCCCGGTCTTCAAGCCGGGCACCAAGGTGCGCTCCACCAAATATGTGAAGAACGACGGCACTTTCGCCGGCCGTGACGTGGGCGAGATCCTGGTCCGCAAGGGCGAGGTCGGTTACGTGCGCGACATCGGCATGTTCCTCCAGCGTTACTACATCTATGCCGTCGAATATGTCGACAGCGGCATCGTCGTCGGCATGCGCGGGCGCGAATTGGCCGCCGTCGACCAACCCAGCGAAGGAGCACGCGCATGAAGGTGATGATCCGCAAGGCCGCCACGGGCCTGTCCGTCTATGTCCCCAAGAAGGACCTCGAGGAAGGCGTGGTCGAGATCGAGCGCGAGGCGCTGTGGGGCGGCTGGGTCAAGCTCGCCAACGGCTGGATCCTCGACCTGCCGGAAATGGCGGCAGACACCCGCCTGCCGATCACCGTGAACGCCAAGAAGCGCGGCGGGGAGGATTGAGGCCATGAACGCGCTGCCGCCCCTCGACATCGCCGCCGGCGAGGCCGCCCTGCCCCAGGTCGTCGCCGCCCTTCGTGCCGGCCGCCTGGCCCCCTTTGCAGGCGCCGGCGTGGCCGCCCTGGCCGCGCCCGCTGTGCCGACCTCCTATGAGGCGCTGGCCACCGCACTCGGCCGCCGGGTCGCCCTGCCGAAGCGGGCCCGCGGCAACCCTTGGGCCGCCGCGCAATATATCGAGAGCAACCGCCACCGCGCGACCCTGACCGCCCTGATGGCGGAGATCTTCGCGGCCCCGGTCGAGCCCACCGCGCTGCACCGGGCGCTGGCCGCTCTGCCGTTGCCCCTGATCGTCGACGGCTGGTACGACGGCGCCTTCCGCAAGACGCTCGAAGACCGGACCGGCTGGGGCGAGATCCAGGGCATCACGCGGGCCGGCATCGGCGAAGATCGCTGGTACCGCGCCTATGACGCCGCCGGTGCGGAAATCCCGGTCGCAGAAGCCGAGGCGTGGGAAACGCTCCTCTACAAGCCGCATGGCGGCATCGTGCCCGCGCGCAATTTCCTGGTCGCCGATTCCGACTATGTCGAAGTGCTGACCGAGATCGACATCCAGACCCCGATCCCCGATGCGGTGAAGGAACGGCGCAGCACGCTCGGCTTCCTCTTCCTCGGCTGCCGCTTCACCGACCAGCTCCTGCGCACCTATGCCCGGCAAATCCTGAAACGCTCCGCCGGGCCGCATTTCCTGGTGCTGGATGGTGCCCCCTTGAGCCGGAACGAGGTCCGCTTCCTGGCCGAACAGGCGATCGTGCCGATCGACTGCACGCTGGCGGACTTCGCCGCCGCGCTGGGGGCCTGAGAAGCGTCGACGACAGGGAGATTGTATCGGCGGGCGAGTGTGCCTAAGTAGACGGATCATGTCGAACGCCGCCCCCGCCGCCGAAACCCTGCTCGTCCTCCTGGCCGACTATCGCCCGCCGGCCTTCCTGGTCGATACGGTCGAACTCGATTTCGACCTCTCGCCCAAGGCGACACGGGTGACCGCACGCCTGGCGCTGCGCCGGAACGGCCCGCCCGGTGCGCCCCTGGTGCTGGACGGCGAGCGGCTGACGCCGATCTCCTTCACGATCGACGGCGTCGCCCTGGCCGAGGGAGCCTATCGGATCGACGAACACGGCGTCACCGTGGACACGGTGCCCGACCGCTTCACTTTCGAGAGTGTCGTGGAGATCGATCCCGCGGCCAATACGGCCCTCGAAGGCCTCTATATGTCGGGCGGGCGCTATTATACCCAGTGCGAGGCCGAGGGTTTCCGCAAGATCACCTGGTTCCCCGACCGGCCGGACGTGCTCGCCCGCTATACCGTGCGCATCACGGCACCGGCGGCCTTCCGCCACCTGCTCGCCAACGGCAACCTGATGGAAGCGGGCGAACTGCCGGACGGCCGGCATTACGCGGTCTGGAACGACCCCTTCCCCAAGCCCTGCTATCTCTTCGCCCTGGTGGCCGGCGAACTCGACCTGCTGGAGGACAGTTTCACCACCGCCTCCGGGCGCACCGTGGCGCTCCGCCTCTATTGCGATCCGGGCCAGGTTTCCCGCGTCACCTACGCCATGGACGCGCTGAAGCGGGCGATGCGCTGGGACGAGCAGGCGTTCGGCCGGGAATATGACCTCGACCTCTTCATGATCGTCGCGGTTCGCGACTTCAACATGGGGGCGATGGAGAACAAGGGGCTGAACATCTTCAACTCCTCCCTCCTGCTGGCCGATCCGGCGACCGCGACCGATTTCGACTACGAGCGGATCGAGAGCGTGGTCGCCCATGAATATTTCCACAATTGGACCGGCAACCGCATCACCTGCCGCGACTGGTTCCAGCTCTGCGTCAAGGAAGGCCTGACCGTCTTCCGCGACCAGTCCTTCAGCGCCGACCAGCGGGGCGAGGCGGTGCAGCGGATCAAGGACGTGCGCGCCCTTCGCGCCCGCCAGTTCCCGGAAGATGCCGGTCCGCTGGCCCATGCCGCCCGGCCCGAGAGCTATCAGAAGATCGACAATTTCTATACCGCGACCGTCTACGAGAAGGGCGCGGAGATCTGCCGCCTTTTGAAGACGCTGATCGGCCCGGCCGATTTCCGCCGCGGCATGGACACCTATTTCGCCCGCTTCGACGGCATGGCGGTGACGGTCGAAGACTTCCTCTCCGCCTTCGAGGCGGCGACCGGGCGTGATCTTTCGGGTGTCCTGTCCTGGTACCGCCAGGCCGGCACGCCGAGCGTTACGGTGAAGCCCGCCTACGACCCGGCGGCGAAGCGGCTCACCCTCTCGCTGGCACAGAGGACGGCGCCGACCCCGGGCCAGCCGGTGAAGCGCCCGCTGCCCGTCACCCTTCGCCTCGGCCTGCTCGACGAAGACGGAAGGGTGCAGTCCTTCGCCGCCCCCGGCGCCGACCCGGCCGAGGAAGCGGTGCTGGTGCTCGACGGCGCTTCGGCCGAGATCACGCTCGAAGGCGTCGCCCGGCCGCCCGTGCTCTCCGCCCTTCGGGAATTCTCGGCCCCGGTCAATCTGACGCTGGAAGAGCCGGGCGAACACCGCTTCACCCGTCTCGCCGCCGATCCCGACCTGTTCAACCGTTGGGACTCCGGCCAGGCCTTGGCGCGCGAACTGCTGCTCGCCCGCGCCTATGGCACGCCGGACGTGGCGGGCGAGGCGCGTTACGTCGCCGCCCTCGGCAGGGCGCTCGACGACCAGGCGGCCGATGATGCCTTCAAGGCCCTGCTGCTGGCGCTGCCGAGCGAGCAGGACCTGGCGCTGGCGCGCCCGCCGGCCGATCCCGCCGCCCTGCACGAAGCGCGCGAAGCGCTTCGCCGGGCGACCGCGGACGCCTTGCGCGACCGTCTCGAACGGCTGCACGACATGCTCCGCCCCGCCGGCGCCTTCTCGCCCGATGCGGCGAGCGCCGGGCGCCGGGCGCTCCGGAACGCCGTGCTCGATACGCTGGCCGCCGCCGCGACGCCGGCCGACGTCGCCCGCGCCAAGGCCCATTACCAGGAAGCGGGCGACATCACCCAGGCCCTCGGCGGGCTCGGCGCCCTGATGCTGATCGGCGGACCGGACTACGGCGCAGCCGTGGCCGATTTCTATGCCCGCTTCGAAGCGGAACCGCTGGTGGTCGACAAATGGTTCGCGCTCCAGGCGCGGAGCCCGGCGGCCGACGTGCTGGACCGCGTGAAGGCGCTGGCCGCCCATCCCGCCTTCGACCGCAAGACGCCGAACCGCCTGCGCGCCCTGATCGCCACCTTCAGCCAGATGAACCCCTATCGGTTCCACGACGCCTCGGGTTCCGGCTATCGCTTCCTGGCCGACGAGATCCTGGCGATCGATGCCGCCAACCCGCAGATCGCGGCCCGGCTGATCGAGCCCTTGGGCGGGTTCCGCCGCTACCGGCCCGAACTGGCCGCCCTGATGCGGGCCGAACTCGAGCGCATCGTGGCGAGCCCCGGCCTGTCGCGCAATGTCGCCGAACTGGCGGGCAAGGCGCTGGCGGGCTGAACATCTGGTTCAAACGGCCGATGCGCGGCGGTGCCGCCCGGGCATTCTGGGCGCGCCGTGTAGTTTCAGCCGGGAGAAACCGGATGCCGATCCGCTCCATCCAGAGGGCCGTCCTGGCCGGATTGTTCCGCCTGCCCCATCCCGTGCTGCGCGGGATGAGCGGCGGACGGGCGGTCGTCCACGGCGGCAAAACGCTCGACCCGCATCTCCAGATGTTGCTGCGGCTGACCGGCCTCCGCCCGCCGTTGGAAACCCAGCCGATCGCGAAGACCCGCCGCCTGCAGCGCGACATGGCGAGTGCCCTCGGCGGCCGGCCGCGGCCCATGGCGCGGATCGAGGAGCACCGCGCCCCGGGACCGCACGGCGACATTCCGCTTCGCCTCTATGTCCCGCGCAACCTGCCGGTGGGGCCGGCCCCCACCCTGGTGTTCTTCCACGGCGGCGGCTTCGTCATCGGCGACCTCGATTCCTACGATCCGCTGTGCAGCTATCTGGCCGAGACGGCGCAGTGCCAGGTGCTCTCGGTCGAATACCGGCTGGCGCCGGAACACCCCTTCCCCGCCGCGATCGAGGATGCCGTGGCGGCTTGGCACCATATCGCCGCCGGGCACCGCGACTTCGGGGCCGATCCCGAGCGTCTCGGCGTCGGCGGCGACAGTGCGGGCGGCCATATCTCGGCCGTGCTGAGCCAGCAGTTGCGCGGCAGCGGCGCGCCCCTGCCCCGCCACCAATTCCTGATCTATCCGGCGACCGACCTGACCCGGCAATGGCCGTCGCACGAAGCCTACGGCAACGGCTTCCTGCTCGACCGCTCGACCATGGTTTGGTTCAAGGAGCAATTCCTGCCGGCGCATCTGGACCTCGCCGATCCCCGCATCTCGCCGCTCCGCGCAGTGGACCTGAGCGGCCTGCCGCCCGCGACCGTCGTCCTGGCCGGCTTCGATCCCCTGCACGACGAGGGCCGCGCCTATGGCGAGGCGTTGCAGGCGGCCGGCGTCCCGGTCGAGATCCTGCACTTCGAGACGCTGATCCACGGCTTCGCCTCGATGCCCGGCATTTCGCGGGGGTCGCGGCGGGCCGTGGCCGAGATGGCGGCAGTGCTCCGCCGCAGCCTGCACGGCTAAGCATCTTCAGGCGAAGTGGAGTCCGGTTCGCCGTCCGAAGATGCTTAAAATCAAAAGGTTAGAGTATCGGCGGAATGCACGTTCATTCCGCCGATACTCTAGAGGTCGAGCACCAGCCGCTCGCCCATGGGCGCGCGGGAGACGCAGGTCATGATCTGGTCGCCCGCCGCGCGTTCCTCGGGCGTCAGCACGCTGTCGCGGTGTTCGACCGTGCCGGCCAGCACGCGGCAGCGGCAGGTGCCGCAGACGCCCTGGCGGCACAGGGTCTCGGTCGGCAGGCGCTGGGCTTCCAGGGCTTCGACGATGCTCTGCCCCGGCGCCACCTCGATCGTCCGACGCGACCGCACGAGTTCCACGGTGAAGGCCGCGCCCGGGCCGCCCGCGGGTGCGAAATCTTCCGAGAAGACGGCCTCGGCTGGCCAGCCGAGGCCGGCCGCCGCCTCCTTCACCCAGGCCATGAAGCCGGCCGGCCCGCAGAGATAGAGCTGGTCGCCCGTACCGGGCGTGCCCAGGTCGCGGACAGGATCGAAACGGGCGCCGTCGTCGAGATGGATCCGCGTCCGCCCGGCGAAAGGCGCCTGCTCGAAGCCGGCGGCGAAGGGCACTTCGGCCCGGCTGCGCGCGCAGAGGTGAAGCACGAAGTCGCGATGTTCCGCCGCCAGTTCGGCCGCCATGGCGAGCAGCGGGGTCAGGCCGATGCCGCCCGCGACCAGCACCACCCGGCCCGTGCCGGGGCGAAGCGGGAAATGGTTGCGCGGCCGGCCGATGTCGATCCTTGCCCCGGGCACCAGGGTGCGATGAACCGCGACCGAGCCGCCCCGGCCCGCCTCGTCGCGCTTCACCGCGATCCGATAGGCCGCGGCCGCCCCGGGCCGCCCAACCAGGGAATATTGCCGGACCAGGCCCGAAGCCAGGCGAAGGTCGATATGGGCGCCGGCCGTGAAGGCGGGCAGCGCGCCGCCATCGGCCGCTTCCAGGACGAAGCTGGTGATGCTCGGCGTCTCGATCTCGACCTCGGCCACGCGGGCGGCGATCCAGTGACGTTCGGCCAGCGAGGGCGGCGGGTCGAAGCGCTTCACGCTGCCGCCGATGCCGCGCCAGAACAGGCCGAGGGGGGCGAGTTCCGCCGCCGCCGCGTCCCAGCCCGCCTCCAGCCGGTAGAAGGGAAGCTGGGGATAGAGATGATGGATCAGATGCGCGCTCTGCCCCAGCATGAAGAAGCGGGTGAGCGGGTTCCGCGTAATCATGGCCGTGGCATGGATCGGCCGCTCGCGCTGCTCGACTTCCGGCGGGTGCTGGATATGGGCGAAGAGATAGGCCGTGATCAGCAGGCCGAGGCGCTGCGGCAGCAGCCACAGGACCAGCCATTCGCTGGCATAGGGCGAGGCCAGCCAGGCGACATGCCAGGCGGCATAGAGCGCGAAGCCGGCGACGAAGCGGATGTTCTGGCTGGTGGCGAAACGGCCGGCCCGGCGCAGGTACCAGAAGAACCAGACGACATCGATGAAGCCGAGCACCAGGGGCAGCGACCACTTGGGTGCGATCACCATGATGTCGTCGGGATCCTCGTGCTTCTCGCCCGTGTGCTTGTGATGTTCGAGGTGCAGGATCCGGTAGACGGCGACCTCCATGCCCGGCATCAGCAATTGGCCGCCCAGGGTGCCGATGATTTCGTTGAGGAGCGGGCTTCGCGAGATGGCGCGGTGAGTGCCGTCGTGCAGCACGGTGAAGGAGGCATAGAACAGCGGCGCCGCCAGCGGGACCGAAACCCAGGCCGGGATCACGCCTGCGAGCCAGGCCCAGGCGATCAACCCGAAGGCCAGGTAGCAGCCCGCCGTCAGAACCAGCGTCGGCACCGGCAACAGCGGCAGGCGATGCAGCGCAGCCAGCCGCGTTTCCGCCCGAAGGCGCCCGACCAAGGCCCAATCGCCCTCGACAGTGCTCCTGACCGCAATGCTCATGGCCCATCCTCCCTCGCGCCGCCTTTGGCGGCATTGGCAGGACCATAACGTCAATTACGGCGTTATAACAGTGTTATTTTCGTTGCTCCACCGGCATCCCGGCCGCCAACAGCAGGTCGAAGCCGCGCATCAGGCGGGCTTCGTGATCCTCTCCGGCGGGATAGGTGCCCGAGAGTTCGAAGGTCAGCATGCCGTGGGCGGCGGCCCACAGGATGTCGCCGAATTCGCGGGCGTCGAGCTCGGGCCGGAACAGGCCTTCGGCCTTGCCCTGCTCGATCGCGGCGAGATAGGCGGCATAGGAGGGCCTGTCGCGCATGGCGACGACAAGGGAATGGCCGCGCCGGGTCAGCAGCTCGAAGGCGGCGGGATGTTCGAGGGCGAAGCGCCGATAGGCGAGGCCGAAGCCGCGCAGGCGGTCGAGCGGCGGCAGGCCGGAATTGGCGTCCAGGATATAGGTGTTCATCAGGTCGGTGGCGCGCGCCGCCAAGGCTTCGTAGAGGCCGGGCATGCCGCCGAACAGCGAATAGATCGCCATGGTGGAGACGCCGCAGTGCTTGGCCAGGCTCCGCGCGCTCAGGGCTTCGAGCCCGCTCTCGCCGACGATCGAGAGGGCGGCAACGACCACGGCCTCACGCCGGGTCGCGACATCGCCGAGGGGCGGCTGCACGCCGCCCGTCATGCTGTCCCCCCGGGACCGCCCATCGTCATGCTCGCCCTCGATCTCGCCATCAAGGCCCGCTTATAGGCCATCCGGGGACCTGCTGGCCAGCCGGCGAAACAGCGCGCTCAGGCGAAGGAAGGCTTCGGGCTTGGCCGGCCTGTCACCCAGGCCCACCGCCCAGGGCCTGGCACAGGGTGATATAGGCCTGGAGCGCGCCGAGGCGGCTCTGGACCAGGTCCGCTTCCGCCGTGCGGCGCGATTCCTGGGCGTCGAGCCAGGATTGCAGGCTGACCGCGCCGGCCCGGTAGCGCTCCTCGTAGAGCTGTTCCGACTTCTGCGCCGCCACCAGTGCCCGTTCGCGGATCGCCACTTCCTCGCCGTAGCGGCTGCGATTGGACAGGGCATTTTCGACGTCGCCGAAGGCTTCGTAGAGGGTCTGGCGGAAGCTCACCACCGCCTGCTCGTAGTCGAGCTTGGAGACTTCGATATTGAGCTGCGTCTGGTCCCAATTGAGGAACGGCAGGACGATGCCGAGGCCGAGGGTGCCAATCGGATCGGCCAGCACCTCCGCGAGGCTCGTGCTGCCGGTGCCCAGGCTGCCGGTCAGGGAAAAGCTCGGGTAGTAGGAAAGACGCGTCGCATCGGCGCTGGCCAGGGTCGAGCGCAGGCGAAGCTCGGCCGCGCGAAGGTCCGGCCGGCGGCCGAGCAGGCTGGCCGGCAGTCCGGCGTCGACCGCGGGCAGCGCGGTGCGCGGCAGGCGCAGGGCTTCCGGCTTCACCGCTTCGGGCGGTCCGTCGAACAATACGGCGAGGGCGTTCCGGTCCTCGGTCCGCTGCTGGAGCAGGCTCTGCAGCGCGGCGCGCTGGCTCTCCAGATTATACTGCGCCTGGACCCGGTCGAGTTCCGAGGCGCCGCCCGCGGCGAGCGAGCTTTCGACCAGGGCGAGGGTCTTCTCGGCATAGGCGATGCTCTGCTGCGCGAGATCGATCCGCTCGTTCAGATAGGCGACGCTCCAATAGAGATCGGCCACCGTGCCGACCAGGGAGAGGGCGGTGGCGTCGAGGTCCTCCGCAGTCGCATCGGCCTCGAAGCGGGCGGCGTCGGACTCGCGCCCCAGCTTGTTCCAGAGGTCGATCTCCCAGGCGGCGCTGAAGCCGGCGCTCGACTGCCGGCTGGTCGGATGGGCCTCGTTCAACTGGCGCGAACCCTGGAAATCCGACGAGGCGGAGAGCTGGGGCAGGCGCTGGTCGTCCTGGATGCGCGCGGTCGCGCGGGCCTTGCGCAGCTTGATCGCGGCGATGGCGAGGTCGTTGTTGCGGGTCAGCGCCTCGGCCACCAGGGCATCCAGCGCGGGATCGTTGAAATTGCGCCACCAATCCCGGGCAAGCGCGGTGCCGCCGGAGGTTCCCTGCACCCAGCTCGCGGCAGTCACAGCCTTCGGGACCTGATAGTGCGTGTCGAGCGCGCCGCAGCCGGCGAGCAGGAGGGCGAAGATATAGGGCGTATAGCGCATGATGTTACTCCCGCGACAGGGCCTCGACCGGGTCGAGGCGCGCGGCGCTGCGGGCGGGCAGGAAGCCGAAGACGATGCCGATCAGCGAGGCGCAGAGCACCGCGAGCACGATCGAGGAGACCGAGAAGGAGAGCCGGAAGGCAGTCGACAGGCTGCTGAACACCGCCCCGAAAGAGAGCGCCAGCACGATGCCGATGACGCCGCCGACCAGGCAGACCATCACCGCCTCGATCATGAATTGGCGCATGATGTCGCCCTGACGGGCGCCCACGGCCATGCGGACGCCGATCTCCTTGGTCCTTTCGGTGACCGAGACCAGCATGATGTTCATCACCCCGATGCCGCCGACCACGAGGGCGATCAGCGCGATCATGGAGATCAGCACGGTCATCGTCTCGGTCGTCTTCTGGATCGTCTCGCGCACCGTGTCGGTGTTGACGATGAAGAAATCCTGGGTGCCGTGGCGCCGGGTCAGCAGGCGGATGATGCCTTGCTCGGCGGCATCGCTGGCGACCGAATCGTCGACCCGCACCGTGATGCTCTGCAGGTAGGACTGGCCGAGCATGCGATAGAGCGCCGAGGTAATGGGGATGAAGACCTTCAGCGTGTCGGAATTGCCGAAGCCGCTGGTCATCGGTTCCAGCACGCCGACGATTCGGCACGGCACGTTGCCGAGCATGAGCACCTGGCCGAGGGCCGAGACGCGGTCGGGGAACAGCTTGTCCGCCGTATTGCTGTCGATCACCGCGATCTGGGCCATCGCCGCGGCTTCGGCCGCCGTGAAGCTGCGCCCTTCGGCGATCGTATAGCCCTTCACCCGGAAATACTGATCGCCGACGCCGTTGACCGAGACCGACAGGGCCTGGTCGCGCCACAGCATCACCTTGGTGGCGGAGACCGAAGGCGTTGCACTGTCGACGAAGGACTGGCGCGCCAGGACCTCCGCGTCGGAGGCGACCAGGGTCTGGATCTTGGCACTGTCCCGGTCGCCGAAACCCTTGCCCGGGAAGATCTCGACCGTATTGGTGCCGATCGACGAAATATCTTCGAGGATGCGCTGTTTCGAGCCTTCGCCGAGTGCCACCACCGAGACCACCGAGGCGATGCCGATGACGATGCCGAGCATGGTGAGGAAGGTGCGCAGCTTATGCGCCACCATGGCCCTGAGGGCCATGCGGAAGGCTTCGCCGAAACGGTCGAATTCCGCCATCAAGCGCCCGGCGCGGGGGGGCGTGCGGGAGACGCCGGGGGGTGACGCCTCCCGCACTACGTCAGTGGAGCCCTCGCCGACCGGGGGGGAAGAGCGGCGCTGGTCGCTGACGATCTTGCCGTCGCTGATCTCGATCCTGCGTTCGGCGATGCCTGCCACCGAGGCATCGTGAGTGACGATAACGATGGTATGGCCCTGGGCATGCAGCTCGCGCAGGAGGCCCAGCATGGCCTGGCCGCTCTGGCTGTCGAGCGCGCCGGTCGGCTCGTCGGCCAGGATCACCAGGCCGCCGTTCATCATAGCGCGGGCGACGCTGACCCGCTGCTGCTGCCCGCCCGAGAGCTGGCCGGGGCGGTGCGTCAGCCGGTCGCCGAGACCGAGGCGCTTCAGGAGATCGATCGCATCGCGCCGCCGCTCGCCGCGCGGCTCGCCGGCATAGATCGCCGGCACCTCGACATTGCCGACGGCGTCGAGATCGCTCAGCAGGTGATAGCGCTGGAAGATGAAGCCGAAGTATTCGCGCCGCAGACGGGCCAGTTCGTCGGCATCCAGGCTGGCGGTCTCGCGCCCGTCGATCCGGTAGGTGCCCGTACTCGGCCGGTCGAGGCAGCCGAGGATGTTCATCAGGGTCGACTTGCCCGAGCCGGAGGCGCCGATGATCGCGACCATCTCGCCCCGTTCGATCGAAAGGTCGACGCCCTTCAGGACCTCGATCTTCTGGTCGCCGGCATCGAAGCTGCGCCCGATGCCGGTGAGTTCGAGAAGCGGGTTGCTCATGTCAGAGCCCCATCCGCGGCATGCGCATCTGCATCGAGGTGCCGGCGGCGGCATCGCCCAGCACGACCTTCTCGCCGGCCGTGAGGCCTTCCTTCACCTCGACGTCGGTTTCGTCCTCGATCCCGGTGCGGATCTTGCGGGCGCTGACGGTGCCCGCGTCGTCGACGACATAGACGGTATAGGTTCCATCCGCCTCGCGCGTGCCGAGGGCGGTGGTCGGGATGGTCGGCACGCCCTTGGCGCTGCCCAGCACGACGGAGACCTGGGCGGTCATGTCGATGCGCAGGCGGCCGTCGCTGTTCGGCACGTCGAAGATGCCGTTGTAATAGATCGCGGTCGAGGTGCTGCTGCTCGACGAGGAGGAGGACGCGCTCGACGTCGTCGTGCTCTCGGAATTGATCGAGGTCGGCGCCGGCTCGATCATGCGGAGCTTCGCCTCGTAGCGCCGGTCGGGATCGCCCAGAATGGTGAAATAGACCGGCATGTCAGCGGTCACATTGACGATGTCGGCCTCCGAAATCTCGGCCTTCACGGTCATGGTGTCGAGCTGGGCGATCTTCACGATGGTCGGCGTGCTCTGGGCCGAATTCACCGTCTGGCCCTCTTCGACCACGACCGCGACCACGGTGCCGTCGATCGGCGATTCGATCCTGGTATAGCCGAGGTTCAGCTTGGCGGTAGAGACCTGGATGTCGGCCTGTTCGATCTGGGCGTCGAGCGCCGCGATCTCCGCCTTGGTGACCGCGAGGGTCGCCTCCGCCGTCTCGTAGTCTTCGCGCGAGGCGGCCGAGGAGGCGAGCATACGCTTCAGCCGGGCGAAGGCGAGTTCGGCCTGCTTCAGGCTGGCTTCCTTGGCCGCGCGCTCCGCCTTCACGTTGGCGAGCTGGGCCTCGGCGTCCTTCAGGCTGTTTTCCTGGGTCTTCGAATCGATTTCGGCGATCAGGTCGCCGGCCTTCACCTTGTCGCCGAAGTCGACCTTCAACGACTTGATCTGGCCCGAGACCTGAGCGCCGACGCTGACCTGCTTGAAGGCCTCCAGCGTGCCGTCAGCCAGCACGACATGCTCGATGTCCTTCGTGGTGACGGTCGCGGTCAGATAGCGCGGCGCCGTCTGCTCGGCCGGGAAGAACCAGAGCTTCGCCCCCCAGGCGAGGGCGCCGAGCACGACGATCAAGAGGAGGAGACGAAGGATGCGTGAAAAAGTCATGACAATGCCGTTCGCCGGAATCGATGGATGCAGTCTACGCCCGCCGGGGCCGGCTTTGGGTCAAGTCTTCGCCAGTCGATCGTCAAGAAAGCGCAAAGGGTCTTGCAGTCGGCACCAATCGCGTATGGTCTTGCGCCATGCAGAAGCCGGCCGATCCCAACCCCGTGCGCGTACTGCTCGTCGACGACGACGCCGAGCTGGCTGCCATGCTGGTCGAGTTCCTGGCCGCCGAAGGCTTTGTCGCGACCGTCGCCCTGAATGGCGAGGCGGGGCTGGAAGCGGCCCTGACCGGCGCCTATGACGCGGTCGTGCTGGACATCATGCTGCCGCGCCTCGGCGGCATCGAGGTGCTGCGCCGGCTGCGCGAGAAGAGCCGGCTGCCCGTGATCATGCTGACCGCCAAGGGCGACGACGTCGAACGGGTGATCGGTCTCGAGATGGGGGCCGACGATTATATTCCCAAGCCCTGCTACCCGCGGGAGCTGGTGGCGCGGCTGCGCGCCGTGCTGCGCCGGACCGGCACCGCGGCCCGTCCCGCCGAGGACGACCTCCTCCGCCTTGCCGCCCTCAGCCTGTCGCCGGGCCGGCACGAGGCGGCCTGGAATGGACGGCCGCTCGACCTGACGGTGACCGAATTCACCCTGCTCGAAATTCTGCTGATGGCGGGCGAGCGGGTCTCGACCAAGGACGAACTGTCCGAACGGGCGCTGGGGCGCAAACGTCAGCCCTATGACCGCAGCATCGACGTGCACATGAGCAACCTGCGCCAGAAGCTGGCCGCCGTGGCGGGCGACCGGCTGCACCTCGAAACCGTGCGCGGCATCGGCTACCGGCTGGAAGCGGCATCGTGACCCGCCGCCTGTTCTGGAAGATCTTCTTCGGCTTCTGGGTGACCTTCATCCTGATCATCGAGGGCGTCTGGCTGGTCTTCACGCTCCGGGACGTCCCGCCGCGAACCTATGAGATCGAGCAGGCCCGCCTCTCGGCCGAGGCCGAACTCGCCGCGGCGGCGCAGGTGCTGCGCCTCGGCGGCCGCCCGGCGCTCGACGCGCTGCTGGCCGAATGGCCGGCCGATCACACCCGGCGCCTCGCCCTCCTGGCGGCCGAGGCCCCGCGCCCGGACGACGAGCAGGCGATCGCGCGGACCGCCGAGCTGCCCGACGGCGGCCGCCTTCTCCTCGTCTATGACGCCAGGCCGGCGCCGCGCCAGCGCCCGGGTCCGTTCGACATTCCGCCCCCGCTCCTCGTGCTCGGCACGCTCGGCGGCCTCGCCTTCAGCGCCGCCCTCGCCTTCTATCTGACCCGGCCGATCAGCCGCCTGCGCGAGGGTTTCGCCGTCCTGGCGGGTGGCAGCTTCTCGGCCCGGCTGGCCCCGCGCATGGGCCGGCGGCGGGACGAGATCGCCGACCTGGCGCGCGATTTCGACCGCATGGCCGAACGGCTCGAAGGCCTCGTCGCCCTGCGCGATCAGTTGTTGCACGACGTCTCGCACGAATTGCGCTCTCCCCTCGCCCGGCTCCAGGTTGCGATCGGCCTGGCGCGCCAGAATCCGGAACGCTTCGACAGCGTGCTCGACCGCATCGAAGAAGAATCCCGCCGCATCGACACCATGGTCGGCGAATTGCTGAACCTCGCCCGCGCCGAGGCCGGAAGCCCACCGGGCGAAGACTATTTCGACCTCGGCAGCCTGCTCGAAGCCGTGGTCCAGGACGCCCGCTTCGAGGCCGGCCCCGCCGGCATCGAGATCGCCCTCCGGATCGACGAGGCGGCCAGTGCCCTGGTGGTCGAGGGCGACGCCGAATTGATGCGCCGCGCGCTCGAAAACGTACTGCGCAACGCCATCCGGCACGCCCCCGAAGGCAGCCGGGTCGACGTCGACCTCGCCCATCCCGGCGACGGCGTCGCCATCACCGTTGCCGACCAGGGCAAGGGGGTGGCGCCGGAAGACCTCGACCGCATGTTCGAGCCCTTCGTGCGCGGCGCCGGTGCGGCCGCCCAGGGCGGCTTCGGCCTCGGCCTCGCCATCGCCCGGCGCGCCATCCGCTCGCACGGCGGCACCATCGCCGCCGTCAACCGCCCGGAAGGCGGCCTCGAAGTGAGGATCGAGCTTCCGGTCAGATCGCCTTGAACAACGGGCTTCGCACCTGCTGGGCATCCGCCGCCGAGAGGAATTTCTCGGTATAGACGTCGCGTTCGAACAGGCGGCCCTTCATCAGGGTGCCGATACAGGCCTCGATCATCAGCGGCGGGCCGCAGAGATAGGCCTTGTGACCGCGGAAATCGTTGCCGAAATGATCCTTGGCAGCCTCGTGCACGAAGCCGCGGAAACCCGTCCAGTCCGTTCCCGCCGGCTCGTCCGAGAGGGCGGGAACATAGGTGAAGTTCGGATGTTCGGCGGCGAGCCTCAGGAATTCGTCGTGGTAATAGAGTTCGGCCCGGCTGCGCTGGCCGTAGACCAGGGTGATCGGCAGATCGAAGCCTTCCGCCAGCAGGTCCAGGATCATCGAGCGCGGGCTCGACAGGCCGGAACCGCCGGCCATGAAGATCAGCGGCACATGGGCCGATTTCCGCACGAAGAAGCGGCCGTAGGGGCCGGTGAAACGGACCCTGTCACCCGGCTTCAGCTTCTCGTGGATATAGGTGGTGCCCTGCCCGCCCGGCACGATGCGGACATTGAGCTCGACCTCGGCAGCACCCGGCGGCGAGGCGACGGAGAAGGCACGCGTGCCGATACCGCCCGGCAGCTCCAGGTTGACATATTGCCCGGCCTGGAAGGCGAAGCCGGCGGGATCGTCGAGCGCGATCCAGATCCCCTTGATGGTCGGCGTCAGTGCCTCGATCCGGCTGACGGTGCCGGCGAAATCCTTGACCCGCAGGTTCAGGGCATCCGGGTCCTCGTCGATCTCGGCCTGGATCACCAGGTCGCTCTCGGCCCGGGCGCAGCAGGCGAGGCATTTGCCCTCGCCCCGCTCGAAATCCATCAGGGCGAAGGTCGAGGCTTCGCCGTAATCGACGGCGCCCTCCAGCACATCGACCTTGCAGGTGGCGCAGAGGCCGTGGCAGCAGGCGTGGGGCAGATAGATGCCGGCCCGGAGTGCGGCATCGAGGATGGTCTGGCCATCCTCGATCTCGATCGTCGTGCCGAGCGGCTGGATCGTCAGCTCGTAACTCATCTCAACGCCCGATGGTCACGCTGTTCAGGCCAGGGGTGCGGAACCGCAGCAGTTCCTTGTGGGCGATGCCGTTGTCGGCCAGCGTGCGGTCGAAATCGGGCGTGAAGGGTTGCCCGCCCTTCAGCCATTCGACCTTGGACCAGTCGATCTTTTCCGCATCGGGGTCGAGCTTCAGCAGCTCGGCCAGCGGGCCGTCGAGCAGGGCGCGGAAAGGTGTTTCCGGCGGGATGCAGATCAGGAAGGGCGCCGCGAAGAGAAGATGGTGGTCCCAGCTCGCATAGACGATCTGGTTGCCGTGGAAATTCTCCACGCGGTCGCGGGGCACGAAATCATAGGGGGCACGGGCGGTGACGGACATGATGTTTGCTCCGGGCTTCTTGGCGGGCATTTTGGCGGTCTTTGGGAGGCGCGGGGCGAGCCCGCGCCCACTGATCAGTCGTTCCTTGTGGCGAGGCCGCGCCAGCGGTCGAAATTCACCTGGTCCGCGGAACCCGGGAATTCGCCGTTGTCCTGCCCGTCCGCAAGGTGCGCCCAGTTCATCCAGGCGCCCAGGTCGCCATTCACCGGCTCCTGGAACAGCTGCGGCATGGGCAGCCAGGCCTGGACATATTTCTCCGGCTCGTGCTCGAAGACGTCCTGACAGCCGTCCGAGCAGAAATGGTAGATCTGGCCCTTGTAGGTGGTCTGGCGGTGGCACAGCAGGGTCGGATCGTCGGGCTCGGTGAAGACGCAGGGCAGCTGGCAGCACTGGCACAGCTTGGCCAGGCCGAAGTTCTTGAACGGCCGGCCTTCCGCCTCGGCGCGCTTGATATGCTCCCAACGCGGCCGGTAGTAGCGGTCGAAACTGTCGGGATATTTGGCCGACAGCCAGGTCATGTCCTCGTCCGATGGGATCCAGCTATGGAAGGCGGTGCCGAAACGCCACTGGTAGAGGCCCAGCATGAACTGATGCGACATGTGGTCGATCGCCTTGCCGGCGTCGGCCCAACCCTTGGGCGGGCGGATGCCGTAGAGCTCGAGATCGCGGAACAGGGCGCCGCCGTTCTGCACGCCGTAGATCTCGAAGGCTTCGCGCCACGACATCACCCGCTTGGGCAGCATGTAATCCATCATGGTGCTGACCAGGCCGAGCACGCGGAAGCCGCGCCAGAACCACTTGTCGATCCAGCGCTGCACGATCGGCAGGTTGTCCGGGTCCTGCTCCAGCATGAACTTGATGCATTCGAGGCCGAGCGTCATGTGCCGCGCCTCGTCCGACTGGGCGGAGAAGCCGAAGGTCACGGTCGCCATGTCGCCGTTGTAGGCGGCACCGGACATGAAGGGCACGAAGAGCAGGTTGGTCAGGACATATTCGAAGGAGAAACCGATCGCGATCATGAATTCGAACGGCCCGGCCGACATGGCGTCGTCGAAGAAGGAACGCGCCACCGAGGTGTACCAGATGCGGTCGCGCTGTTCCGAGAAGGCGTGGAAGCCGTTGTAATACTTGTTGTAGTTCGAGAGCGCGTGGATCTGGGTCTGGGCGTGACGGATCTCGTCCAGCGCCTGCATCTGGCAGGCGACCTGGGTGCCGGCGCCGGAGAATTCGCGCCCGACCCGGGCGAAACCCTTGTGGGCGGCATATTCGCCCGGGCTGATCGCCTGCAGGAAGATCTTCAGGGCCGAGAGATAGCGGGCATCGGTGATGTTCAGATGGCCGTTGTTCTGGGCATGGGCATCGATGATGGCATAGAACTTCCGCTCCTTCTCGCCCTGGTATTTCCAATAGGCGTCCATGGTCAGGCGGAAGGGGTCTTCCCATTTGTCCCAGTCGTGGATCTTGATCCCCTCGTAGGTCAGATAGGGATAGATCTCCTCGTGCGAACGGTAGCTCGGCTCCCAGGCGAGATCGCGGGTGAGATACCGATAGCGTTCCTTGATGCCGAGCTTCTTCTCGGGCGACTTCATGTCCATGATCGCGTCTCCTTCAGCGGTCCCAATGGAGCGTCAAGGTCTCGTCGTCTTCGTCGACATGACCGCTCAGGGTGATCAGATTGATGTGGATTTCCTGGAGGTCGAATTCGCGCCCCAGGTTCTGCTCGATGGTGTCCTTGCGGATCACCAGGCGGCCCGGCGCGTCGATCTTCACCATGGCCGGCTCGCGCGAGACCACGGCGGTCGGGTTGTCGGCTTCGATCGCCTCGATGATCGGGCGGGTTTCCTCGTTCGCCTGCAGGGCGATGAATACGGAAGACATGGTCCCCTCCCTCACAATTTGATGCCGAGTTTGGCGAGACGGGCGGCGAGGTCGGCCTGGCGTTCCGCCATCACCGCCTCCGCCTGATCGCCCAGGCCGATCCTGGCGATCGGCGCCAGTGCCGCCGCTGCCCGCTCGCCCCAAGTGCGCAGCCAGCCGGCCAGCACCGCGTTGTTCTCGGGCGATTCCGCCGCCGTGACCTTGAGCACGGCGTCGAGCCATTTGCGGGTCTCGTCGAACCAGTCGGCCATGAACTGGGTCGCCAGGGCGAGGCCGGAGCCGCCTTCCGCCGCCCAGCCGCTGTCGACCATGTCGCCATAGACGAGCGGATAGAGCAGGCCGTCGAGGGCCACGTTCTGGGCGACGAAGAGTTCGAAGGGATCGCGCACCACCAGGCAATCCTCGACGTAACGCCGCAGATCCTGCCAGGCCGGATCCTCCATCCAGGCTTTCTTGCCGGCGGCGAGCGCCTCCGGCCCGCCGAAGGCGAGGCCGATGCGCGACAGGTACTGGGCGATGCCGAGGTTGTCCATCGCCTGATACATGCAGGGTTGCGTGAAGGTGGTGCCGTAGCCGTAGCCGCAGACGAAGGTGTTGTTCTGGTTGGCACCCCAGGCGACATGGCGGAGCGGCAGCAGGACGGCCAGCGCCTTGTCGCGCAGCGCGGGCGAGACCACGTTGGCGAGGCCGTGGGTCTCGATGAACTTGAAATTGGCCTCGGCCGCGTCCTGCTGGCGGGCGCGGGTCAGCGTATAGGTGTTATAGAAGAACTGGCGGGGATCCTTGAGGTCGTACCAGTCCTTCATGGCGATCTTGGTGATCGCGGTGTCGTAGAGTTCCTGCGCCGGGTCCCAGGTCGGGCGGTAGTGCAGGTTCTCGGTCGCCTGGATGTCGTAGCTGCCTTCCTGGTAGCGCGACGCCGGCTTGTTGCCGAAGCGGCGCACCAGATGGTCGAAGGCCTGGCGCTGCGGCTCGATGGTGACCGTGCGAAGGTCGATCTGCATGGGGTCGTCTCCCTGATCTCTTGGTTGGGGGCCTCAGCGGAAGCGGATGTCCCTGGCATCCGCGAGCCGCCAGGCCCAGTCGTCGATCTCGCCGCCGGCCTCTCGGGCCGGCAGCAGTTCCACTTCGTTGGTGGCGCAGAATTCCGCGAAGGCTTCGCGCCGCAGGACCAGCTCGACGAAGAGTTCTGGTTCGCCGATGGCGAAGTCGAACTCGACGAAACCGTCCTCGCGCTCGTGCCGCAGGCGCACGAAGCGCCGCGTGGTGTCGAGGATCGCCGCCATGGCCGCCACCCTCAGGTCACGACCGAGAGGAAGGTCTCGTGCAGCTTGCGCTGGGGATAGTCCAGGCCCTGGCCGAAATGGTCGAAGGTCCAGGTCAGCGGCTGGTAGTCGGGATAGGGATGGTAGCCGCCCATGAAGGTCTCGAAGCGGTTACCCGAGGGATCCCAGGCGTAGATGGTGCAGCCGCGGGTGATGCCGTGGCGGGTCGGGCCGATGTCGACCGCGACTTCGTTCATCGACATGATGTCGCCGGCGCGCAGCACATGTTCCCAGCTCTCCATCAGGAAGGAACAGTGATGCAGCTTGCCGGGCTCGGGATATTCGGCGAAGGCGACGTCATGCACCTTGTGGGAGCAGGAGAGCCATATCGCCGCGCTCTTCTGGCCGTCGGGGGTCAGCACGTGCTCGACCAGATAGAAACCCAGCACGTCGACGAAGATCTTCTGCACTTCGGCGATATTGGGGCCGTAGAGCAGGCCGTGGTCGAGGCGGATCGGCGCGATGCCGTGTTCGCGCGTGGCACCCCAGGGCGCCGGGTTCGTGAGACCCAGGCCGTTGCCGATCTGCGTCTTCTCGGCATAGAGCTCGATCTGGTGGCCGGAGGGCAGCTCGAAGCGCACGCGCTCGCCGGTCTCCAGCATGTCGCCGGCCGGAATGCGGCTGGTCGTCAGGCCATAGGCGCGGAGATCGGCATCCAGCTTGTCGAGCGTCGCCTTGTCCAGGACCTTGAAGGCGAAGAAATCGATGCCGGCGCTGTCCGCCTGGCGGATCACATAGCTGTTGTGATCCCGCTCGTCCCAGCACTTGAAGTAGACGCGACCCTGGCCGTCTCGGCCGGTCTCGACCAGGCCGAGGACGTCGCGGTAGAATTTCACGCTCTTTTCGAGATCGAGCACGCGGACCTGGGCGTGCCCTGGGCGCAGTACACCTGTCATGGCCATGATGCTGTTTCCTCCGTTATCCAATTCTTGGCCGGGCGGTCGTCGAATGAAGCCTCGCGCCGCCTTACGACCAAATCACAGCACGATCCGTGCCAAACCATTCAACGCCTTGAAAACCTTTATCTATCGGCTTCCGGGCGAGGCCGCGCCGGAGCCTCGCCCGACGCTTTTGTCAAGCGCCGCCCGGCGCCTTACGAATTTGTCAAGCGGGCTTCGTCCGGGCTGCCGCGCGGGGCAGCAGGAAGTAGCCGAGCGCCGGCAGCAGAACGAGGGCGCCCACCATGTTCCAGACGAACATGAAGGCGAGCAGGATGCCCATGTCGGCCTGGAACTTGATCGGTGACAGCGCCCAGGTGGAGACCGCGATGCCCAGCGTGATGCCGGTCAGGATCACCACCTTGCCGGTGAAGACGAGGGCCCGGTAATAGGCTTCGGAGAGCGTCATGCCCTCGCGCAGCCGGCCGAGCGTGACGGTCATGACATAGAGCGAATAGTCGACGCCGATGCCCACCCCGAGGGCGATCACCGGCAGGGTCGCGACCTTGACGCCGATGTTGAGCCAGACCATCAAGGCCTCGCACAGGACCGAGGTGATCATCAGCGGCACCACGGCGCAAACCACCGCCCGCCAGGATCGGAAGGTGACGAATGCGAGCACGATCACGGCGGCATAGACCAGGATCAGCATCTCGCGATTGGCCTTCTTCACCACGATGTTGGTGGCGGCCTCGATGCCGGCATTGCCGGCGGCGTTGAGGAAGCGGATCTCGCCCGTGCCGTAGCGCGCGGCGAAGCTCTCGACCGTGTCGACCACCGCCGCCAGGGTGTCGGCCTTGTGGTCTTTGAGATAGGCATAGACGGTGAGCAGGTCGCAGTTCTGGTTGAACAGCTCGCGCGGGGCCCGCGTGATGATGGCGTTCAACATGGTCTGCGAGCGCGGCACGGCGGACCATTTGAGGCTGCCCTCGTTCAGGCCGGCATTGGCGACCTTGGCGAGGTCGGCCAGGGAATTGGTCGCCTCGACCCCCGGCAGTTGCTGCAACTCGCGTTCGAGGGCGTCGACCGCCATCACCGTGCCGTAATGGGCGCAGGCATATTGCGGCGTCTTCACCATGACGATGTAGACATCGCTGCTGGCGGCATAATTCTCGACCATGAAGGCGTTGTCGCGGTTGTAACGCGAGTCGGCGCGAAGCTCGGGCGCACCGGGATCGGTATCGCCGATCTTGAGTTGCGCCCCGACGACGACGCCGAGCACGCCGAGGGCCGCCGCGCCGATCACCACGAGGGTGGCACCCCGCCTGCCGGTGAAGTGGTCGAGGAAATCCCAGAAGGGATGTTTCTTGTGCTGGGCATCCTTCGCCTCGGCCAGTTCGGCGCGCAGGCTGCGGCGGGCGACGTCCTCGCTGACCCCGGTATAGGAGAGCAGGATCGGCAGCAGGACGAGATTGGTGAAGATCAGCACGGCGACGCCGATCGAGGCGGTGACGGCGAGGTCGCGGATCACCTCGATATCGATCACCAGGAGGACGGCGAAGCCGACGGCATCGGCCAGCAGCGCGGTCAGGCCGGCGACGAAGAGGCGGCGGAAGGTGTAACGCGCTGCGATCAGCTTGTGGGTGCCGCGGCCGATGTCCTGCATGATGCCGTTCATCTTCTGGGCGCCATGGCTCATGCCGATGGCGAAGACCAGGAAGGGCACCAGCATCGAATAGGGATCGAGCTCGTAGCCGAGCGTCGGCAGCAGGCCGAGCAGCCAGACCACGGCGATGATCGAGCAGAGCACGACGAGCAGGGTCGAGCGGATGCAGCGCGTGTACCAATAGAGCACGGCGGTGCAGATCGCGATCGCCGCGGCAAAGAAAGCCAGCACCTGCTGCAACCCGTCGATCAGGTCGCCCACCACCTTGGCGAAGCCGGTGACATGGATGGCGATCCGGTCGGACTGATAGGCGGCGCGCAGGGCCTCGATCTTCTGCGACAGGGCGTGATAATCGATGCGGCGGCCGTCCTCGGTGCGCTCCTGGAGCGGCACCAGGATGATGGTGGAACGGTAGTTGGCGGCGACGAGCTGGCCGATCTCGCCCGACCGTTCGACGTTCAGGCGGACCTGTTCGAGGCTCGAAGCCGAGCCGTCGTAATCGTCCGGCACCACCGGCCCGCCGTCCAATCCGTCCTCGGTGACGCCGGTCCAGCGCACCGCCGGCGCCCACAGCGATTTCATGAAGGGCCGGTCGACGCCGGGCAGCAGGAACAGGGCGTCGCTCAGCTTGCGCAGGGTTTCGAGATAGTCCTTGTCGAAGATCGTGCCGTCCTTGACCTCGACCGCGATGCGGAGCGAATTGCCCATGCCGCCGAGCTGGCTGCGGTTCTCCAGGAAATTGGCGATATAGGGATGACCGGTCGGGATCATCTTCTCGAAGGCGGCGTTGAGTTCGAGATGGCGCGCCTGGAAGCCCAGCACCAGGGTCGCGACCAGGCAGAGCAGGATGACGATCAACCGGTTGTTGAAAAAGGCGCGCTCGACCAGCGAGCCGGAGCGGCGATCGAACTGCGCCAGGTTGGCGATGACCGGGCCGACCGCGGTGGTGGGTGCATGGGCCATCAGCGGGCCTCCGAAGAAAGTTCAGGCAGGACGGCACGACTGTCGCCCCTTGTACCGGACAGGATCAGGGCGCCGTCGGCCGCCTGGGCGAGGCCGGTCAGGCCGGTGCCGGCGGGAACGCCGAGGGCCTTGAAGCCCGCCCCGTCGTCAGGACTGGCGAACAGGCGGCCGCCCTCGTCGCCCAGCACGATGGTGCCGTCGCCGAGGCGGAGGCCGGCGGTCACGGTGACCGGCTGACCCAGCTCGACCTGGTGCCAGTCGGCGAGATCCGGGCCGGAACGCCAGGCATTGCCCTTGAGCCCGAAGGCGAGCAGGCCGCCGTCCTTCAGGGGCACGGCACCGAAGAAGGTGCCCTCGTAGGGGGTTTCGATCGCCTCGAAGCTGGCGCCGCCGTCGGTCGAGCGGAACACCGTGCCCTGCTCGCCCACCACGACGACGGTGGTGCCGAGGTCGCGCAGCCAATAGAGATGCTTGCCCGCCGGGTTGGGCAGGCGCGCCGTGGCCGACTGCCAGTTCTGCCCGCCGTCCGTGGTTTCCAGCGCCAGGCCATAGGCGCCGACCACCCAGCCGCGCTTCGCATCGGCGAAATGAAGGCCGAGGAAGGGTTTGTCCGGCCCGTCCGCCACCATTGCCGCAGCATTGCGCTTGGCCGCCTCGGCCCCCGGGGCGCCCGAGGCCGCGAGGGCCGCCGCCTCGTCGGCGACGAGCTGCGCCGCCTTGCGGCCGTCGAGCTGAACCTTCCAGGTTTCACCCGCATCGGCGCTGTGCAGCACCACGCCGCTGTGGCCGACCGCCCAGCCCTCCGCCGGGGTCGGGAAAGTGACATCGGTCAGGGTCACGCTGACCGGCACGGCCGCCGCCTGGCGCCAGGTCGCGCCATTGTCGTCGGAGAGCAGGACGTTGCCGTCCTCGCCGACCGAGACCAAGCGCTCGCCCGCGCGGGCGACGGCGAGTTGCAGGCTCTTGTCCGCCTTGGCGCTGATGCGGGCCGGCAGGTCGAGAAGGTCGGGCACCACGGCCCCGCCGGTCTCGAGGGCAGCGGTCTCGAGTGCACCGGCGGGCGCAGGAGCCGCCAGCAGCAGGCAGCAGGCGGCCAGGATGCCCCGGCCGTAAGTCGATGTGATCCGAAGCATGGTTCTGTCCAATCGATTCCGCGGCCGGGTCCCGCAGCGGAACCCGGCCGGCGGCAGGCTCAACGGGCGCCTTCAGCCGCCACGGCGTCGCCGGTGAAATAGCTCTCCGGCTTGGGCGGCACGACCTTGAAGCTCTCGCCGTTCAGGAGCTGGATCACGCTCATGGTGTTGGCCTGGAGGTTGAACACCGTGGCGGTCTTTATGATCGTGGCCGGCACCGCGGGCACGACATAGGGCGTGACCTGCGAGGTCCGCCACAGCTTGCCTTCGGCGTCATAGCCGTCGACCAGGGAGATCAGCCAGGTGTCCTCGTCGAGGTAATAGGTCCGCTTGGGCACGGCATGGCGCTTGCCCTCGGCGACCGTGGCCTCGACCACCCAGACGCGGTGGCGTTCCCAGCGCACATGGTCGGGATTGAGGTGGTGGACCGACACCGCCTCTTCCGCCGTGGCGGCGAGCAGGCCGTTGTCGTTATAGGGGATCAGCATCTCCTTCTTGCCGACGAGCTTCCACGAATAGCGGTCGAGGGCACCGAACAGGCCCTGCACCTCGTCGAAGTAATTGGCACCGGAGGCGACGAAATCGGGCGTGTCGTAGGCGACCGTGGGGGCGCGGCGGACGCGGCGCTGGCCGACCAGATACTGCCACGCCTTGCGCGGGGTATCGGGGTCGATGGTGTCGCGGATCACCAGCGATTCACCGGCCTTGAAGGGCGGTTCCAGCGTGTTGAAGCGGAACATCGCATATTCGCCCGACCAGTCCTCCGGCTTGGCGCCGGCGTAGTAGTAGGGATACTGGAAGGCGATCTGGTTGCGGGTCGCCAGGGTGTGGCTGCCGTCGGCGTTACCGACCACGTTCTTGAAGCTGTATTCGATCGAGGGCGCCTCGATGCGCAGCAGGAAGTTCCACATCACCTCGATGCCGTTCGACGGGATCGGGAACGGTGTGCCGCCGATGCAGCCCTTCAGCGACAGGCCGTCGTCGATCGTCTGGCAGCGCGTCGCATTGGCGAAGGCGGCGTCATAGACGGCCTGCGAGGCCCGTTCGGTGCGATGGCTCGGATAGACGTCGAGATGGAACGTATCGGGATACTTCTGCAGGAGCGCCCTTGTGCCTTCGGAGAGCAGGGCGGCATATTTCTCGGCGTTGGCCGCGGTGACCTGGAACAGCGGCTTCTCGCCCGCGAAGATCGAGGTCGGGATGTCGCCCATGGCGGGGCCCGGCAGCGGGCCCTGGAGGCCGCCGTCCCAGGCCGGGATGGAACCGTCGGCATTGCCCGCCCGCTCGGCGCCGAGCGGGGTCAGCGTGGTCTTCAGCTTCGCGGCTTCCTCCGCGGTGGTCGCCGCCAGGGCCGGATGGGCCAATGCGGCAGCAGCGGTCAATGCGGCGCAAACCGCCCCAAGGAACTTCATAGACGCCTCCTGTCGGCCCGTTCGGGCCTGTTCTTAGAACGTGCGCTGGATGGACAGCGAAATGAAATCGCGGTCGCCGTGGAAGTTGTCGTAAGACAATTCCGGCGCCGCCGTGTCGTAACGGATGATGGAACGCGCAGAACCATAGTAATGGGCAAAATTGACGCCGGCCTGCCAGGTCTTCTGGTAATCCGCCTTCACGCCGATGCTGATGGTGCCGCCCTGAGAGGCGGGGAACAGCACGCCGTTGACCGAGGAACGGCCGAACAATCCATAGCTGACGCCGATCGGCACCTGGAGGTCGACACCGGGCAGGACCTGAAAATATTCCGGCGTGAACAGAAACTGGATCGCACCGGCGCTTTTGGTCGCCAGCGGGTCCAACTGGTCGCGGTTCTTGTCGACCGTGAGCCGGCTGTTCATGGCGAATTCGCCGAGGAAGGAGGCGCCGTCCCAGAGGAAGCTCTCGCCCAGCACGTCGATCGCCGAGGCGTTGAAATGCAGCGTCTTGCCGACCGGGAAGGCCGGGTTGTCGCCGCCGTCGGCCGTGGTGTTGCCGGGCAGGATCACCGTGTTGCCGCTGGCCACGAGGGGCATGTTGTCGCGGAAGGAAAGTTCCGCCGCGACATTGGTGTCGCCCAGCACGGTCGAGACGCTGGCGCCGACCGTGCGGATGTCCTCGCCGAACACTTCGACATAGTCGCCGACCGTGCCCGGATCGGCATTGACGCCCGGGCGGACATAGAACTGCGGGATCTTGTCGTGGAACTGGGCGGCGTAGAAGCCATACTCGATGTCGCCCGGCGTGTATTTCACCTGGAAGCCGCCCTGCCCCGAAGCCCGGGCATTGATGTCGTCGCCACGATGGGCGACCACGCCCGGGCCGAGGATCAGGGTCTCGCCACCGCCATCGACGAAATCGGCGAAGCTGAAATAGCTGCCGGCACCGGGCAGCCGGGTCTTGCGCCATTCGAACTGGTAATAGGCACCGGCCGAAAGCTCCGGCGTGATCAGCAACTCGCCGGAGACCTGGCCGACCGGACGCAGGATTTCCTGGAAGCGCGAATTCGGCACCGACAGCGCCTTGATCAGGTCGAGCGAGGTCTGCGCCGCGGCGATGCCGTTCGAGCCGAAGAACAGGCTCTCGCCGTAGAGCTGGGTGTAACGCCCGGCGCGCAGGCTGAGGCTCATGTCGTCGAGCGGGATGGTGCCGAAGGCGAAGGCGTCGAGCAGTTCGACGTCGCGCCCGTGCAGCCGCTTGGTCGTGTCGGTGAATTCGTCGGAAGCGACCGAGGCCGAATTGACCAGGGCACCGCCGAGGGCGCCCGGATTGTCGTTGTGGTGGTTGTAGACGTCGTCGTACCAGGCCGCCGCGCTGACCCGGAAGCCGATCGCCTTCCGCCAGCTCAGGCCGAATTCGGAGAGCACGTCGACCCGGTTGGAGATCAGGCCGCGATCGAAATTCTGGTCGCCGTCGTTGGTGTTGGCCTGCACGCCGATGGAATCGTCGGCGACATGGCTGTTCCGCCCTTCGACGCGAAAGGCGGCGCTGTATTTCAACGTATTGTCGAAATAGATCTTGAGATCTTCGTTGCCTGTATCGATCTGCGCGGCATGGGCACGATCCGCAACGGCGAGAAGCGTGACAGCGGACGAAATAACCGTAGACAGAACCAAGCTCTGCGCCGAGCGGCGCGCGAATTCGTGCTTTCCCTTCATCGCTTCCCCCATGTTCCCTGGACTTGGATTCGGTTGACCGAACCCTTTTTTGGCCGCCCGATACTTCGATCGTCTTGCAAGCGGCCGCCCTATGGTTGGTGACGGTAAGAAGGCGGAGACATACTGTCCAATACCATTGACGAAACCGCTCAATACCGCCAAGGTATTGAGGGACAAGCCGGCGAGGATGGCCGACCATGGATTTCCGTCAGATCCGCTATTTCGTGGCGGTGGCCGAGGAGGAGAACATCGGCCGCGCCGCCAAGCGGCTGAACATCTCGCAGCCGCCGCTGACCCGTCAGATCAAGCAGATCGAGGACGAGCTGGGCATCGAGCTCTTCGTGCGCACGCCGCGCGGCATGGAGCTGACCCCAGTCGGCCGGCTCTTTCTCGACGAGGCTAAGAATATCCAGCTCCTGTTCGAACAGGCGACGGAGCGCACCCTGCAGGCGGCCCAGGGCAAGCTCGGCCGGCTCGACGTCGCGATCTTCGGCTCGGGCATCCTCGACGCCATTCCGAAGATCCTGCTCTCCTTCAAGGAGACTTTCCCGGACGTGAAGGTCGTGCTGCACCAATTGGGCAAGAGCGAGCAGATCGAGGCCCTGCGCCAGCGCCGCATCAACGTCGGCTTCAACCGCCTGCTCGCCCCCCTGCCCGACATCACCAGCGAGACCGTGATCAACGAGAAGCTGCTGCTCGCGGTCAACGAGAAGAATCCCCTGTCACGCCAGGCCGACATCGCCTTCGCCGAGATCGCCGATCATCCGCTGATCCTCTTCCCCTCGACCGGACGGCCCAATTTCATCGACAAGGTAATCGCCATTTGTAACGAGCGCGGGTTCTATCCGCGCATCTCGCAGGAAGTGGGCGACGCCGTCTCGGGCGTCGCCCTGGTGGCGGGCGGCTTCGGGATCTGCCTGGTGCCGACCTCGCTCACCGCTCTCACCCTGCCCGGCGTGCGCTTCCTGCCCATCCGCGACGCCGAGCCGCATTGGACCGTGGACCTCAGTTGCATCTACCGGGCGGACGACCATTCGCCGATCCTGACCGCCTTCCTGAAGACGGTCAGGGCCTTCCGCGAGGCATCGCCCGCTAACGCCTAGGCGTCCTCGGCATCGGTCGAGACGACGCCGCGCTGTTTCAGGCGATAGGCGAGCTGGCGCCGCGTGATGCCGAGCAGGCGGGCGGCATGGGTCAGGTTGCCGCCGGCCCGCTTCGTCGCCAGCCGCATCAGCCGTTCCTCATGCGCTTCGAGGTCAAAGCCTTCCTGGAGCAGGGATTCGCACAGGCCGGCGTCCTGTTCCGCACCGATGTCGCGGACATGGCCGTGCTCGTCGACCTCGGCCCCGGTCAGGCCCTCCGGCGGGCCGTCGGGGAAGAGGTGCTCGGTCTCGATCCAGCCGCCGTCGGGCGCCAGCAATACGCTGCGTTCCACCATGTTCTCGAGCTCGCGCACGTTGCCCGGCCAGTCGTAACCCTGGAGTGCCCGCAGCGACCAGTCGCTCAGTCCCTTGAAATGCTTGCCGTAGATCGGCTCGATTTTCTCCAGCATGGCGGTGACGAGCAGGGGAATGTCCGATTTCCGCTCGCGCAGCGGCGGGATCTCGACCGGATAGGTGGCCAGCCGGTAGTAGAGATCGGCGCGGAAACGGCCGGCAGCGATCGCCTTCTTGAGGTCGACATTGGTGGCCGCGACCAGGCGCACCTTGACCTTGCGCACCTGGTCGTCGCCGAGACGCTCCACCTCGCCGGTCTGCAAGACGCGGAGCAGCTTGACCTGGGCCGCCGGGCTGAGGTCGCCCACCTCGTCGAGCAGCAGCGTGCCGCCGTCCGCCCGCTCGAAACGGCCGGGCCGCGACTGCTGCGCCCCCGTATAGGCGCCGCGCTGGACGCCGAACAGTTCCGACTCGATCAGGTCGTTCGGAATGGCGCCGCAATTGACCGCGACGAAGGGGCCCCTGGCCTGGGCGCTGTTCTCATGCAGCCAGCGGGCGAACATCTCCTTGCCGACCCCGGTCTCGCCCAGCAGCAGCACGGTGATCGGCGTGTTGGCCGCCTTGCCGAGGAGGTCGAAGGCGGCGCGGAAACCGGGCGAATTGCCGACCAGCCGGCCGGCCAGGCGCGCCGCCGGACGGCGCCCGCGCAGATGGGTGAGTTCCGCCTCGATCGCCAGCAAGGGCTCGGCCTCGTCCGCGCCCTTGAACTGCTCGAGATAGGGATCGTCGCCCCAGGCCTCGGCCGGTTTGCCCACGATCTCGCAATGGTCGTCGCCCCGGGCGACGCATTTCACCTCGCGGAAGACGATGAAGCGCTTGAAGAACTGGCTGACGTAACCCGAGGCATGGCCGGTGATGCTCCAACAGGCGCAGTCCTCGCCGGTGCCATAGTGTTCGACGTGACTTTCGGCTTCCCACGATTCGGTCATCTCGACCGTGCCGAAGAAACTGCCCCGTTCCCAGTCGATGTCGGCCTTGGTGATCGTGCTCTTCACGATCCCTTCGAAGGCGTGCAGCACCGGGCCGATGTTGAAGACGTCGTAATCGCTGCCCGCGCCGAACAGCTTGGCCGCCAGCACGGCGTCCTGCCGTCCGGTGGCGAAGCCCATACGCAGCAGAACGCCCTGGGCGCGGTGCGGGCCCAAGGTCGCGAAAAGCTCCTGCCGCACCGTCGCCAGCGCTTTCGCGTGGACGAGCAACATGCGGTTCTCGTCGAGCCAGATGTGGCCCGAGTCGATCGAGAATTTCAGTCGCGAGCGCAGATTGAACTGCTCGACCAGGCGCCTGTGTGCCATCTCCCGTCCCTCGGTCCGCCGACATCCCCGGCTGGGCCGGGCGGATACCGTGCGCTTTTCGCGCGTGTCGTTTCTCTCCCTCACAACCCTTTTCGTGCGGGTCGTTTCTTCATCAGGGCCACGAAGCCATGCCCTCTGGCAAGGGCAAATTTCCATACCCAATAGGTATCGACGCCCTGTCACCTAAGTATTAGACGGGTATGTGCCGGCCTCCCTATTCTCGACCCAATGGAACCGGGCGAGCCCGCTCCGACGCCGCAAGCGAGTGCCCGCGCGCTGCCGGCAGGGGCCGAATTCCGGTCGAGTCCAAGGGGAAACTATGCTCAGGATCCAGAATTTCATCGACGGCGCCTATGCGGATTCGGCCAGTGGCCGCCGCTTCGACAAATTTTCGCCGGTCGACAACAGCCTGATCGCCTCGGTGACCGAAGCGGGCGCACCCGAGGTCGACGCCGCCGTAGCGGCCGCCCGGCGCGCGCTCGCGGGCGAATGGGGGCGTCTGTCGGTGCCCGAACGGGCCGACCTGCTGCACGGCGTCGCCGACGAGATCACCCGCCGCATGGAAGATTTCGTCGCCGCGGAAATGGCCGATACCGGCCAGCCCCGCCACGTCATGACCCATGCTTTCATTCCGCGCGGGGCCGCCAACTTCAAGGTCTTCGCCGACGTCGTGCGCAACGTGCCGACCGAAGCCTTCCAGATGGCGACGCCGGACGGCGCCGGCGCCATCAATTACGCCTTGCGCCGACCCAAGGGCGTGATCGCGGTGATCGCCCCCTGGAACGCCCCCTTCATGCTGATGACCTGGAAGGTCGGCCCGGCGCTCGCCTGCGGCAACACGGTCGTGGTGAAGCCGTCGGAAGAGACGCCGATGACCACCGCCCTGCTCGGCGAAGTGATGAACGCGGTCGGCGTGCCGAAGGGCGTGTTCAACGTGGTGCACGGCTTCGGCCCGGCCTCCGCCGGCGAGATGCTGACCCGCCACGACGGCGTCGACGCCATCACCTTCACCGGCGAGACCGGCACCGGCACCGCGATCATGAAGGCGGCGGCGGAAGGGATCCGCGACGTTTCCTTCGAGCTGGGCGGCAAGAACGCCGGCATCGTCTTCGCCGACTGCGATTTCGACAAGGCGGTGGACGGCATCTTCCGCTCCGCCTTCCTGAACACCGGACAGGTCTGCCTGGGCACCGAGCGGGTCTATGTCGAACGCCCGATCTTCGAGCGTTTCGTGGCCGCCCTCAAGGCCAAGGCGGAAGCGGTGCGTTACGGCCGGCCGCAGGACCATGACAGCGACTACGGCCCCCTGATCAGCCAGGAACACCGGCAGAAGGTGCTCTCCTACTACCGGAAGGCGGTCGAGGAAGGCGCCAACGTGGTGACAGGCGGCGGCGTTCCCGAGATGCCGGGCGACCTCGCCGCCGGCAATTGGGTGCAGCCGACGATCTGGACCGGCCTGCCCGAGACGGCGGCGGTGATCCAGGAAGAGATCTTCGGCCCCTGCTGCCACATTCGCCCCTTCGACAGCGAGACGGAGGCGGTCACCCTCGCCAATGCCTCGCGTTACGGCCTCGCGACCACGATCTGGACCACCAACCTCGGCCGGGCGCATCGCGTCGCGGCGGCGATCGAGGTCGGCATCGTCTGGGTCAACTCCTGGTTCCTGCGCGACCTCAGGACCGCCTTCGGCGGCAGCAAGCGCTCGGGCATCGGGCGCGAGGGCGGCGTGCATTCCCTCGAGTTCTACACCGAGACCAGCAACGTCTGCATCAAGCTCTGAGGTTCCCATGAACGACGTTCCGATCGCCGGCCTCGGCGACGAGCTCTATGACGCCTGGCTCGGGCGGCGCACCGTGGCGCCGCTCACCGCCCGGCTGCCGGAGATCACGCTCGACGACGCCTACCGTATTCAGCAGCGTTTCATCGCCCGCCGTCTCGATGCCGGCGAGCGCATCGTCGGCAAGAAGATCGGCGTCACCTCGAAGGCGGTGCAGAATTTCCTCGGCGTCTATCAGCCGGACTTCGGCCAGCTCACCTCCGGCATGGTCTACCAGGAAGGCGACACGATCGACCTGAACCGCCTGATCCAGCCCAAGGCGGAAGCCGAACTGGCCTTCGTCCTGAAGCGCGACCTGGTCGGTCCCGGCATCACGGCGATGGACGTGATCCATGCCACCGATTACGTGGCGCCCTGTTTCGAGATCGTCGATTCCCGCATCACCGACTGGAAGATCGCGATCCAGGACACGGTGGCCGACAATGCCTCCTGCGGGGTCTATGTCCTCGGCGATGCCAAGGGCGACCCGCGCGACCTCGACCTCACCCTGGCCGGCATGGTGCTGGAAAAGAACGGCGAATTGTTCTCGACCGGGGTCGGCGCCGCGGTCCAGGGCTCGCCCGCCAATGCCGTCGCCTGGCTCGCCAACACGCTGGGAATGCTCGGCATCCCGTTCCGGGCCGGCGAGGTGATCCTGTCAGGCTCGCAATCGGCCCTGGTGCCGGTCACCGACGGCGACGAACTCGTCTGCACCATCGGCGGGCTCGGCTCCTGCCGCGCCGTTTTCGCGGGAAGGAGCGCCGCATGACCATCACCCTGAGCCCGGAAGACATCACCCGGCTGTGCGAGCGGGTCGAGGGCGCCCAGGCGCGCGGCCACGCCATCCCCAAGCTGACCGGCGAATATCCCGGCATGACGATCGCCGACGGTTACGCCGTGCAATCGGCCTTGCGCAAGCGCCTGATCGCCCAGGGTCACCGCCTGATCGGCTGGAAGGCGGGGCTCACCTCGCGCGCCAAGATGCGCCAGATGGGGGTCGACGTGCCCTCGATCGGCTTCCTGACCGACCGCATGGCGCGGCCCGAGAATTCGGCCATCTCGCTCGCCGGCCTGATCCACCCCAGGGTCGAATGCGAAATCGCCTTCGTCACCGAGCGGGACCTGTCCGGCCCCGGCTGCACCGCCGCCGACGTGCTGAATGCCACCGATTACGTGCTGCCCGCGATCGAGATCATCGATTCCCGCTTCTCCGGCTTCAAGTTCGACCTCGAGAGCGTGATCGCCGACAACGGCTCGGCCGCCCTCTTCGTCGGCGGCGGCCGGCCGCGGCGGGTCACCGATCTCGATCTGGCGACGCTCGGCGTCGTGATGGAAAAGAACGGCGAGATGGAAGCCTTCGCCGCCGCCGCGGCCGTGCTGGGCCATCCGGCGGAAGCCGTCGCCATGCTGGTCAACATCCTGCACGGGTTGGGCGAGAGCCTGCCGGCCGGCAGTTTCGTGATGAGCGGCGGCATCACCGAGGCGATCGCGGTAGCACCCGGCGACCATGTCGCCGCCCGCTTCCAAGACCTCGGCAGTGTCTCTATCCGTTTCACCGCCTGACCGATCCGGGAGATCACCGATGCCCATCATCGAAATGCACATGCTCGAAGGCCGGACCACGGAACAGAAGCACCGGGTCGCCGCCGCCGTCACCGAAGCCGTGGTCGGCGCTCTCGGCGTGAAGCCGGAAACCGTCCGCATCCTGATCACCGAACACGACGAAGACGGCTTCTTCGTCGCCGGCCAGGCGCGCAAGCGCCGCCCCGTGTCCGTCGCCGCCAACGGCGCCGAGGAGCAACACCCGTGAAGAAGATCAACTGCGCCCTGATCGGTTCCGGCAACATCGGCACCGACCTCATTTACAAGATCAAGCGGAGTCCGGTGCTCGAACCGGTCTGGATGGTCGGCATCGATCCCGCCTCCGAAGGCCTGGCCAGGGCCCGCGACATGGGCCTGAAGACCACTGCCGAAGGGGTCGACGGCCTGCTGCCCCATGTCCGCGAAGACAATATCCAGATCGCCTTCGATGCGACCAGCGCCTATGTCCACCCGGAGAACAGCCGCAAGCTGAACGAGCTCGGCGTCATGATGATCGATCTGACGCCGGCCGCGATCGGCCCCCTCTGCGTGCCGCCGGTGAACCTGAAGAGATACACCGACCAGCGGGTCATGAACGTCAACATGATCTCCTGCGCCGGCCAGGCGACGATCCCGATCGTCGCCGCCGTAGCCGCCGTGCAGCCGGTCCGCTATGCCGAGATCGTGGCGAGCCTCGCCTCGAAGTCGGTCGGCCCCGGCACGCGCGCCAATCTCGACGAATTCACCTATACGACCTCGAATGCGATCGAGGTCGTGGGTGGCGCCCGCAAGGGCAAGGCGCTCGCCATCATCAACCCGGCCGAACCGCCGATGATCATGCGCAACACGATCTATTGCCTGACCGAGGGGCTGCCCGACCGCGAGGCCATCACCCGCTCGGTCCTGCAGATGATCGGCGAGGTCCGCAAATACGTGCCTGGTTACAAGCTGGTCAACGGCCCGGCCTTCGATGGCGACAAGGTCTCGGTCTTCATGGAGGTCGCCGGCCTCGGCGACTATCTGCCGACCTATGCCGGCAATCTGGACATCATGACCGCGGCCGCCACCCGCACCGCCGAGATGTTCGCCGAGGAGATCCTCGCCGGCACCCTGACCCTCGCCGCCACGGAGGCCGCCCAATGAGCACCGTCCCCACTCCCTCGCTCCGTGGCCGCAAGGTGATCCTGCACGACATGTGCCTGCGCGACGGCATGCATGCCAAGCGCGAGCAGATGACGGTCGAACAGATGGTGACGCTGGCCACGGCGCTGGACGATGCCGGCATGCCCTATCTCCAGGTCACCCACGGGGCCGGGCTGGGCGGCAATTCGCTGCAGCACGGTTTCGCGCTGGCCAGCAACGAGGACTATATCTCGGCCGTCGCCTCCCGGATGAAGCAGGCCAAGGTCTCGGTCCTGCTGATCCCCGGCCTCGGCACCATGCGCGAGCTCCATTCGGCCTATGACGCCGGGGCGCGCAGCGTCCATGTCGCGACCCATTGCACCGAGGCCGACACGGCGCCCCAGCACATCGCCTATGCCCGCAAGCTCGGCATGGATACCACCGGCTTCCTGATGATGGCGCATCTGAACGACCCCGCCGGCATCGCCGCCCAGGGCAAGCTGTTCGAATCCTACGGCGCCAACACGGTCTATGTCACGGACTCGGCGGGTTACATGCTGCCGGAAGACGTCAAGGCCCGGGTCGGCGCGCTCCGCGACGCGCTGAAGCCGGAAACCGAGATCGGCTTCCACGGCCATCACAACCTCGGCATGGGCATCGCCAATTCGATCGCCGCGATCGAGGCGGGCGCCAGCCGGATCGACGGTTCGGTCGGCGGCCTCGGCGCCGGGGCCGGCAACACCCCGCTCGAAGTCTTCACCGCGGTCTGCGACCGCATGGGGATCGAGACCGGGGTCGACCTGTTCAAGCTGATGGACATCGCCGAGGAGATCGTCCTGCCGATGATGGACCATCTGGTCCGCATCGACCGCGAATCCCTCACGCTCGGCTTTGCCGGGGTCTATTCGACCTTCCTGCTCCACGCCAAACACGCGGCCAAGGAATTCGGCGTGCCGGCGCGCGACATCCTGATCGAACTCGGCGCCAAGAAGATGATCGGCGGCCAGGAAGACATGATCCAGGACACCGCCATGACCATGGCCAAGCAGCGCGGCCTGCTGCACGAAGCCACATTGGCGGGCTGAGCCGATGGCCGAGACCGCCGTCGTGGTCGGCGCCACCGGCGCCTTCGGCCGGGCCATCGTCGCCCGGCTGGCGGCCGCCGGGCTTCGCGTCGTCATGGTCGGGCGCGGCGCGGAAGCCCTGAGCCGGCTGGCGGCGGAAATCGCCGGCAGCGTGCCCTGCGTCGCCGACATCGGCGACGATGCAGCGATCGCCGCCATCACAGCGAAGTTGGACGGCCCGGTCCGGATCGCCGTGCATGGCCCCGGCCTGACCGCCCCCGGCAGTGTCGGGGAGATCGCCACCGCATCGCTGGTCCAGGCGGTGAACCTGAAGGCGGGCGGCATGTTGCGCCTCACCCGCGCGGTCGATGGCCACCTCGTCCCCGGCGCCCGCCTGGTCGCCATCGCCGGCCATTACGGGCTCGAACCCGCGCCCTATGCCGCGGCGGCCGGCGTCGCCAATGCGGCCCTGCTCAACTTGGCCCGGCAATTGAGCCTCGCCTATGGGCCGCGCGGCATCACCGCCCATGCCATCGCCCCTGGCCCCGCCGATACCGAGCGCCTGTGGCGCATCGCCGAGGCGGAGGCCGGGCGGCGCGGCGTCAGCGCCGCCGAAATCGTCGACGGCATGCGGGCCGATTCGGCGACCGGCGCCCTGACCACGCCCGAAGAGGTCGCCTGGGCCGTCGCCCTGCTGCTGGCGCCGGAAGCCGCGGCCATGGCCGGCTCCACCCTGATGCTCGACTGCGGCCGCCGTCGCGGCCTGCCCTGATCCCCTGCGGGAGACGCCGATGCCCATCGTCCATTTCCACCTGATCGAGGGCGGCGCCACGCCGGAACAGGAACGCCGCCTGTTGCTCGACGCCTCCCGCCTCTATGCCGAAGTGCTGGAATGTCCGATCGACCGGGTCCGGGCCTTCATCCAGCCCTATGCCCCGGGGCGTGCGGCCGTCGCCGGCGAAATGGTCTCGGAAGGGGCAGCGCCTGCGCCCTATTTCGAATTCCTGGTGCTGGAGGGCCGCCCGCTCGAGCAGCGCCAGCGCCTGCTGACCGGCTTCACCGATCTCCTGGTCGAGATCCTGGATGTCGAGCGCAGCCGCATCCGCGGCCACTGCAAACGCGTCCAGCCGGAAGAATGGAGCATCGGCGGCCGGCCCGCCGCCGAGCTGCGCCGCCAGGACATCGCCGCCTTCAGCCGCCGGATGCAGCTCGATGAAGCATGAGGTGACCATCACTGAGACGGGCGAGAGCTTCGCCTGCGACGACAGCCAATCCGTGCTCGACGGCATGGTGCGGCTCGGCCGGCGCGGCATTCCGGCCGGCTGCAGGGGCGGCGGCTGCGGCGTGTGCAAGATCGAAGTCCTGCGCGGCAGCTTCGAGGCCGAGGTGATGAGCCGCCAGCATGTGAGCGAAGCGGACCGCGAGGCCAACCGCGTGCTCGCCTGCCGTATCCGGCCCCAGGGCGACCTCGAGGTGCGAGTGATCGGCAAGATGACCAAGGCTTGGTACAGTACCTGAGCCCCCTCTGGCCGGGCGGTCTGAACGCCCTTACCGCCTCGTCGCCGTTCGAGAGCGTTGCGCGGGGACGCGGGAGACCCTACATCGACAGGGGATTCCCCCCTGGATGGACCCTATGATCGCCCTCGTCCAAACCATCGACCTGATTCTCGGCCTCTATACCTGGGTGCTGATCGTCGCCGCCGTTCTGTCCTGGCTGGTCGCCTTCAACGTGGTCAATCCCTACAGCCCGGCCGTGCGGGCCGTCGGCCAGGCGATCCATGTCCTGACCGAACCCCTGCTGCGGCCGATTCGGCGCATCCTGCCGCCGGCCGGCGGCATGGATTTCTCGCCGGTCGTGCTGCTGATCGCGATCTTCTTCCTGCGCCGCTTCATCCCCGAAGTGCTGCTGGGGATGATGTGAGCGAGCTGCCCTATGGGGCGGAGGCGGGCGGCCAGGCGGTACGCCTCGCCGTGCGCCTGAGCCCTCGGGCGTCGCGGAACGCCCTCGACGGCGTCGTGACGGGGGCGGACGGGCGGAGCGCGCTCTCGGTCAAGCTGAATGCCCCGCCGGTCGACGGCGCCGCCAACGAGGCGCTGATCCGCTTTATCGCCGAGGCGTTGAAGCTGCCGAAGTCGTCCGTGGCGATTCGTTCCGGCCACACTTCGCGGCAAAAGCTGCTGACGATCGCGGGAGACGCGCCGGAGATCTTGCGGCGCCTCGACAAATGGCTTAACCCCGCGGCCATCGAGCGATAGCGGGGTATCCCATGACGGCACAGGTGATCGACGGCAAGGCCTTCGCCGCCGGCCTTCGGGCACGGGTGGCAGAGAAAGTGGCGCAACTGAAGGTGGACCACGGCCTCACCCCCGGCCTCGCGGTCGTCCTCGTCGGCGAGGATCCCGCCTCTGAGGTCTATGTCCGGAACAAGGGCGAGCAGACCCGCGCCGCCGGCATGAATTCCTTCGAATACAAGATGCCGGCGACGGCGACCGAGGCAGAGCTCCTGGAACGCGTGGCGGCCCTCAACGCCGATCCTGCGGTCCACGGCATCCTGGTCCAACTGCCCCTGCCCCGGCACATGGACTCGGCCAAGGTGATCGACCTGATCGACCCCGCCAAGGATGTCGACGGTTTCCATGTGGTCAATGCCGGCAAGCTGGCGGTCGGGGCCAAGGGCATGGTGCCCTGCACCCCGCTCGGCTGCCTGATGCTGATCAAGGACCGGCTGGGGCCCAATCTGGCCGGGCTCGACGCCGTGGTGATCGGCCGCTCCAACATCGTCGGCAAGCCCATGGCCCAGCTCCTGCTGCGCGAGAGCTGCACCGTCACCATCGCCCATTCCAAGACTCGCGACCTCCCCGGGGTGGTGCGAAGGGCCGATATCGTCGTGGCTGCCGTGGGCGTGCCGCTTATGGTCAAGGGCGACTGGGTGAAGCCCGGCGCCCTGGTGATCGACGTCGGCATGAACCGGATTCCCAAGGAAGGCTCCAACGGCACACGGCTGGTCGGCGACGTCGATTATCAGACCGCGGCCGAAGTCGCGGGCCACATCACCCCGGTGCCGGGCGGTGTCGGCCCCATGACCATCGCCTGCCTGCTGGCCAATTGCTTGACCGCGGCTTGCGCTCAGGCAGGATTGCCAGAGCCCGTCCTCTGATCCGAAGGCCGCCCCCGTGCTGCTCGATCCGCATCTCTTCGCGCTCTATCTGATCGCCGCCGTGGTGCTGATCCTGATCCCGGGGCCGGATTTCCTTCTCGTCCTGGGCCGCAGCCTGTTCGACGGGCGGGGTGCCGGCCTGACCGCGATCGGCGGCATCACCCTCGGCAACACGATCCATTCCTGCCTGGCGGCGGCCGGCATCTCGGCCCTGGTGGCGGCCTCGCCCGCACTGTTCCAGGCGCTGAAGATGGTGGGCGCCGTCTATCTCGCCTTCCTCGGCGTGCGGGCCCTGATCGCCGCCCACCACCATTGGCGCCACCACGAGGCGGGTGCTGTGCGACAAAGCGGGCTCAGCCGGCGCCAGGTCTTCACCCAAGCCCTGGTCACCAACCTGCTGAACGCCAAGGTGATCCTGTTCTACCTCGCCTTCGTGCCGCAGTTCGTGGCGCCGCAGCTCGGCCATGTCGCGGTGCAGACCCTGGTGCTGGGCCTCACGCTCGCCGTGATCGGCGGCCTCTATCTCGCCGCCGTCGCCGGCTTCGCCGCCCGCGCCGCCGACCGGATCGCCGGCAACCGCTGGTTCCGCTCGACGATCGAGGGCCTGTCCGGCGTCATCTTCCTCGGCTTCGCGCTCCGCCTGTTCTTCACCGAACGCAAGCTGGTCTAGGGGTCGCGGAGACGCGAGAATAGCGGAGCAGATCTTCGTTTCCGTCGGGAGGAAGCTGGACGCGAACTTCACGTCGACGAGATAATCGATTTTGTTTCGCAACAATCAAAACAAATGAAAACGTGTATTAACCCGCAGTCCGCAATGCAGAAATCATCATTAATAGAATCCAGCTGGCCATAGAAAATCATATCTTTCCGGCATGATTGGCACTGCGGCCAGTCTTCTCGCTTCAAAAGGTGGGGATCCCCACCCAATTTGTGGCGCGTACCGACTTCCGGCCCCGCCCATTTGAATGGTTTGATCTGCTTGGCCTCATCGGTAAGCGGTTCTGGCCTCAGTAAGAATTCCGGAATTTTCCTTGTGTCATTCTCCATGAGTGCCCCCTTTCCACTCGAACCAAAGCGGCCCGACGCTTCGGCACCGCAAACGCCGGCCTCATCCTGGTGCCTGACCCCTCAGCCGCCGATCGCGGCCTTGGCGCGGCGGGCCAGTTCGTCCGGCGCCACGTCTTCGATATGGGTGGCGACATGCCAGGTGTGGCCGAAGGGATCGAGCAGGCTGGCCATGCGGTCGCCGTAGAATTTGTCCTCGATCTCGCCACGAAGCTGCGCCCCCAGGCGGAGCGCCCGGACCACGAGGGCGTCGACGTCCGCGCAATAGAAGGTCAGGCTGACCGGCACGGCCGCCCCCGGCTCCGGCGCGGCAGCGCCGATTTCCGGGAAGGGATCGGCCAGCATGACCATGCCCTTGCCGATGCGGATCTCGGCATGGCCGATGCGGCCGTCGCCGGTCTCGATCCGGTGCACTTCCTCGGCCCCGAAGGCGCCCTTGTAGAACTCCAGCGCGGCGGCGGCGCCGTCGACGATCAGATAGGGCGTGACCGCCTCGTAACCATCCGGTATCGGCTTGACCATTCTTCCCTCCCAAATGTTCTCTTATTGTTCTTTTTCTGCGCCCCGAGTCAAGCGGCGTGGCGGGCCTTCAGGCTGAACAGCAGCGGCGTGTCGGGCGAGGGATCGCCTTCCGGCCGGTGCCAATAATAGCGTCCGGCGTCCGGCTTCAGGCCCGGCAGTGCCTCCCAGGCGGCGAAGGGATATTCGCGGAATTCGAAGACCTGGAGCCCGGCCGCCTCGAGCGCGCCCATGATGTCGGCAATGGTCCAGGCCCAGCCGACACCGCCTTCCTTCGGCACATAGTCGGGCTCGGCATAATCCGGCACGCCCTGGAGGACGACCGGCTCTTCCTGGTGGAAATAGGGGAAGCGCTGCCACAGCCGTCCCGCCTCGTCGATGTCGAGGGTGAGGCCGACGGGATGCGCCTCCATCATGAAGAAGAGCCCGTCCGGCGCCAGGTGGCGGGCGATCACGCGGCCCCAGTCGGCGAGGTCGGGCAGCCAGTTGATGGCGCCGTGCGAGGTGAAGACGCGGTCGAAGCGCTGGTGCAGGTCGATGGCGGTGACATCGCCTTCGACGAAATCGGCCCAGGCGGAAAGGCGCAGCTTCTCGGCCAGCGCCTTGGCCTCGGCGATCGCCTTGGGCGAGAGGTCGACCCCGGTCACCCGCGTCGCGCCCAGGCGCAGCAGGCTCAGGGTGTCGAGCCCGAAATGGCACTGGAGATGGAGGAGGTTCTTGCGCAGGAGCGGCGCCAGGGCGTCCCGCTCGATCGGCCCCACCGTGCAGCGCCCGGCGAGAAAGGCTTCGACGTCGTAGAAGGCGGAGTCGCGGTGCAGCCCCGTGACCTCGTCCCAGTGGCGGCGGTTGGCGTCGACGAAGTCGGTCATGGCGGCGGGCCGGTGGCCGGGGCGGCCGGAGCCGCCCCGGGGACCTCAGTTGTTCATGCCGCGGCGGCGCAGCAGCTTCAGGCGCAGGGCATTGAGCTTGATGAAGCCTTCGGCGTCATGCTGGTCGTAGACCGCGTCTTCCTCGAAGGTGACATGGCTCAGGGAATAGAGCGTGTTCGGGCTCTTGCGGCCGACCACGCGGACCGAACCCTTGTAGAGCTTCAGCCGGACCGTGCCGGAGACATGCTCCTGGCTCTTGTCGATCAGCGCCTGCAACATCTCGCGTTCCGGGCTGAACCAGAAGCCGTTGTAGATCAGCTCGGCATAGCGCGGCATCAGGTCGTCCTTCAGGTGCATCGCCCCGCGGTCGAGGGTGATCGACTCGATGCCGCGATGCGCCGCGTGAAGGATGGTGCCGCCCGGGGTCTCGTAGACGCCGCGCGACTTCATGCCGACGAAACGGTTCTCGACGAGGTCCAGACGGCCGATGCCGTTGGCGCCGCCGAGGTCGTTCAGGCGGGCCAGCAGGGCGGCGGGCGAGAGCTTCTCGCCGTCGATCGCGATGGCGTCGCCCTTCTCGAAGTCGACCTCGATATAGGTCGGCTTGTCGGGTGCTGCCTCCGGCGAAATGGTGCGGGAATAGACGAATTCCTCGGGCTCGACCCAAGGATCTTCCAGCGCCTTACCCTCGGAGGAGGTGTGCAGCAGGTTGGCGTCGACCGAGAAGGGCGCTTCGCCGCGCTTGTCCTTGGCGATCGGAATCTGGTGCTTTTCGGCGAAATCGATGAGTCGGGTGCGCGAGGTCAGGTCCCATTCGCGCCAGGGGGCGATCACGCGGATGCCTGGCTCCAGCGAATAATAGGAAAGCTCGAAGCGCACCTGGTCGTTGCCCTTGCCGGTGGCGCCATGGGCCACGGCATCGGCGCCGGTCATCTTGGCGATCTCGATCTGGCGCTTGGCGATCAGCGGCCGGGCGATCGAGGTGCCGAGCAGATAGACGCCCTCGTAGAGCGCATTGGCCCGGAACATCGGGAAGACGTAGTCGCGGACGAATTCCTCGCGCAGGTCCTCGATGAAGATTTCCTTCACCCCGAACATCTCGGCCTTCTTGCGCGCGGGCTCCAGCTCCTCGCCCTGGCCGAGGTCGGCGGTGAAGGTCACCACTTCACAGCCATAAGTCTCCTGCAGCCATTTCAGAATAACCGAGGTGTCGAGCCCGCCCGAATAGGCGAGCACGACCTTCTTCACGTCACGCGCCATGTGATCCGTCCTTGGAACCTGCCCTTGCCGGGCGGGGCGCAGTATAGGCAAAAGCCGGGCGGGCTCAAGCCGCGGGGAAAGGCAGCAGGATCACGGGCATGGAAGCGGTGCCGATTTCGCCCCGCGTGTCGGAGAGCAGGGCCTCGGCCATGCCGAAGCCCGATGCGCCCCAGCGCGCCTTGGGCTTCATGCCGATCCAGGCGCCGACCGGCCGGCGCCACAGGTTGACGGTGAGCGAGGGATTGGGGAAGGCCATGGCCTTGGGTGCCGCCCAGCCGTCGGGCCGGCCCACCCCCGCCGCCCAATCGGCCGCGGCGAAGACGCGGGGCAGCACGAAATCCTCGTCCGGGGCGAGCGGCACGCGGGCGCGCACCCACATGGTGCCGTCCGGCGCCGGGTGCCAGTCCAGCGCATCCTTGAACCAGGTCCGGCCCGGCCGGTGCGGCGCCTCGACCGCCTCGAAACGCTCGGGATCGACGATCGCCTCGTCCGGCGGCAGGGCGAGGCCGGGGATCGCCTGATCCCGCGCGAAGGTGAAACGCGCCTCGACCCGCAAGGCACCGTCGACCTCGGCGAAGGCGTCCACGAGGTTGAGGCGGCGGCCGGGCTGCGCCACTTCGGCATAGACGGTCAGGCGATGCTCGGCCTTCAGCGGGCGCAGGAACTGGATATGGGCGCCGATCGGCGTGCCCAGCTTCTGCTCGCGCCCCAGGCTCTCCGCTTCGATCGCGAGCAGGCCGCCGATGGCGCCGCCATGCAGGGCGTCGAAGGGGCCATGGGCCAGGTCCTCCGGCACCAGGCCTTGGCCGTCGTCCAGAAACAGGCCGCGGCGCAGCGACGCGGGCACCGCCGCTTCTTCCGTTGCCGGCTCGGCGGCGGGCGTCGGGAACAGGCGGTCGACGTTCAGGCCGGTGAAGGCGTTGCGGCTGGTACTGGTCATATCGACCCCCCTGGAACAGACAGGACTCCATTGGGCCAGATTGAGTTTCGTCATGCAACCTCGGCACGGCGCCGGGCAGGCCTGCGTCAGTTGCAAATCGAAACCACGGCGACTAGAGTGCGACCATGACCCGCAATTCCCTCGCCCCGCTCAATTGCTCCGTCGCCCGGGCGCTCGACGTGATCGGCGAATGGTGGAGCCTGCTGATCGTGCGCGAAGCCTTCTTCGGCAGCCGCCATTTCCAGGATTTCGCCGGGAACCTGGGCATCGCCCGCAACATCCTCTCGGCCCGGCTGAAGCGCCTGGTCGCCGAGGGCGTGCTCGACCGCCAGGAGGGCATGGACGGCGTCACCTACCGCCTGACGCCCAAGGGCGAGGCCCTGCTGCCCGTGCTGGTCGCCCTGACCCAATGGGGCGACGCCTTCGCCAATCCGGAAGCGCCCCCGGTGATCCTGACCGACCGCGAAACCGGCACCCCCCTGCCCCGCCTCGAAGTCCGCGCCGCCGACGGCCGCGTGCTCGCCAACCGCGACATCCGCGCCGTCCCCGGCCCGGGCGCGGACGAGGCCTTGCGCGAGCGATTGCGTCCGCGGCGCGCCACGACCGCCTGACGGCGCCACGGCCGTGTCGCGCGCCCAACGCCTGCTCGACTTGATCCAGGAATTGCGCCGCCATCGCCGCCCCGTCCAGGGCAGCGTGCTGGCAGAAGCCATCGGGGTTTCGCTGCGCACGCTCTACCGCGACATCGCCACCCTGAAAGCCCAGGGGGCTCCGATCGACGGCGAGGCGGGACTGGGTTACGTGCTTCGGCCCGGCTTCCTGCTGCCGCCCCTGATGTTCTCGGACGAGGAGATCGAGGCCCTGGTACTCGGCTCGCGCTGGGTCGCCAAGCGGACCGACGGCCCCCTGGCCGCGGCGGCGCGGAGCGCCCTGGCCAAGATCGGTGCGGTATTGCCCGACGACCTGCGTGACGATCTCGAGAGCGCCAACCTGCTGATCGGGCCGAGCCCGCCCCTGATCGCCGGCGGGCCTGAGCTCGCCTTGCTGCGCCGGGCGATCCGCCTCGAACGGAAGCTCGACATCGCCTATGTCGATGCCGGCGGCGGTCACTCGACCCGGCGGGTCTGGCCCTTCGCCCTGGGCTTCTTCGAACAGGTGCGCATGCTGGCCGCCTGGTGCGAGGAACGCCGGGACTTCCGCCATTTCCGCCTCGACCGGATCGAAACAGCCGAGCTCGTCGACCAGCGCTATCCCCGGCGGAAGGCGGTCCTGCTGAAGGAATGGCGCGACCGGCATGGCTTTCCCGAACAGTGACACTGCTGCCGGAAACTGACAGTAGGGGGCGCTAGGGTCCGTCCGTCACCAACACGGAGACCCGACATGAGCGAGTTCAGCTTCGTCCTTCTCTACGTCGCCGATGCCCAGGCATCCGGTGCCTTCTATTCGAAACTCCTGGGCCGGCCCCTGGTCGAGGATCATCCGGGCTTCGCCATGCTGCCGCTCCGCGAGGGTGTCATGCTGGGGCTGTGGGCGCGGGATACGGTGGAACCGCTCGCTGCCGGCACGCCGGGTTCGGGCGAGATCGCCTTCAGCGTGGCCGATGCCGATGCAGTGGCCGCCACCCATGCCGACTGGAAGGCCAGGGGCCTCGCCATCGCCCAGACGCCGACGGCGATGAATTTCGGGACCACTTTCGTTGCGCTGGACCCGGACGGCCATCGTCTCCGCGTCTTCGCGCGGACCTGATCACGCCGCCGGCAGGCTGGCGTCCTTGGCGGCGAAGGCGGCGTCGACCTGTTGGCGGAGGAGGTCGGCCTTGCGCTGGCGGATCGAGTCCGACTTGAGCTGGCCGCAGGCGGCCATGATGTCCTCGCCGCGGGGCGTGCGGACGGGGCTGGCGTAGCCGGCGTCGAAGACGATCTGGGAGAAGGTCTTGATCGCCTCCGGCGTCGAGCGCTCGAAGGGGGCGCCCGGCCAGGGGTTGAAGGGGATCAGGTTGACCTTGGCCGGAATGCCCTTGATCAGGCGGACCAGGGCGCGGGCATCGGCCGGGCTGTCGTTCACGCCTTTCAGCATGACGTATTCGAAGGTGATGCGCCGGGCATTGTTCAGGCCGGGATAGTCGCGGCAGGCCTGCATCAGCTCGGCGATCGGATATTTCTTGTTCAAGGGCACGATCTTGTCGCGGATCTCGTCCGTGACGGCGTGGAGCGAGACGGCGAGCTGCACGCCCAGCTCCTCGCCCGCGCGCTTCATCATGGGCACCACGCCCGCCGTGGAGAGCGTGATCCGCCGCTTGGAGAGCGAGATCCCCTCGTTGTCCATGACGATGCGAAGCCCGGCCGCGACATTGTCGAAATTATAGAGCGGCTCGCCCATGCCCATCATGACGATGTTGGAGAGCAGGCGGCCATCGGGCGACGACGGCCATTCGCCCAGCGCATCACGCGCGATCATCACCTGGGCGACGATCTCGGCCGGGCCGAGGTTGCGCACCAGGGTCTGCGTCCCCGTGTGGCAGAAGCGGCAGGTCAGGGTGCAGCCGACCTGCGAAGAAACGCAGAGCGTGCCGCGGTCGTCGTCCGGGATGAAGACGGTCTCGACCTCCTGCCCGTCCGGCCATTTGATCAGCCACTTGCGGGTGCCGTCGACCGATTGCAGGGCGCGGGTGATCTCGGGCCGGGCGACCGTCGCCACCTTGACCAGTTCGGCGCGCAGGTCCTTGGACAGCGACGACATGTCCTCGATCGAGGTGGCGCCGCGGTTGTAGATCCAGTGCCAGAGTTGCTGGATGCGCATCCGCCGGGGCTTGCCGCCCTGGCCGATCTCGTCGAGCACGCGGCCGAGCCCCTCGCGGTCGAGCCCGATCAGGTTGAGCTTCGAACCGTCGGTCGGAAGGATGGGGGTATCGGTCGCGTTATCGCTCATGTCTCAGAACTTGCAGGCCTTGCCGATGGCGTCGAGCGCCGCCGAGATGCCCTTGAGGGAGAAAGTGTCGGTCGTCTTGGTGCCGCGCTGCGATTCGCCGGCGACCACCACGGTGGCGCCCTTCCGCATGGCGGCGACGATGTCGTTGTCGGTCTCGGTCTTGCGGGCGAAGGCATTTTCGCCGTCGGTGAAGAGATCGAACTTCTTCTTGCCGACCGAGAGGGTCGCAGTCGAGCCGGCCTTGAAGGGATAGCCGATCAGGACCTGGACCTGATTGCGGATATTGCCCTCCTGGAAGTGGGAGACCATCAGGAAGATGTCACCCCGCTTGGCGCTGGCGGGATCGGACTTGCTCGGCTTGGTCGAGACCAGGCAGACGTCCTTGCCGCCCTGCTTGGTCTTGAACGCCTGCCAGTCGCCGAAGCTGCCGATCAGCGGCGACTCCTCGGCCTGTGCGGGAAGGGCGAAGCCCGCACCCACAACCATTGACAGAAACATGCCGAACGCGGCGAATAGGAAGCGTTTCATGGCGCCTGTTCACGATACTGAGCGGAGGGCGCCAAGATAGCCGGGCACGCCCGGCATTTCTACCCCGGCCTGTTCGCAGTCGCGACAGGGCGGAATTTCGCCGGTGGAAGGACAGCGTGGACCCCGCAGCCACAAGTGACCGCGAAGCCTTGGCCGATCTGGTCGAGGCGGTGGCCCGGAACGGCGACAGGGCTGCATTTGCTGAGCTTTTCGCCTTTTTGGCGCCCCGCCTGAAGGCCTTCATGATGCGCCTGGGCGCCGATTCCGCGACCGCCGAGGAACTGGTCCAGGAAGTCATGCTGACGGTCTGGCGCAAGGCCGCCAGCTTCGACCGGCGGCAATCTTCGGTCACCACCTGGACCTTCACCATCGCGCGGAACCGCCGCATCGACCTGATTCGCCGCGACCGCCGCCCCGATCTCGATCCCGACGAGCCGAGCCTGCAGCCGGAAGCCCCGGCCCCCGCCGATCGCGTCGTCGACGAGAGCCGGCGCGACCGCGTGCTGCGCGCGGCGATCGCCGAACTGCCCGCCGAACAGGCCGAACTCCTGCATCTCGCATTTTATGACGGAAAGTCACATACCGAGATTGCCGAGGTACGCAATCTGCCCCTGGGTACGGTAAAGTCCAGACTACGATTGGCCTTCAACCGCTTGCGCCGTGCCATGGAGTCGTTCCAGTGACGCCTTCCCACCACCTGCCGTTCGAGCTGCTGCTCGACCATGCCGTCGGCGCCCTGGCGCCGGCCATGGCGCTGCTGGTGGAGGGGCATCTCGCCCTGTGTCCGGCCTGCCGCGCCGAGGTGGCCGCCTGCACCGACGTGGGCGGCGCCCTGCTCGGGACGATCGAGCCGGCTCCGGTCGCGGACGGCGCCTTCGCCCGGCTGATGGCGCGCATCGACGGCGAGGCCGCCCCCAGAACAGTCCCTGTGCCAGCCCCGATGGCGGCGGCCGTGCCGGCAGCCCTGCCCGCGATGGCGCAGGGCCTGCGCCGGGCCTTCGAGCGTACACTGGCCCGGCGCAACTGGCGGCGGGTGATGCCGGGAGTCCGCCTGCTCGACCTCGACCTGCCCAAGGCCGCCCGCAGCCTGGCCCAGATGATCTCCGTCGATGGCGGCAAGGCGGTGCCGCGCCATTCCCATGGCGGGGCCGAATATACGCTGGTGCTGGCCGGCGGCTACAGCGATGCCTCGGGCAGCTTCGGCCCCGGCGACGTACAGATCACCGATCCCTCGGTGATGCACAAGCCGGTGGCCGACCGGGGCGAGACCTGTGTGGTCTATGCCGTCAGCGCTGCGCCGATCCGCCTGGCCGGCCCTCTCGGCCTGGTTCAGCGCGCCCTCGGCCGCTGAGCCGCGATTGCCAGCCGGCGGGATCGGCGCCCCGCCGCCCCGTTTTCCGACCGATCCAAGGGTGTGATCACCCCCGTATCAGGCACGCGATGCGAAGGCATCGCCCACGAGACCTGACGGAGACTTCACCATGTCGATCGAAATCCAGCCCGAGAGCCGCCCGAACTTCAGCCGCCGCGGCCTGATCCGCACGGCGACCCTGAGCGCCGCCGCCGTCGCCCTGCTGGGCGGGGCCGAGCGCCGCGCCTTCGCCCTCGACGCCAGCGCCGGCGACGCCGATATCCTCAATGTCGCCCTCGGCCTCGAGCACGAGGCCATCGCCGCCTATCAGATCGGCGCCGAATCCAAGCTGCTGAAGCCCGACGTGCTGAAGGTCGCGGTCGCCTTCCAGTCCCACCACAAGGAACACCGCGACGCCCTCGCCGCCACCATCAAGAAGCTGGGCGGCACCCCGGTCGAGGCCAAGGCCCAGGCGGATTACGCCAAGGCGCTGAACGCCGGTGCGCTGAAGGACCAGGCCGGCGTGGTCGGCCTCGCGATCAAGCTGGAACTCGGTGCCGCCAACGCCTATCTGGGCGTGATCCCGTCCTTCCAGGACAAGGGCCTGGCGCAGATCGCCGGCCGCCTCGCCGCCGACGAGACCATGCATTGGACCGCCCTGACCGGTGCCGCGGGCGGCGCGCTGCCGGCCAAGGCGCTGAGCTTCGGCGCCTGACGGGAGACGGGGTGCCGGTTCCGGCCGGCGCCCCATCGCCATGAAAAGGCGGTTCCTCGCCCTCGTCGCCGCGCTCGTCCCCGCCGTCGCTGCCGCCGCCGACGCCGAACGCGGCAAGACGCTCTACGAGTCGCGCTGCGGCGCCTGCCATTCGCCGGATGCCGACCGGGTCGGCCCGCACCACCGCGGCGTGGTCGGCCGCGTCGCCGGCAGCGTGCCGGGCTTTGCCTATTCCCCGGCCCTGAAGGCGTCCGGCCTGACCTGGACGCCCGAACTGCTGGACCGCTGGCTGACCGATCCGGCCGCCCTGGTGCCGGGCAGCCGGATGGGCTTCAGGGTCGGCTCGGCGGCAGACCGGGCCGACATCGTCGCCTACCTCGAAACCCTGAAATGAGACTCAGGCCGGCTCGAAACGGGCGACGAGCTGCTCCACCCGGGCGGCCGCCTTTTCGAGCCCCTGGGCGGCGCGTGCCTCGAAGCTGGTGATCCGCGAACTCGCGTCGTGATGCAGGCGCGAGACTTCGTGGCGCAATTGCTCCACCTCGGCGTGGAGGGCTTCGATCTCGCTCAGCCGGTCGGAGAGATCGTCGGCGGTCAGCAGGGCGGCAAGCAGCAGCACCTGGGCCTCGGCCACCTGGGCCCCGGCCGGCAGGTTCAGCGACGCCACCTTCGACTGGAGATAGTCGGCGAGGTCGCCGACCTTCGCCTCGTCGCCGGGCTGGCAGCCGACGAGATAGTCGCGGCCGTTGATGGTCACCGTGATCTGGCGCATCGAAATCCTCACTCGGCGATCGCGCGGTCGAGACGGGCGACGGTCTGGTCGAGCCGCTTGGCCGCCGTGTCGGTCGCAGCTTCGAGACGGAACAATTCGGCCTGGCGCTGGGCGCCCTGCTGTTCCGCGGCGGTCAGCGCCGCCTTCAGGCGATCGATCTCTGCCCTTGCGGCTTCGAGCTCGTTCAGTGCCTCTTCGGCGAAGGCCTCGGCATCGGCCAGGCGGTGCTCCAGGTCGACGTCGACCGGGGCCGGGGATTCGGTGGCGGCCGGCGCCTCGCGCAGGGCCGCATTCTCGGCCGCCAGTTCGCCCAGCCGCTCATCGAGCCGGCGGTTGTCGGCCCGGGCTTCCTCGAGCGCCTGGGCCAGTTGCTCGACATCGCCGGTCAGCCGGTCGTATTCCGCGACCAGCGTGGCGTGGACTTCCGGATCCACGGCATCGGCCGCCGGTGCGGCCAGAGCCTCCAGTTGGTCAAGCGCGGCGAGCAGCCTGGCTTCGGCAGCGACCAATCGATCCATGGGCAGCCTCAAATCTATATGTGCGACCCCTGCCGCACGAATCATCCTATAGGATGTGCCTGCCACGCCTCAGGGTCAATCGGCGCCACCGGAATGCGTGCGCGGACGAGGTCCTGCGCGGCCATGGCAGTTGACAGACTTCCCTGCGTCTGTAATGCAACGCCCGCATTCGGCAACACCGGACGTCTTTGACGGATTTGTCCGTTTTTCCCCGGTTACAAGGGCGAGATTCCCCATGAACGAGACGATTTCCACCCCGTCGACGTCGGCGCCGAGCCGGCGGGATCTCGCCAACGCCATCCGGGCACTGGCCATGGATGCGGTCGAGGCGGCGAAATCCGGCCATCCCGGCATGCCCATGGGCATGGCCGACGCGGCGACCGCCCTCTTCACCGACCATCTGCGCTACGATCCGAAGAACCCGGCCTGGCCCGACCGCGACCGTTTCGTGCTCTCGGCCGGCCACGGCTCGATGCTGCTCTATGCCCTGCTCTATCTGACCGGCTATCCCGATATCGATCTCGACGAGATCAAGAAATTCCGCCAGCTCGGCGCCCGTACAGCCGGCCATCCGGAATACGGCCATGCCGCGGGAATCGAGACCACGACCGGCCCGCTCGGCCAGGGCATCGCCAACGCCGTCGGCTTCGCCATGGCGGAAGCCCATCTGCGCGCCCGCTTCGGCGATGCGCTGATGAACCATTTCACCTATGTCATCGCCGGCGACGGCTGCCTGATGGAAGGCATCTCGCAGGAAGCCATCTCGCTCGCCGGGCACTTGAAGCTGAACAAGCTGATCGTGCTGTGGGACGACAACAAGATCACCATCGACGGCGCCACCGACCTCTCCACCTCGGAGAATGTGCCGCTGCGCTTCCAGGCCGCCGGCTGGGCGGTCGATGCGGTGGACGGCCAGGATGCCGCCGCGGTCTCGGCCGCAATCGCGCGGGCCAAGCTCTCCACCGACAAGCCGACCCTGATCGCCTGCCGCACCACGATCGGCTTCGGCGCGCCGACCAAGGCCGGCAAGTCTTCCGCCCACGGCAGCCCGCTCGGCGCCGCCGAGATCGAGGGCGCCCGCAAGGCGCTGGGCTGGCCCTATGGCCCGTTCGAGATTCCGGACGCGATCCTGACCGCCTGGCGCGACGCCGCCAAGGCCCGCGCTTCCGAGGGCAAGGCCTGGGGCGACCGCTTCCTGGCGGCGCCCAAGGAAGTGCAGGAAGAATTCGAGAATGCCTTCTCGGGCTATATTCCGGCCGCCCTGCTGGCCGAGATCAACGCCTTCAAGGCCAAGATTTCCGAAACCAAGCCGTCGGTCGCCACCCGCAAGTCGTCGGAAATGGCGCTCGAGGTCGTGAACAAGCTGGTGCCGACCACGATCGGCGGCTCGGCCGACCTGACCGGCTCCAACAATACGCTGACCAAGGGCCTCGGCACTTTCGCCCCCGGCTCCTACGAAGGCCGCTACGTCTATTGGGGCATCCGCGAGCACGGCATGGCGGCGGCCATGAACGGCATGGCGTTGCACGGCGGCGTCATCCCCTATGGCGGCACCTTCCTCGCCTTCGCCGACTATTGCCGGCCCTCGATCCGCCTCGCCGCCCTGATGGGCATCCGTTCGATCTTCGTGATGACCCACGATTCGATCGGCCTCGGCGAAGACGGCCCGACCCACCAGCCGGTCGAACATCTGGCGGCGCTCCGCGCCATCCCCGGCCTCAACGTGTTCCGCCCCTGCGACACGGTCGAGACCGCGGAAGCCTGGGCCATCGCCGTCGGCTCGCAGCGTGCCCCCTCGCTGCTCGCCTTGTCGCGCCAGAACCTGCCGACGCTCCGCACCACCCATACCGACGTGAATCTGACCGCCAAGGGCGCCTACGAGCTGCTGCCCGCCGCAGGCGGTCTGGCCCAGGTCAGCCTCTTCGCCACCGGCTCCGAGGTCGAACTGGCGGTCAAGGCGCGCGACATCTTGGCACAGGAAGGGATCCGCGCCCGGGTCGTCTCGGTTCCCTGCATGGAGCTCTTCGCGGCGCAGGACCAAGCCTATCAGGAAGTCGTGGTAGGCAACGCCCCCTGCGTCGGCGTAGAAGCCGGCATCGCCATGGGTTGGGAACCGATCCTGGGGGTGCCGACTTATTTCGTCGGCATGGACGGGTTCGGCGCCTCGGCACCGGCGCCCGACCTCTACAAGCATTTCGGTATCACCGCGGAAGCGGTCGCCGACGCGGCCAAGGCCGCCATCGGCAAAATCGGCTGACAGGAGGATTGAATGGCAGTTCGGGTAGCGATCAACGGTTTCGGGCGTATCGGCCGCAATATTCTGCGGGCGATCGCCGAATCCGGCCGCACTGACGTCGAAGTCGTCGCGATCAACGACCTCGGCCCGGTCGAGACCAATGCGCATCTGTTGCGCTTCGACTCGGTGCATGGCCGCTTCCCGGGTGAAGTCGTGGTCGAGGGCGAGTTCATCGTCGTCAACGGCAAGAAGATCAAGGTGACCGCCGTCCGCAACCCGGCGGAACTGCCGCACAAGGACCTCGGCGTCGACATCGCCATGGAATGCACCGGCATCTTCACCTCGAAGGACAAGGCCGCCGCCCATCTGACCGCGGGCGCCAAGCGCGTCCTGGTCTCGGCGCCTGCCGACGGCGCCGACCTCACGGTCGTCTACGGCGTCAACCACGGCGCCCTGAAGGCGGAGCACCTGGTCGTTTCCAACGCCTCCTGCACCACCAACTGCCTCGCCCCCGTGGCCAAGGTCCTGAACGACGCCGTCGGCATCGACAAGGGCTTCATGACCACGATCCACAGCTACACCAACGACCAGCCGTCGCTCGATCAGATGCACAAGGATCTGTATCGCGCCCGCGCCGCCGCCCTTTCCATGATCCCGACCTCGACCGGTGCGGCCAAGGCCGTCGGCCTCGTGCTGCCGGAACTGAAGGGCAAGCTGGACGGCGTCTCGGTCCGCGTGCCGACCCCGAACGTCTCGGTCGTCGACCTGAAGTTCGTGGCCAAGCGCGCCACCACGGTCGAGGAAGTGAACGCGGCAGTGAAGGCCGCGGCGGACGGCCCGCTCAAGGGCGTGCTGGCCTATACGACCCAGCCGAACGTCTCGATCGACTTCAACCATGATCCGGCGTCGAGCACCTTCGCCCTCGACCAGACCAAGGTGATGGACGGTACCCTCGTCCGTATCCTGAGCTGGTACGACAACGAATGGGGCTTCTCCAACCGCATGAGCGATACTGCCGTCGCCATGGCCAAGTTGATCTGAGGAGACCCGGATGAGCGCCCAGACCGCCCAGCGTGACGTGACCGCCGCTTCGGCGGGCCGGCGCTTCCTCGGCATCGACGACCTCGGCGACCTCAAGGGTCGCCGGGTCCTGCTCCGGGTCGATCTCAACGCCCCGATGAAGGACGGCGTGGTGACCGACCTGACCCGCCTGCAGGCCAATGCCACCACCATCAAGGCACTGGCCGCGAAGGGCGCCAAGGTCATCGTGCTCTCGCACTTCGGCCGGCCCAAGGGCTGGGACGCCTCGCAGAGCCTGCGCCCGGTCGCCGATGCGCTGCCGGTGATCATCGGCCTGCCCGTCGCCTTCGCCGCCGATTGCGTCGGCCCGGTGGCCAAGGCCGCGGTCGACGCCATGGCCCCCGGCGCCGTCCTGGTGCTGGAGAACACCCGCTTCCACGCGGGCGAAGAGAAGAACGATCCGGAATTCACCAGGCAGCTCGCCGAACTCGGCGAATTCTACGTGAACGACGCCTTCTCCTGCGCCCACCGGGCCCATGCCTCGACGGCCGGCCTGGCCGCCCTGCTGCCCCATGCGGCCGGCCTCTGGATGAAGAAGGAACTGGACGCACTGGAATCGGCGCTCGGCGCGCCCGAACATCCGGTGGTCGCCGTGGTCGGCGGCGCAAAGGCCCCGTCCAAGCTCGAAGTGCTCGGCAACCTGGTCGGCAAGGTCGACTATCTGGTGATCGGCGGCGGCATGGCCAACACCTTCCTGTTCGCGCAGGGCAAGGCGATCGGCAAGAGCCTGGCCGAACGTGACATGGCCGATACCGCCCGCGCCATCCTGGCCAAGGCCAAGGCGGCGGGGACCGAAGTGGTGCTGCCGGTCGATGCCGTGGTCGCCCGCGAGTTCAAGGCCTATGCGCCCTGCGAGACCGTCTCGGTCGACGCGGTGCCGGACGACGCCATGATCCTGGACGTCGGCACCCAGTCGGTCGCCCAGGTCTCGGAGATCTTCGAGAAGGCCAAGACCGTGGTCTGGAACGGTCCTTTCGGCGCCTTCGAGCTGGAGCCCTTCGACATCGCGACGACCGCGACGGCGCGCAAGGTCTCCCGCCTCACCCGCGCCGGCCAGCTCCTCTCGGTTGCTGGCGGCGGCGACACGGTGGCGGCTCTCAACCATGCCGGCGCGGCGGAGGGTTTTTCCTTCGTCTCGACCGCCGGCGGCGCCTTCCTCGAATGGATGGAAGGCAAGGCCCTTCCGGGCGTCGAGGCTCTGGCGCAGTAATCCTGGCGGCCGGCGGGAACGAAAATCCCGCCGGCCGCTTCCCTTTCCGACGCGACGGCATGGAAATTCCCATTCCACCTTGCTAGAAGCGCTTCCATACATCCGAGACTTGCGATTTCGAGGACCCAAATGCCGAAGATCACCAAGAAGGTGAAAGAGATCCTCTCGTGGTACGAGAGCGACAACCCGGGCACCAAGACCAACCTCGCCCGCATTCTGGGCGCCGGCCGCCTGGGCGGCACCGGCAAGATGATCATCCTGCCCGTCGACCAGGGCTTCGAGCATGGTCCCGCGCGCAGCTTCGCCCCGAACCCCGCGGCCTATGACCCGCATTACCACTTCCAGATCGCGGTGGACGCCGGCCTTTCGGCCTATGCCTCGGTGCTCGGCATGCTGGAAGCCGGCGCCGACAGCTTCGCCGGCCAGATCCCGACCATCCTCAAGGTCAATTCCTCGAACTCGCTCTCGCGCGCCAAGGAAGCCCCGGACCAGGCCGTGACCGCGACCGTGAAGGACGCCATCCGCCTCGGCTGCTCCGCGATCGGCTTCACCATGTATCCGGGTTCGGACAAGATGTTCGACCAGATGGAAGAGCTGCGCGAACTGGCGGCCGAGGCCAAGGCGCATGGCCTCGCCGTCGTCGTGTGGTCCTATCCGCGCGGCGGCAACCTCACCAAGGAAGGCGAACTGGCGCTGGACGTCGGCGCCTATGCCGCCCATATGGCGGCCCTGGTCGGCGCCCATATCATCAAGGTGAAGCTGCCGAGCGACTTCATCGAGCAGGGCGAGGCCAAGAAGGTCTACGACAAGCACCCGGTGCCGGTCGCGACCCTGGCCGACCGCGTGCGCCATGTCACCAGCGCCTGCTTCAACGGCCGCCGCCTGGTGGTCTTCTCGGGCGGCGCCGCCAAATCCGAGGATTCGGTCTATGACGACGCCCGCGCCATCCGCGACGGCGGCGGCAACGGCTCGATCATCGGCCGCAACACCTTCCAGCGCTCGCGCGAGGATGCGCTGGCCATGCTCGACAAGCTGGTCCGCATCTACAAGGGCCAGGAGTAAGGCTTTGGCGGCAGGACGCGAACCGCAGGACGACCCGCGTCGGCCCTGCCGCCTCTATCTGATCACGCCGCCCGCCTTCGAGATCGGCCCCTTCGCCGAATCCTTGAAGGCGGCGCTCGGTGCCGGTGACGTCGCCTGCGTCCAGCTCCGCCTCAAAGGCGTGACGGACGACCATATCCTGCGCACCGCCGACGTGGTGATGCCGATCGTGCAACAGGCGGGCGCCGCCTTCATCCTGAACGACCGCCCGGACCTGGCCCAGGCGTTGGGCGCCGACGGCGTCCATGTCGGCCAGGAAGACACGCCCTACGCCAAGGCCCGCCAGATCGTCGGCCCCGACGCCATCGTCGGCGTGACCTGCCACGCCAGCCGCCACCTCGCCATGGAAGCGGGCGAAGCCGGGGCCGATTACGTCGCCTTCGGCGCCTTCTTCCCGACCTCGACCAAGGACGCCAAGACCCGGGCACCGATCGAGCTGGTCGCCTGGTGGGCCGAGATGATGACCGTGCCCCAGGTCGCGATCGGCGGCATCACGGTCGAGAATTGCCGCCCCCTGGTCCAAGCCGGGGCCGATTTCCTGGCCGTCTCCGCCGGAATCTGGCAGCACCCGGAAGGCCCGGCCGCGGCCGTGAAGGCCTTCGGCGCGATCTTCGCTTCCCCGGCGTGACCTGCCGATCCTTTGAGATCGGCAAACCGCGCAAACACGCTTCCCAGCGAGCCTTTAGGCCCGCCGGGGCCAGAGTCCGGCCGTCAACAACGACCGGAGACAGATCATGCCGGGCTCCCTGCCGCTTCAGGTGGTCGAACCGCGGGCCTTTTTCGACCTCGATGTGGCCCGCCGCCAGGGCGAGGTCCTGGGCCATTTCCATGGCCGCACCATCTATGAGGAAGTGCGCGACGCGCGCGGTGCCCGCTACCTCTTCCTAGGCCTCGCGCCGAGCCGTCCGGACGGCAGCGTCGACCTCGCAGCGATCGGCCGCGACCAATGGCTGGTCGACGGCACCCTGCTCTACGTCCGCCAGGGTCGGCGGGAGAACTGAATGCCCTCATGATCGGGCATGGTCCTGCGGCTGCCCGGCGGCTTGCTTCACGACGCCTGGGCACCACTCTCGATCGTCATGTCCGGGCTCGTCCCGGGCATCCACGCCGGGGCGTGCCGCGGTCGTCGACGGGGGAGGCTGCCTGACGACGTAGATGGCCGGGACTTCGCCCGGCCATGACGTATTCGGGTGGTGAGGATGGAAGGCGCCGCCCCCCGGAAAGCGAGACGCCCCGCCGGTGACGGCGGGGCGCTTCAATCGGGTCGGCGACTGGATCAGTCGTCCCTGATCAGTCGTCGTTGTCGGCCTCTTCCTCGAAGCCCTCGTCCTCATATTCGAGTTCGGCGATCAGCAGGACGGCAGCGTCGCCCTGGTCATCCTCGATGACGTCGATGGCGCCGATGTCATAGACGTCGACTTCGTCTTCGTCGAACGGCATGGCGAGCCGAAGTTCGGTATCGCCGTCGATCTTCGACAGTTCGGCGATCAGCTCGGAGACCTTCATAACCCTGTTCCTTGTCGCTGGGGCGTCGGTTCACATTTCCGGGACCATAGCCGAGCCATGTTGCAAGTCGAGGAAAATCCTCAGGCCGCGATCGCCCCTTTGATGGCGTCGAGGGCCGCGTCCGCCTTGTCGCCGTCGGGGCCGCCGGCCTGGGCCAGATCGGGCCTTCCGCCGCCGCCCTTGCCGCCCACCGCTTCGACGCCGACGCGGATCAGATCGACCGCGCTGTGCTTGGCCGTCAGGTCTTCGGTCACGCCGACCACCAGAGCCGCCTTGCCGTCGTTGACCGCGACGAAGGCGACGATGCCGGAGCCGAGCTGCTTCTTGGTCTCGTCCACGAGGCCGCGCAGGTCCTTCGGATTGACCCCGTCGAGGCGCTTCGCCACCACGGGCACGCCGCCGATCGAGGTCGGCGCCAGGCCGCCGCCAGAGCCGCCGCCGGTAGCGAGCTGCTTCTTCGCGTCGGCCAATTCGCGCTCGAGCCGCTTGCGTTCCTCGAGGAGCGACGCCACCCGTTCCGGCAGGTCGACGGGCGAAGCCTTCAGCGCCGCCGCCGCGCGCTTCAGCAGCGCTTCTTCGTCGCGCATGTATTTCAGTGCGGCCGCCCCGGTCAGCGCCTCGATCCGGCGGATGCCGGCCGACACGGCACTTTCCGAGACGATCTTGAAGACCGCGATGTCGCCCGTGCGGAAGACATGGGTGCCGCCGCAGAGTTCGGTCGAGAAGGCGTGGTCGATGTCGGTGCCGCCCATCGTGACGACACGCACCTCGTCACCATATTTCTCGCCGAAGAGGGCGAGCGCGCCGGCCTTGACCGCCTCGTCCGGCGTCATCAGGCGCGTGACCACCGAACCATTGCCGCGGATCGCCTCGTTCACTTCCTTCTCGACCGCATCGATCTCCTCGTCCGACAGGGCCTTGGGATGGCTGATGTCGAAACGCAGCCGCTCTTCGGCGACCATCGAGCCCTTCTGCGTCACATGGAGGCCGAGCACGTCACGCAAAGCGCGGTGCAGCAGGTGGGTGGCGGAATGGTTGGCGCGGAGCCGCGAACGCCGGCCATGGTCGATCGCCAGATTGACCACGTCGCCGAGCTTGGCCGTGCCGCCCTCGACCACGCCCTGGTGGATGTGGAGGCCGAGCTTCTTCGCCGTGTCGGAGACCGCGACGCTCCAGCCCGGGCCGCGGATCGTGCCGGTGTCGCCCATCTGGCCGCCGGATTCGCCGTAGAACGGGGTCTGGTTCACCACGATCGAGACCGCGGTGCCAGGCGCAGCGCTCTCGACCCGCTTGCCGTCGACGATCAGGCCGACGATCCGGGCTTCCGCCGTATCCGTGTCGTAGCCGAGGAATTCGGTGGCGCCCGCCTCTTCCTTCAGTTCGTACCAGACGAGATCGGTCGCCGCCTCGCCCGAGCCGGCCCAGGCCTTGCGCGCCTCGGCCTTCTGATGCGCCATGGCGGCATCGAAGCCGGCGGTGTCGACCGCGATATTCTTGGCCCGGAGCGCATCCTGGGTCAGGTCGAGCGGGAAGCCGTAGGTATCATAGAGCTTGAAGGCGACGTCGCCCGCCAGCGCCTGGCCGGGCTCGAGCTGCGCCACCTCGTCGTCGAGCAGCTTGAGACCGCGTTCGAGGGTCTGCTTGAAGCGGGTCTCTTCGAGTTTCAGGGTCTCGGTGATCAGGGCTTCGGCGCGGATCAGCTCGGGGTAGGTGCCACCCATCTGGTTGATCAGGGCGGGCACCAGGCGATACATCAGCGGTTCCTTGGCGCCGATCAGCTGGGCATGGCGCATGGCACGCCGCATGATCCGGCGCAGCACGTTGCCGCGGCCCTCGTTCGAGGGCATGACGCCGTCGGCGATCAGGAAGGACGAGGACCGCAGGTGGTCCGCGATGACCCGGTGGCTGGCCTGGAAGGGGCCGTGCGGATCGGTCCTGGTGGCATCGGCCGAGGCCGTGATCAGCGCCTTGAAGAGATCGGTCTCGTAATTGTTGTGCACGCCCTGGAGCACGGCGGCGACCCGTTCGAGCCCCATGCCGGTGTCGATCGAGGGCTTGGGCAGCAGCACGCGCGAGCCGTCGGCCGACTGCTCGTACTGCATGAAGACGAGGTTCCAGATCTCGATATAGCGGTCGCCGTCGGCGTCCGGGCTGCCGGGCGGGCCGCCGGCGACCGAGGGGCCGTGATCGTAGAAGATCTCGGAACAGGGACCGCAGGGGCCGGTATCGCCCATGGCCCAGAAATTGTCCGAGGTGGCGATGCGCACGATCCGCTCGTCCGGCAGGCCGGCGATCTTCTTCCAGAAGGTGAAGGCCTCGTCGTCCTCGTGGTAGACCGTGACCCAGAGCTTGTCCTTATCGAGACCGAAGCCCTGCGTCACCAGGCCCCAGGCGAGCTCGATCGCGGTTTCCTTGAAATAGTCGCCGAAGGAGAAATTCCCCAGCATCTCGAAGAAGGTGTGATGGCGCGCGGTATAGCCGACATTGTCGAGGTCGTTGTGCTTGCCGCCGGCGCGCACGCATTTCTGCGAGGTCGCGGCGCGCACATAGTCGCGCTTCTCCTTGCCGGTGAAGATGTCCTTGAACTGGACCATGCCGGCATTGGTGAACATCAGCGTGGGATCGTTCGCCGGCACCAGGGGGCTCGAAGCGACATGGCGATGACCGGCCTTCACGAAATAGTCGATGAAGGTGGAACGGATCTCGTTGATGCTCTTCATGATCCCCTGAACCGAAAGAAAGCCCTGTAGCTCCGTTTATTAGCGCCTTGCCCCGCTCGGAGTCCACGGCCCTCTCGCAAAGCCGTCCGGGGCGCGTGGTTTCGCCCCGGGCCGGCCCCGAGGCGCTCAGGCGTCTTCGGCGCTGCCTTCGGCGTCCGGCTCGGGCGAGCCGGTCATGGCGGCGGAGACGATGCCGGCGTTGGCGCGGATCTTCCGTTCGATTTCGTCGGCGAGTTCCGGGTGGCTTTCGAGGAAGCCCTTGGCGTTCTCTCGGCCCTGGCCGATCCGCTGGCTGTCATAGGAGAACCAGGAGCCCGACTTGTCGACGATGCCGGCCTTGATGCCGAGGTCGATCAATTCGCCGGTCTTGGAGATGCCGGCGCCATACATGATGTCGAACAGGGCTTCCCGGAAGGGCGGGGCCAGCTTGTTCTTGACCACCTTCACCTTGGTCTGGTTGCCCACCGTCTCTTCCTTGTCCTTGATCGCGCCGATGCGGCGGATGTCGAGGCGGACGGAGGCGTAGAACTTGAGGGCGTTGCCGCCGGTGGTGGTTTCCGGGCTGCCGAACATCACGCCGATCTTCTGGCGGATCTGGTTGATGAAGATCACCATGCAGTTCGACTTGGAGATCGAGCCGGTGAGCTTGCGCAGGGCCTGGGACATCAGACGGGCCTGCAGGCCGACATGGGAATCGCCCATCTCGCCTTCGAGTTCGGCGCGCGGCGTGAGCGCCGCCACCGAGTCGATCACCAGGACCTCGACCGCGCCGGAGCGGACCAGCGTATCGGCGATTTCGAGCGCCTGTTCGCCGGTGTCGGGCTGGGAGATCAGCAGCTCGTCGACATCGACGCCGAGCTTGCGGGCATAGATCGGATCGAGCGCATGTTCGGCGTCGACGAAGGCGCAGATGCCGCCCTTGCGCTGCGAATTCGCCACCACCTGGAGCGCCAGCGTGGTCTTGCCCGAGGATTCAGGCCCATAGATCTCGACGATACGGCCGCGGGGCAGGCCGCCGATGCCGAGGGCGATGTCGAGCCCGAGCGAGCCGGTCGAGACCGCCTCGGCTTCCACCACGCTCTCGCGGGCGCCGAGCTTCATCACCGAGCCCTTGCCGAAGGCGCGTTCGATCTGTCCGAGGGCGGCCTCGAGGGCCTTCTGCTTGTCCATGACTTCCGATCCGACGAGCCGCAAGGATGGCGACGACATGAGGGGGTCCCTCCTTATTTCAAAGCCCTGCACGGGATTCAACTGCGGATCAATGTATCCGATTTGTTCCCCCGTGCAATCACCTTTTGTTCTCTTTCCCCTGCCGTGCGCGTCAGCCGGGCGATCAGGCCCGGTCGAGCACGTCACGCACCAGGGCACCCAGTTGCTTCAGGGTGAAGGGCTTGGCCAGGAAAGTGAAATTCAGGCCGGGGTCGAGGCTCTTGCGGAATTGTTCCTCGGCATAGCCGGAGATCATAATGACCTTGAGATCGGGCAGCCTCTCCCGCGCCAGGCGGGCGAGCGACGGCCCGTCGAGCGAGGGCATCACCACGTCCGAGATCAGGAGATCGATTCGCGCGCCCTGCTGCTCGATCACTTCGAGCGCTTCCTCGCCGGTCGGCGCTTCCAGCACGTCATAGCCCTGGCGGCGCAGGGCGCGGACGGCGAAATTGCGCACCGCATCCTCGTCCTCGACGATCAGGATGGTGCCATTGGCCGGCGCCGACGACTCCGGCCGGTCGGCCGGCTCGGCCGCCGACTCGGCCGCCTCCGCCCCGGCGACATGGCGCGGCAGGGCGATCCGGAACAGCGTGCCCTTGCCCACCTCGCTCTGCACCTCGATCGAGCCGCCGGTCTGCTTGACGATGCCATAGACGGTGGAAAGGCCGAGGCCGGTGCCCGCCCCCACTTCCTTCGTGGTGAAGAAGGGCTCGAAGATCTTGGGCAGCACGTCGCGCGGGATGCCGTGTCCGGTGTCGGAAACCTCGATCATCACATAGTCGCCCGGCGCCAGCTGAAGGGCGGCGTAACGGCGCAGCTCGCGCCGGGCGACGTTGAAGGTGCGGATCAGGATGCGGCCGCCCTCGCTCATGGCGTCGCGCGCGTTGACCACCAGGTTGATGATCACCTGGTCGAACTGGCTGGGGTCGACGCGGACCGGCCCGAGGTCCTGCGCATGGTCGAGGTCGAGCTTGATGTTGGCGCCGATCAGGCGGCGCAGCAGGGTGGAGAGGTCGTTCAGCGCGTCCCGGATGTCGATCACCTTGGGGCGCAGGGTCTGGCGCCTGGAGAAGGCGAGCAGCTGGCGCACCAGGTTGGCGGCACGATTGGCGTTCTGCTTGACCTGCATGATGTCGGGGAAGGACTCGTCCTCCGGCCCGTGGCGGGTCAACAGGAGGTCGCAGAAGCCGATGATCGCGGTCAGCAGATTGTTGAAATCATGGGCGATGCCGCCGGCGAGCTGGCCCACCGCCTGCATCTTCTGGGACTGCACGAATTGCTCTTCGAGCGCCTTCTGGGCCGAGACGTCGAGCATGTAGACGATGCGCGTCAGCTGCTCCTGGGCGCCCTGCATCCGGCTCGCCCTCGTCGCGAAGAGCCTCATGGTCAGGGCCGGTGTCGCCTTGAAGCGGAGTTCGGCGCTGGCCCCTTCGACGCCGGCCAGGACCTGCTGGAAATCGGCGCTCGCCTTGGCGTCGTCGGCCGGCCAGTCGACCAGGCCGTGCAGGTCGATGCCGAGCACGAATTCCGGATCGGCCTTGCCGGTCGCCAGTTCAGCGAAGACCGGATTGGCTTCTTCGACCAGGCCGCTCGGGCCGAGGGCCGCGATGCCGACCGGCGCATCGTCGATGAAGCGACCGAAGCGTTCCGCCGACTCGGCCAGGGCCTCGACCGAGCGCACGATCTCGCGGAGATCGATGACCAGGCCGCCGCGCGGCATGCCGCCCCGTCCGTCGCTCTGGATTACCACCTCGACCGGGAAAATCGGCTCGCCTTCGGGCACGAGTTCGGCGTGGAAACGATCTTCGCCCGCCTCGGCGTGTTCCGAGGGGCGGAAAATCTCGAAGATCGACAGGCTGCCGCCCGAACTGTCCTCGATCGAGCGGCCGAGCCAGCCGGCCAGGGTCGCGTTGAGGGCGGTGATGCCGCCGTCCTGGTCCATCTCGAACCAGCCGAGGTCGGCATGTTCGAAAATGCCGGGATCGACCCGGGGCGGTGCCGCCACGTCGCGCACCGTGAGCAGATGATAATTCGGAATGGCGCCGAGGGCGCGGCCGGAAACCTCGATCTGGCGGCCGTTGGACGCCAGGGTGAACTGCCGTGAATGGCCGCCCTCGACCGTCATCACCCAGGCATCGGGCACGGTCTCCGTCGGCAGGCCGAGACGGCGCCAGGGCAGATTGTGTTGCAGCACGATACCGCCCGGCCCGCTCACCGCGCGCGGCACGGGCGACAGTTCCATGGCCGGCCCGATCTCCTCGATCAGGGCGCCGATGGATTGGCGCCGGCGGCGTTCCGCCAGGCGGTTGCGCACGGTGATTGCGGCCATCGGGATCGCCACTGCGATCACCCCCGCGAGCCCGAGCAGAGGATCGGATTCGGCGATACCGGCGCCGATCAGGGCGCCGCCCAAGCCGGCCATCAGGGCGCGCAACGCCGGCGCCAGCGAACGTGGTTCCCGCCGCTTGCCAATCAACTTATCGACGTCCGGACCGTCCATCACCAATGCTTACGGCGTCGGCGCACGCTTTGGAAGCCCGCCGCGGCGTCGCAGGACGAATCCGATCACTTCTGCCACCGCCTTGTAATGTTCGGGCGGCACTTCCTCGTCGATTTCGACCGTAGCGTAGAGGGCGCGGGCGAGCGGCGGATTGGCCACCAGGGGCACGTCCGCCTCTTCCGCCACGGCGCGGATCCGGGCCGCCACCGCATCCACCCCCTTGGCCACCACCAGAGGCGCCCCCATCGTTTCCGCGTCATATTTCAGGGCGACGGCGAAATGGGTCGGGTTGGTGATGACGACATCGGCCGTGGGCACCGCCGCCATCATGCGCCGGCGCATCCGGCTGCGTGCCATCTGGCGCTGGCGGCCCTTGATCTGGGGATCGCCCTCGGTCTCCTTGTGCTCGTCCTTGACCTCCTGCTTGGTCATACGCAGGCGACGCAGGCGCTCGAAGCGCTGGAACATATAGTCGGCCCCGGCAATCACGGTGAGCACGATCAGCGCACCGCCGAACAGCCGGACCACCGCCTTCAGGATGAAACCAGAAAGATCGACCAGGTCCCGATTGGGCGATTCGATCAGGGGCGAGATCTCGGGCATCACGGCGATCGTCGCCCCCGCCCCGACCAGGGCGATCTTGGCGATACCCTTGAGGAATTCGACCAGGCCCTGGCGCGAGAAGATCCGCCCCAGACCCTTGATCAGCGAGAGTTTGGACAGATCCGGCTTCAGCTTTTCGGCCGTGAAGGCGATCTTGTGCTGGACCGCGTGGCCGGCCACCGCGGCGACCGCCATGAGCAGCATGGGCAGGCCGAGGAGGGCGAGAAGGTCGCGCCCCACCTCCATCATCAGGCCGACGCCGGCCTTGCCGTCGATCGGCACCGCCCAGCCGTGTTCGATGAAGCCGCCGAGCCTGGCGCCGACACCGGGGCCGGTGACACGGACGACCAGGAGAATGGCGGCGAGGCCGGCGGCCAGACCGAACCAATGGCCGACCTCCATGCTGCGCAGCACGTCACCCTTCTGTTCGGCGTCACGCAGGCGTTTGGCGGAAGGGTCTTCCGTTTTGGAGGAATCGTCGTTGTCTTCGGCCATGGCCCTATTGCACCAGGGGCCCGAGGGCGGTCACGAAACGATCGGCGAAAAGGGTCAGGGCATAGCCGATGGTCGCCGCGAAGAGCAGGAAGGACAGCGAGAGCTGCAGCGGCATGGCGATGAAGAAGACCTGCATCGACGGCATCACCCGGTTGGTCAGGCCGAGCAGGACGTTGAAGATCACGCCAAAGGCCAGGAAGGGTGCCGACATCTGGAGCCCGAGGGCGAAAGTATCGGCCACCACGCCGGTCGCCAGTTCCGCGAGGTCGCCGACCGGCGGCGGGGCCGCCACCGGGAACAGCCGGTAGCTCTGTACCAATGCGCCGATCAGCAGGTGGTGCAGGTCGGCCAGCACGATCGCCGTGGTCCCGGTCCGGATAACGAAATTGGCCGGCACGACCGATTGCGACCCTTGCGTCGGATCGACGTTCTGGGCGACCGCGAGGCCCGACTGGATGGCGATCACCGTGCCCGCGATGTGAAGGGCGGCGACCGAGAGGCGAACGATCCCGGCGATGGCGAGGCCGAGCAGCACCTCGCCCCCGATCAGGGGCAGAAGCTCCAGCGCATTGGCCGGCAGGGCGGGCAGCGTGCCCGCCCGGGGCAGCACCAGGGCGGTCAGGAACAGGGCCAGCACCAGGCGGATGCGGACCTGGACATATTGCTCGCCGAAGAAGGGCAGCACCATGACCATGGCGCCGATCCGGGCGAACACCAGCGCCCCCTGGAAGACGCCGCCGGGCAGGACCTCGTCCAGCACGGCGGGCCTCAGCCGCCGGGTGCCGCGGCGGTGCCGGCGGCGTGATTACCGTCACCCACGCGCGACATGATCTGCAGGGTGAACGTCCCCAGCTCCTCGCCCATGAAGGGCAGCGCCAGCAGCAGCACGGCGAAGATCGCCAGGATCTTGGGTACGAAGCTCAGGGTCGCTTCCTGGATCTGGGTCAGGGCCTGGATCAGGGAAATGACCAGGCCGACGACCAGCGCGACCACCATGACCGGCCCGGCGACCAGCAGGATCGTCAGCAGCGCCTCACGGGCGACATCCAAGGCTTCGGCCGCGGTCACGCCATTCCCCTTTGCAGTGCGGCGCGACCGGGACCTGCCTCAGATCGCCATCCGCATGATTTCCTGATAGGCTGACACGACCTTGTCGCGCACCGCAACCACCGCCTGAAGGGTGACTTCGGCATTGGTCAGGGCGGTGACCACGTCGGTGACATTGGCCTTGCCGGTCGCCGCGGCGAGCGAGGTCTGATCCGCCCTGGCCGAGGTCTGCACCGCATCCTCGAGGGTGCGGCCGAGCACGGCACCGAAGCTCTCCCCCTGGGCGCCGCCCTGGGCCGCGTCGCCCCCGGCGACGGCATCGGTCTCACCGCCGCGGGTTCCCCGGCGGAGCGCATCGGTATAGGCGCCCAGCGCCCGCGTCGCGATCGGATCCATCGGCGGCCCCCCTTAAGAGCGCAGCAGGTCGATCATGCGCATCAGCATGGTGCGCGCGGAATCGACCACGTTCAGATTGGCTTCATAGGTGCGCTGGGCCTGGCGCATGTCGCTCACCTCGACCAGCGTGTTCACATTCGGGGTCTGGACATAGCCGTTGGGATCGGCCGCCGGATGGCCGGGGTCGAAGCGGCTGCCGAAGGCCGACTGGTCCTCGGTCACGCCCTTGACCTTCACGGTCTCGGCGCCGGTCGCCTGATCCAGCGTCTCGGCGAAGGTCACGACCTTGCGGCGATAGGGCTGGTCGCCCGGCTTCAGGCCCACCGTCTCGGCATTGGCCAGATTCTCCGCGATCACCCGCATGCGCACACTCTGCGCCCGCATGCCGGCGGCGGAAATCATCAGGGTCTTGTTCAGGTCGTCGATCGCCATGGCGGTATCCCCTAGCTGCTCGAGCCGCCGCGCCAGGCGGTCTTCAGCATCTGGATCTGCTTCCGGTAGATGCTGGTCATGGTGTCATAGTCCATCTGCGTTTCGGTCAGACGCGACATTTCCTCTTCCAGCACCACCGCGTTGCCGGAAGGCGCCGTCTCGTAGTCGTTCGCCTTGGTCGTCGCCTGGCCGGGCTTGGCGGCGGGCAGCGTGCCGGCGAGATGGCCGGCCGAGGTGGCCGCCAAGCCGACCGGCGCCACGCCTTGGGCCGCCATGCCCATTTCGCTGGCGACATGGCGGGCGAAGGCGTCGGGCGCCATGTCGCGCGGCTGATAGCCGGGCGTATCGGCATTGGCGACATTCTGCGCGATCACCCGCTGACGGGCGCCGAGGAAATCCATACGGCGCACCAACATGCCGATGACCGGGATGCGGTCCAGATCCATGGCCGAAACAGCCTTTGCCAAAGTGACGGACCCTTGCATCCTGACGACAACGCCCTTAACGACGCGTAAACGTGGAGGCACCATGATGAACCGGAACATGGTCGCGTCCGCCACGAGGAAGGCCCGGATGACCGAAGAGCAGAAGCCGCCGAGCACCAAGGCCGTCGCCCTCGGCTACAAGCGGGGCGAGGACGCGGCGCCGCGCGTGCTGGCGCGCGGCCAGGGCGAGATCGCCGAGCGGATCGTCGCCATCGCTCACGCCCACGACGTCAAGGTGCGGGAAGACGGCGACCTCGTGCAGATCCTGGAGACCTGCGACCTGGACGAGACCATCCCGACCGAAGCCTTCGCCGCCGTGGCCGAGATCCTGGCCTATGTCTATATGGCCAACAACCGGATGCGCGAAGCCCGCCAGATCCAGCAACGCCGCGACCCCTATGGCGGCGGCAGCCCGCGATGATGCCTGAACTGCTGCGGGCCGGCTTCGCCCTCGCCCTCGTCATCGTCCTGATCCTGGTCTTCGCTGCCGTGGCCAAGCGGCTCGGCCAGAACGCCGGCTTGCGCAGCGGCAAAAGGCTCGCCGTGGTCGAGAGCCTGAGTCTCGATCCGCGCCGGCGCCTCGTGCTGGTCCGGCGCGACGGGGCGGAACATCTCCTGCTGCTCGGCCCCGGCGGCGATTTGGTGGTCGAACGCGGCTTGGCCGCCATACCGGAGACCGCGCCCGCCCCGCCAGCCACGCCCGCGCCGGAGGATGCCTGATGTCGCGCCGCCTGTTCCTGCCCGTCCTGCTGGCCGCCTCGACCCTGGGCGCCAGCGGGGCCTTGGCGCAGTCCCTGTCGCTCGACCTGAACGGCCAGGGCGGCCTGACTTCGAACCTGGTCCAGATCATCGCCCTGGTCACGGTGCTGAGCCTGGCGCCCTCGCTCCTGGTCGTGGTCACTTCCTTCGGCCGGCTGGTGGTCGTGCTGTCGCTCTTGCGGAACGCGATCGGCGCCCAGCAGACGCCGCCCAACACGGTGCTGATCGGCCTCGCCCTCTTTCTCACCGCCTTCATCATGGCGCCGACCTTCGACAAGGCCTGGACCGAGGGCGTCAACCCCTACATCCAGGGCCAGATCGACGAGCGCGCCGCCTTCGATGCGACCGCCGCGCCCTTCCGCACCTTCATGCTGAAGAACACGCGGGAAGCCGATCTCGGCCTGTTCGTCGACCTGGCGGGCGGGACCAAGCCCGAAACGCCGGAAGCCGTGCCCCTCACCACCCTGGTGCCGGCCTTCATGATCTCCGAACTGCGCCGCGCCTTCGAGATCGGCTTCCTGATGTTCGTGCCCTTCCTGGTGATCGACATGGTGGTGGCGTCGATCCTGATGGGCATGGGCATGATGATGCTGCCGCCGGTGGTGATCTCGCTGCCGTTCAAGCTGATCTTCTTCGTGCTGGTCGACGGCTGGCACATGACCGTCGCCAGCCTGATCCAGAGCTACGCGAACTGACCGGCGTCAGTCGGTCAGGGAGAGTTCGCCGGCAGTCAGGCGGCGGCGTAGCTCCTCGATGAAGGCGACCCCGCCGTTCGCCGCATTGGCCATGGTCTGGGCCAGGTTGCGGGTCGAGAGGGCGGTCGGATCGCTCGCCCCCGTCATCATGGCGAAGGCGTCCGCACTCTTCGACTGGCCCATGGCGGCGGCCCAGCGGTCGGCCAGGTTCTTCAGGCCGGGCGCGTCCTGCGCCAGCGCCAGTGCCACCGCGGCGCGCAGCACCAGCGACTCGATGCCCGAGGCCGGCGGGCCGGCGGGCGGCGGCGCCTTGCCGTCCAGCAGGCGCCCCAGGAAGGATGCCGCCTTCGGCCAGTCGCGCGCCTGCCAGGTGATTTCGGCGCCGAGAGTGGCGGCATCGGTGGAACCGTCGCCGGCGAGCTGGGCCAGCGCTTCCGGCACCCGGCCGAGATCGGCGAGCGCGCGGGCGCGCAGCAGGCGGCGCAGCTTGGCGGTGCCTTCGGGCAGCACCGGCTGCTCGCTGTCGTCCAGCACCACCAAGGCCTTGGCCGGATCGTGGTCGAGCAGGTGGATCAGCGCCAAGCGCGACGCCACCTTGGACTTGGCGATGCCCTGCAGGCGGTAGGTCACCTGGTGGGTCAGCAGGGTCTTGGCCTGGTCGAACAGATCGACCTGGACCAGACGGTCGGCCAAGCGGCGGATCATTTCGTCGCCGTCCTGGCCGAGCGGCGTCAGGTCGCGGAAATCGAAATAGAGCGCAACCGCCTGGACCGGTGGCAGGGCATCCGCACCGCCGCCCAGGAAAAGGCGGCGGAAGGCGGTCGCCTGGGTATCCTGGAGGACCTGGGCGTCGGGCGCGTCGGGGAACACCTTGAGCGCCAGGCGCAGCGTCTCCAGCCCGGCGCGCCAACGCCCTTCGGCCAGTTCGAGATCGGCGAGGCGGCGCAGCACGGCGAGTTCCTTGGCATCGCCGCGCCAGGCGAAGCGGAGCCGGTCCAGCTTCTCGATCGCCTGGGCGCGGCTCAGGCTGCCGTCGGCGAGGCCGAGCTCGACCAGGCCCATCTCGGCGTCGACGCGGACCAGGCGTTCGCCACTCGCGAGCGCCGCCTCGAAGGCGGCACGGGCGGCCGGGCCGTCGGACCGGCGCATGGCGACCCGCCCGGCCAGCGCCAGGGCGAGCGCCTTGCCCGCCGCCGTCTCGGCCTTGCCGGTCAGCGCCTTGGAGGCTTCGTCGGCCGTGCGCACGTCGTCTGCCGCCAGGGCGGCATCGCCCGCCGCCGCCAGCAGGCGTTCCTGCAGGCGCAGCGGATAATGGCCGAGGGCCGGCAGGCCGGGGCCGAATTCCTTGTGCGCGGGCAGTTTCTCACCCCGCCCGGCCAGGGCGTAGGCGCGCCACAGCGCCGCATCGGGCGAGAATTCCAGTGCCGGCAGGCCGAGATCGGCCAGGGCTTCGTCATGCCGCTCCTGGATCGCCAGGGCAATGCCGCGCATCAGCCGGAAGGCCGGCGCCTGAGCCGAGGTGGCATCGTCATGCTCGACCAGGGCGGCTTCGCCGATCGCTTCCGCCCCGAGGCCGTTGACGACATAGAATTCGGCCAGGGCGCGGCGCAGGTCGGGCTTCGCCTCGGGCGGCGCCAGCGCCAGGTCGTGCTGCAGCCGGGCGCGCGTCTCGGCGACCGGGCCTGGCTCGTTCCAGCGTCCGACGTCGAGCCCGCTGTCGGCCTTCTGGCCGAAGCCCAGGGGCCGGGCCGAAGGGGCCGCGACCACGTCGGAGAGCATGAGACCGCTGCCGTTCCGTCCGATCGTCACCATGCCCTCGGCGACCGTCGCAGCGACCCCGTCGGCCAATGGGGTGAAGGCCATGCCCTGGGCCGTGGCCAGGACCTGGAGGTCGGGCAGGCGGCCGCCGACCGCGGTGCCGGTGCCGGGCGTGGCGATCGGAATCGCCACCACGGTGTCGCCGATTTCGGGATCGGTCAGGGTGAGCGGTTGGTGCGCACCCGGCACGCTGGCCACCAGGCTCATGCGGCCTTGGGCATCGGCCTTGGGGCTGGCCACCACGGGATTGGCCGGCGGCCGCGAATCGGGACCGAAGGTGAAGCTCCAGGTCGCTCCATCGGCCGCGACCTGGGGCAGCGCCCGACCGCCGTTCAGGCGGAAACCGGAACCGCCGGGCACCACCAGCGGCTCGACCGTGCCGAGATCGGCGAGTGGCCCGTCGGTGATCGCCGGCCCGGCCGCCCCCGGCCCGTCGAACACGAACCAGAGCGACTCGGCCCTGGCAAAGACCGTCGCCCCGACCGGCGCGGGAAAGGCGATGTCGACCTGCGGCCCGACCAATCCCTTGTGCAGGGTGACCTTGGCCCCCGGCGCGGCGGGCGGCAGTGCGGGCGGAGGCGGGGCCGGTGCCGCGGCGGCTGGCACCGCAGCCGCCGGCTTGGCCGGCGGTGGTTCGGGCGTGACCGGCCGGGGTACCGGCGGCGGTGACGCCACCGGTTTCGCGGGTTCGACCGCCAGCGGAGCCGGCGGCGGCGCTGCGGGCTTGGCGGGCGACGCCTCGGACGCCGGCGGCGGCACAGGTTTGGCGGCCTCGGGCTTGGCCGGTTCAGGCGTGGCGGCGGGAGCCGGCGCCGTGAGCAGCCGAAGGTCGACGACGAGCTTGTCCTCGTAGCGCTGCACTGTCGCCTGGGCCGGCTGTTTCAGCTGGACGTGGAGGCTGCGGCCGTCGGCGGCCAGGCTGGCCGCGGCGGCGATACGGCCGAGCCGCTTCAGCGCCGCAGCGGCGTCGAGCGCCACCGGCGCCGAGAATTCGATCGCAAGGTCGGTCCCGGCAACCGACGCCTTGGCCTCGATCCCCGACGCCAGATCGAACACCAGCCGGCCGTAATCGCCGTGATCCCAGCCGCGCACGCCGACCACGGGCTCACCCGCCGCCAAGGCCGGCGCGGCCGCACCCAGGGCGAGGCCGAGGGCGACAAGGCCTGCCTCGAGGACGCGGCGGAAGCCCACCGGCTGGCGCTGCTCAGAGCGAGGCGAAGAGACGATCGATGTCATCCTGCGTCGCCGCCGCATCGGGCAGTTGGGGGCCGTTCAACAGATGCTCGTCCACGACCGGGACGGGCGCCGGGGCCATCGGCCCAGCCGTCGGGACGGCAGCACTCCCGGTCATGGCGACCAGGCGGGACAGGCGTGCCTCGATGATCTCCATGGTCTCCAGCACCTTGTTGATGCGCTGGCCGGTGATGTCCTGGAAATTCGAGGCTTCGTAGATGCGGGTGGTGATCGCCTGGAGCTCGGCCGCACCGGCACCGCCGAAAGTCTCGGCCAGGGCCGACAGTTCCTCGGCGATGTCGAGAAAGACGCCGGTCGCCTGTTCGGTGGCATCGACGACCGAGCGGAGCTGGTCGTTGGCATGGGGGATCTTTTCGCCCGTCAGCTCGGCCGGCTGGATCGCGGCGATTTCGCGTTGGGTCTGGTGGATGTAGGCGAGCAGGTCTTCGAGTTCGCGCGTCGTTGCCGGATCCGCCGCCGCTGCCGGGGCCGGCGGCGGCGCGGACGGGGCGGCGGGCATGGCCTGGTCGCCCTCGAAAGTGTCGAGCAGGGCGGCGACCACCCGGCCGATGTCGGCCACCGGAATGCTGCCGCCGGTTTCCGCCGCCAGGGCGGCGAGCCGATCCTTGAAGCTCATCTTCACCGTCGCGACCATCTGCTGCCCCTAACCGCCGCTGTTGCCGGACGCCGGCGCCGCCTTGCGGGTCGCAAGCGCCACTGTCAGTTTCTTCGCCGCCTCGGGATCCATGGCCGCCAGGACGGGAGCGATCTTCGCCTCCTTCATACGACTGGCGACCTCGATCAGCACGGAGAAATCGAGCGTATTGAAAATGGTCGCCGCTTCGGCCGGCTTCATGGTCTCGTAGACCTTCACGAGGCGGGCCATCTGGGCGTCGTCCTCGGCGCTCTGGGCCGCGTTGGCGGCCTGGATGCGGGCCTCGATCTCCTTGATCTCGGCCAATTTCTTGTCGATCCGGGCCTCGGTCGCGGCGACCAGGGCTTCGCGGCTGTCGAGTTCGCGGGCGCGTGCCTCGATCTCCTCGCGCCGGCGCGACAGATTCTGCAGGACGTCGAGTTCGCCCGCGGTCAGCGTATTGGGATCGAAGGCGGGAGCGCCGATGCCGGCGGCGGCCGGCGTTGTCGCTGGTGTTGGCGCGGGAGCCTGCGTGCCACCTTCAGCCCCGGCCGGGGCCGCTGCGGGGGCCGGGGTCGCGGGGGCCGCCGTCTCGGCCGCCAGGGCCGCATTGGAGGCCGGCAGGGTGCGGCCCACCGCCTGTACGGTCTCGGGCAGGCGCACGGCCAGAGCCACGGTCGCCGTGGCAGCCAGCACCAGGAAGAGGGGAATGCGGCGGCGGCTCATCACGGGCGTCCTAACGGATGTCCTTCAGGGCACGCAGAATGCCCGGATCGCCGCCCCCGGCGGCGGGGCGGAGCGGTGCCTCGGCCGGGCGGCCGGTCGAGCCGGCCTTGACCAGCCGGTCGGCGACATTGTTGGCCGAGGCGACCAGCAGCGACAATTCGTCGGTCACCTTGCGCGCCGTGTCGACCTGGTTGCCCAGGCGGGCGGTCGAGGCTTCGGCCGCCATGCGCAATTCGATGATGCCGGCCTGGGCGCGGCGCGTCGCCTCGTTCAGGCCTTCGACCAACTGGCGCAATTCGTCATGGCCGCCGCGCAGGCCCTGCAGTTTCTTCTGCAGGCGCAGCGCCAGCACGATGGTGGCGATCAGCAGCCCGGCCAGCGCCAGGTCCACGACGAGTCCGAGCGTGCTCATGCCTTCGTCACCTCGCGCTTCGCCTTCATCAGCGATTGTTCGACCTTGACCGCGACCATGGGCCCGACCCGTCCCATCTTGCCGCGCAACATGGGCAGTCCGCCGCATTTCAGCTCGATCGGCGAATCGGGCGTGCAGTTCAGCAGGATGGTCTGGCCGACCTCGAAATTCATGACGTCACCGAGCTGCATCATCTGCTCGTCGAGGACGGCGTCGATCTGCACCTCGGTGGCCCAGAGCTCGGTGGCGAGATGGCTCTCCCAGATGGTGTCGCGGCCGAATTTCTCGCCCATGAACATCTGGAGCAGCAGCTCGCGCACCGGCTCGATCGTGGCATAGGGCAGCACCAGTTCGATCCTGCCGCCACGATCCTCCATGTCGACGCGGAGCCGCACCAGGATCGCCGCATTGGCATCGCGCGCGATCGTGGCGAAGCGCGGGTTGACCTCCAGCCGGTCGAAGGTGAAGTCGACCGGGGTCAGCGGCTCGAAGGCCGACTTCATGTCCTTCAGCACGACCTGGACCATGCGTTCGACCAGGTTGCGTTCGATCGTCGTATAGGGCCGACCTTCGATGCGCATCGGCGTGGTGCCCTTGCGCCCACCCAGCAGCACGTCGACGATCGAGTAGATCAGATTGGATTCGACCGTGAGCAGGCCGAAATTGTCCCATTCGACGGCGCGGAACACGGTCAGGATCGCCGGCAGAGGCACCGAGTTCAGATATTCGCCGAAGCGGATCGAGGTGATGTTGTCCAGCGTCACCTCGACATTGTCCGAGGTGAAATGGCGGAGCGAGGTCGAGAGCAGGCGCACCAGCCGGTCGAAGACGATCTCCAGCATGGGCAGCCGGCCATAGGAGACCAGCGAGGAATTGATGATGGCGCGGATGCCGGTACGGCCCGTGTCGGCGGTCTGCACGGCATCGAAGCCGAGCAGGCTGTCGATCTCGTCCTGGCTCAGCGCGCGCCCGGTCTGCCCGGCCAGGGCCTCGTCGACCTGGGCCAAGTCGGGGTCGACCGGCGCGCCGTCCTCGCCGCCGGCCATGGCGGCCCATTCCGCCGCCAGGGCGTCTTCGTCGACGGGCTTCTGGCCCTCGGGCTGCTCGTCGGCCATCACTGCACCAGCATTTCCTTGAACAGGACGTCGTCGATTTCGGCCGGCGCCAGGAGTTGGTTGGCCCGGGCCAGGAGTTCCTCCTTCAGGCGCAGCAGCCCGGCCGAGCCTTCGAGGTCCTCGAGCCGGAGTTCGCGCAGGTAGATCTGGAAGCTGTCGATCACGCGCGGCTGCATCTTCTGCAGGATCGGCGTCACCTGCGGGTCCCTGTACTGGAGCGAGAGCTTCATCTTGAGATAGGCGGCCCGATTGCCCGTTGTGTGCAGGTTGACCAGCATGTCCGGCAGGTCGAAGAAGACCGGCTCGGCGGCGGAGGCCGCCTCCGGCTTGCCGGCGCCCTGGCCTTCGGCACCGTGACCTTCGGCCGCCGCCTCCTCGGTCTTGCCGAGCAGGCCGTCCAGCAGGCCCAGGTAGAAGGCCGCCCCGCCGCCCGCGAGCAGCAACACGAGGGGCAGCAGGATGAAGAGCAGCAGTTTGCCCTTGCCCTTCTTCTTGGCCGCCTTGCCGCCTTCGGCACCAGCCTCGTCCCCGTTTTCGCCGAGGCCGCTGACCAGGTCGTCGAGATCCTGTTGAGATGCGGCTTTGCTGGCCATGCCGAGACCCACTCCGAGTTTGCGCCCGTGACAACTCGGAGTTTGGGCGATCTTCGTTAACAAGCGGTTTTGATTTCACCGCCACCCGGCATCTTCTGCCCGGCAATCCCGGCCAGCCGGAAATCGCGGAGACCCCACCGCCGGCACAAAATCCTTTAAAATCAGATGGTTATGAGTTGGCACGCGACCTGCACCGAAACCGGCGATGGCGCGGCCCCGATGTCGCGCAGGGATTTCGGAGCAGCAGGCATGGAAAATTCGCTCTACGTCGGCCTGTCGCAGCAGATGGTGCTGGAGCGCCAGATGGACCTGGTGGCGAACAACATCGCCAACATGAACACGACGGCCTATCGGGGCATGCGCCCGGTCTTCCAGGAATATGTCGTGAAGGCCGGCCAGGAGCAGAAGCCGGTCTCCTATGTCCTCGACTACGGCGTATCGCGCGACACCCGCCCCGGCGTGCTGACCGCGACCGACAATCCCTACGACATCGCGGTGACCGGGCCCGGCTATCTCTCGGTGCAGACGCCGAACGGCACTCGCTATACGCGGAACGGCCATTTCACGCTCGACGCCGACGGCCGCGTGGTGACCCGCGAAGGCTATGCCCTGCTCGACGACGGCGGGGCGGAGATCACGGTCGACGACCCGACCCTGGGCACGCCGGTGATCTCGGCCGACGGCACCATGGCCCAGGGCCAGACCCAGATCGCCAAAGTCGGCATGTTCACCTTTGCCAACGAACAGGACCTGCGCGCCGTCGGCGACAGCCTGTTCGAAGCCCCGGCCAATGCCACCGCCACGCCGGCCGGGACCGAGACCCGCCTGGTCCAGGGCATGCTGGAAGGCTCCAACGTGCAGCCCGTGGTGGAGATCGGCCGGATGATCGAACTCCAGCGCCGCTACGAGACGATGCAGAACCTCATTTCCAAAGGCGACGACCTGCAGACCACCGCGATCCAGCGGCTGGGCAAGGTTTCGCAGGCCTGACGGCAGGGAGTAGACGACGATGCGCAGCCTTTCCATCGGCGCCACCGGGATGCTGGCCCAGCAGCTCAACGTGGAAGTCATTTCGAACAATCTGGCGAACCTGTCCACGACCGGCTTCAAGCGCCAGCGGGCCGAATTCCAGGACCTGCTCTACGAGAACCAGAAGCGCATGGGCACCTCGTCCTCGGACGCCGGCACCGTGATCCCTTCGGGCATCCAGCTCGGCACCGGCGTGAAAACCGGCTCGGTCTACCGGATCATCGCCCAGGGCAACATGACGTCGACCGAGAATACCTACGACCTGGCGATCCAGGGCCGCGGCTATTTCCGCATCGAACTGCCGAGCGGCGACGACGCCTATACCCGCGCCGGCTCGTTCCAATTGAACGGCGACGGCCAGCTCGTCACCCAGGATGGCTACACGGTACAGCCCGGCATCGTCATCCCGCAGACCGCGACCGCGGTCTCGATCTCGGCGACCGGCGAAGTCACCGCGACCCTGCCGGGCCAGGTGAACCCCCAGGTGGTCGGCCAGCTCGACCTCACCACCTTCGTCAATCCGGCAGGGCTGGAGGCGACCGGCGACAACCTGTTCCTGGAAACCCCCGCCTCGGGCACGCCGACCACCGGCATTCCGGGCGACACCGGCTTCGGCACCGTGCTGCAGGGCTATCTCGAAGCCTCGAACGTCAATCCGGTGCAGGAGATCACCAACCTGATCTCCGCGCAGCGGGCCTATGAACTCAATTCCAAGGTGATCACTGCATCGGACGAGATGATGCAGACGATCACCCAACTCCGCTGAGGAGGCCGCCATGATCCGTTTCGCCATCGGCATTCTGCTCTGGGCGCTGGCCTGGAGCCTGGGCCTGCCCGCCAAGGCCCAGGAGGCGGCGCCCGCCGCCGTCACCGCCACCATTCCCGTGCTGGACCACGACCTCGCCCCGGGCGACGTGCTGCGCGCCGAAGACCTGGTCGACCAGCCGGTCCAGGGCGCCCTGCCCGGCAATATCGCGACCGACGCCGATCAGCTCGTCGGCCTCGCCGCCCGCAAGCCCCTGCGCGCCGGGCGGCCGATCGCGCTGAGCGAAGTGCGCCCGCCGGTTCTGGTCGGCAAGGGCAGCCTCGTTACCCTGCGCGTCTCACTGCCCGGGATCGAGCTGGCGACCACCGCCAAGGCGATCGAACAAGGCGCCATGGGCGACGCCATCCGCGTCATGAACCTGACCTCGAACCGCATCGTGCAGGCGGTGGTGACCGGCACGGGCGAAGCCCAGGTCCTGGTCGCCGCCCAGCCGGTGACCGACGCCGCGCCCCAGATGTAATCCGAAACGACCTGCCAGAAGGCACCCAGCCATGAACGCCAAACCCTTCCTCCGTTTCCTCCTGGTGCTGGCCGCCGCGGCCAGCCTGGGCGCCTGCGCCGGCTTCCAGGAACGCATGAGCCGGATCGGCGAAGCGCCCGGCCTGAGCCCGATCCAGAACCCGACCGCCCAGGCCGGCTATGTCCCGGTCAGCCTGCCGATGCCGAACGACCCCGCGGTCGCCGGCGGCGCCTCGCCGAGCCTGTGGCAGCAGGGTTCGCGCGCCTTCTTCAAGGACAACCGCGCCGCCCGCGTGGGCGACATCCTGACCGTGACGATCAACATCGACGAGCAAGCCAACCTGCAGAACCAGACCGCCCGCAAGCGCGACTCGACCGAGAACTTGGGCCTCAACGGCCTGCTCGGCCTGGAGACCAGCGTGGCCGGGGCCGCCCTGCCGGCGGGCTACAGCCCGAGCGGCGCGGTCGACCTGTCGTCCGGCACCAATACGGCGGGCGACGGTTCGATCAAGCGCTCGGAAGCGGTGAAGATGACGGTGGCCGCCGTGGTCACCCAGGTGCTGCCCAACGGCAACCTGGTGATCCAGGGGCGCCAGGAAGTGCGCGTCAACTACGAGATGCGGGAATTGCTGGTCGCCGGCATCGTGCGCCCGGCCGACATCTCCGCCTCGAACACGATCAAGCACACCCAGATCGCCGAAGCGCGCATCTCCTACGGCGGCCGCGGCCAGATCACCGATGTGCAGCAGCCGCGCTACGGCCAGCAGGTGCTCGACGCCATCCTGCCCTTTTAGGCAGTCCCCGGAAACGGCGAGACCGGGCCACGGCCCGGCCTCGTCATGCTGTTCGATGGTCGCGCGGATTACTCGTCGCGATAGGTCCGCTCCCGCCGTTCGTGGCGTTCCTGGGCCTCGATCGAGAGAGTGGCGATCGGGCGGGCGTCGAGCCGCCGCAGGCTGATCGGGTCGCCCGTCTCTTCGCAATAGCCGTATTCGCCGTTCTCGATGCGACGCAGGGCCGCATCGATCTTGCCGATCAGCTTGCGCTGGCGATCGCGGGTACGCAGTTCGAGCGCCCGTTCCGACTCGGCCGAGGCCCGATCGGCCAGGTCGGGCTCCGCCACCGTGTCTTCCTGAAGATGCTGCAATGTTTCCTGGCTCTCACGCAGGATTTCTTCACGCCATGCCACGAGTTTGCGCCGGAAATACTCACGCTGGCGCGGGTTCATGAACTCTTCGTCCTCGCTCGGATGATAGTCCGGCGGCAACTCTGCTCCCATGCCATCCCTCACGCATGTCTAGGCCGAAAGGCGGCGGGAGTATAGCAGCGAAGAATTCCTGTTCAAGCCTCGGTCGCCACAAAAAAAGCCTGTATTTCCATGGATTTAGACCGAGTGCCGAAATAGTAGTCAGTAGCCCAGCTTGGCCAGCTCGACTTCGGCCCGAAGTTCGATATCGGCCAGCACGCCCGCCAGCCGCGGGTCGGACAGTTTTTCCTGCCGGCTGCGCACCATGCCGAGCAGGTCCAGGAGCCTCTCCTTGGGGAAATGGCCGAACAACAGGCCGAGGCGCAATTCCTCGAGCCGGTCGAGCAGATCGTTGCCGCGTTTCGCGGCACGCCGACGCTCACCATCGGCATCGACTTCCTGAAGGGCGAAGAGGGCGCCGATGCCGCCGACCGGGCCGGCCGCGACCGGGCCGGCCGAAGCCTTGGCCTCTTCCGTCTCGCCCAGGGTGAAGCCGCCGTCGCCCGTGCGCGTACTACGGCGACCGCCGGGCGCTGCCGGGCCGCCTACTCTGCCGCTGCCGTCGATCTTCATAGTGGGCTCGACACCTCCAACACGGATGGAATCATGCGCGACCAGGGTTAACAAGCCCTGAAGCGACCGGGGCGGCACGGCAGGAATTGCCGGGGAGGCAGGAAATACCATGACCAGACCCGGCCAAGCTCTTGAAATTCCTGGAATTTCCGTTGGCACGGGACTGGCAAGGGAAGGCCCGGGGCGGAGAATCCGCCGCGCACCGAGGTAGAAACGATGTTCCGATCCCTGCTCGCCCTGCTCGTCCTCGCCACCGCCGGCCTCGGCCTGGCGCGGCCGTCCTTCGCGGTCGAAACCAGGATCAAGGATATCGCCAATATCCAAGGCGTGCGCGACAATATGTTGGTCGGTTACGGCCTCGTGGTCGGGCTGGACGGTTCGGGCGACTCGCTCCGCAACTCCCCCTTCACCAAGCAGAGCCTGGAAGCGATGCTGGAACGCCTGGGCGTCAACACCCGCGATTCCGACATGAAGACCAAGAATGTGGCGGCCGTGATGGTGACCGCGGAACTGCCGCCCTTCGGCCGCTCGGGCAGCCGGGTCGACGTCGCCGTCTCGACGCTGGGCGATGCCAAGAGCCTGCTCGGCGGCACGCTCCTGGTGACACCGCTGCTCGGCGCCGACGGCGAGGTCTATGCCGTCGCCCAGGGCCAGGTCTCCGTCTCGGGCTTCAAGGCCCAGGGCGCCGCCACTTCGGTGACCAAGGGGGTTCCGACCTCGGGCCGCATTCCCAACGGCGCGGTGGTCGAGCGCGAAGTGACCTATGCCTTCGGCACCGAGCCGACGCTGCGCGTCGCACTCCGCAATCCCGATTTCACCACCGCCCGCAGGATCGCCCAGGAGATCGCCAACAAGCTGAAGGTCAACGGCCGCGCCCTCGATCCCTCCACGGTCGAGATCCAGGTGCCGCCGCAGTACCGCGCCGACATCGTCTCCTTCGTGACCCAGATCGAGCAGCTCAGGGTGACGCCGGACCAGCGCGCCCGCATCGTGATCGACGAAGCCTCGGGCACCATCGTGATCGGCGCCGACGTTCGCGTCTCCACCGTGGCGATCGCCCAGGGCAACCTCACGGTGCGCATCACCGAAACGCCGCAGGTTTCGCAGCCCGCCCCCTTCTCGGGCGGCCAGACCCAGGTCGTGCCGCGGACCGACGTCCAGGTCGACGAGGGCGGCAATCGCCATGTCGTGGTGATGAACAGCGGGGTCAGCCTGCAGGACCTGGTCAACGGCCTGAACGGCCTCGGCCTCGGCCCGCGCGACTTGATTTCGATCCTCGAGGCGATCAAGGCCGCCGGCGCGCTCCAGGCCGATATCGAGGTGATGTGATGACCGCCGCCCCCGAAGCAATCCGCTACGCCTATCCGGCCGACCGGCCGCTGCCCGCGATCTCGCCCAGGCTGAAGGCCGCGGGCCAGGATTTCGAGGCCATGGTGATGAGCGAGATGCTGACCCCCATGTTCGACGGCCTGAAGACCGACGGCCCCTTCGGCGGCGGTTCGGGCGAGGCCGCCTTCCGGGGCTTCCTGGTCCAGGAATTCGGCAAGGGCATCGCCGCCCGCGGCGGCATGGGCCTTTCCGACATGCTGATCCGTTCCCTGCTCACCTCCGAGGAGCCACCCCATGCCTGAAGCACAGAAGTCCCCCCTGGCGCAGGCCGAGATCGATTGCCTGGTGACCCTGACCGAACGCCTGGCCGATGCCATCGAGGCGGAATGCCAGGTGCTGTCGGAACGCCGGCTGACCGGACTCAAGCCGCTGGTCGAAGCCAAGCTGCCGGTGGTCAACGCCTATGACAGCCAGCTCGCCCGCATGGGCGGGGCAGCGGCGGTGGCGGCGGATCCCCTGGCCCGCGCCCTGTTGCGCGAGCCGACCCGGCGGCTCCGCGAGATCATGGCGCTGCACACGATCCAGGTCGCCGCGGCGCGCACGGTGGCGGACCGCCTGATGCGCTCGATCGCGGAATCGGTCGCCCAGCAGGCGCGGCCCGTGCTCGGTTACGGGCCGCGTGCCGCCCTGCGCACCGCCACCGCCGCACCGGCGGCGATGGCGGTTTCCGCTGAGGCCTGAGTTACGCCGCCTGGGTCTTCGCCTTGGCGAGGTCGAGGGCGATGTCGACGATCATGTCTTCCTGACCGCCGACCATGCGCCGGCGACCGGCCTCGTAGAGGATGGCGCGGGTGTCGACGCCATACTCGTTGGCCGCCTTCTCGGCGTGGCGCAGGAAGGACGAATAGACGCCGGCATAGCCGAGCGTCAGGGTCTCGCGGTCGACCCGGACCGGGCGGTCCTGGAGCGGGCGCACCAGATCCTCGGCGGCGTCCATCAGCTTGTAGAGGTCGCAGCCGGTCTTCCAGCCCTTGCGCTCGGCCGCGGCGATGAAGACTTCGAGCGGGGCGTTGCCCGCACCGGCGCCCATGCCGGCCAGCGACGCGTCGACCCGGATCGCCCCCGCCTGCACGCCGACGATCGAATTGGCGACGCCGAGCGAGAGGTTGTGGTGGGCGTGGATGCCGCGCTGGGTCTCGGGCTTCAGCACGCGGTCATAGGCTTCGCAACGCGCCCGGTAACCATCCATGTCCAGCGCACCACCGGAGTCGGTCACATAGACGCAGGTGGCGCCGTAGCTCTCCATCAGCTTGGCCTGCTGGGCGAGCTGCTCGGGCTCGATCATGTGGCTCATCATCAGGAAGCCGATCGTGTCCATGCCGAGGTTACGCGCCGCCTCGATATGCTGCTTCGAGACGTCCGCCTCGGTGCAGTGGGTGGCGATGCGGACCGAGCGGACGCCGAGGTTGTAGGCGTGCTTCAGCTCCTCGACCGTGCCGATGCCGGGCAGCAGCAGGGTGGTGATGACGGCGTTCTTCACGACGTCGGCCACCGCCTCGATCCACTCCCAGTCGGTGAAGCGGCCGAAGCCGTAGTTGAAGGTGGAGCCGTTCAGGCCGTCGCCATGGGCGATCTCGATCGCGTCGACGCCCGCTTCGTCGAGCGCCTTGGCGATGGCGCGCACATGATCCAGGCCGTACTGGTGGCGGATCGCATGCATGCCGTCACGCAGCGTGACGTCCTGGATGTAGAGCTTGGTCTTGGTCGGGTCGAGGGTGGCCATTATGCGACCTCCTTCAGGAGCTTGCGGCGGGCGATCTTCTCGGCGGTGGCGAGGCCGGCCGAGGTCATGATGTCGAGGTTGCCGGCATAGGCCGGCAGGTAGTGGGCGGCACCTTCGACTTCGAGGAAGACCGAGGTCTTCACCCCCTCGAACGTACCGTGCCCGGGGATGTGCACCGGGTTGTTCGAGCCGAAATGCTCGAACTGCAATTCCTGCTTCAGGCGGTAGCCGGGGA
>Ga0265297_10000622_pt1 | contig 101467 bp, 99 predicted proteins | sample Munlanlwell13791_FD_192502 | JGI IMG/M metagenome (GOLD analysis project Ga0265297, IMG submission 192502) | Leachate microbial communities from a municipal landfill in Southern Ontario, Canada - Leachate well 137-91 | ecosystem: Engineered > Solid waste > Landfill > Unclassified | place...
GTATGGCCATCCGGTAGAGCGGCCTCTTTCAACATGCCGGCGAAGGATCCGGAATCGTAATAGGTATAGATGGTGCCGTCGGGGAGGGTTGTTTCAGAAAGAACCCTATTATTATCGTAGAGCTTAATCACTTCATCTTTCATTCTAAATACGGAGCCGGTATAAACGCCATTTTCATCGTAATTATGGGTAAAGATACCGTTGTCTATCTTAAAATCTTCAAACTTCCACGAGGCGTCATACTCATACACACCGCCATTTGCCTCTATGCTGAATTTACCGCTTGCGGGGTCTTTCAGGTATTTAAACCGCCTCACGTTCCCATGATCATCTATGGTGACATCGCAGCTTAATCCGTCTTCTGCATAGCTATACGATGTCTCCACACCCAGCGCGTCTATAATACCTGTTATTTCCCTGTCTTTGACCGTAACCTTGACATCATCGGCATATTCGATCGTTCCGCTTATCAGCTCACCAACCTCATTCAACTCAAAATTCCTTATCATTCTATCCGAAAGCTGGATCGCCGAAATATTATTATTCACCAGCAGATATTTAATATTGCCTTTAGTTATAGAATTAAGCGATACGTTATATTCTGCCTCGTCACCCTCGCCGGTCCCGATCTCCTCATATTCATAGATAGTCCCATCGTCATCTTCTGCGGCCGATAAGATACCGCTATTGTATACAACTTCCCTGCCTGTAGCGAATATGACGTTTTTAAGCTTACCCTCGCTATCGTAATAAGACGTCTTTTTCGGAGGCGAATTAAAAGAAAAACCGGTTTCTATTGTCCCTGAATAACTGCCCTGCACGAAATCTGCTACGGTAATATCACCGGAATTATCTGCCGGATAGGTATAAACGCTTAATGCGCCGTCCTGATACATAACGAACGTGACGCGCTCGCCTTCGCCGTAATACAAGACAGTGCCGTCCGGCATCGTTACCGAAAACGTCCGGGATTGCCTAATTTCCTGGATCGTACTATCTCTGTACTCGACAGTAGCCCCTATTAATTCACCGTTCTGAATATCCAGGTTTCTTATGAGCTGTATTACCGGGTCATTAATCGTTTCGATATAGTCGATTTTGCCGTCTGCCTTATAATGAATGATGTCGCCCGCCGAGGTGGTGACGCTGAGTAGAGCACCTTCATCTAAACCGGGAAGCGACTGAATCGGCGATCCTTCACCGGATGCGTCCATACTGACAAGACCGCCGGTTTCGCCTGAGCCCATGGGGCCTTTCAGGCTTACTTTATCATCGTCCGCGTTCTCTGCCGCGGGTTCGCTGCCTTCGGCAAGTGAGGAGCTCAGCTGACTTTGATAGTCTTCGATATCCTGATTCAGATTTACGAGGTCCTGGTGGAGAGCCTGCTGATTTTGCAGATAGGCCGGCGCGAAGGTCTGGGTCTGCTCGGCGTCCTGGCGGTTGATTGTGTCGGTTGCCCAATTAGCCAGATCGCCTGCCCATGAGATCTGCTGGAATAAAAAAATCCCGGCTACAATAGCCGAGATCGTCCTGAATAGCATCTTTAGGTTCCTTGGCAAAATCATGGGGTTCCTCTTATTATGTCCAGTACCGCCAAGCACTTCAAAGTATAGCACGCATTTCCAAATTTGTCAATTATATTTTCATCTTTTGTCAAATCATAATATTCTTTCGCTATATATTTTATATTAACAGTCTATACCTTATACTTATTCAGGTCCTTGATGAGGTCTTTGATCTGGTGGTCGACGCGGCCCAGGCCCGCGATGACGGAGGCCTGCTCTTCCGGCTTTGAGCCGGATATGGATTTGAGACCGTCAAGTTCGCCGGATATCTTCTGCAGGCGGTTCCTCTGGTCGGTTAGATTACCCTTCATCGTCTTGATGAGCTGGTTTATCTTTTCGGCGAGGCTCATTAACTCGTCGCCTTTCCTGAGGATAAGATATGCGCTAAAATCGCCGTATGTCATATTGTTTATGAAACGTTCGATCCTGACGAGCGGGCCGGCTATCTTATGGGACAGGAAAATTCCTATTACGGCCACTAACGGCGTCACTATCAAAAGGCTAAAAAATATCTTAAGGTTTATTGCCTTCATTATTGAGACAAAACGGCCCTGGGGATATATGAGCGCAAGCTTTTCACCGAAACTCGCCAGGCTCGTCTGGTATACGGCATATGAGCACAGGGCCGCCGTGCAGAACATGAATATCAATATCATCCCCACATATTTAAGCTGGAACTGCCTTGATACGAGATACTGTTTCCTTTTAACAGCGGATATCGGCATTTAGTCGCTCCTCCACATTATAATTTCACGCCTTAACGTAAACCTGGCCGTGTCTCTCTTCGAATCCTTTATCATCCCAACAGCGTCATTAATCGGCATATAACGCGTAGGCCGGCCATCTATCGCGGTGACGAGGTCGCCTTTCTTCAGGCCCGCGCCGGCCGCGGCCCCTTTCCTGTCAACCTCTGTAACCGTCAATCCATCGAATTCCATCCCGAACGACGCGCCCATAAGAGACTTGATGCTCGACAGGAAGTTCCTGCGCGGATTTATCATGACGTCCACAGTCCGCTCGATGGAGCACTTTATTTCAAGGGCCGGCTTATCGAGAAGCAGGTCCATTATCTCTTCCTCCTGCATATAACCCGTCAGTTTGCCCCATATCGCGACAAGGGCGTCGCCGGGCTTTATGCCGGCTTCGGCCGCCGAGGATCTCGGCGCGACCTTTTCTATTATAATAACACCGTCTTTCGACCTGAGGGTAATGCCGAGCGTCCTCTTTGTTTTCGCCGCTTTTTCGGCGAGCCCTTCCCTGTCGCCTTTGTCTTTTGCCACAAAACCGCCTGTGCGCTCTATAACCTGCTGCCTCTCCACGCTGTCCTCTTTGCCGCCTTCCTCTTTGCGGAAAAGATAGCCGTCCAGGAAGATCATCCCGTCCCTTGCCGCTTTGAAATTTGGATTCAGGCCGAGAGCCATCTTGTAATACGCGTAAGCCCTGTTATAATCGCGGCGCGACCACGCCCCTTCAGCCAGCCTTACGAGGTTGTCCTCGGGATTGTCGAAACGCATTTCGCGTATCGCCGATTTCAGGACGGCAATCTCGCCTTTCTCCGTAGAGAGCACAACCCTGTCTTTATATTCTTCGACGACTATCCCCTTAAGCTCATTCCCGTCACCGGTATAAATGGTGTCGGCAAGCGCCAAGCCGCAGGCCGCGGCCCCGACACCTGTAATAATAATTAGCGCTGCCAGCATCAGACGCATAGTAATCCCCTAAATTTTTACCGCCCTCTTCGCCTCATCGTAAACAGACTTTAACGGAACTTTCTTTTTGCGCGCGAGCTTCACGCATTCGTCGTATTCGGGCGACGCCGTGAGGATGCCTTCCGGGCCGCTCGACAGCTTCACCGTAATATTGCCGTATTTTGTCTTTACAGAGGTGGATGCGCGCTCAAGCTTTAGCCTGTCCGCTTCATAATATCGAAGGCCTATGGCGGTACTCTCACTGAATATCGCCGACGATATACGCCCTATCAGGCGAGGCTCAGCCAGGACAGTCAACTTGAACGCCGGTCTCGTTTTCTTCATCTGGATCGTCGTCGTGTAGACATCCAGCGCGCCTTCTTTGAACAATTTTTCAAACAGATATTCGAAACTCTGGGGGCTCATGTCATCGATATTAGTTTCTATAACGAATATCCTGTCTTCAATGAAAGATGGCTGGGTCTCGCCTATGAGGACGCGAAGCATGTTCGGCCTCGTCTCCAACACCCTCGTCCCGGCGCCGTAACCTATACTCGAGATCTTCATCTGCGGTATACTGCCGAAACCTTTCGAGAGCGTCTTCAATATGCCGGCCCCGGTCGGCGTTACGAGTTCGGCTTCTATCTCTGAAATATTAAGAGGGACGCCTTTTAGTAGTTCCAGCGTCGCCGGCGCCGGTATCGGCAGGACGCCGTGCTTAGAATTGACGAATGTCCTACCCAGACTTATCTTCGACGAATAGACGGCTTCTATGCCGAGTTCATCGAGTGCTATCGCGGCGCCGACGATGTCTATAATGGAATCGATGTCGCCGAGCTCGTGCAGCCGCAAGTCGCTCGACTTACTTACCCCGTGGATCCCGGCCTCGGAGCTTCCTATATTTGTGAATATCGCTTTCGCGCTATCTTTGACCTTCGCGCCCAATGAACTGTTGTCGATTATCAAGAATATCTCTTTTATGGAACGGTGCGAATGGCCCGCCGATCCGGTTACAACGCATTCAAATCTTGTCCCGCTGATCCCGCCCCGCATCGCCTTAGTCTTCTTTAACTCATAACCCCTAAGCTTAAGCTTCCCGAGAGCTTTGGTAAGAGCGTCGAAATTGAGCCCGGCGTCGAGTAACGCAGCGATGGTCATGTCGCCCGATATGCCCGAGAAACAGTCGAAATAAGCAACTTTCATAATAAACATCCCTTGAATGTTACGTAAGGTTATAGAACGTTAATTAAGGTTACGTAAGGTTACTTTCGAAATTTCTCTCCCGGTACCTTCCATGTCCCTTCCCGTTCCATCTTATATAGCGATTTCATAAATTGATTTGCCATATATGTAGCACTCTGAAACATTCTTGAAAACTCATCAAACTCTTCATTTGATATCAGACCATCTTCAAGGCAATCTTCGATATCGCCACTTAACTCTTCTAATGATCCAAGGCTAATTTTTATGCTATGACTATATTCTCCTACAGTTCCCTTTCTGTAACCTTCGCGTATATTTTGTTTTGCACTTCTAGCGGCGTCTCGCATCTGAGAAACCAATCTAAAATGATTCTTAGAAAATCTTTCTGTTAAATTATGAATAATCTTGCGTATTTGACAAATATCCTGATAAAATTTCAAATTTTCATAAGCTGGCTTTCGCCATCGTCGCTGTAACCTTACGGAACCTTCTCTAACCTTACGTAACATTATGTAACCTACCTATTGACCAGACTCGCGAAATACGCCGCTCCAAAACCGTTATCGATGTTCACTACCGCCACCCCCGGAGAGCAGCAGTTCATCATCGTAAGAAGCGGCGCGAGCCCGCCGAAAGAAGCGCCGTAACCCACGCTCGTCGGGACCGCTATGACCGGCTTAGAGACGAGCCCGCTCACTACGCTGGCCAACGCGCCCTCCATCCCCGCTATCACTATGATCACGCTCGAGCGCTCCAGTTCGGCCTTCTTATCGAGAAGCCTGTGGAGGCCCGCCACGCCAACGTCATACAACATCTTAACCCTGTTGCCCATAAGCTCGAGAGTGACTCTCGCTTCTTCGGCAACCGGCATATCGGCAGTGCCCGCTGTTATCACCAGCACCTCGCCTTTTTTAAACACAGGCCTGGCCCTGCAATAGCTTATCGCGTTCGCGTCTTTATCGAATCTGGCTTTGGGGCACGTCTTCTTGAGCAGGCGATAGACTTCTTCGTTTGTGCGGGTCACGAGCAGGATGCCGTCGTGGGCTATAATGCGTTTGGCTATTTTAATAATCTGGGCCGGCGTCTTCCCTTTACCGAACACTACCTCGGGAAAGCCGCGGCGAAGGCTCCTGTGGTTATCGATCTTGGCAAATCCGAGATCCTGGTAGGGAAGGTCCTTCAAGCGCGCGAGCGCCTCGCATACGGAGACGCGGCCCGACTTCAAATTATTCAAAACCTTACTGATCTTTTCGGTCATTATATTTTATCTGAAGATAAGAAACATCAATACGCCTATTATAAGGAAGGAAAGGATGTAGAAATCGTTGAAATAGAAAAAATCTTTCACCCTTTCGACCGTAGTATAGTCGTATTGGCCCGTCACAGGCTCCCTGCGCTTTATCTCCCTCTCCATGTCCGTGTATGGATGGCCGGGGGCATTTTTGCCGGCCGGCGCGGCTGGGCCCTGCCCGGCGGGAACGCCCTCCTCGATCTCGGAGATATCGAGCTTTATGGCGTCAATCTGCTCTTTCCTGAACCGCAGGAAGGAGCCGCCTATCTTGTATGCCGGTATCTCGCCGATATCCACGAGCCTCATGACCTCTTCTTCGGATACCTTAAGATAATCCGCGACCTCTTTTATACTCATTAATTTCTCGGGCATATGCGCTCTCTTATTTGATCTTCTCCGACGCCACCCATTCGTCTATCTTCGAGCGGTCGAACCTCCAGCTGTCGCCGTCCTTCATGCCCGGCAGCTTTCCGGAGTTCACCCACTCTGCGATCATGGCGGAATCCACCTCCAGATATTTGGCCAGCTCATCCGGCGACATGGTATTCAGCCTATGTGCGTGTTCGGCTTTTGCTTTTGACATCATATTGCAGTTCCCCTCAAATACCGCGCCCTCGGCTACACTCAAGAGCGGCGTCTTTATATCGCCTACCACAACGGCAGGGGCTATCAATTTCAATTCCTTCAGGGCGCTAATATTGCCGTTGACCTTGCCGGCGATGACGATAGATTCTCCGGTGATATCGGCGATCACCGCGGCATGTTCGCTTATCATGAGATTTCCCTTGGTATGGAGCGTGCCTTCGAACCTGCCGTTGATCTTCAGATTTACAGGATCCTTGAATACGAGCGACCCTTGCATCGAAGCGTCAACATCCAACACCCTCTCCCCTTCATGCCTTCTATCCTTTTTTCCCATCATATCTCACCTCCTGATTTTGCGAAGCAAAATCAATCCGTCTCCCACTTCACGTTCCTGACTCCGTCCAGATGGCTTATCTCCGTTAATATCTGGTCGGCAAATTTCGTCTGATAAAATTTCAAGCCGAGTTTCAATATCATATTGGAGCCGTCCTTGGAACGCTCAACTTCGAAATCGGTTATCTCGGTCCTGTATTCCGCCAATATCTCCCTGATGATCTTCAACTGCTCTATACCGTCTTTTGTGTCAATGATTATATTCCTGTACCAATCCTTCCTGATCATCGCGTGTTCAAGGCGCGAAAATATCATCAGCGCTATCAGGGTCAATGCCGCCGTTACCACCGCGCCGAAATATAATCCCGAACCTACGGCAAGCCCTATGCCGGCCGCGACCCACAGGCTCGCCGCTGTCGTAAGGCCTCGCACTGAAGAACGGTAATGCATTATCGCGCCCGCCCCCAGGAATCCTATACCCGTGATGACACCGGCCGCGATCCTTGCCGGATCGATGGGAGCCTTGGATGAATATACGTCGAACATGTGTATCGACGTCAGCATCACAAGCGTCGATCCTACACAAAGCAGTATGTGCGTCCTGAACCCCGCGGCCCTGCCGTGGAATTCGCGCTCAAAACCTATTGCCCCGCTCAATACCGCTGCCAGCACAAGCCTGAATAGCATCACCCAATTCGTCAACATACGCAACAACCCTCCGGCGAAGTTAAAAGATACACTTTTACCTTAATTCTAAATTCGGTTCAGCGCTCAGATAAAGATCGGACTTATAGCCTTTCTTATATAATGCCTCACCCAGGACCCCGACCATGGCCGCGTTATCGACGCAATATTCCATTTTCGGAAAATAGACCTTTACGCCAAAGTGCTCCGAATCTATAAGAAGTTTCTGCCTGAGCCTTTTGTTCGCGGCCACGCCGCCGCCTATAACTATCCTGTTGGTCTTGCAAAACCTTGCGGCGCGGTACGCCTTCTCGACCAGCACATCCAGGATCGCCTCCTGGAATTCATAACATATATCATTGACGAGCGCCTTATCCGGCTTTTCCTGCCTTGCCCTTACATAATATAATACCGCAGTTTTGACCCCGCTGAAACTAAAATCTAAAGAATCTTTTCCGAGATAACTTCGCGGAAAAGAGACATTGGTTTTGCCCGTCGCAAGGCCTGCCGCCTTTTCGATGACCGGCCCGCCCGGATATCCCAGGCCCAGCAGCTTCGCCACTTTGTCGTAAGCCTCACCCACAGCGTCGTCCTGCGTCTGCCCGAGGAGCTTCTGCTTATCCACGTCTTCACAAAGGAAGAGCGCCGTGTGGCCGCCCGATACAACAAGCCCCACAAAAGGGAATTCAGGCCTGTCATCCTCATTCAGGAACGAGCTGTAAAGATGCGCGAGTATATGGTTCACTCCTATGATAGGAAGATCGAGGCAGTAACTCAACGATTTGGCCATCGATATTCCTATTAATAGAGCCCCGACCAGGCCGGGCCCGTTCGTTACGGCAATAAGTTTTATATCTTTAAGCCCTTTGCCGGAATCCTTCAGCGCTCCGGCCATCACCTCGGAGATATATTCCACGTGGTACCGTGAGGCTATCTCGGGAACAACGCCGCCGTATTTCTTATGAAGGTGGACGCTCGATGATACCTCATTAGACAGGACAGATCTGCCTTCCGACACCGAAACGCCTGTTTCATCGCATGAAGTCTCTATACCGAGCGTCAACATATATTCGATATCACTCCATCATCCTGGAAAGAGGCACGAAGATTATGCCTTCCCTGCGCATCTCGGGCATCATCTTCGCAAGGACCGAGATCGTATTCTTCCTGTCATGGCAGACCGCTATAGCCCTGCCGTTCCTGAGCGCCGATCTCTTAAGCTCCATTAGCTGCTTTTCTATATACGCGGGATCGTTCGAATTGTCCAGGAAGACGTCCCTCCTCGCGTAACGGATCCCCGCGGCGGCTGCCGCTTGCCGGCATATGGAATTCTCCGAAGTAAGGCTGTCAAAAAAATACAACCCATGCTTTTTTAAACGCTTGAATACGGCCGACATGACCTTCACATCTTCGGTAGCCTTCGAGCCCATATGGTTCGACACGCCCTTTATCCCGGGAACACTCGCTATCTCCTTGTCAACCACCGCGAATATCTCCTCCTGAGTCATCCCGGACTTTATCGTATCCTGTTCTTCCCTGACGTCTTTCCGGTGAGGCTCTAACGGCATATGCAAAATAACTTCCTGGCCGCGCAGGTTCGCCAGCCTCGCTATCTCGGAGGAGTAACGCAGGTTCGGCAGCACCGATAATGTTATCGGCTCTTTTATATCAAATAGATCGTCCAGATTGGACACATTGTAACCGAAGTCGTCCATCACTATGGCGACTTTGGGGCCGCCTGCTTTCTTCTTCGCGGCAGTGGCCGCGGAAGCCGCCGGGGCTCTCTTCTTCGCGGCCGGAGCGGCGACGCGTATCCTCGGCGTTTCCTGTTTCGGCCGGAAGAGATGCGTATTCCGCCAGTATATTACTCCTGCGATTATGACCAATGCCGCTATTACCGCAAATCTGATTAATCTGGTATTCATTTTTCCTGTGGTTTATATATTTTAAAGGCCTTTATCAAATTCACCGCCATATCTAGCTGGTTATCCATCTCGACCTTATCCTGATCGAGCGCCTCTTTCGGGCGCGGCGCGCCTTCTCTTTCGACCTTCTCAAAGACGTCGGAACCATCCGGTTTCTTTTCATCCCTGGACTCTTCTCTATCTATTACCACGTCCGGCACAACACCGGCATTCTTGATAAGCTTGCCGCTCGGCGTTAGATATAAGGCTGTTGTGAACCTGACAGCCGAATTATCCCTTAGCGGGACCACCGTCTGGACAGACGCCTTGCCGAACGTCTTTGTGCCGAGGACTATCCCCCGCTTATTATCCTGGACCGCTCCGGCGACTATCTCCGAAGCGCTTGCCGACCCTTCGTTCACCATCACGACAAGCGGATAGTCCGGGTGCGTAGACTTCCCGCTCGACTTGAATACGGCGTCATTCTCGGAGCTCCTCGATTTTATCGATACAATGACCTTATCCTTAGGCAACAATCTTTCGGACACTCCTATCGCGCCCTCCAGGAGGCCTCCCGGATTATTGCGAAGGTCCAGTATGAGCGCGTTCATGCCGTCGGCTTCGAGCCTCTTCATAGCCGCCTCAAGATCGCGCGCAGTATTCTCCTGGAACTCTACAAGCTTTATATACCCTATCTTATCCTCGAGGAAAACGGCTTTCTTTATGCTCTGTATCTTTATCACCGCTCTCTTAAGCGGCACCTCAAGGATCTTCTGGTCTTTCTCCCTCCATATCGTAAGGGCAAGCGGCGTACCCGGCTTGCCGCGCATCTCTTTCACAGCCTCATCGAGGGTCATCTTCTTCGTAATCTTGCCGTCTATCTTAACTATCTTGTCGCCCGGTTTTATGCCGGCCGTCTCCGCGGGAGTGCCGGATATGGGCGCGATCACCGTAAGTATCCCGTCCTTCATCGATATCTCTATGCCTATCCCGCCGAACTCGCCTTTAGTCTCAAGCCTCAGGTCGTTGTACTCGTCCGGCTCGAGGAACTGGCTGAAGTCGTCCATTGACGAAAGCATCCCCTTCAGCGCGCCGTAAACAAGTTTTTTTGAATCCACTTCTTCGACGTAATCGCTCCTTAAGATGCTTATGGCGTCGGCAAAGAGTTCCAGCTGCGCGTACAGGTTGTCTTTGGACCTCTCTTTATCCGGTTTGCCTTTTTCGAATCCGCCCGTCGCGATCGACGTTACAAGGACCAGCAATATCATGAAAAAGAATATCTTCCAACGCCTTGATATCGTCATTATCTTCATTCCCCCAGGACCTTTTTAAGAATCTTATTCACGACCGCGGGATTCGCTTTGCCTTTCGTCTGCCTCATGACCTGCCCAACGAGGAAAGTGAACGCGTTCTTCTTCCCGAGCCTGTAATCATCGACTGATTTTTTATTAACCTCCAGAACAGCCTTCACCGCTTCCTCCAGCTTCCCGGCGTCGCTTATCTGAGACATCCCCTTGCTCTTCACGATCTCATGCGGTTCTGTTCCGGTCTCGATCGCCTCCGCAAGAACCGACTTCGCCATCTTTCCGCTTATAGTGCCGTCGTCGATCATCTTTATCAGGCCCACCAGCCCTTCAGGCGGAACCTTCAGTTCCTTTATCGATATTCCCTTCGTATTCAGGTGGGCCATGATATCGCCCGTAATCCAGTTCGTCAGCGCCTTTGCGCCGGTATATAGTTTTACGCATTCTTCAAAATAATCGGCCAGGTCTATCTCGCTCGTCAGGACATTGGCGTCGTACTCGGAAAGGCCGAGATCCTTCTTATACCTCTCTGACCTCGTCTCCGGCAGCTCGGGCATCTGGTCGAGAGCCTTCCGGACGACCTTAGCGTCGACTACAAAAGGGACAAGGTCAGGTTCGGGAAAATACCTGTAATCCTCGGCGTACTCCTTGGAGCGCATCGATACGGTGACCTGCTTTTCCGCGTCCCACAACCTCGTCTCCTGGACGATCTTCTCGCGGTCCGCCATTGCCGAGACCTGCCGCTTCGATTCATGCTCGAGGGCGAGCCTCACGCCTTTGAATGTATTCATGTTCTTGACTTCGACTTTCGTGCCGAGGACCTTCTCACCCTGCGGCCTGATCGATATATTCGCGTCACACCTGAGCGAACCCTTCTCCATATCGCAATCCGACACCTTTAGATACTGCAGTATCGATTTCAGCCGCGTCAGGTAATCATAAGCTTCGTCCGGCGCGCTCAGGTCGGGTTCCGTCACTATCTCCAGAAGCGGCATTCCGCTGCGGTTATAATCGACGAGGCTGTAACTCTCGCCTTCCGGATGAATAAGCTTGCCCGCGTCCTCTTCGAGGTGGACGCGCTTTACCCTGATGCGCTTCTTCGCGCCCCGGGGGGCTATGTCGACGTATCCGTCGTAAGAGAGCGGCATATCATACTGCGATATCTGGAAATTTTTCGGCAGATCCGGATAGTAGTAGTTCTTCCTGTCGAACTTAATAAGTTTCTGTATCTTGCAGTTAAGGGCAAGCGCGACTTTTATCGAATAGAAGAACGCCTCTTCGTTCAACACGGGCAGGCTTCCCGGAAAACCCATGCATACCGGACAGACCTGAGAATTCGGCCTCTGTCCGAATTTCGTCGCGCATCCGCAGAACGCTTTAGTCTGCGTCGCAAGCTGCAGGTGGACCTCAAGCCCTATTACTGTCTCGTATGTCATATCATAATTGTGTAATGTTTATTGTGTAAAGTGTAATGCAAGTTTAATGTTTTATTGTGTAACGGAAAATTATACAGACGCTATAAGCTTCCCGAGCATATTACATATATGGATACAATTTTGTCTCAGTCCCGTGTGGCGCTGTTCTGAAATAATATTTTGCCTGGCCAGTATAGTCAGCATAGGAATACATTCTCGTGCAGAATTCAAAGAGATGCGATAGAATTGAGTCTTTTCTCTCTTCGATAATTTACCACTGCCCTCTGCCATATTATTAACTATCGATAGAGATGCTCTGCGTAATTGATCCGCCAGGGAGAATTGGTAATCCCGCGGCAATTCTTTTGTCACATTAAATATATCCTGCACAAATTCTAATCCCATCCCATACACTTTTAATCTTTCAAAATCAAATATATATAGTTCTTTTTCATTATACATAGCAACATTCCACCATCATTACACATTACACCTTACACATTACACAAATCTGGCTTTCTTCTATGGTGTTCTGTCGACTGCTCAAACGCGTACGCCGCGCGCAATATCGTCTCTTCATCGAACGCCTTCCCTATCACCTGCAGCCCTATCGGGAGCCCCGCCTTAGTGAAACCGCACGGCACCGATATCGCGGGAAGCCCCGCCAGGTTCGCGGGAATAGTAAATACGTCCGAGAGATACATGCTTATCGGGTCTTCGGACCTTTCTCCGATCTTAAACGCGGCTGTAGGCGACGTCGGAGTGACGATGCAGTCGCAGTTATTCTCAAAAGCCTTCTCAAAATCCTCTTTAATCTTCGTCCTGACTTTCAAGGCTTTCACATAATACGCGTCGTAGTAACCCGTCGAAAGGCAATAGGTCCCGAGAAGGATCCTGCGCTTAGCCTCATCGCCGAAACCCTGCGAGCGCGTTTTGATATACATATCTATCATGTCTTTCGGGTCTTCCGCGCGGAGCCCATATTGGACGCCGTCGAAACGCGCGAGGTTCGAGCTCGCCTCTGCCGGACCGATAATATAGTAAGTGCTGACCGCGTATTCGGTGTGCGGCAGGCTTATCTCTACGATCCTGGCGCCGAGGCCTTTCAACACCTCAATGGCTCCCCTCACGCCTTTTTCTACCTCTTCCTCGATACCCTTTATGAAATATTCTTTCGGGACGCCGAGGCGCATCCCTTTTATGTCTTTGACGAGCGACTTCGTGTAGTCAGGCACCGGCGCGTCGACAGACGTTGAATCCATCTCATCGTGGCCCGCGATCACGCCAAGGAGAAGCGCGGCGTCCTCCACGTCCTTTGTTATCGGCCCTATCTGGTCTAGGCTGGAGGCGAACGCAATGAGCCCGTAACGGGAGACCCTGCCGTATGTCGGCTTCATACCGACGACCCCGCAGAGGCTCGCGGGCTGTCGTATAGATCCGCCCGTGTCGGAACCGAGGGCGAGTATCGTCTCATCGGAGGCGACTGCCGCGGCGCATCCTCCGCTCGAACCGCCGGGGATCCTGTTAATATCCCACGGGTTCTTCGTCGGACCGTAGCAGGACGTCTCGCATGACGAGCCGAACGCGAACTCGTCCATGTTCGCCTTCCCTATCAGGATCGCGCCCTCTTCGTTCATCTTCCTGATCACGGTCGCGTCGTACGGCGGCTTGAAGCCTTTCAATATCCTCGAGCAGCAAGTCGTCTCTTCTCCCAGGACGCACATATTGTCTTTTACCAGGACCGGGATGCCGGAGAGCCTCCCGCGCTTATTGGCCTGGGTCTTTGCGCGCTCGACCGCCTTCTCCTTGCCCGGAAGCGCGAATGCCCTGATGCTCGGCTCGACAGCGCTTATCCTGTCGAAAAGCTCGTCGACTATCTTAGACGGCTGCAACCCTTCGCCGCTGATCAGTTTTTTCAGTTCATGGGCCGTCAATGAATACAATTTTTCCATCTATTTGCCTTCTATCCTTCGACGGGGCTCAGGATAGAATCCTGAGCTTTTGCCGAAGGATTCTATTATCTGCGGAACTTTAAAAAAGTCGCCTTCTTTCGATGGCGCGTTCTTGAGGGCCTCTTCCGGCTTTAACGATCCCTTAGGCGCGTCTTTCCTGAAGACGTTCTTAAGGCTCGCCAAAGGGTGGCTTGTAGGCTGGACGTTATCGGTGCTTAATTGATTTAATTTGCTTATATAAGATAATATAGATTCCAATTGTCCGGAATAAGAGCTAAGCTCTTTGTCGCTAAGACGAAGCCTGGCGAGAAGAGCGACATGTTTTACGGTCTCTTTGTCAATCTTTGGCATAATATTATTACCTTTTGATATACCTTACCACAGTATATCGAGAATGTCAAATTTGCGTGCAAATTTGATACTGAGGCATCGAAAAAAATGCGACTAGCGAGAGCATTTTTAGATGCCGAAGTATCTTTAAAATTTGCGTGTAAATTTGGTATCAATCGATTGAGTTCGCGATCCGCGCGAAGTCGGCGAGGCTTAAAGATTCCGGCCGGGAGGCCGGATCTACGGCTATCTTTTCTAATATCGAGGAAAGGCGCTCTTTTGGGATGCCGAGGACCTCTTCCCTGGAGAGGGAATTTATTATCGACTTGCGCCTCTGGTTAAAAGATCCTCTTATGACCTTAAAAAGCGCTCCGTCATCCTTCGCCTCTACGGAAGGCCTGTCCAGGATATCGAGCCTTACCAGGCTTGAATCGATGTCAGGCGACGGATAAAAAGACGTCCTCTTTATTTTGTATATATGCTTTGGTCTTGTATAGTATTGGATAAAACAGCTGAGCGAGCTGTAATCTTTCGCGCCCGGTTCTGCCAGGATGCGGTCGGCAAACTCTTTCTGGACCACCATCACCACATATTTTATCGACAATCTGTTATCGATCAGGCACTCGATGATCGGGGTCGTGATATAATACGGCAGGCACCCCACCACTTTAAGCTTGCCCGCGGCGGAGGCCTTTTTGATGTCGAATTTCAATATGTCTTCGTTAAAGATACGCAGGCTGGGAAAGTCGTCTCCGATTATCTCTTCAAGTATGCCGTATGCCTTCTTATCCTTTTCCACCGCGGTCACGGCCGCGCCGGAACGCGCGAGGTCTATCGTAAGCGCGCCAAGCCCCGGGCCTATCTCCAGGACTCTATCGCCGGATAAGGCGCCCGCCTCGGATATTATCTTATCCCTTATATTCCCATCGATGAGATAGTTCTCTCCAAGCCTCTTCAAAGGCCTGAATCCGTATTTCGCAAACACTTCTTTTAGCTGAGTCTTGGTTAACATGTTTTAGTTCAAACAACTTTGTGCAATGTGTAAAGTTTAATGTGTAATGTTGGTGTAAAGTAATCATGTGTAATGGAAAATTCGCTCAATTCAATCTTTTTTCATTACACAATAATCCATTAAACCTGCTTTACACATTACACATCTAACATTACACAAAAGTGTTATGCGTACAAAGCCGGTATGCCAGGAGAATCGCCTCGATCATCGATGATGGGTCGGCCGTCCCTTTGCCCGCTATGTCAAACGCCGTCCCGTGGTCGGGGGAGGTCCTGACGAACGGCAAGCCTATGGTCAGATTAACGCCATCCTTAAAATATAGCAGCTTGAACGGTATAAGGCCCTGGTCGTGGTACATGGCAACGACCGCGTCGTACTTCCCGTTCATTAGATCGGCAAATATCACGTCGGCCGGGATCGGGCCGCTTATCCGGCCGACCTTTGCCGTGGCTTTCTCTATGGCGGGGATTATCGCCTTATCTTCTTCGTCGCCAAAGGCGCCGTTCTCGCCCGCATGCGGATTTAATCCCGAGACCCCTATGCGTGGATCTTTTATGTTGAAATATTCGCGCAGGTATTTATGGGTTATGCATATCGTCCTGCATATCGGCTCCACTGCAAGACTTCCAGGCACGCGCCTTAACGCGATGTGTCTGGTCACGAGCGTGATCTTAAGCCTGCCGCCGACGAACATCATCGCGAAATTCTTCGAGCCCGTCTTTTCAGCGAGATACTCGGTGTGTCCCTCGAACTTTTTAATTCCGGCCATCCTTATGGACATCTTGTTTACGGGAGCGGTTACGAGAGCGTCGGCTTCGCCCTTACGCAGGAGCCGGATGGCAGCGTCCAGATATCCTATCGCGGCTTTTCCAAAGACCGGGCTCTGAACGCCGTATTTAAAAGAGGCTGCAGGTACATTGGCTAGGTCTAAGAGCTCACACTTAAACTTCAGGGCCATGTCGCCCGCCGTCCTGTCCAGGGCGGCCCTGTCCCCTATAAGCAAAAAATCGGCAAGCCCTTTTATCTTTGGACTTGCCAGCGCCTTGAGGGTCACTTCCGGCCCTACGCCGGACGGGTCACCCATAGTAATGACTATCTTTTTTTTATTTGAACGCGATGTATGCATTCTTCTTGAGGCCTTCTATCCACCCCTTTACCTTTTCATTCGTCTTCTCCCTGTACAGAGCCTCCTCCACGTCCCGACGGGCTTCATTCAGGGTAAGCGTCCTGGCAGGCCTCTTCTCGTCGATCTTGAATATATGATAACCGAGGCTCGTCTGGATGACATCAGAGACCTCGCCTTCGTTCATATTGAAGACCGCTTTCTCTATTTCCGGGAGCAGGTCTCCTCTCTTCACATATCCCATGAGCCCGCCCTCTTGCGCGCCCGGGCCTTCCGAGTAGGAACTCGCCAATTCCGAAAAATCTCCGCCCTCTTTAAGCTTCCCGGAGATCTCCCTGGCCAGTTCCAGCGCCTTATTGATATCGGTCCCCTCCTTGACCCTTATAAGTATATTACGAAGCTTCAAAGCTTCTTCCTGGGAAAAATCGTCCAGGTGGTTGTTGTAATAATTATTCACCTCGACGGGCGTAATAGATATTGTGCTTCCGACCTTCATGTCCATCATCTTCCGCGTCATTATCTGTTCCCTGTACCGGCCCTTAAGCTCCTTCAATGTAAGGCGCTGGCTTGCCAGCGCTTCCTCGAAGACCTCCTGAGAACCGAAACGCCTCTTCGCGTCTGCGACCTTCTCCTCTACCTCCCTGTCATCCACTGTTATGTTCTGTTTTTTGGCCTCGCTGAGGACGAGGCGGTCTTCTATCAGGCGTTCTACCGCTTTTTGTCTGGCATCTTCCAACTTTGCCATGAGCGCTTCGCCGCTGTATACCGTCTTGAATTTATCATATACGGGGACGAGCATGCCCTCTATCTCGCTGTCACAGATTATCTCGTCGTTCACCACTATCGCTATCTTATCCACGACCTCGGCATATCCCGGGTTCGCCGCGCATATGGCCGATCCGATAATTACGGCCGGCAGAATCAGCATTTTAGCATTAATTTTTCTCAAGCTTCTCGCCTTCTTTCTCGCTCACGTCTTCAAGGGACTTGAAGACATCCTCTTTAATCTCGACTCCGTATTTTTTCTTGAGGTCCATAACGAAGGTATCGAAAAGCTCGCTGCGTTTCTTCTTCTTGAGCTCGCTTTCGACAAAACGCCTGGTCTCTTCGTAACTCTGTATCTCCGGCTCTTTCTTGTCCGTCAGCTTTATTATGTGATAGCCGAACTGCGTATGGACGACATCGCTCGTCTGACCGACCTCAAGTTTCAAACAGGCTTTCTCGAAATCCTCGACAAGCTGCCCCTGCCTGAAATAGCCTACGTCTCCGCCGCGGTCCGCCGTCGCGTCCATAGAACGCTCTTTCGCGAGGTTCTCGAAGTTAGCGCCCTTGGTAAGCTCATCCAGGATCTCTCTTGCCTCTTTCTCTGTCGTAACCAGGATGTGAGAAGCCCTCCACATCGCGGGCCCTTTAAAACTCTCCTTATTCTCCTCGTAAAATTTCTTCATCTCGTCTTCCGAGACCTTCGCCTTATCCTCTATCTCGTTCTTTATAAGCTTGGCTATGAGTATCTTCTTCTTCGCGGCCTCGACGACCTCCTTCACCTCTTTATCATTCTCGACGCCTTTCTTTACGGCTTCCTCATAAAACATCATCTCTACTATCGTCTCGTCGAGGAACCTCTTCCTGTTCTTTTCTACCATATTCCTGTAATAGGGAGGCATCTTGGCTATTCTCGACTGCAGCTCTGCCAGGGTAATGACTTTATTGCCCACCCTGGCGAGTATCTTGTCGCCTGCCGGCGGTTTCTTTGCGCACCCCGCCATAGCCGCTGACGCGATGACGACCGCAACCGATATATATATAATTATTTTCTTCATATAACCGTTATTGTAGCATTTTAAACGGATTTCTTCAAGGATGTTCCGCTCTTACTTTGCCTTGCCATGTTTTAATCCGTCGATAGCCGATTTCAGGAACCTGCAGTACAGGTCAAATCCTACGGCGTTAATATAACCATGCTGCTCTAACCCTAAGAGGTTACCAGCGCCCCTTATCTGCAGGTCCTCCATAGCAAGCTTAAAGCCGCTCCCCAGCTCCTGGAACTTCTTTATCGCGTATAGCCTCTTCTGGGATTCCGCGCTCATAACGAATTTTTTCGGTATCAATAGATAGGCGTAGGCCTTTTTCGTGAACCTCCCGACTCGGCCGCGCAGTTGGTACAGCTCTGAAAGGCCGAAGGCGTCGGCCCTGTTGATTATTATCGTATTCGCGTTAGGTATATCTATGCCCGATTCGATGATGGTGGTCGATACGAGGCAGTCGATCTTGCCGTTGATAAATTTCATCATCGTATCTTCCAGGGCTTTCTCCGGCATCCTGCCGTGGGCCACCGATATGCTTACGCCGGGCGCCAGGCCGGCGACCGATTTAGCGAGAAGCTCTATGCCCTTTATCCTGTTATTTACGAAAAATATCTGCCCCGACCTCTTCTTCTCCCTCATGACGGCCTGCTTTATCAACGCGTCGTCGTAGTGCGTGACAACCGTCTCTACGGGAAGCCTCTCCGACGGCGGCGTGTTAATGACGGATATGTCTCTGCCGCCCATAAGGGCCAGATAAAGCGTCCTCGGTATCGGGGTAGCCGTAAGCGTAAGGACATCCACGCTGAAACGGAGTTTCTTAAGATATTCCTTATTATGGACGCCGAAACGCTGCTCCTCGTCGATTATCACAAGCCCCAGGTCTTTGAAAGAGATGTCGCCGGAAAGGAGGCGGTGCGTTCCTATTATTATGTCGACGGTGCCGTCGGATATGCCTTTTATTATGGCCCCCTGTTCCTTATCCGTCCTGAACCTCGACAACATCTCCACCGTTACGGGGAAATCCTTCATCCTGCCGCTGAATGTATTAAAATGCTGCTCGGCCAATATCGTCGTGGGAACGAGTATCGCGACCTGTTTATTGTCCATGACGGCCTTGAACGCGGCCCTGATAGCGACTTCTGTCTTCCCGTATCCGACGTCGCCGCACAAAAGCCTGTCCATCGGTTTCGCGGATTCCATGTCTTTTTTAACATCCATCGTAGAACGCGCCTGGTCGGGAGTCTCTTTGTACGGGAATTTCTTCTCCATCTCCTTCTGCCAGTCGGTATCAGCCGAGAATTTGAATCCCGAGACCGTCGAGCGTTTTGCCTGCAGTTCCAAAAGCTCGACAGCTACCTGATGGATACCCTTCTTCGCGTTCTCTTTCGCGCGCTTCCACAGCTTGGCGCCAAGCTTATGGGTCTTCGGGAGGCGCTTTTCAAACCCGAGATATTTCTGCACTTTATCAAGGTCTTCGAACGGAACATAGAGCTTATCGCCGCCGGCATATTCTATGACTAAGTGCTCGACATACTTACCGGCTGTTTTTAGCCTCTCCAGGCCAAGGTACTTCCCGATACCGTGGTCTATATGGACGACGTAATCGCCGGAGTCAATATCGACGAAGTTGTCTATGGGCGATTCTTCTTCGGTTTCTTCAGACCGCTTCCTTATCTTCCTCCTGGATATGCCTTTTATCGGCAGTATGATGGCTACGTTATGCTCCTCGACGATCTCATACGTGAGCGGGTCGAGACTCCTTATCTTGCCGACTTTGTCATGCGAAAATTCGATTCTGAGCGGGTATTCGAACGTTACGGGATATATAGTCAGGGAGTCCCCGATACGGGAAAAGTCGCCTTCCTCGGCGACTCTCTTGCAGGCGCGGTAACCGAACTCTACGAGCCTTGCGGCAAGAGATTCGATATCAATATCGTTCTCATCGACGCGGATTTTTATTGAGTCAAACATATATCATGCAGGAAACACCTTTGTTTAATGTGTAAAGTGTAATGTGTAATGCCGGTGTAATGTATGCATGTGTAATGGAAAATTCTCTTCCATTACACAATTAACCCTTACACCCACTTTACACATTACACATCAAACATTACACAAAGGAATCATTTTTAGCGGTCACACTACATCTTCTTAGGGAGAGAGACGCCGAGCAAACGAAGCCCGTTTGCAAGGACTATCCTTACGCAATCCACAAGCACCAGCCTGGATTTTGCCAGGCTGTGGTCATCGCTTACGACCCTGTGTTTGGTATAGAAGGAATGGAACACAGCAGCCACGTCCTGAAGGTATTGCAGCACGACGTACGGATCGAGTAATTTACCGCTCATGTTCACTATCCAGGGGAACTGCCGCAATAGTCTTATCAGGTCCATCTCTTCCGGCTCCACCAGCAGTTTTGAATCGAACTTCGCCGCCAGATGGGCTGACTTACCGTATTCCATAATAGACCATATGCGCGCGTGCGCGTACTGTATATAGTAAACCGGGTTTTCGGATGATTCTTTCTTGACTGCATCTAGATCGAAATCGAGATGGCTCGATATCCTGCGCATTATAAAACAGAACCTGGAGACGTCCTTGCCGACTTCATCCATCACCTCGCGCAATGTGATAAATTCGCCGGCCCTGGTTGACATGGATACCACCTGTCCGCTCCTATAAAGGGTCGCAAGCTGGACGATCAGCACAGAGAGGGAGTCTTCGGAAAAACCCAGCGCCCTTATGGCCGCCTTCATACGGGGTATGTAGCCGTGATGGTCCGGCCCCCATATATCGACTATCTTCTTGAAACCTCTCCTGTATTTTTCCAGGTGAAAGGCTATGTCGGGGGCGAGATATGTCGCGGAGCCGTCGGATTTAAATACGACCCTGTCCTTATCATCGCCAAACTCGGTCGATTTGAACCAGACGGCGTTGTCTTTTTCGTATATATACCCCTTCTCCTTCAACAACCCTATTGCCTTCTCTACCTTGCCCGACCTTCTCAGGGACTTCTGGCTGTACCATACGTCGAATTTCACTCCGAAATCTTTAAGGTCGCGCTTTATGTCATTCAATATCCAGCGCAGACCGAATTCCCTGAAGACCTTAATATCTGTCGTCCCGGCGAATCTCTTTCCGTATTTTTTTTTGAATGCCCTGGCGATATCCGATACGTAGGAACCTTTATAACCGTCTGAAGGAAATGCTTCTGTACCGCCGAAGAGTTCAAGGTAACGGGAGTGTATGGACTTGCCCAGTATATCCATCTGGGTGCCCTCATCGTTCAGGTAATATTCGCGGGTGACTTTATAACCGAGAAAATCGAGGATGTTGGCGAGGCTGTCCCCTATAGCGGCCTGTCTTCCGTGCGCGATTGTTAAAGGGCCTGTCGGGTTGGCGCTGACGAACTCCACCTGCAGCTTTATCCCTCTGCCTACACTGGCCTTGCCGAAATTGTGCCTCTTTCTCTTTATCTCAAGGAGGACTTTGCAGAGATATTCTTTGCTGAAAAAGAAATTGATGAACCCCGGAGCCTTCGTTTCGATGCGTTCTATTATGCCTTTAAGGCGGAATGTAGCGATATCCTGCTCCAGCTTGGACTTTATTACATCGGCCAGTTCCATCGGTTTCAAGCCGCGAGCGAACTTGGAGGCCTTCATAGCTACATTCGACGAAAGGTCGCCGTTCTGCTTGTCTTTAGGTATCTCTATCTCGGGTTTTATCTCGTGGGCTAGAGGAAGGCTCAGGTCCAGATCCACAAAAACTTCTTTTGCGGCTCTTTCTAAAAGGGAAATAACGTTCTTTTCGATCTCACCATGGCGCATAATCTATTATTCGCTTATTTCTTTCTGGCCTTCTTTTTTTTGCGAGAGACCTTCTTCTTTGCGGCCGGAGCGCGGCGCTTTGCGGGGATTTTTCGGGCTTTGGAGGCGGTCAGTTCCCTGAAGCGCTCTTTGGGCGCGTCGCGCCAGAGTCGTTCCAGGTCATAAAAGCGGCGCGTCTCTTCCAGGAATACATGCACAACAACGTCGCCGGAATCGAGAACTATCCATAACGCTTCCCTCTCACCTTCCGACCGCCTGAGCTTTTCGCCTTTATCCCTTAAAACCTTTATGATATGGTCGGCTATAGCCCGAACTTGAGTAGTTGAAGCGCCGCTTGTTATAACAAAATAGTCACAAACGCTCGACACTTTATTCATCTTTATCAAAACTGTGTCGAGCGCTTTTTTATCAGAAGCCGCGCCGGCCACAACCAGCGCTTTTGCCTTGGAATTTATGACTTACCCCTTCTTAAGCTGCGGGATTATCTATTAAGATTACTTCATTATCTTATACATACCAGTGCCACAAGACGAGCATTTGCCCTTCATAGCCTGTCTTCCATTTTTCATTGTGACTTTCTGGGTGTCCTTCATATCTTTCTTCGCTTTACACTTTACGCAATATCCGATTTCTGCCATTTAATTCACCTCCTTAAATATTTGAATGAATTATACACTAAAAAACTCTCCCGGTCAAGGGGAATAGAGAATATTCTGTCCCTTTAAGTATATAGCTTACCCTCCAATATGTAGTCCCTTACCTTTGCCGGGACCAGATACCTTATGGACCTGCCCTCTTTCAGGCGTTTCCTTATGTCTTCTGAAGACACCTCTATCGGGGTTATGACAACGGTCTCAACGTCCTCGGGGACCTCTTTCACCGGATATCCGGGCCTGTTGGCCACTATGAACTTCGACATCTTGAATATACCGTCTATATCCTTCCACGAAAATAGGTCTTTCAGCAAGTCCGAGCCTGTTATGAAATATAGCTGCGCTTTATCCCCGTAGATCCTCCTGAACTCCTTTAATGTATCTATTGAATACGATTTTTTCTTGGAATCGATCTCAAAAGTGGATACTTCAAAGGCGGGATTGCCCTCGATGGCAAGCTCGACCATCTTCAGTCGGTCCTGCGGCCGTATCTTCACATCCATATTCTTGTGCGGTGGTATAAAAGCAGGGACGAATATGACCTTATCGAGCTTTATCTTATGGAGGGCGTCTTCAGCCAATATCAGGTGCCCCATATGTATAGGATTGAATGTGCCGCCGAGTATACCTATTCTCATAGCTAACTCCATTATAGTTATAAGTTGTAAGTCGTAAGTTGTAAGCGAATTGTATATAACTTATAACTTATAACTTATAACTTACAACTTATAACTTATAACTTATAACTTACAACTACTTTCTCACCTGCCCGCTGCCGTACACCACATACTTATATGACGTCAGTTCCTCAAGTCCCATGGGCCCTCTGGCGTGTATCTTATCCGTAGATATGCCCATCTCCGCGCCTTTGCCGAATTCGCCGCCGTCGGTAAAACGCGTCGACGCATTGACATAGACGCAGGCTGAATCCACTTCCCGCAGGAACTTATCCGCTCTGGCCTTGTTCCTCGTGACTATGGCGTCGGAATGGTATGAGCCGTACTTCATTATATGCCGGATGGCCTCATCCACATCCCTGACCACCTTTACCGAGAGTTTCAGATCCAGATACTCCCTGTACCAGTCATCCTCTGTAGCCAGTTTCACGCAGTCTACCAGATCTTTGACTTCTTTAGAGCCCCTTATCTCGACACCGGAATTTTTGAGCCTTCTTATCATTTTGGGGAGGAAGCTGCCGGCGATCTTCCTATTCACAAGCATGCATTCCATGGCGTTGCATACCCCGGGCCTTTGGACCTTTGCGTTATAGCATATCTCTTCCGCCATCTTGAGATCAGCGCTTTCATCGACATAGGTATGGCACACGCCTTTGTAATGTTTGATGACCGGTATCCTCGAATTTCTCGTAACTTCCCTTATCAAAGACTCTCCGCCTCTTGGTATGACAAGGTCTATCAGGCCTTCCTGTTTAAGCAGCCGATCGACGAGGCCCCTGTCCTTATCCTTGATCATCGATATCGAGTCCGCAGGTATATTGCATTTAACAAGCGCCTTCCGCAGGACGTCGAATATCGCTATGTTAGAATTAAGCGACTCGCTGCCGCCGCGCAGTATGACAGCGTTAGAGGACTTCAAACACAACCCGATACAATCGCTGGTAACATTAGGTCTCGACTCATAGATGATAAGAATGACGCCTATAGGGACCCTGACCTTCTTTATCAGGAGGCCGTTAGGCCTTCTTATGGTATCTATGATATCTCCGACGGGATCCTTAAGCTTCGATATCTTCAAAAGCGAATCTGCCATCGACCTTATCCTCGCGTCCGTAAGCGTCAATCTGTCTATAAGCGCGGAAGACATTTTTTTTGCGCGGGCCATGGCCAGATCCTTACGATTCCGGGAAATAACGAATCTCGCGTTCTTTACCAACGCCGCGGCCATAGCCTCAAGCGCCCTATTTTTGGACTTCGTATTCGCAAGCGCAAGGGCTCTGGAAGAAGCCTTAGCCTTTTCACACAATCTTTTTATATCGTTATTTTTTGCCATATAATATTATTATAGTATCACCAGGTTATCTTTGTGTACAATTTCGTCCTTACCTTTATAGCCCAGAGCGGCCTTGAACTGCGCCGTCTTCATACCTTTTATCTTCGACAACTCTGCCGATGAATAGTTTACGACGCCCCTGCCTATTTCGACGAGGGCGTTATCTACTATGCTGACCACGTCCCCGGAAACGAAATGGCCGCTGACAGCGGACACGCCCGATGCGAGCAGGCTCTTGTCTTTCTTCTTCAGAGCTTCTCGTGCGCCGTCATCTATGCGCAGAGTACCTTTTGGCTTCGAAGAAAAACCTATCCATCTCTTCCTGGCAATAAACCTCTTCTCCCTGCGTCCGAAGACTGTCCCGACGTCTTCACCTGACATTATCCCTAGAAGGACGTCTTTCTTCTTACCGTTTGCTATAACGCATTCTATCCCGGCCTGGGCGCTGTTCTTCGCGCATTCCAGCTTCGTCGACATCCCGCCCGTTCCGAGGTCGCAGGAACTGGCCCCTGCCAATTTCAATATCCTGGGCGTTATCTCGTCGACCGCGCTTATCACATTGCCATCCTGGTCCAGCAGCCCGTCGACATCCGTCAGGATAATAAGCTTATCGGCCTGGCATAAGTCGCCGAGCAGGTTTGAGAGCCTGTCGTTGTCGCCGCATCTTATCTCGTCGGTCGCGACCGTATCGTTCTCGTTGATTATGGGAATGACGTTATGTTTCAGCAGGGCATCTACCGTATGCTTTATATTAAGATATCTTTTCCTGTCGTTAAAATCTTCTTGAGTAAGAAGTATCTGCCCTACAAGATAACCCCTATCCTTAAAATATTCGCTGTAAAGGTGCATGAGATAGCCCTGGCCTATGGAAGCCGCGGCCTGAAGCTCGGCGATGCGGTCAACGGGCCGCTTTTTAATGTTAAGAAGCCACATGCCCGCCCCGATCGCTCCAGACGTCACCAGGAGCACCTTTACACCCTTATCCTGGATATCCGATATCTGCCGGACAAGATCCTTCACCTTGTCCTTGTCAAGAGCCCTGTCCTTGGACGTTATGACTTTTGTTCCGACCTTTATGACTATCCTGCTACACTCTTTCATCTTTAGACGCTTCCTTGAGCCTTTTGCATATTTCGTTAAGCAGTTCCTTTATCCCATCCCCGGCAACGGCCGATATAGGGAACAACTTCCTGCGGCCAAACCTCTTTTTAAACGCCGCCAGATTGGCCTTGCTCTCCGGACAATCTATCTTATTCGGCGCTATAACCTGCGTCTTTTTCGCAAGCTCTTTTGAATATTGCTTCAATTCTTCGTTAAGTTTTATATAATCTTCGTACGGGTCTCTTCCGTCGATAGCGGAGATATCCACGAGGTGCACCAGTATCTTGGTCCGCTCTATGTGCCTCAGGAACTTATGGCCGAGGCCCTTGCCTTTATGGGCGCCTTCTATTAAACCGGGTATATCGGCAACTACGATGCTGTAATCTTCATAAAGCCTTACGACGCCCAGATTCGGTTCTTTCGTCGTGAACGGGTAATTTGCTATCTTGGGCCTTGCGCTGGAGATCTTGGAGATGAGCGTCGATTTGCCGGCATTAGGATAGCCTACTATCCCTACGTCGGCCATGAGTTTTAATTCCAGCAAAATGGTCTTCTCTTCGCCCTGAGCGCCGGGCTCGGCCTCGCGGCCTCTCGAGTTCCCTTTCCCTCCCTTGCCGCCCCTGGCTATGATAACGCTGTCGCCGTTATTAACGAGGTCCCTCAATACGAGCCCCTTAACGGCATCTTTTATCAATGTGCCTGCCGGGACCTTTATGCGGACATCCTCGCCTCTGCGCCCTTTTTTATGGTTAGAGCTTCCGTGAGTGCCGGAGTTGCCTTTGAAGTGCTGCCTGAATTGGAAATCTAGTAAGGTGTGGATGTTGGGATCGGCCTCGAATACTATATCGCCGCCGTCGCCGCCAAATCCGCCGTCAGGCCTGCCTTTCCTGTTGATTATATCCCGGTACAGGCTGTTGCAGCCGTCACCGCCGTCACCGGCTTTGACATATATCCTGACTTCGTCTATAAACATTGCGTTACTTGGAGGCTTTTACAATATTGACGATCTTGCCCGGAGTGAAATTAACCTTGCCGTCGACCAACGCGAATAGCGTGCCGTCCCTGCCGATACCTACGTTCCTGCCGGCCTTAAAGACGAAACCGCGCTGCCTCAATATGATATTGCCGGCCTTCACAGACTGGTTCCCGTACTTCTTTACGCCTAACGTCTGCGGCTGGCTGTCTCTGCCGTTAACTACGTGAGCCATGTTGTCAGTCCTTTCAATTCAAATGTTACGTAATGTTATGTAAGGTTCATTAAGGTTACGTAACGTTACTAGCTCCCTTTTCCTGCTTCTATTTCCTTAACCTTCAGCTTCAGGACATTCTGCCTGTGGCCTATCTTCTTCTTCTCGCTCTTGCGCTTTTTGTATTTAAACGCGACTACCTTATCCTGTCTTATCATGCCAAGGACCTCGCACACCACATGAGATCCCTTAACATGAGGGTTCCCTATATGGAGCGAGTTGCCGTCCTTTACCATCAATACCGTGTTAAGCTTTACCTCGCCGCCCTTCTTAGCGGCCAGTTTCTCAACCAGGATTATGTCGTTCTTGGCTACTTTGTATTGCTTACCGCCTGTCTCTATCACTGCGTACATAGAACCCCCCGATTTGCTGTAATCTCACCCGGGGCAAATCGTCCCGAGGAGCTGTAATCTCACTCATGGTAACGAGGGACTACATCCGAAATACCCCGTTTAGGACGATTAATATATCACAGCGCCGATTACTCCGTCAAGGGAAAAAGGGAGGCCCCCATTCCGGCTCACTCTCAGGGCTCTTCCGCATGGCGCGTGCTGATATGTCGCCCTATAGTGGTAAATTGCATCAATTTTTCCCAAACATCATGATATCTCATATATCTCTTCACATCCGGGTCTTCGACCCTGGCGTAAGAACCCATATATTCCCTGAATTCCTCTTCCAGCGCAGGAAGGTCTTTTCCAAGACAGCCAAGCAATATATTAAGATCATCGGCGCCGCTATCCCTGCCCTTCTTCTTCGCGTCCATGCGTTCGCTCATCTTGACCTGATAATCCATGAACTGCTCATGGTACCTGTTCATGAGAAAAGAGGTAAATGCCCAGCTCTCGCCGTAAGAGGCAAACGCCGCTTTGTTGACCAGGCCCACAAAACTACCTATCTTAAAATTGGTAAGGAACTCTATCGGGTTGAGCTCATTCTTCCTCACCGCTTCCTGGTATGAGAAGAGCCATTCTTCGTCGACGGATCCGATCGGATCGGTCCCGCAGTAAGTCGCGATCCCCTCATTCAGCCAGGATTGGGCGCTCGATTCGTTTATAATATCCTCTCTCTTGATCTTCTCAAGGTCCTTCGATGTCTCCCTCCTGATCTTCATGATCTCTTCCAGGATCTCTTTCTTCTTCTTCCAGTCTTTCTCCGCCATCAGCTCTTTCTTCTTTTCCGCCAATTTCTTGTCGTCCATATCGGGTTTCATTATCACGATACTCTGCAGGCCGTAATTATGGAATACCTCGTGGGTAAATTCATGGCGCAGGACATCAAGGGACCCGTAAAGAAGTTCGCTCTTATATATACTGTGCATCTCCCAGAATATGTCCGTAAATTCCTTCGCCTGGCCTTCGAGAAAGATGTGGTAACTCTTAACCACGTTATCTTTCACCTTGTCTATCACCTCTTTATTGAAGGCGCCGGTCTGGCCTTCCACTATCTCAAGGACCCATTTCTCCATCCTATTGCCGAACCCGTTATACGTATAAAGCACTTTGTTCAGCGGACTAAAATAGCCTACTACAAGCCATCCGGGCACACCGTCCGTAATCGCATATGTCCAGTAATCTTCTATGTCATCGAACATGACCAGAAAATTCTGGCACCCGGCGGTCCTACCCTTAAATATCTTGAAGAACTTGAAATAGATATCGGTATGAGCCTGCCTGACCGTCTTGACATAAAGGTCGATCGATTTTGCGTAAGAATCGGAGAATAGCACTATGTCCCCTTCTTTATACATCTTCATCTTGGGGAACTGCTCCTTCAGGCGTCTCTCTATATCGTCGGATTCTTTATTCAGGGCGGGAGCGAAGATAAGGTAGTCGATATCGGCGCGTTTTACGGTCATCTCGAGTCCGCCGCCGCCTTCATCAAAAGACATCGTCATCTCATCACCCGTTATATCCGTTATCTTTCCGTCGAGGACCACGCCGTTGGTCCTCTTCGCGACAATGTCGTTCTTATACGGCCACTGGGCCTCCTTCCGGCTCTTGCGCTCTTCCCGGACCACCTGTTTGGCGCTCACTGCAAATTTCTCGTTATCCCATTCCACAATATATTCATCGGCTTTCTTTTCCAGCAATCTGCCGTTTATCACCCCTCCGTGTTTGAGGTATAAAGTTATTCCGTCATCCTCATCGTCTTTTTTCAAGACATCCGGAAGTTTTACGGACTTCGTCACTTTCCTGATAAACTTTTCCTGCTCTCTGTTCATTCCGGTAATAAGACCGCCTGCCCGGTCGCCGACGCCTTTAACAAAATCGACGACTCTTGCAACCCTGGTATTAAGCGCGAGATTTGTCCGCAACTCGGACCTGAAGTGCCTGTATCCGTCGACTGCCGCCGCGATAAACCCTATCACAAAAAATAATATTATAAGCCTTTTCATGGAACTCCCGGAGGGATAAGCCCTTCATAAAAATAGGGCCACGCCCGTTAAAGACATGGCCCTATTTCGTTAAAACGGTTTATACTTTCCCTTCCTCAATTTTAATATCCTCTATGTGAAGATTGGGATCCTCGATAACGCGGATAGTCTTCCTGAAACGCCTTTCCAGCGGCCTTATCATGTTCTTTTCCGGGGCCGCGATATTATACGCCACTTCCGGATGAAGGGAGACGAAGACCTCTCTCTTGCGGGAATCCTGCAAAAATCTCTCAAGTTTCCGCAACAGCTCTATCGACACCGTCGATATAGACTTGACAATCCCCCTGCCGCTGCAGTACGGGCACCTCTGATAGCTCTTCGACTCTATACTCTTCCTGACACGCTGCCTGGTCATTTCAATAAGGCCGATGCTGGAGATGTTTAGTATCTTAGTCTTTGCTTTATCGCCCTCAAGGTGCTTTTCCAGAGTTTTGTATATAGTCTTCCTGTGCTGGGGGATCTCCATGTCGATGAAATCTATAATTATTATCCCGCCGAGGTCGCGCAACTTCAACTGCCTGGGCACCTCCTCCGCCGCTTCGATATTAGTTTTGAACGCCGTGTCCTCGAGGTTGCGCTTTCCCACAAATTTTCCCGAGTTGACGTCGATGGCGACTAGCGATTCCGTTTGATCGAATATGAGGTATCCGCCGCTTTTCAGCTGCACGATCCTGTTGTATATCTTTTCTATCTGGCGCTCGATGTCGTGCTTCTCGAAAAGAGGTATCCTGTCCGTATGAAGCCTCAGCCTTGGCCTGAGATGCGGGGCAAGGATCTTCAGGAATCTCGATATCCTCTTAAATTCATCTCTTGAGTCTATATCCAGTTTCGACACATCATTGGTGAAGATGTCCCTGGCCACTCTCAGTATAATATCGTATTCCTGGTGTATAAGGCACGGTGGTTTGGCCTTTCTCGCCCTGGACTTTATATTGTGCCACAGGTTGGTGAGATACCTCATCTCCCTGAAAAAATCCTTCTGGCTGGCGCCCTGGGCCGCGGTCCTGACTATCACGCCCATATCCTTTGCTATCTTCAATTCCTCAAGTATCTTCCTTATCCTGTCCCGCTCTTCTCTCGATTCGATCCTCCTCGAAAGGCCTATATGGTTATCGAACGGCATGAGGACAAGGAACCTCCCCGGTATGCTGACATGAGTGGTAAGCCTGGGCCCCTTCGTGCCTATCGGTTCTTTCACTACCTGGACAAGCACATCATCGCCCTTCTTAAGCAGCTCGCCTATGGAAGGAAGCGGCTTTTTCGGCTCGCCCCTTTCATGGCTTTCCTCTATAGGCCCGCCATCAAGCAGTTTCTCGTAACCCAGGGGATCCGACACGACGTCGGTCACATACAAAAATCCGTTCTTCTCCAGCCCGATGTTTACAAATGCGGCGCCCATTCCGGGCAACACAGATTCGACCTTGCCTTTGTAAATGTTGCCGAACAGGCTTTTCGCGCTGTCCGGCCTTTCAATATAAAACTCTTCTATCCTCTTATTCTCCATGACAGCGACGCGTTTTTCGTGCTGCGTCACATTAATATATATCTCTTTTTGCATTACACCGTCTCCTCTGCCTTTATAATCCTTACCCCCTCAGGCAATTGTTCATTGATTTTCCCGATAAATTCCTGCGGCGACAATCTCTTATCCATATGGAAAACAGCCTCCTGATCCATGCCCTCTACGCCGAGCTTGAGGGCTCTGGTTATACTTATCTTAAGGTGGGGACTGAACCCTTTTGTCACGCTTACCGGAAGCGCCGCTCTCCGGGACGCCCTTTGGAAAAGCCTCATGAGATCCAGATGCGAAATAAAACGCGCGTTGCCGGTCTTGGAAAACGTTACTTTCATATTACCAGAATTTTTTATTCGGCCTCTTCTTGGCGGTCACGTCTTTCTGCTGAGTGATCGTATACATAGGCACATAAGCCTTGTTCACATCCGGCAGGTCCTTGATTACACGCCCCTTATTCATAAGATTGACCGTGATAAAGAAAATAAGTTCCGTCTTCTGTTTTGTTATCTCTTTCTTAGTAACCAGGAGTCCCAAGTACGGCACATCGCCGAATATGTCTCCCAGGAACGGAAGCTTCTTTCGCGTATCGATAATGTTCTCCTTTATCAATCCGCCGATAAATATCGTGTCCCCGTCTTTTACCATGACCTGCGTCTTGGCCTGCCGCACCGAGAAGACAGGCGCGACTACTCCGCTTGACTTATCAAGCGTATCGTATCTCAACAGGTCGCTTATCTGCGGCGTCAGGTCTATTACTATCTCATCCTTGTCGTTGACATGAGGGACAACCTTAAGCATTATGCCAAGATCTTTCGGTTCATACCCCGTTATCTCCATCTTTCCGGTAGTTGAACTCCTCTCGTATTTAGGCATATTAAGCGTATTTCCGACATTAATGAAGGCTTCGTTGTTGTTAAGGGTAGTAATCCTGGGATTCGATATGAGGTCGGTGTTGGACCTTGATTTTATCATCTCCAGGACAGCCGAAAATTGGCTGAAATCAAGAGTGCCGAACGTGAACTGGTCTGTTCCGGCATAAGGAAATCCGAAACTCCCTGATTTTCCCCCATTAGCAGGGAACTCGCTGGCCGTTTCCGAAGCTACGCCTCCGCCCGAGGTAGTGGTCGTTGTCGACGGGCTGGAGCTCAAGACCTGCGGGAAAAATATCATACTATCCTGCGCCGAGTTAAACGGCATCTTGAAATAGTCAAAGGGAAATGTTGTCGGCCTCTTGGCGCCGCTGACGGAGAGCTTGACGTTCCAGTCAATGCCCAGTTTTTCGCTGTCATCCAGCGCGGTCTCTATTATCCTGGCCTCTATGAGGATCTGGTCGGTCTGTTTGTCGAGCCTCTCAACGACCTGGCCGATCTTGTATATGTTAGTGGGGATATCGGTAACGAGGACTGTGTTGGTCCTTTCGTCGTATGTGACCTTGCCCCTTTCGCTGACTATATCCTTTATCGATGTGGCGACATCCTTTGACTTGCTGTAATTGAGATTGAAGGCCTGTGTTGTCAGCTCTTCCGCCTTGAGCTTATCGACAGTCACCACCCTTATTATATCCCCCTCCCTTTCGTAGGCAAACCCGTAGTTCCTTAAGATGATATCGAGCGCTGTCTTCCATGGCTTATTCGTCAATTTCAGGTCTATGGTGCCTTTTACATCGGGCGCAGGCACGATATCCACTCCGGAGACTTCCGATATGTACGCCAGTACCGTCTTGATATCGGCGCCCTTAAAGTTGACCGTCACGTTGCCGGGTTCGACTCTGGCTGCCGGAACATCGGGTTCTTTCGGCTCTTCCGGTTGAACCGCGGCTGCTGGGACCACAACCGGCGTCATCATCTCATTCTCCTGGGGCCTATATGCCTGATCCTGGCCGATGGGGACCGCCTCCTCTACCGGCGGCTCTTTATAATTCTTTTCCTGCGCGACCGACACCAACGAGGAATCAAACAATAGACATAAAGAAATAGTCAAGAAGCCGACCAGACAGATCTTTTTATTATTCACTCTTTACCCCTCCTTCTTCGGATAACTTCACCGTATGTTCGTTACCGTCTAAATGTAATATTATAGAGTTCGGGCCGATCTTCTTTATCACAAGCTCCCCCGTTTTCTCACTTTCCCTGATTATCTCTCCGTTCAATATGGCCAGTCTCTTTCCGTCGGCTCCCATAGCTATTCCTTCGAGGTTGATCTCATATATCGACGTCACGTCTTTAAGTTTCGTAGTGACGCTCTTCTCCTGGCCTACAAGCGGCACAAGAGGGTCACGTCTCCCGTGCGCATCGTACCTTATGGCCTCCATGCCATGAAGATACGTGGCCGCCACAAGCGCCGCGAGGGCTAAACCGCTGATCTTACAGGCTCTGAAAAAAAACATTTAAATATCCACCTCACGGGCGGTTAGCCGCCCTTCTTCATTTTATAAGTCATGACCACCAGCTCGATATCATGTTTTTTCGGGTTGGAGCTGTTCGACTTCACGGCTATATCGACTATCTTCATGAATCTTTCGCCACCCTCAAGGCGGGCAAGAAAATTCCCGAGCTCATGGTATCCCGACTTTGCGCTTATGTGGATAGGTATCTCCTGAAAAGGGGTGTCTTTCCGCGCTTTATCCTCTTTTACGATATTCGGAGTTATGGCGGTGATCTTTACATTGGAGCTCTTTGCGACCGCATTAAGGTTCTCAAGCAGACCGGATATCGGCTGTTCGGCAGGCAGCATCTTCTCGTAGAGATCCATCTTTTCTTGTATGGCCGCCAGGTCGTTCTTAAGTTTGTCTATCCTGGCTATGTCTTCTTTGGCCTTGGCCAATTCAAAACGAGCCTCATTCATTTTGACGAAACTGCCGAAGACCCCCACTAACTGCGGTACAAGCAGGAAATTCAAATAAAATATGAATGCGATAACGGATACCAGGACGATCAATATCATCGTTTGTTTCTGGTTCTTATCGAATGTAAAAGGCAATTTTATCATATTTTCCGGCGATCCGGTTTCTATTCTTTGCTGTTAAAGAGGCAAGCTATCTTAAAATTCATTACCTCCTGGTCATCGAACTTGCTGCTTTTCATCGACACAAGTTCAATCTGCTGAAAATCTGAATAAAAAGAGGCGTTATCCTTAAGGCTGCTCATGAACTTGCCTATAAGCGCCGTTCCCTGCCCTCCTAGACTCGACGCGTAACCCGTCAATACAAGATATTTGAGCACAGAGCTTTCCGGCGGCTTTGTGGTATCTTTTTTTACCTTTGCGCCCGCCGGTGGAGGAGCTTTTTCCTTTTGCCTCTCCTCGTAACCGAAATCGGACAACCAGATACCCGATGTCATTGAATCGCTCAATTCGTTCAGCTTCGCTGCCCAGCTGAACCGCCCGTCCACAAGCTCATCAATAGCCCTCACCTTTTGATCTTTCAGCTGGATAAGCGTCTTTAAAGACTCCGCATATCTCTTTTCAGGCATCACCGACTCCAACTTCATCGATAGCGAGGCAAGCGTCGACTTACTGTATACGCCGCCAAAGAATAGCGCTATATGCATTACTGCCAACACGGCAACGAAACCTATAGCTATGTTCATAACAGGAATATTCTTTAAAAAATTAAGGTCGGCCAGGCCGATCTTCTTATACGCCGGTTCTCTTTTCCTGTATTCCTGCGGCAATAGATTAATCTGTACCATAAGCCCTGTGGTTGTCCTCGGCCGATAGGCCGTTGTCTTACTCGGGGCAATACTTAAGCGGCTATTGCATTACCGCTCTGCAGTTAACGCCTTGTTCTGGCCGCGAATGTATATCTTCCGCTCATCTCAACGCCAATCCTGCGGCGACGCCGTAAGAACCTTTCGATCCTTCCAGGAGTTTCGCGTCTATTCCGGAGGCGCTTTTATCTAAAAATGCGAGCGGATCCCAGGCGAAAGGCCGGACGCCGAAATATTCCTGAAACAGGTCTTCCAATCCGGCCAGGCCCGAACTGCCGCCCGAAATATAGATCTCGTCGACGCCCCTGCCGTTCTGGTTCTCGTAATAATTGAACGACAACTTCACTTCGTCGAGAAGATTATTGACTACGGGTTTCACCGCATCTACTATCGACTGCCGTTTGTCGTGAGGTGATTCCTTGATCTTATCGGATGCCGCATTGTCCACGCCCAGGACCTTTGATATAGCGGCGCTGAACTCATTGCCGCCTATTGCCAGGTCCCTGATAAAATATGCCGTGCCTTCCCGCACTATGGCCAGATTGGTGAACCTGGCGCCAATATTCAGGATCGCAAAACTCTTATCCGCGGCGGCATCCGCCTTGTTCCTGGAAAATGAGCCCGCCAGAGCCAGGCTGTCCACATCTACTGCCGCCACCGACAGGCCTGAAGCCTCCGCTGCCTTTATCCTGTCTTCGATCATATCTCTTTTAGCGGCTACCAGTATTAAATCTGTCTTGCTCCCGGCCTTGTCCGTACGCAGGACCTGAAAATCCACAACACACTCGCTTATATTAAAAGGTACGACCTTTTCCGCTTCGAACCTTACCGCGCTCTTCAGCTCATCGTCTTTCATCTTCGGCATCGTCACGAATCTCGCTACGACAAACGGACCCGAGACGGAGATATTGGCTTCTTTAGCCGAAAATTTCGATTCCTCGACCAACCGCGTAACCGTTTCTGCCATCTCTATGCGGGAAGCGCCTCTTACCTTCTTCATCCCTAAGGATATCAATGACGGCGAAATGCCGCCGGATACCTCGACCGCCTTGACGAACGAGCTGCCGATATCAAGCCCTACGATCTTTTTCGCGCTGGGGCCGTGTCCGGTCTTTCCGAAAGGAGTTTCCGCCATTATCGTGCCGCTTTATCGTTTGGGCGCTTCGCGCCGGGCTTATAATTAAACTCTATCGATACGAGCTTCTTCAACGACTCGGACATCGCCAGCAAATTTTTAGACTTCTTATCATACGGATTCACTTTAAGCGCCTCTTTGCAGCTTTCGATCTTATTATCCAATCCATCCATAAATTTTTTCTTGTCTTCAGGGCTTACGTTGGCCCAAGTTTTTACCATATTTACACCGACGTCATCTTCCGGATAATCCTGATATAAGGTTTGCAGGTCGGGAGGAATCCCTTTCTTTTCCAATGTCCGGTCCGTCCCTGTTCCGGCTTTGTGCCCATAAGCAGGAATGGCTGCGCCTGGAACCGTCTCTTCCGGCACTATGGCGCGCGCCGGGGCCTTCGTCTCTTTAGCGGAAGTGAAACGAAGCGTCCTGATAAAAAACACAGCCAATGCTATTAATATTATAAAGAGCGCTGTATTTATATACACAAGATTCCTGTCTTTCATATTATAAGGTCCTCAGTTCTGCTGCCATATCGGCTCGAATTCCGTAGCCTCGTTCTTAATCCTGAACAAAAGAGATATCCTGTTATAACCCGGGGGCAGTCCCAGGGGCCAGTTCGCCGGATCGGACCAATCGACGTCGCCTCTGTTAATGTCCCTGTTCAGAAGCCCGGGTATGGGTAATACGGTGTCTATGTCCACATCCCCTTTGGCAAAGATAGCGCCGTCTGTCCTGCCTCCAAATAATGCGTTGAAATCGCCGTTAGCGTATATGACAATATTGCCTCTAACGCCTCCGAACGCCCTTATGCCGCCGGTATTGACATCGCCATACGACACTATGGTCAGCGTATCGTCCAAGCCGTTCGTCGGCTGAACTACAGTGACATCCCCCGTAGCTATGATGGTGTGGCTCGAGTCGCCTCCCCACCATGCTGTATCGCTAAAAAGTATATCCACACTACCGTCAACAAATATTACAGGCGTACCCACGGGAACACTCCATGGATCGAATGTCTGGGAGCCTGTGTAATAATTTTCTTCGCCGGGCGTTATCCCAAGGTCAACCCCCAAAGAGTTATTAGCGGCATCGTCCAGATATGTTGTATAATAATATGTAAAAGCGTCTTTATCATTTATCACGCCGTCGCTGTTGACATCGTCCGCGCTGAATATCGTTTCCTGCCCCTCTGGGATATCCGCGACGGTTACGCTGCCGTCGCTGTTTATATCCGTTATGAGACTGCCGTCGTTATTGGTATCGTATGTATCCCCAAGCCAGAATGAGGGCGCGGAAAAACTCTGGTTCTCCAATGTCTCTCCCGATACCTGCACAAAATTATTTGTCGTAACCGTCGAACCGCTCGCCAGGGGCCCCTCTGCCCTTACCCATGACCTGAATCCCAGCAATTTCGCACCGGATAAGGACATCGGCCCTATACAGCCAAGCGGATAACCGCTGTTAAACGGCGAATCGAAACCATACCTCACTATGACCCTTGACTTACGGCCGTTAACGGTCCCCTCTGACACTATCCCGAATATATCAGTAGTAACTACATCGGCACTGGCGGTAAATGTCCCTACGGTCTGGCCTCCCGCGTTTCTCGTCTTCACAACGCTGTCTGCCGACGGCACGGCCAGAGGCCAGATAACAGTCTGGCCTTCTTTCGATTTCATCAGGGCATACATTATCTCAGCGCCTGATCTCGCGGCGTAACGCGCGGACATAAGATCATTAGCGATCTTCGTCTGCAGTATCTCGCCGGACCCCATGCTGACGACAACTCCCGCTATCAGGACGAGCATTACAAGAAACGCGACGACTATAACTATGACAAAACCTTTATTATGTTTCATATGATACTCTCTGTCAGCTCGCAACGTTCTTTAATGACACTATATCGCTGTACTCGGCTTTGATATGCTGTCCGCCCGGCCTTGTGCCGGCGATATCTTTCTCCACCGTTGCCGTGACTTTGATAAGATTACCGCACCCCAAATATTTCTCAAATTTCAGGTCCGACAATCCGATAGTGGCCATTATCTCATGGACAGTTCCGTCATTATCCATATAATACAGCGCGTTCAGCCCGGATGCGGCATCAATGCCAAGATAAAAAGACCTTTCGTTCGAACCATCCGGCTCAAGAGCGTAATTTATCCTCTGGAGCGAAGGGATATCCGGCTCGGCTATCGCGTTAGCTATACCGTTCCTCCTTTTAAATGTAACCGCGCCCACACTGAATGTCCCAACCGTATCATCCATACTGCCTTCCCGGATCGCCGAAAGGGCGATCCTCGCGATCCGCTGGGCTTCGATACGGGGCGACATCTCGTAAAACCAGGACCAGCTCATCACATATATCGACCATGCCGCCAGAAATATGAACATGGCGATAAAACTTGCCGTCAAAAGCTCTGTTAAAGTGAATGCGCGCCCGGTCCCGGCGTCAGGAAGACGTATGGTATGCGACATAGCAAACCGCCCTTTCGCTGCATGCCTGGCCGTTCATATCTTCATTCCATGTTACGACGAAGCCGACGATTTTAAAAGGAACCCCGATATATGTTATCTGCGTGCCATCGGCATTTTCCACATTATCCGGAAAATAAGGATCCGGAACCAGCGAGCCAACCAGGTCATCGGACGTATCGGCCGTACCCCGAGTATCTATCGTAACGGGTGTCGGATCTGCCGAGGATATCGTTTCGTAATAATCGGCTTCGCCTCCGATCCCGCCGTCATATCCCGCGCGCAATTCCTGTTCCATGTAACCGCTGATGACGTTCATCGCCGCAAGCCTGTGCCTCGCGCGCGAGGCCCCGAGGTTTGAGATGGTAAAAGCGCCGAGGACGCTTACCAAAAGCGTGCCCAGAAGCACTATACTGATAAGGCTTTCGACCAACGTGAGGCCTTTATTGCCGCGTAAAAAAAATGGCCGCAGTATCATGGCAGTGTATGCCCCTCGCTCTCTTTACTGCATCTCACTTGAGGTTTGTCTCCGACAGGATAGATGGTATATACACCCTTGGAAGGACAAGCCGGCTTGCCGCCGTCGATGTAGACATAGATCACTTCTTCCTGTTCGATCGAAGGCTGCGTACCGCTCTGGATAGTATTGTCCAGAGCCCACTGTTCAATGGCTCCGTCAATCTGTTTCAGGTTATTTATACAGGCATTCTTTGCAGCGGCCCTGCCTGTTTTGAGATAATTAGGGACAACGATTGCGAGGATGATTGCGATCACTAAGACCACTATCATCAATTCTACCAAAGTGTAGGACTTGCGGTGGAAGAAGATCATTATTATTATATATATTATTTCTTTTGATATAATTTATCATAATAGTGGTAAGTTGTCAAGCTATAGTGCTTATATATTGAGAAAAGGACCTACGAGGTGCGACGAGTTTAAGTGATCGCTCCTCGTAGGTCTATCATAGATCATTGGTTAACTACAATAAATAACCCCGCGCTTTCCTGCAAGGAGTTCCTTGCATGTAAAGCGCGGGGTCGCTTGTATCATTATGTGCTACAGCCAAACACGGACCTTATAATGTGTGGCCCGTTGTGCTATTCGGACATACCGGAGCAGCAGCCACTGTTGCAGGTGTGGCATACGCAGTAGTTCCGCATGTAGGCCATTTCTTCAGGTAATCAGGAACAACACCGATCGTAGCGCCGTCTGTATCCTTCACTACGGCATCCGTATCGTTCTTGCCCTGATCTATGGCCCACACCTGGATCGCTCCCTGTATCTGCTTCAGGTTGCCGATGCAGGCGTTCTTCAACGCAGTCTGCCTTGCTCTGACGAAGTTCGGAATGGCTATCGCCGCCAATAGACCGATAATTGCGACTACTATCATAATTTCAACAAGCGTAAAGCCTTTCCTGTTCATCTTTATCATCATATATATCACCTTCCTTTCTCCCAGGATTGGGTGCTTTTTTATGGTATAGGAAAGTATAAAACTTTCCTATTTTAATATATAATACCTATAAACCTACTTGCCTCCACCTCAACCTTTCTTTTATTAATATACCATACAATACAGCTATTGTCAAGACCATGGAACCCTACACTCCCATGACAGCGGTTATTTTGAATATCGGCAGGAACATACATATAACAATCGACCCTATAACAATACCCAAAAATGCTATTATAAGGGGCTCTATAAGGCTTGTCAGGGCGCTTACCGAAGAATCTACCTGTTCATCATAAAAATCGGCTATTTTTGACAGCATTTTCTCCAACTGACCTGATTGTTCGCCCACAAGGACCATCCTGGTAACCATAGGAGGAAATATCTTTGACCTTGCCAATGGCTGAGCTATACTTTCTCCTTCCTTAACACTCGTTCGAACATCATCTATGGCCTTTTCAACTACCTTATTTCCCGATGTTTTGCTGACTATTTCAAGCGACGCAAGTATTGGGACACCCGATTTTATAAGAGTAGCGAGAGTCCTGGTAAATTTGCTTATGGCAACCTTTCTGAACAGGATGCCAAAGATCGGCATTTTTAGCATAAATGAATCGAGCCGGAACCGCCCTTTTTCTGTTTTAAGGAACTTGTTAAGCATAAATCCGCCGGCAATCAATCCTATAAATATCACCGCCGCGAATTTCTGGAGCGCATCGCTGATACTGAGCAGGATACGGGTCGGCATTGGCAACTCTGCCCCAAATCCTTCAAATATGGTCCTGAATACAGGCACCACCTTCCATAGAAGAACGAAAGTAATACCAATAGCCATTAAACTGACTATAGCCGGATAGACAAGAGCTGATTTCACCTTCTTTTGAAGAGAGCTCGTCTTTTCCAGGTATTCCGCAAGTCGGTCGAGTATCTCGTCCAACATACCGCTCGATTCGCCGGCTTTTACCATATTCACAAACAGGGACGAGAAGATGTTTTTCTGCTTTGACATGGCGTCTGAAAGGCTGGCGCCCGCCTCCACGTCGCTTCGCACATTAACGACGATGGCGGCAAAGGCCTTGTTGTCCATCTGCTCACCGAGAATATCAAGCCCTCCTACAAGAGGTATGCCCGCATCCACCATAGTGGCAAGCTGCCGCGAGAATATCACTATATCATCCAATTTTACTTTCTTCTTGCCGCCGAGCAGGGAGGGAAATTTAAAACCGGAAACCTGTTCGCTGACCGAAACTATAATGACATCTTTTTTCCTGAGTATATCTATGACTTCCGCGCGGTTCTTTGCCTCAATGGTCCCGGTTACCGCATTCCCGCTATTGTCTTTTGCCGCATATTTGAACTTTCCCATCTCAATCCTCCGAAGTGACTCTCAAGACCTCTTCGAACGTCGTGACACCGTTCACAAAATTCTCTATGGCATTATCCCTCAGTGTCTTCATATGGAGCTCTTTTACGGCGTAATTTTTTATATCGTCACTGCCGCTCTTTTTCATTACCATATCGCGTATAGAATCATCAAGAAGGAGGGCTTCGAGAATACCTATCCTTCCATAATATCCCGTATCGCTGCATTTAGGGCAGCCCCTGCCCTTAAAAAATACCTTTCTGTCTTTTTTAACCACTTCATCGATATTAAAGCCTGCCCTTTCAAATACGTTCTTCGGGATCTCGACTTCCATTTTACAATTAGGGCATATCTTCCTCATGAGGCGCTGCGCCGACGACAAGACAAGGCTCGACGCGACAAGGAAAGGCTCGACTCCCATATCTATCAGGCGGGTTATCGCGCCCGCTGAATCGTTAGTGTGCAGGGTGCTGAGGATCAGCTGCCCGGTAAGCGAGGCCTTGATAGCGATATCCGCGGTCTCAAAATCCCTTATCTCTCCCACCATCACTATGTCCGGGCTCTGCCTCAATACGGACTTAAGGCCGTTTGCGAAAGTCAACCCTATCTCGGACCTTGCCTGTATCTGAGTAATGCCTTCCACCTCATACTCGACCGGATCCTCAAGAGTAATTATATTGCGTTCCGGCGTGTTAAGCTGCGTTACTATCGAATAGAGCGTCGTCGATTTTCCGCTGCCTGTAGGGCCGGTAACAAGTATCATACCGTACGGCCTTTCAAGCGCGGTCTTAAAGGTGCCAAGCGGGCCCGGCAGGAATCCGAGCTTATCCAGCCCGATGCTTAGGCTCGATTTGTCGAGCGCCCTTAAAACTATCTTTCCGCCGAACGCCACGGGAAGAACCGACACCCTGAAGTCTATCTCGTTCCCCAGAAAGTTTATCCGGAAACGTCCGTCCTGCGGCATCCTCGTCTCGGTGATGTCGAGCCTTGACAGGATCTTAAGGCGCGCCAGGACGGCGTTCTGGTTCTTCTTAGGCAGTGAAAATACATCGTGCAGGCTGCCGTCTATCCTGTATCGTATCCTCAGGTTCTTCTCGCACGGTTCGATATGTATATCGCTCGCGCGGCGTTTCAAGGCTTCATTCAATATCAGGCCCACCATCTTTACGATCGGCGCGCTTTTCGATTCTTCGGCTACCTCGCTTATATCGACCCTGTCTTCCTCTTCCACCTTCTCTATCTCTACGGCCTCCGAAGAGACCTCCTCCAGGAGCTTTGTTATCTCCTGCGCATGGCCCCCGTAATAGTTATGTATCCCCTGCATGATGTCGTTCTCTGTGGCTATCACAGGGTCTATCTGGAAATGGGTAAGCATCTTTATATCGTCTATCGCGAGTATATTAAGCGGGTCCGACATAGCTATCGTAAGGACGCCGCCGATCTTCGATACGGGTATTATCGAATACTGCCTGGCCATCTTCTCCGGGATCAGCGGGATAAGCGACTTATCTATCTTATATTTCGTCAGGTCTATAGGAGGCATGTTAAGCTGGCGGCTCATCACCACCATGAGGTCCTTTTCCGATACGAAACCGTTCCCGATCAATATCTTTCCAAGACTTCCTCCGGATTTTTTCTGTATCTCGAGGGCGCGGTCAAGATCCTTCTGCTTTACCATCTTACCGTTAACCAGAAGGTCTATGAGCTTATATCTGAATGATTCTATCATACCGTATCCAGGTCCTGTTCCCCGACTGTTACCCGAAGCACCTCGTCCAGGGTTGTCACGCCGTCGAGCGCGTTCTGCATCCCGTTCTCCCTGAGAGTCTTCATGCCTTCACGCCTGGCCTCTTCCCGTATCTTATATTCCTGGGCTTCTTCCAGTATAAGGACCTTTATTCTTGAAGTTACCGGCAAAACTTCAAGTAACGCCGTCCTTCCCTTATAACCCGTGCCCAGGCATTTATTGCACCCTTTGCCGCGATAGAACTTAACGCCCTTCTTATCAGTATCTATCTTAAGCTTTTCGGCCATATCTTTGCCGAGTTCGAAAGGCTCTTTGCAGCTCAGGCATATCTTGCGGACAAGCCTCTGCGCGCCTACCATTATTAAGGATGAGGTTATTAAGAACGGTTCGACGCCCATGTTAATAAGGCGGACTATGGAACCGGTAGCCGTCGTCGTATGCAGTGTGCTTAAGACCAGGTGGCCCGTCAAGGCCGACTTGATCGCTATATCGACAGTCTCGAAGTCCCTTATCTCCCCTATCATTATAACATTCGGGTCCTGGCGCAATATCGAGCGTAAGACACTCGCGAAAGTAAGCCCGATATCGGGTTTTGCGGCGACCTGATTTATGCCTTCGATTATATACTCCACAGGATCTTCGACAGTGACGATATTCTTTTCGGGAGAATTCACATGCTGCATTACCGAATAAAGGGTGGTGGTCTTGCCGCATCCGGTCGGCCCGCATATCAGGATCATACCGTGCGGCTTTGAATCGGCTTTCTTTATCTCCTCCAGGGACCGGGTGTCAAATCCCAGCTTCTCTATATCAAGGGTAGCCTGGGACTTGTCCAGGATCCTCAACGCGACTTTTTCCCCGCGGCTGGACGGAAGAACCGAGACCCTGAAGTCCACTTCCCTGCCGCTCAACTTTACCTTAAACCTTCCGTCTTGAGGCAGTCGTCTTTCCGCTATGTCCAGGTCCGACATTACCTTTATCCTGGATATTATGGCGTTCTGGAATGCCTTCGGCGACCGCTTGCCTTCGCGCCATATGCCGTCAACGCGGTATCTTATACGGACCTCGGTGTCGAGAGGCTCGATAAGTATATCGCTGGAACGCATTGAAACGCCTTCCGCGAGAAGCATATTGGTGATCTTGACCACAGGCGCATCCTGGGTCATCCTCAATATGTCTGTGGAACTCTGCGATTCTTCGCCGGAGAGATTATCAATAAGCTTCAGGTCATCGATATCGCCCACTATCTTCTCTATCGCCGCATAAGCATCCTCGTCATAATAATGGCCGAGCGCCTCCCTGATATCCTTTTCATACGCGATGACCGGGCTTATTTTATATCCCGTGAGCGTCTTTATATCGTCTATCGCGAATATATTAAGAGGATCAGCCATGGCTATCATCAAGGTGTCTCCGATCTTCGATATCGGCAGGATCATGTAATTTCTCGCTGTCTTTCTCGGCACCAATTTTATGACAGCGGGATCTATCTTATAGCGTGAGAGGTTTATAGGAGGTATGCCGAGCCCCTGGCTAAGTGTAACCATCAGGTCGCTTTTCGATACAAGGCCCAGGCTGATAAGTATATCGCTTAAAGACCCGCCCTTTTCCTTCTGGAATGAAATGGCCTTTTCGAGATCGGCAGGTTTAATGAGCTTCTTATCGACCAGTAATTTCGCAAGTTTCTCTTTTAATTCTGTAGCCATATTTATCCGGTCCTATGATCGCGCAAAACCGCGTCTCAATGGCGGTTATAGTTCTTGCTTATCGCGTTAGTCACGTCGGTCATCGTGCTCACGAAGACCTGGACCTTGCACTTCGTAAGCATCTCTATATCCTCAACTGCCTGGAAATTCAGCGGATTCGACATCGCTATCGTAAGGAGGTCGCCTATTTTATCTATAGCTATAAGGTTATATTGTTTAGCGACGTGCTCGGGTATCATCTTGACGGCTTCGCTATTCACCTCATAAAATTCCAGAGGAAGATAGGGGAAACCGTATTGGACGGTCAGGGCCTGCGCTATCTCCTCTTCCTTGGCGAAACCCATCGCGACCATTATCTGGCCTATCAGGCCGCCCTTCTCCTCCTGAACCTTCAAGGCCTTAGCCAATTGCGACTCGTTTATCACGCCTCTTTCCAGTAGAAGTTCACCCAATTGTTTCGAGACAATACGTCTTATTGGAGACATCGGAAACCTTTACTATCACGCCTACTTTTTAAATATCCTCTTAAGATCATCGACATCAGTGGATCTCTCAAGTGCCTCTTCGTAAGATATAAGCTTCTTCTGGTATAGTTCATAAAGGGCCTGGTTCATTGTCCTCATGCCCTCTTTCTGCGAGGTCTGCATGACGGAATATATCTGATGGATCTTAGACTCCCTGATCATGCTGCGTACAGCGGCCGTGATCAATAAAATCTCTACAGCCAGGACGCGGCCGTGGCCTCCGACCTTCGGCAGCAACTGCTGGGCCATAACGCCTATAAGGACAAATGAAAGCTGCGTCCTTATCTGGGCCTGCTGATAAGCGGGAAAGACGTCTATGAGCCTGTTTATCGTCTGGACGCAATCCGATGTATGGAGCGTGGCAAAAACGAGGTGGCCTGTCTCTGCGATTATAAGCGCGGATTCTATCGTCTCGAGATCCCTTAATTCCCCTATTAATATTACATCGGGATCCTGGCGCAGGACATGTTTAAGGGCCCCGGTAAATGAATAGGTGTCGCTTCCAAGCTCGCGCTGGTTGACAATGGCCTTTTTATTCCTGTGAAGATACTCTATAGGGTCTTCGACTGTTACAATGTGACACGGCCTTGCGGCGTTTATCGAATCTATCATCGATGCCAGGCTCGTCGATTTTCCGCTTCCGGTAGCGCCTGTGACAAGCACGAGCCCTTTCGGACGGTTACATAAGTCCTTCACGACATCGATAGGCAGGCCGCATTCTTCTAACGGCCATATGTCGTGCGGTATCACCCTTATCGAGCACGCGATAGAGTCCCTCTGCTTGAAGACATTCACCCTGAACCGGCCCAGGCCGGATACTCCGAAAGCCAGATCAAGCTCCAATTCGCGCTCGAACTTCTCTTTCTGCGCGTCGTTCAGCAACTTATAGGTCAGCTCTTTCGATTCCACCGGGGTGAGGATACCTCCTTCAACCGGGATGAGTTTTTCGTCTACGCGTATAACGACCGGCGCTCCCGCGGTAATATGGATATCCGAAGCGCCTTTCTCTACCATCATCTTCAATAGCTTATTCATGTCGTGAGGCATCTATCGTTCTCCTCTCAAAAAAATTTTAATTTTAAGCGAAGACCCTGTTCTTCCCGGCCGTCTTCGCCTCTTTGAGTAAATTCATGGCCTTTTTATATAATTCGTCTCCGGTCGCCCCGTCGATCGGGTTTTCGCTGACACCGCATGAAACGGTAAGCGCGGCCTTACCTACTCTTACGAGATTCGCGGCTTCTATCCTTTTCCTAAGGTCTTCGGCGATATCGGTCGCCTCTTTCTTGTTCTTCTCCGGCATGAGGACAGCGAATTCATCCACGCCGACCCTCGCCGCCTTGCCTACCGGCGGGATATTGTCCTTTATCAGCTTGGCCATCTTATTCAGAGCCTCTTCTGCGGCCAGCTCACCGTGCGTCTCCCTGAAGTTCTTGAAATTGTCGATATTAAATACGATGAACGCGCAAGGCCTCTGATAGAATATCGAGCGCTTTATCTCTTCCTCGAGCCGTGTGACGATAAAATTCTTATTATAAAGGTCTGTCAAATCGTCTTTTATCGAAAGCTCTTCGGTCTTCCTGTTCAATATGTCGCTCTCGATAGCTATCGTTATCTGTTTTGCGAATACCTTGATCATCTCTATATCGTCGTTCTTGAATTTGAAATCATCGGCCCTGCTGCCGACGATAAAAAGCCCCAGGTTATTTCGTCCGGAAAACAAAGGGACGGCTATGATATTCTTTAATCCGTATCCGGCCTTCAACTCTTCCACCTCTTTCGACGGCTTCATCCCTTTATCCAGGACAAAAATAGCGCGTTCCTGCACGGCCCTTTCCAGGACACTGCGGCCGGTCTTCCTGATCACCAGGTTATCGAGGCTCTCCTTATCGAGGTTGTAAGAGGTCTTTACCGAAAAATCCCCATTCCCCGCCTTGGGCATGTACAGCGCGCCGAAACCTGTATCGAATACCAGCGAGGACTTTTCCGTTATCATCTCCAGCAGCGGGTCGAGCTGTATGGAGCCTGCCGAGATCATGTCCCCGACCTGCAGGAGGCTCGACAATGCCAGGACCTTTTTGTTTATGTCTACATTTATCTCCCGCATCCTCTGTCCGTAATTCTTCAGTTCATCCAGGTTCGATCTTATCTTCTGGGTCATGGTGTTTATCGAATATGCCAGGTTGCCTATTTCGTCTTCGCTCGACACAGACAGTTTCCTGTCATATTCGCCGTTGGCCATTATCTTGGCCTCGATAGCCATATCAATTACGGGATCCACCAGCCCCTTAGCCAGGGCAAGGCCCAGAATAGCTATTATTATCGAAGAGACCAGCACGACACTTATGGTAGATATTCCGTCGAGATTCGGAAAAACATAAGTCGAGATAATATACATCGAAGCGAGGAGAGGTATGATAGACATCAGGCTGAAGGCGAGAAGAAGTTTGTATCTCAAACCCTTGTGGACTATGGTTAAACGCTTGAAGATATTCATAATATCCTCCTAAATGAGATTATATCCCTAATATATTAATTTTATGGAAAGTATACTATATATATGGCAGTTTGTCAAACAGGGGGCGCTTCAAGATGTTATGATGATAAAATCCCAGGGCAATATTTCATCGGAAAGCCGGGCCCTGCCGGCATAGAACGAGTGGTCGACGCCTGCCTTCTCGAACGCCGCCATCCAGAGATCGAAATTGAACCTGTCTTTCCATCCGTCAAAACGCGCGCCGGACTTCCAGGCCTCATACACAACAGCGGCAAGAGCCCTGTCCCCTCTCGAAAAGACAGCTTCAAGATAACTCATCTTGACGGAATGAAAATCCATTTCGACCATCTTTGACCTCATCGACTTCCGCAATAAGTCGATCTTTTTATTCAGGATAGCGGCGCTGTCCATGGGCTCTCTCTGAAAAGGCGTGTGCGGCTTCGGGACGAAGGCATTTATGCTGGCGGTGATGTGGGCGGACTTTCCGTCAACCTCCCTCTTAAGGTCGGAGATCTTGTATATCATCTCAGATATCGAGAGCAGGTCTTTCTCGGTTTCGCCCGGCAGTCCTATCATAAAATATAGTTTTACGTGCCGCCACCCGGCCTTATAAGATTCCAGCGCGGCGTGAAACAGTTTTTCTATGTCGATACCTTTATTAAGCGACTTCCTCAATTCGGGAGTTCCGGCCTCCGGCGCGAACGTAAGGCCCGCCTTCTTAACATTCGATATCAGGAGCGGCAGGTTTTTAAGCGCATCCTCTATCCTGAGCGACGGCACGGATATGGACACGGACCGAGGGCCGAACTCTTCGTTAAGGCGCGCCATGATCTCCGGCAGGCGGGAATGGTCGACGCTGGAAAGAGAGAGAAGAGATATCTCGTCGTAGCCCGTCCGGGCGTAAGATTCCCGGGCAAGCTCCAGGATCTTCCCTACCGACCTTTCGCGGCAGGGCCTGTACGTAACCGTAGCCTGGCAGAATTTACACCCGTGTTTGCATCCGCGCATTATTTCAATTATCAGCCTGTCGTGGATTATCTGGATATTCGGGACTATCTGCTTGACCGGATAATACGCGTCATCTAGATTTCCGACAAATCGTTTTATTATCTTTGCCGGAGCGTCTTTCTCGATAATGGAAAATTTCTTCGGCGTTCCGTCTTCATTATATTCTGTATTATAAAATGACGGAACATAAATACCTTTTATTTTGGAAAGGCGCGTCAATAATTCTTTTCTCGACTCTCCGGCCTTGTACGCATCCACGATCTCCGAGATGACCTCTTCCCCGTCGCCGATAACGAATGCGTCGATAAATTCCGCTATCGGCTCGGGGTTGTAACAGGAAGGGCCGCCCGCTATGATCAGCGGATCCTCATCCGTCCGTTCCGGCGCCCTCAGCGGGATCCGCCCAAGGTCCAGCATGTTCAGCACATTGGTATATCCGAGTTCATAGGTAACGCTGAACCCTATTATGTCAAAATCTTTAATGGGCCTTCTCGTCTCAAGACTAAAGAGGTCGAGATTATTTTTTCTTAAAACATCTTCGAAATCGCCCCATGGAGAAAAAACTCTTTCGCAAAGGCAGTCATCCCGGTCATTCAGTATCCCGTATAATATCTTTGTCCCGAGATAACTCATCCCCACTTCATAGAGGTCGGGAAACGCGAGGAGCACCTTAACCTTATCGTCCGTCCACTCCTTCCGGACAGAGTTCCACTCCCCTCCGCAATACCTCCCGGGCTTCTGCACCGTCAGCAATAATTCTTCAAGATTCATCTTTTCAACTCCATTAAGCCTCGCCTAAACCTAAGCACTGAAAATATTTCCCATTAATTTTTCGGGTCCCCGCCTGCCAGCGAGAGACTGCTTCAGGCGGGCAGGCTGCCGCGGCTTGGACTTTTTCTTTTAAAGGGCTCGTATGGGTTTACAAACTGTAGTCGTAGGGGAGGTTTAAACCTCCCCTACGACATAAGCGCGTATCTATATGCCCGAACTATTCTCTTCTGTATTCGGGACACCCCATCCCTGCCCGCCAGACTTAGCTTGCTGCGATCAGGCGGGCATACTTCGCCCTTTATCGAGAAAAAGTCTGGAAGGAGCGTCACCCGTAAAAAATTCCCACCCCACTTCCTTTTGCCGGCCAGGTTCGCTTTTCGCTCACCTGGCCGTCCTCCAACCTGCTTCCCACAAAGACCTAATATTATTCCCGCCCGGAAACATACGCGGGGCGGGATCCCGCCTCGCGTTAGATTCTAGGCGGGACAATGTGCTCACATAACGTCGGCTTAGGTTTTTAGCACTAAATTAACGTCCTTATAGGTCATCCCTACGAGATCATATTTCAATTATTGCCTATAGTCTTTTGCTCAATGTTTTCTGCTTGAGTAAAATATTTTGATAAATTTGCAGTAAAAAATCTATTATTTTTTTGAAATATCTTTTTGAATTCGCTCTCTTTATCCTTTTTATAATATTTTCTGAATCCATTTGCGAGAGAATGGGCCATCTTCACGCAATATTCTGAATCATCTGCTTCTGAGATACTAACTACTAGCGCTTCTTCGCCCTTAAAATAAGGGGCGTTTGCATACCTGTTAACAGCTTTTGATACCCCCCGCAGTCTTTCATCTATCCACCTTCTCGCTTGCTCCTCAATTATTTCACGTTCTCTAATTTTTAATGAATATCTGTCGTATTTTATAAAAATATTATTTATTCTTTCTTTACAAGACACAATATCAAATATTGAATGTACAAGCGTCAAGCCATACGAAACTAGCCATACATAATTATTTAAGGATGATATTTCTTTATTATTAAGCAAACTACTATTTTTTCGAGCCTCATATGCCTTGATAATAATATCACGGATTTTAGAATCGCTAAAATTATAATATACGACATTAGCATACAATCTATGTCTCGTTAATATATCATTTAACATAATAAGATCATTATAAGAAGCTCCGCTTTTTCGTTCACAAAATTTATATTGTTCTTTTTCTAATAACTCAACGTTTCCCCCGAGGTGACTTATTACAGCAAAACAAAAACAATTATCCTCTTGCTCTAACTCCTTATATCCTGATTCATCACTAAAACAATATAGAGGATTACCTACGATCGCATCATTCATTATTATTCACCATATCTTAATTGTACACCGTCTTTACTAAAATATTTAACCAGTTATTTGGATAAATAATATCTATTACTAAGAAAGCATCAAGTTCGCGCTGCTTCTATATGAAAATTTTTACGGGTGATGCTCCTTCCAGACTTTTTCTCGATAAGGGCGAAGTTTGGGATGGGGCAGTACAGATACGCGCACAGAATATACCTTAATGTCATGACTTCAGTGTCAAGTTAGACCGTTATCTACACCTTTTAGTATAAAGAAATAGGGAGATTGTAAACCCCAAACGAGCCCTTTAAAAGAAAAAGTCGAAGGAGCAGCAGGACCCGTAAAAATTTGATTCCACATAGGCAACTGCCCGCAAGTTCCACGCGGACTGAGATGCGAAAAATTAAAACGTCGAGCGGCGCATGCCGACGTTCAGCAAGAGCCCGATCGCGATGAGCGTAGTGATGAGGCTCGATCCGCCGTAACTCACCAGAGGAAGCGGTATGCCGACGACAGGCATAAGCCCTATCGTCATCGATATATTTATTATCACCTGAAGCGATAACATCACGCCGATGCCGGTAGCTATCGCCTTCCCGTACATATCGTTTGTGAGCGCGGCTATATTGAACGCGCGTTTTACGATGATAAAATACAATAGGATCAGCAGCACGGCTCCTAAAAATCCCCACTCTTCGCCGATCACCGAAAATATGAAATCGGTATGCCTTTCGGGTAGAAAATTCAACTGGTTTTGAGTGCCGTTCATCCATCCCTTTCCAAAGAATCCCCCCGAACCTACAGCTATCTTCGACTGAATAATAGTATATCCTGCCCCTAAAGGATCTATATTAGGATTAAGGAATACCAGGAGTCTCTGCCTCTGGTATTCGCGTAAGCCGTGCCAGAAGAAAGGAAGCCCGGCAAGGCCCAACATGATCATGCCTGCCACATATTTTAAATTAACTCCGCTTACGGCCAGTATAGAGAAAAAAACAGGGATCAACAGAAGCGCGGTCCCAAGGTCCGGTTGGAGAAGGACGAGAACGAACGGCACGGCCAGCAATACAGAAGGGCCGACGATCCCCGTAAAACCGCTCATGGAATTTTTTCTGGTGCCCGCGTAATTCGATAGAGCGAGGATAACGCTTAACTTCATGAACTCAGACGGCTGGAACGCAAACCCGCCGATGGAGATCCATCGCTGGGCGCCAAGCCTGGCGTGTCCTAATACAAGCACCAGCACCAGCAGTATAATATTTATCCCGTAAAATATATATGACAGGTCGATAAATTTCTGGTATGAGACAGATACGCATATTATTAAAAAGACGATCCCGATGATCACGAAATTGGCTTGCCGGAACAGATAGCTTTCGGCGAACGGTAGCGCCTTCGCCTGCGTAGCGCTGAATACGGACAATAGGCCTATTATCAAGATAAGGAACGTTACGGTAATGAGCGTCTTGTCAAGGTCCTTAAAGATCCTCATTTACAGATACCCCTTCTTTTTCGCTTCCTCGAATATTCCGTGCGCGATCGCGGCAGGCTCTATTCCGCCCTTGCCCCCATGTTCGAGAAATACTACTACACAGATCCTGGGATCGTCGTACGGCGCGAATCCGGCAAACCAGGCATGCGTCTTTCCCAGAGGATTCTCTGCCGTGCCGGTCTTGCCCGCGGCGACCACACCCTCTGCCCTTGCGCGCTTGGCCGTCCCGTTCGGGTCATTTATGACATCGAACATCCCTTCCCTTATGCGCTGGATCGTCGAGGTCCTAAGGCCTATCTTCTTCTTTTTCTCGGAGCGCATCTCATCTCCGTTTATCTTTTTCACTATATACGGCCTGACGAGACTGCCGCCATTCGCAATAACAGAGGTCATGCAGAGCACCTGTATGGGCGTTACCATAAGATAGCCCTGGCCGATCGCGTAGTTCACCGTCTCACCTTCATACCATGCGCCTTTCCCCGCGGAGCGTTTCCATGCTTTTCCGGGGACCAGCCCTTTCACCTCGTCCGGCAGGTCTATGCCCGTAAGCGCGCCGTATCCGAAAAGCCTGGCATACGACTCCATGGCGTCGACTCCCGCCGCTCTTCCCGCGCTGTAGAAAAAGAAGTTGCAGGAATTCATTATACCCTTACGCAAGTTCTGCGGCCCGTGCCCCGTCTCTTTCCAGCAATTGAACCTCGCGGAACCCAGCTTATAATACCCCGGGCAGGTAAAGATAGTATCCGGAGATATCTTTCTCGTTTCAAGGGCGGCGGCCGCGGTCACTATCTTGAATACTGAGCCGGGTGGATACAATCCCGATATCGCCCTGTTTGACATGGGTCTTCCCGCCTTGTTCGTGAATAAAAATTCCCTCCGGCCGGATGTATTCGGTTTCACGAAGATGTTCGGATCGAACGGCGGATGGCTGGCGAGAGCAAGCACCTCGCCGCTCCTTGGATCCATGACTATGACCGCGCCCCTATGCTCTCCCAACAATCTGTCGCACGTAGACTGCAGGTCGGCATCTATGGTCAGATACAGGTCTTTCCCGACGGAGGGTTCTTTCAAACCAAGCACCCGTGTCTGACGACCCTTACTGTCGACCTCTATCTGCGTGCCGCCGTCAACCCCCTTCAGGTAAGATTCATAATATTTCTCGAGACCGGAGCGGCCCATAAGGTCTCCCATGCGGTAACCGTACTCCCTTAAGCCCTCTAATTCCTCTTCGGCAACCTCTCCTAAATAACCGAATATGTGGCTGCCGTCTTTGCCGAGCCTGTAATCGCGCTTGGACTTTGTCTCGACCACGAGTCCGCCTATATTAAAGCTTGCCTCTTCGAGCATGACGGCTTTGTCCTTGTCCACATCTTCCGCTATCGTCACCGCGGTGTAAGGCCCGAGGCTCGCCTTTTCCAGGGAATTGATTATTTCGATGCCGGACATCCCTAGCGTCTCTTTCAATACGCGGACGAGCTTTGCCCTGTCGCTCAACTCGCGGTAGATTACAGCCGCGTCAAACGAGAGCCGGTTCGACACAAGCGGTATCCCGTTCCTGTCGAATATTATGCCCCTTGGCCCGTCTATGGGTATTATGCGTATGGAGTTATTCTTGGAAAGCTTCGTATAGTATGGACACCTGATTATCTGCGTGTAAAATAGGCCGACCGCCAGCATAATGAAAAAAGCGGAAATTGCGGAAGTCAATATCCTGTCTCTCATAACAGCTCTTCGATCTCCCTCGGGTCATACATGGCGATGAATCTCGAAAATATGGGAACTGCCACAAGGCTTGTGTAGATACCGGCGGGTATTATAGAAGTGAAGAGGTACTCCGAAAAACGAAGGTCGAGCCATTTTGAAAATACTGAGACGAGGACATAATGCATTGTCATGGAAAATATGGTAAAAAATAATACAAGCAAGCCCTGAGTCCTCTTCGATTCCCTGAAAAAATTAGTACTAAGCATGCCGGCCAAAAGGCCGGTGAGCGCGAATACGAAAGTATTTATCCCGAAGAAGTCCAGGCTGTAAAGGTCTTTCATTAAACCAGCGGCTATACCGCTCTCGAGGCCCATGCCCGCTCCTGCGAAGAGGCCGAAGAAAATGACGCATGCCAGCATTATGTCCGGCTTTGCGCCGAATATCTTCACATAGTCCAGGACGGTGAGGTGGATGAACAACGCTATCAGCAATATAACATAGACGTATATCCTGTTTATTTTATACACAATACCTCTTCTAATTTCGAAAGGTCGTCCGTCGTCCTGACGATCGCCGTCTTATAAAGCCTGCCGGGTTCCTTACTTATGCCCGTTACTTCGCCGACAAGTATGTCTTTAGGGAATATAGGGCCGAATCCGGCCGTTATTATCTTATCGCCCTTGGCTACATCGGAATCAAGAGCGATGTATATCATCTTGCACATGCCGTCCGGCCTGCCGACCAGTATGCCGCCCTGCCTGTTCTTCTGTATCAATACACCGACCTTGGAATTCGGGTCTGTTATCAGCAGGATCCTGCTCGAACGCCTGCCCGCCTCGACCACCCTGCCGACCAACCCTTTAACCGACAGGACAGCCCTGTCCTGCCTGATGCCGTTAGAGAGCCCTTTATCGATTATGATCGAGTTCGACCAGTTGGCGGGATCCCTGCCGATAACCTGGGCGGGAATAGTCGTATGCGGAACGGCCTTCCTGAAATTTATAAAAGATTTAAGCCTCTCATTCTCGTCGTATACCATCTTTGCCTCTTCCAGCTTCCTGGACAGCAGGCTGATCTTATCGCGGAGGATGCCGTTCTCTTCCCGTAAACAGGCGAACGGTACGATCCTTTTGAACGCGGAAAAAAATCCATGGGAATATTTCAGGGGTCTTGAAACGGCATCTGTCACTTTAATACGCGCGGGGCTTATTATATTCTTGGAATTCGCTATCAGGAGTACCAGCAGGACGGCTATTAGCGCAAATTTCAGGATGTTGTTTTTTGAGGTGTGCACATCTTAATTTTAGCTATCAGCTATCAGCTAAAAGCTATTACCTTTCGAGCCTGGGTGTAACGGTCACCTTCTTCAGATATTTTATCTCGCTCAATACCTTGCCTGTGCCGAGAGCTACCGCGGTCATCGGGTCTTCCGACAGGTGGACGGGGAGCCCCGTCTCTTCCGAAATAAGCTTATCTATGCCCCTCAAGAGAGAGCCTCCTCCCGCGAGGACTATGCCCTTCTCTATAAGATCCGACGAAAGTTCGGGCGGCGTGCGTTCAAGAGTTATCCTTACGGCTTCAAGTATCTGCGCTATAGGCTCTGCCATCGCCTCTCTTATCTCTTCGCTGGTTATAGTGACCGTCTTCGGCAATCCCGCGACAAGGTCGCGTCCCTTGACCTCAAGTTTAAGCTCTTCTTCCAGCGGATATACTGAGCCTATCTTTATCTTTATGTCTTCTGCGGTCCTCTCACCAATCATGAGGTTATAATTCTTTTTCATGTAATTTATGATCGCCTCGTCCAGTTCGTCCCCGCCGACCCTCACAGATTTGGAGAAAACAACGCCGGCCAGGGATATGACGGCCATTTCGGTCGTCCCGCCGCCTATATCTATTATCATATTACCGGACGGGTCCTGTATCGGCAAGCCTACGCCTATAGCCGCGGCCATCGGCTCTTCTATCATGAAGACTTCTCTTGCGCCCGCATGCAGGGCCGAATCCTTCACCGCCCTCTTTTCCACCTCTGTTATGCCGGAAGGGATCGCTATAACTATCCTTGGACGGACGAGAGGTTTCGCCTTATTAACTTTTTTTATAAAATACCGCAGCATCGCCTCTGATATTTCAAAATCCGTTATTACGCCGTGCCGCATAGGCCTGATCGCGACTATGTTGCCCGGCGTGCGGCCGAGCATCCTCTTGGCCTCTTCGCCGACGGCAAGGACGTTCGTAGTGCCGGCCTGGACCGCGACGACTGAAGGCTCGCATAAAACGATACCCTGGTTTTTTAGATAAACCAGGGTCGTAGCTGTGCCAAGATCGATGCCCATGTCGTTAGCAAACAGGCCAAGAACCTCATTATATAATTTCGACGCTGTGCTTATAATATTCTTTATATTCATATTATCTCTCTGTTAGGCGATATTAACAAAAAAACAACATATTGTCAAATAGAAACTGCGCCCTATTTTTTTATCTTCTCCAGCATCCCGAAGAAATCCGGAAAGGATTTACTGACGCATGCGGTATCATCGATAACGCTTGAGCCCTTGGCGGCCAGCGCGGCTATTGCCATTGCCATGCAGGTCCTGTGGTCCCCGAAACTGCGTAGTCCCGCGCCTTTAAGCTCTTCAACGCCGTCAATGACGACGTCGGTCCCTTCGACCGTTATCCTCGCGCCCATAGCCCTGAGGTTCTCCGTCATAGACTTTATCCTGTCGGTCTCTTTGACCCTCAATTCGCCGGCGCCTTTTACAACTGTCCTACCGCTTGAGAGAGACGCAAGCACGAATATTACAGGGAGTTCATCTATGATGCCGGGTATTGTTTCTTCTTCTATTATTATGCCTCTGGTCCGGCTATACTCTGCCTCAATGTCTCCCACGGGCTCGAAAGATCCTTTCTTATCAGATATCACGACCTTTGCGTCCATCTTTTCCAATATATCGAGTATCCCCGCCCTGGCAGGGTTTACGTTTACATTAAGTATCTTGACTCTTGAACCTTTTAACAGCATCGCGCCGGCTATAAAAAAGCTGGCGCTCGAGATATCGCCGGGGATCTCCAGAAACTTTCCGCTGAGGGCATGTCCGCCTTCCAGCGAAACATTGGTTCCTTCGGTTTTAACAACCGCGCCGAAATATTTCAACATTCTTTCGGTATGGTCCCGGGATGCGAACTTCTCGCTCACCGTAGTTACACCGTCGGCGTAAAGCGCGGCTAAAAGAATGGCGGATTTAATCTGCGCGCTCGGCACAGGAAGAAGATAGTCGACAGGCATTACGACGCCGCCCCTTATCGTCAGCGGCGCATACCCTCCGGGGCCGGTCTTTATGTTCACCCCCATCATCGATAGAGGCTCGACGACCCTGCCCATAGGCCTCTTCGATAACGACGGATCGCCTTTAAGAACGGTATCGAAATCCTGCCCTGCCAGTATCCCGGCAAGAAGTCTCATGGTCGTCCCGGACTCACCGACATCTATAGGCCCTCTGGGCTTCTTCAGCCCTTTCAGGCCTTTTCCTTCTATCGTCGTTCGGCCGCCTTCTTTCGATATGGCTATCCCCATATCTTTGAACGCCCTGATAGTGTAGTTGCAATCGTCGCAATCCAAAAGGCCTTTTATCTCTGTCGTGCCGACGGCTATCGAACCGAGCATAACCGCCCTGTGCGATATGGATTTATCTCCGGGCATCTCTATGCTGCCCGATAGTTTTTGTACGGGTTCTATCTTCATTTATTCCCCGCTGTATCTACGCCGTAATTAAGCGATTCTATGATCAAACCGACTTTGGCGATTAAGTGATTAAGTCTTACTTAATCACTTAATAACTTAATCGCTTAATCACTTACATGTTGCCATACTGATAATATCACAAATGCCCCCTTGATATCAATTCCTTCATATCGTCGGGCAACTCGCTGGTGAATTCCATATGTTTCGATGTAGCGGGATGAGTGAAGCCGAGAGTCTTGGCGTGCAGCGCCGGGCGGAAAAGCTTTCCTTTGGTCCCGTACTTCTCGTCGCCCAATATAGGGTGGCCTATGTATGCCATATGCACTCTTATCTGGTGTGTTCGGCCTGTGCCTAGAGTGACTTCCATCACGGTGAAATCCTCGAATCTTTTCAGGACCTTGTACCTGGTTATCGCTTCCCTGCTGTCCACAAAATTGACCGCCATCTTCTTCCAGTCCCTCGGGCTCCTCCCTATCGGAAGCTCTATGATATCGTTATCCAGCTGGACGACGCCTTTGACAAGCGCTATATATACCCTGCTTGCCGCCTTGGCCTTGAACTGCTTCGACAGGCTCCTATGCGCGCGGTCGTTCTTTGCCACTACCAGTAGCCCCGAAACATCCTTGTCTATCCTGTGAACTATCCCCGGCCTGAAAGCTCCGCCCTCCCCTGAAAGATTTTTACAATAGCCGAGGAGGGCATTGACGAGCGTGCCGCTGTAATTGCCGGGCGCGGGATGGACTACAAGGCCTGAGGGCTTATTCACGACGAGGAGGTCTTCGTCTTCATAAACGATGTCAATGGGTATGTCTTCGGCCGATATCAGGGAGACTTTCTGCTCGGGTATTGTAATTTCTATAGATTGGCCGGCCTTCATCTTGAAGTGGCTTTTTGCGCTCTCTCCGTCGAGCAGGACATGCCCTCCCGCAATAAGCTTCTGCAGGAAGGCCCGTGAAAACGTTTTGGGAAGTTTCTCTACAAGAAACTTATCCATCCGTTTCCCTTTGTCTTCCAAATTTACTTTGAGGCTGATCTCTTCTTCTGCCACTCTATCCCCTTATATATGAACAAAAGGAGTGATAACGCGAATATAAGAACACTTATGCCCTGTGATATGGTGAGCCCAAATACTATCCTGGGATTATCGCCGCGGTAAAATTCCATGGCAAATCTCTTCGCGGAATAAAGAAGACAATAGGCAAGGAATATCTCTCCCGTAAGGTGTTTTGTATCCTGCCATAACCTTAGAACGACGAAGATGAGAAACAAGACGAGCGCTGAATAGAGTTGCGACGGTTGCCGTAAAGCAACCTCAGCGGGAAAACATATGGCGAAAGGATTGGCCGCGGATGTTATCGCCCCGTAACAACAGCCGTTCAGGAAACATCCTATCCTCCCGAATGATTGCGCAAGGGCAAGGTACGGAGCTAACAGGTCTGCGACCGCCCAGAAATCCAGCGACTTTCGCGCAATATACACAATCAAGGCAGCAAGCGAAGCGATAAACCCGCCGTACCAGACCAGGCCGCCCTTTGACAGGTTGAGCATCTCTAACGGATCGGCCATGTAGTATTTATAGTTCAGTAATATGTAAAATACGCGCGCTCCGATTATGCCGGACACCAGTATCAGGATGGCAAGGTCCATCACCTTGTCCCTATCGATCCCGAAGCTGGGGGCGCGTCTGTAGACAAGTAAAGCGGCCAGGCCGAAACCTAGAGCAACCATAACGCCGTAGGAGTAGATAGTGATTGAGCCGAATTGCAGGATAATGGGATGCATGAGAAGTTAGACGACCTTACCTTTAGTCTTATGAGTAAACAGCTTTATCATCAATATCGCCGCCCCTATAGTTATAGCGGAATCAGCGATGTTAAAGACCGGCCAGATCCTGAAATCGAGAAAATCTGTTACGTGGCCGTACCATGCCCTGTCGACCAGGTTCCCAGCGGCGCCGCCGAGGATGAGCCCCAGCGCAAGAGATAATAATGCGTCCATGGACCGGTTTTTTATTGTATACACTACGATGAATACGATAACGACGATAGAAAATACGGCAAATAACGCGGCCTGCCCCTTAAACAGGCCGAAAGCTGTGCCGTCATTCAAGACAAGGGTAAAATGGAAGATCCCGGGCAATACTTTGACTGACTGGCCCTCTGCCAGATATGTCAGCGCTATAAATTTAGCCAGCCTGTCTAACGCCAATATGGCTAAGGCCGTCAAAAATGTCATTTGCCCTCATTGGATTTTTTACACTCTATGCATAATTCGGTATAAGGCAGGGCCTTCAAGCGCTTTTTCGCTATGGGCTTGTTGCATTGAAGGCAGTTCCCGTAAGTCCCGTCTTTTACGCGTTTCAAAGCCTCATCGATAAAGTAGAGCATCTTCTGCTCCTCAGTGGCGCGGTTAAGGGAAAAATCGCGTTCGTAGTCATCGCTTGCCATGTCGGCCATATGGAACGAATAACCGGAGAGATCGCCGGAGGCGTCGCGCTGGGACTTATTCAGTGTATTCTCCGCTATGTGCGACAGCTCTCCTCCTACCTTGTTCCGCTCCGCTATGAGTAATGTTTCAAAAATTTTTAGCTCGGCTTTCGGCATCCTTTTGAGCTTCACAGCCTTTGGGCGAGCCGTTCTTTTTTTTCCCGCGGCCTTGATCTTTTTTATCCTTTTGATCTTTCGAGCTTTTTTAACTTTTGCCATTTCCTTCTCCTTAAGTTATGAAACAGCCTCAACGCACCTTTCGCATAGAGCCGGGTGATTGAGATCACGACCTACCAATTTACTGTAATTCCAGCACCGCTGGCATTTCTCACCTTCCGCTTTCATCACCTTAATACTTATGCCGACGTCCGGGTCGGTGTCGGACTTGCCATCCGGGGCATCGGCCAACTCTATCTCCGACACTATGAATAGATATCTAAGAACATCTTTATTTTCAATCAGGATATTCTTTTTCCTGGCATCAACCGGAAAGAGCACGACTTTCGCCTCAAGGCTCGAGCCGATCTCTCCGGACTGCCTCTTCTCTTCCAGTTTTTTTAAGACGGCTTCCCTGATATCTATCAGGCGCTGCCATTTCTCATTAAGCGGTTTATCAAACCACTTGTCGTAATTATCTTCAGGCCATGATTCCAGGTGGATCGAATCCGCCTTGCCGGCGGCCTTCACATATCCCCATGCCTCTTCAGTGGTAAAGGCCAGGATCGGCGCCATCATCTTAAGAAGCGCCGCGAGCAGCTGGAACATAGCGCTCTGTCCCGACCTTCTCTCGGGAGAATCGGCCTTGAAGGTGTACATCCTATCCTTCAGCATATCAAGGTATACTGAGGAGACCTCATAGACGCAAAAATTATATACATCCCTGTATACTTTATGGAACGAATATGATTCGTAATTTCTGGACGATTCTTTTACCAGGACCGAAAGCCTGGAGAGCACCCACCTGTCTACCTCTGACATCTTTTCATAACCGACGGAGTCTTTGGCGGGATCGAAATCATACAGGTTGCTAAGCAGATACTTATAAGTATTCCTGATCTTCCTATATGCGTCCGCGAGACGCTTCAATATCTCGTCAGACAGCCTGACATCCTCGCTGTAATCGCTGGACGCCACCCATAACCTGAGTATGTCGGCGCCATATCTCTTCATCACCTGTTCCGGAGTTATCACATTACCCAGCGACTTCGACATCTTCTTCCCTTCGCCGTCTACCACAAAACCATGGGTAAGAACGCTCCCGTAAGAGGGCGCGCCGTCGATCGCCATGGCCGTTATGAGAGCCGACTGAAACCAGCCCCTATGCTGGTCCGAGCCTTCCAGATAAAGTTCGCACGGATAGTCGAGCTCTTTTCTTTTCTTCAATACGGCCTGATGGCTGATCCCGGAATCGAACCACACGTCTATTATGTCGTTCTCCTTGACGAAGTCGGTTCCCTTACATTTCTTGCAGCGCGTACCTTCAGGTATCAACTCAGTCTCTTTCCTGATAAACCAGGCATCTGCGCCCTCTTTTTCGGCCAGAGCGGCAACGTGTTCTATGACAGCCGGGTCGAGCAGCACTTCTTTGCAATTCTTGCAGTGGAACGCGACTATCGGGACGCCCCAATACCTTTGCCTCGACAGGCACCAGTCGGGCCTGTTTTCTACCATGGACGATATCCTGGACTCTCCCGTATGGGGTATCCATTTTATTCCGGAAGAGATGGCCTGCATCATTTTTTTTCTCAGGTCCTCGTGGTCTATCTTCATGAAATATTGTTCTGTCGCCCTGAAGATGATCGGTTTCTTACACCTCCAGCAGTGCGGGTATGAATGCCTCACCTCTTCCTCGCGCACGAGCTTACCAAGAAGTTTAAGACGCTCCACTATAGCCGGATTAGCTTTATATACTTCCATGCCGCTGAATTCGCCCGCCGTATTATCGAACCTTCCCCTTGAGTCTACAGGCATGATCGTTGGAAGGCCGTATCTCTTACCTGTAATATAGTCTTCCTGCCCGTGCCCGGGGGCTGTATGGACGCACCCGCTGCCGTCTTCCATAGATACATACTCGGCCATGACCACCTTAGATTTCCTGTCTATAAAAGGATGTCTGGCCTCTAACCCTTCGAGCGTCTTCCCTTTAAAAGTTTTGACGATCTTATAATCTTCTATGCCGGCTTTCTCCATCACCTTCGGCACAAGCTCCTTGGCCAGGATAAAATTCTCTCCCTTGAAATTTTCGCTAGAAAATTTCATCCCGTCACCGCGACGAATAGGAGCGGCAGAGGGATTACAACTTACTAACGCATACTCAAATTCAGGATGCACGGCAATAGCGACATTCGCGACGAGCGTCCACGGCGTCGTCGTCCAGATGACGAAATGCGCCGGGAGGTCATTATATACGGATTCGAACTTCACATAGACAGAAGGCGAGGTCTTGTCCTCATGTTCCACTTCTGCCTCGGCCAGCGCCGTCTCACAGACCGCGCACCAATTTACAGGCTTCAGATCTTTATAAATATACCCCTTTTTGACAAGCTTGCCGAATGACCTTATGATCTCGGACTCATACGTCCTGGACAAAGTCAGGTAAGGATCATCCCAGTTCCCCATAATGCCCAGTCTCTTGAATTCTTCCTTCTGGATATTGACATACTTCATCGCATAGTCATAAGCCTTCGACCTGAATTTGACCTGGTCTATGTCGTATTTTGTCAATTTCAGCTCTTTGAACAACTGATGCTCGACCGGCAGGCCGTGGCAGTCCCAGCCCGGGACATACGGCGAATCGAAAGACCGCATCGTCTTATATCTTATGACGACGTCTTTCAATATCTTATTGAGGGCGTGGCCCATATGTATGCTGCCGTTGGCATACGGCGGACCGTCGTGGAGAATGAATTTCGGCTTGCCATCGTACTTCTTCCGTATCTTCGCGTAGAGGCCCGTCTCCTGCCAGCGCTTTAACCGAGCGGGCTCGCGATTAGGCAGGTCTGCCTTCATCGGAAAATCTGTGTGCGGAAGATTTAGAGTAGACTTGTATTCCATTTTTTAGTTTATGTACTTTCCTATGATAAGGTTAAGCTGTTTCTTCGTCTTCGCCGGGATCGCGCCGGGCCTCGTTATTATCGAATCCTTGAGAGCCGAGCCGCACTGGCAAGGCCTATTACCTTTAAGCGCCGGTATTACTTTCTTCAATATATTCTTCGATGTCTCCACATTCTTACACAGGTTCTGTATTATCATCTCCACCGAAACCGTTTCCCCTGATTCGTCGGAATGCCAGCAGTCGTAATCCGTGACGCAGGCAAGAGTCGCGTAACAGATCTCGGCTTCCCTGGAAAGCTTTGCTTCGGCAAGATTCGTCATACCTATGATATCCATCCCCCACGACCTGTAAAGTCTCGACTCGGCCTTGGTGGAAAATTGGGGCCCTTCCATGTTCACGTAGGCGCCTCCCATATGCATCGACGCTCCCAGAGAGCATCCGGCGTCATAAAGGGCCTTCGACAGATGCGGGCAGACCGGGTCGGCAAACTGTATGTGCGCGACGACACCGTCGCCGAAAAAAGTCATTCGCCTTCCGCAATTCGTCCTATCGACGAACTGGTCGGGCACGACTATATGGAGAGGCTTAAGCTCCATCTTCAGGCTCCCGCACGCCGATACCGATATGATGCGCTCAACGCCCAGCTTCTTCATCCCGTAGATATTTGCCCGGTAATTTATTTCGCCCGGTAATACGTTATGGCCTTCACCGTGGCGCGCCAGAAAAACTACCTCTGCCCCTTCGAACGAGCCTGTAACGAAATCGTCGGATGTTTCTCCGAACGGCGTTTCGACTTTGACCTTCTTGACTTCCTTTACGCCTTCTATATTATAAAAACCGCTTCCGCCGATAATTCCGATCTTTCCGCTCATGATCACCTCTTATAAATGGAGGTTCCGTAAGGTTAGCGAAAGTTAATTAATGTTACGTAAGGTTACATCTCTAACTATATTTAACCTTACGTAACCTTCTCTAACTTTACGTAACATTACGTAACCTCATTACTTACCCCAACCTCACCGCGATACCAAACAGCGTCCTTATCAAGAATAACTTCAGGAACCAGATAAATATCAGAGCGAATATAGGCGAGATATCAAGACCTATAGAATAGGCCGGTATGATCCTCCTGAACGGCGCCAGAAGCGGCTCGGTAGTCTTGGTCAGGAATTGGACTATTACGTTATACGGGTCAGGGTTGACCCAGCTTATCAATGCCCTTATGATTATCAGCCAGTTAGCTATAGTCAGTATGTAATCTAATATGGTAGTCACGGCAAATAAAAGGTTACCGACAGCGAACATATACATCACCTCCTGGATAGCTCTTTGGAGCGCTTGCATGCTTTCTTCAGAGCGTCTTTAACTGTGTTTTTTAACTTCTTTGCGTCGAATACCGATAATGCCGCTTCCGTAGTGCCGCCTTTCGACGTCACCTTTTTCCTCAGGACAGCGGGGTCCTCATCCAGTATTTCAAGAAGCTTCGAACTGCCGCGCGCGGTCTGCAGTACAAGTTCCCGGGCCATATCCCTATCCAGGCCTAAGTCGCGGGCTCCCTCGATCATGGCCTCAATAAGATAGAAGAAATACGCGGGCCCGCTGCCGCTAACAGCCGTTATCGCGTCAACCATCTTCTCATCGACCTCGATGACCTTCCCGACCGTAGAAAATATCTGCTTCGCCGTCTCGGCGTGCTCGTTCCCGGCGGCGCTGCCCCGGCTTATGCTCGATATCGCCTCGCCTACCGTCGCGGCCATATTCGGCATGACCCTTATCACAGGGACGTCTGCGCCCACGACCTTCTCTATGTGCCTGGTCGCTATACCGGCTACTATCGATATCAAAAGCTTTTTTTTCGATACGCCGCAACAGATCTCCTTGCTGAGGACCTCGTCAAGGTCCTTTGGCTTGACAGCCAGGATAATGACATCGGAAAATTTGACCACAACGTTATTGTCTATCTCCACGATCATCCTATACTTAGTCTGGATATAGTCCCTTCGCGCGGCGTCCATCTCGCTGACCATTATAGAAGTGCTCTTTTCCATGATCTCGGATAAACGTCTCAGGAGCGCCTCACCCATGTTCCCGCAGCCTATTATCCCGATTTTTTTAGTCATCATGTAAATACCTGTCTCTTTTAAGTCAGCGATTAAGTATTAATTTTTATCACTTAATCGCTTAATTGCTTAATCACTTAATCACAAAACTACGCCTCACTCCCCAAAAATCGCCCTTCCTATCCTAACCATTGTCGACCCCTCTTCTATGGCAACCTCGAAGTCATTGGTCATGCCCATGGATAATAGCTGTAAGCTGTAAGCTGTAAGCTGTAAGTTATTGATTTGGTCGAGCAACTGCTTGAGAGCGCGAAAATAAGGTCTTGCCTTCTCAGGATCGTCCGAATCCGGCGCTATTGTCATAAAACCTCTAACATTTATATTAGGATATAATAATAGAGTTTTAAAAAACTCTATTGTATCCTCAGGCCTTATCCCGAATTTCGTTCCTTCGCCCGACACATTAACCTGTATCAATATATCCTGGACCTTGTCCAGCTTAGACGCCTCTTTGTCTATTTCCTGGGCGAGACGTATACTATCCACGGAATGTATCAATGAGAATATCTTTAAAGCGTCTTTTACCTTATTCGTTTGGAGATGACCTATGAGGTGCCAGACCGCCTTGTTCCCTACGGACCTGTATTTGGTAAGAGCATCCCGGACCCTGTTCTCTCCGATCGCCGTTACTCCAAGGCTCAGGGCCTCAGCGATCGCTTCAAGCGCGGCCTCCTTAGTTACGCATACGAGAAAGACGCTCGAAACCGGCCTTTCCGACCTTTCGCAAGCCTTTGTAATCCTGTCGGTTACGCGTTTCAGGTTTTCGGCAACCATAATAACGGAACCCGTCCTCCGAAGCTCTTCTTGAGTCTGACTGCTTTAAGAGCGAAGGAGGATAAATTAACATAAAGGTCGTCAAAAGTCAAAGGATTTTGAGGCGGAGATTACAGCCTGTTGGCCTTAATGCTGAGGAGGGTCTTAATGTTATTCATTAGGACATTCACCGCGACCGGTTTCGTAAGATAGAAGTCCGCCTCCTCGTTATAGGCATCCCTTGTCTTATTGAAATCGTCAAAAGCGGTCACCATGATAAAAGGCGTCTTTGAGTCGCCTGAATGGCGCAGTTCACGCAGGACATAGAATCCATCCTGTTTAGGCATCCTTATGTCGCATATGATAAGGTCCGGGCTATGCTTTTTGACGCAGACGATCCCCTCTTCGCCGTCACATGCCAGGACAACGTCATAGCCGTGAAGCTCCAGGTGTTCCTTAATAAAGGAAAGGAACTCCTGTTCATCGTCAACAACAAGTATCTTTGACCTGCTTTCCATATTCATCCTTTCTTCAGAAATAGTTATTGAATATATCTACGACTCTTTCAGAAAGGTTCCTGACAAATCTCTTTGACGCGAAAGCCTTCCCGGCGTATCTCTCTAGGCCGCACTTTACAAGTCCGATGGCGCCCGACAACCTGACGCTTTCAGCGCTTGTGATATCTCCCCTTATCCCCTTGGCCACGCCCATCTTGACCGACAGCGACAATACCTCTTCAAGCGATTCCGCAAGGTTCTCTGTAAACGACATGCCGCCCGTAAGGACTACCGAAGAGACCTTGCCCCCTGAATTGACAAAATCTTTTATGCTTGTATTAAGCCTCGATTTCATCTCGACAAACTTGCTATTCTCTTTAAAATCGCCCTTGAAGTCCCTCGCGCCCAAAGGAATGATATCAAACCTACGCATAGAGCCTTCAAAAAAGATCCATATGTCGGTCAGGGAATCGCCGATGTCCACAAGCGCTACCCCATCCTCTTTCTCATCCTTATCAAGGAGGCATTGTCCTTCGGCAACGCCCGTAAATATTATATCTTTCACGCTATAGCCGGAGTTATTGACGCACTTAAATATATTCTGTATGTGATTTGCGTCCGCGGTCACAACGTAAACCTCGCAGCTTAAGCGCGATGCGTATAATCCGAGTGGATTTTTTATCGAAGGCTGGTCGTCCACTGAAAACTTATGCACTATCCTATGGATGATCTCCCTTTCCATAGGAAGGTGTATCGTCCCGGCCACGTCGACGCACTTTTCCATATCGAGCTTTGTGACCTCGCGACCCCTCAAGGACAACGCTATCATACCCTTGGACGAGCTGCCTTTGACCGTTTCATCATTGATGTTAACGTATATATCTCCCAGCCCCGCAGGCACCTTGTCGCGCAGCTTATTCAAGACAGCCGACGCGGAATTCACAGCCTCATTGATATTGACTATCGCTCCTCTCGAGATGCCGTTCGACGGACCGGATGCATGCGTCAGCACAACGAGATCGCCGGAGGCGTCTACGCCGGCGGCTACCGCCGATGTCTTTGAAGACCCTATATCCAAACCCGTTATAACGCGTATCTTTCTCATTTCGGCCCTACCACCGCGTCGTTAAAACGGACGTCGATATATTCGATCCTGTCCAAGACAAGCCGCGGATCCTTCAATGTCTTCTCCAGAAGCCATAGCCTCTCTTTAAAATTCTCAGACCCCACTATCACTTTAGTGCCGCTCTTAAGCAGGAACGAGAGGTTCTTGCCGTCCTTCGCATCTATCCCGGCCAACCCATATTCCGTCAGCGGCCTGACCTCCCTTATATTCCTTAAAAGCTCCAGCGCCAGCTTCAGATTTCCCGAAGTATTCTTTTTGCCCCGCCTTTCGTCATATCTGATGTCGACCCCATCGATCACCGGCAGGTCCTTCAGCGACCCTATATCCATGCTGGGCAGCACAAAGCCTTCCTCATCGACCGGATATAGCTTGCCATCGCGGACTACCGCGACCGGCTTCCTGAACTTCATCGTAACAGCGATCCTGTCAGGGAGGGCTATCCTGGCGACCACCTCTTTCGCGTCAGGATAAGCGTCCTGCAGCGAATCGGCTATACCCTTAAGGTTTATCCTGAATATATTACGGCCGTGATACAATTCCAATATCTGGCTCGATATCGCGTGCGCCGTCTTCAGGTCGAAGAAAGGGCTCTTAGCCTCCACCGACTTCAGCCTAAAATAGTCCGATCTGTAAAGAAAGGCTTTGCCCAGGAAGACCACCGTGACCAGAAAAACTATCAAGACAAGGATCAGGACCGACCTTTCAAAGACCGCGTCTTTGGCGCCCTTGAGAAAAGAGGGAAATTTCATCTTTCTTGTTTTTTTCTGCCGCTTCATCGACTTGCCTTCATCGCGTTCTCTATCAATTTAACGCATAACCGGCTAAAACTCAATCCTGCGGCACCGGCCGCTTTCGGCAGGAGGCTCCGTTCCGTCATCCCGGGTATCGTATTTACTTCCAATAAAAATATATTGCCGGACTTATCCAGCATCATATCGACGCGCGAGAATGAACGGCATCCGAGCGCCTTATGCGCGGACCTGCCGAGCTCCCTGGCTCTGGAGGATACCGCATCTTCCAGAGGGGCGGGTACGAGATATCTCGTATCAGGGTCGCTGTATTTCGCCGTGTAATCGTAAACGCCTTGCCTTGTGACTATCTCTATTACAGGAAGCGGCTCGTCGTCGAGGATCCCTACAGTCAGCTCTCTGCCGTCGATATACTCTTCAACCAATATCCTTCCACCGAATGCAAAAGCCTTCTCTACCGCCTCTTTCAGAGATCCTCTCTCCCTGACTATCGAGAGACCTATACTGGAGCCTTCCAGATGAGGCTTCACGACCATCGGAAAACCAAGCCGATAACAGTCTTCCGGGTTGTATCCGCTTTTCTCGAAGACTACACCCTTCGGGACAGGCAGCCCTTTCCTATTGAATATCTCTTTAGAGACTATTTTATCCAGGGCAAAACCTGAGGCTTCAGCTCCTGACCCTGTATAAGGTATGCCGGCAGCGCCCAATATTTTCTGGACCGTTCCGTCCTCGCCGAATCTGCCGTGGAGCGCGATAAACGCGATATCTATCTTATTGTTGTTGATTATATCATATATATCATCCTTAACGTCCAGAAAAATCGCATCGATCCCATCTTTAATAAGGGCATCATATACGGCATTACCCGATCTCAGGCTAATTTCCCTTTCGCTAGACGGCCCTCCCGCCAAAACTCCTACCTTTCCGAATCCTAATCCCGTCATATGACCTTTATCTCCAATTCCAACGATATGCCGTAACTTTCCTTTACCTTCTTCTTCATAAGCTCTATGAGCGAGAGCACGTCTGCGCACGTCGCGCCTCTCCTGTTGATAACGAAGTTGGCGTGTTTCTCGGATATTTCAGCTCCGCCGATACGCTTTCCTTTGAGGCCAAGCATGTCTATCATCTGGCCGCATGTAAACTGTGATTTCTCCGGATTTTTAAAGACGCATCCGGCGCTGGGGACGTCCAGCGATTGCTTCTCTTTCTTCATCTTCAGGAATTGTGTCAAACTCGACACAAGTAATTCGGCGTCGGTCTTTTCAAATTTCAGCGTAGCTTCCAGTATAATATACTGTTTGAGATTGGAGGACCTGTAGCCGAACTCCATGTCGCTTCTTCTCAACATCTTCGCCTTTCCCCTGTAGTCCATCACTTTCAAAGAGGAGACAAATTCTCCGATGTTCCTGAATACGGGGTTAGTCCACCCCCCGGCATTCATGTATATAGCGCCTCCTATAGTGCCTGGTATGCCGACGAGTGATTCAAGGCCGCCGAGCCCTTTTTCACAAGCGATCTTCACAAGCCTGGCAAGGCTGAAGCCAGCGCCCACGCATACAGTCCTGCCTTTTATCTTCATGCGCTGAAAAGACGGCGAGTTCAGGCGCACTACCATCCCCCTGAAACCCGGGTCGCGGGCCAGGACATTCGAGCCGTTTCCTATTACAAATATCGGGATCTTGCGCTTGTTTGCGAACGACAAGACCTTTCTCAACTCTCCTGAGTCGCGCGGCTCTACCCACAGATCTGCCGGCCCGCCTATCCTGAACGATGAGTGGAACGCAAGGCGCTCAGCCGACTTAACGGCGCCCTTGATCGATCCTTTTAATTCCTTAGCCGTAGACCCGTCTTCCGCAAAATTCTCTTCCAGCCTGGATGAAAGCGCGTCCGCCGCTTTTTTTATATCGCCCGCTCCCATCACTACTATCAGGTCGCCGCGTTTTTTTATCTTCATGACATGATCCGGGATATCGCCCTTTTTCACTACTACAACGTCATCCATCCCGTTCGCCTTTACCTTATCGTATATCATCCTGATCGAAACGCCTTTAAGCGGCTTTTCGCTTGCGGCGTATATGTCGGTCAGCACCAGCTTATCGGCTCCTTTAAAAGCAGACCCGAAATCATCCACGAGGAAGAGCGTCCGCGTATAACGATGCGGCTGGAATACCGCTATCAGCCTCTTATATTTCAAATTACTGCATGCGTCCAGCACCGCCCTTATCTCCGTAGGATGGTGCGCATAATCCTCTATAAGTATGACCCCGCCGATGTTCGCCCTGACCTGGAATCTTCTCTTTGCCCCTGTGAATTTTTTAATTGAACCGGCTATTGACTTAATATCCAACCCCAGCTCGATGCCGACCAGGACCGCAGCCATGGCGTTAAGGATATTATGCCTGCCGGGAATCTTGAGCCGGATCTCCCCGAGCGCCTTATTTTTAAAAATACACTTGAACGATGTATCAAAACCTTTCATCTTTATATCAGCAGGATGGATATCAGCCTGTTTGGAAAATCCGAAGCCGGCCTTATTTATCCGGACATCCTTTAATATATCTTTTATATTGGGATCGTCGAAGTTGTAAAATACGGTCCCTCCCTTTTTCGTATTGCCTATAAAAGCGCGATATGACGCCTTAACGTCATCCATAGTCTTAAAATGGTCGATATGCTCCATCTCCATATTTGTGATTACGGAATAAAACGGCTTCAGGTACAAAAATGAGCTGTCGCTCTCATCGGCCTCGGCGACGACATATGACCCGCTGCCGGCTTGGGCATTGCCCTTGAACTGGCCTACCTCGCCGCCTATCATAACCGTAGGCTTAAGCCTGCACTCCTTCAACATAACGGCTATGAGCGCTGTGGTTGTTGTCTTCCCGTGCGTCCCGGTGACAGCAATACCCTTCTTGCAGTTAAATATCTCTCCCAGGATCTCGGCCCTGTGCGCTATATTTACTTTGCGCTGCCGCGCCGCGTGCATTTCCGGATTGCCCTTAGAGATAGACGACGAATATACCAATACCCCCGCGTCCTTCGGGAGGTTCGAAGCGCTGTGTCCCTCGAATATCCTGCCGCCCAGCGCCTGAAGCTTTTTAGTGAGGTCGTTAGCTTCCACGTCCGAGCCGCTCACATCGTAACCCATTTCCAGAAGGACGCGCGCGATTGCGCTCATCCCTATCCCGCCGATACCCACGAAGTGTATGTGTTTATTGTCTAGAAGCATCTTCTTCTTTCATTATACACTTTTGTGTAATGTTATATGTTTAATGTGTAATGTCGGTGTAATGGTTTATTGTGTAATGAAAAAAATAGTAGTTAAAGCGAATTTTCCATTACACATAGCAACATTACACCCACTTTACACATTACACTTCATACATTAAACAAATTAGTTTCGTCTGAAAGTCATTTTATCAAACCTAATACTTCCCTTGCTAAGTTTTCCGACGCTTCAGGCACGCTTAGACGCTTAGCGGCATCCCCTAATCTTTTTAACTGCTCCTTATCTTTCAGTAATCTTGTTATGACATCCTTAAAAACGTCGCCGGAAAGAGCGTTTTCATCGATCTTTATCGCCGCTCCTTTTTCGGAAAAGGCCATTGCGTTCTCCGCCTGATGGCTCATGGCAAACGGATAAGGAACGAGTATCATGGGCCTGCCGAAAAACGCTATCTCAAAAAGGGCCGATGCGCCCGATCTCGACACTATCAGGTCTGAAGCGCTGTAAGCCTCTTCTATCCTGTCTATAAACGAATAGACCCTGTATTCCAGGCCTTTCAGCGACTTGTATGCCCGGTCAGCCCATTCATAATCCTGGACGCCTGTCAGGTGTATCACCTGGATCGACGACCTTGCGGCCGGGTCGACTTTCGACATGCCGGCAATAAATTGCTCGTTCAGGAAATGTGCGCCCTGGCTGCCGCCTATTACAAGTATCGTAGATTTATTCCTGCTTAAACCGAACCTGCTAAGGCCGAGATCTTTATCGTCTTCAAATATCTCGCGCCTTATCGGGTTCCCGGTAAAGACCGCCTTTATAGCATGCGGCCCCATAAAACGTCTGGTCTCGTCAAAACTTACAGCGACCTTGTCCGCCAGCTTGAATAAAACCTTATTGGCCCTCCCGGGAGCCACATTCTGCTCGTGAACTATCACGCTCCTGCCGCAAACGCGCCCCGACAATATGACGGGAAACGAAACATAACCTCCGAATCCCACCACTACATCCGGGCGATAAGATATCATTATAAAAAAGGACCTGACCAGGTCAAGCGCCAATTTTACGGCGAATACCGCGGAAGACCACGATATCCCGTAAAACAACTTATTTGCCGATATCAGGGTAAAGTCGAATCCCTCTTTTTCGAATATTCTCCTGTCGAGCGCCCTGTTGCCGCCGACGAATTTAATGGATATATCTTTGTCTTCCTCTTTTAACGTCCTCGCCAGAGCTATCGCCGGGAATATGTGCCCCCCGGAACCCCCGGCAGCTATCAAGACCCTCATCCCGCCCATCAGCACGTCTCGCAATTTTTGGCTATGTTAAGCAAAATACCCACAGCCGCCAGGTGGAATATCAAACCGCTGCCGCCGTAACTTATGAAAGGCAGCGGTAATCCTTTTGTGGGAAGGGCGCCGGCCGTCACGCCTATGTTTATTATCGCTTCCAGCGCGACCAGCGAAACGATACCGAGCGCGACTAATCTCTCAAAAGTCCCGATGGCCTTGAAAGCGATTTTCATGCCCTGCCATACAAAAAGGGAAAAAAGTGTGACTATGGCGGCGGTCCCGACGAATCCCAACTCTTCGCCGATTATCGAAAATATGAAATCCGTATGCGACGCAGGAAGATAAAACAGCTTCTGTTTGGACTGCCCTAGGCCCACTCCGAATATGCCGCCCGATCCGAGCGCTATAAATGACTGTATTATCTGAAACCCCGCGCCCCTCTTGTCGGCCCAGGGGTTCATGAAGGTCATGATACGCCTCCTGCGATAAGGGACCCTGAAAAGCAGCATATACAGAAAGGGCAGGCTCGCCAGGACAGTGGCCGCTATATGGGCCACGTTCACGCCGCCCGCAAACATCATTATTACCGCTATCAGAGAGACCGTTATCGCGGTCCCGAGATCCGGCTCCAGCAATATGAGTCCAACCATCGCGCCTAATATAAATATAGCGGGAAGATACCCTTTAAGAAAACTCTTCATCAATATGCCTTTACGGGCGATCAGGTCCGCCATATATATTATTATGGCTATCTTAGCGAATTCTGACGGCTGGAAATTGACTGCTCCCGCCCTGAACCACCGCCGCGCGCCGGCAGTCTCCCTGCCGATATGCGGCACAAGGACCAGCAATAGAAGCGCGAGAGAGGTCAGCATGATAGGTTTTGAATACTTCTTCAGCATATTTATGTCTATGGACATTGCCGCGAACATCATTATGAGGCCTATCGCAAGATATATGATATGCCTCTTTATGTAATAAAGGCTGTCGCCCATGCTCGAATGTGCGTATATAGCGCTCGCGGAATATATCATAACGATCCCGAACGATACCAGGATTGCGATTATCAAAAATATTGAGATCCTGACGTTTCTCATCTCACGCTCTTTGCCGCTATGCGCGGGTCCTTCAATCGCGCTACGGCTTTTTTAAAAACCTCTCCGCGCTCTTTATAAGAGCTGAACATATCAAAACTGGAACACATAGGAGAAAGCAGGACCATGGATCCTTCTTTAGCAAGATCGCTTGCCTTTTCGACCGCCGCAAACATGTCTCCTGCCTCATGCGTCCGCGCCGCGTCTTTCAATGCCGCTTTTATCCTCCCCGCAGCCTCCCCTATCAGCACAATGTCGGTCGCCTTCTTCTTTATTATGTCTTTAACGAACGAATAATCGCTAAACTTATCCTTGCCGCCGGCTATCAATATGACCGGCTTCTCGCAGGACTCCAGGGCTCTGTAAGTTGAATCGACCGTCGTTCCTTTAGAATCATCTACATATTCGACGCCGTTTATCGTATCGACGGTCTCGAACCTGTGCGAAAGTCCCATAAATCCGCTTATCGTCTTTTTGATAGAACTTTCGGGGACGCCGGCAAGCATGCAAGCAAGAGACGAAGCAAGGACGTTCTCGATGTTATGCAGCCCTTTAAGCCTGATGTCTTTCACCGAACATATCTCTTTTTCAACGCCAGGCTGGACGCGGCAAAATAGCTTTTCGCCCTTAAGATAAGCTGATCCGCCGTCCTTATTCAGCCTGCTGTAAAAAAGGACTTTCGACCCGGCCTTGTCCTTAAGGTTCTTCAGATTATCCGCGTCATTATTCAATATCAGGTAATCACCTCTGTCCTGATTAACAAAAACTTTAAGTTTTTCATTGAAATAGCCGCTGAATTTTTTGTATCTATCCATATGGTCATCGGTGATATTCAATATTATAGCTATATGAGGCTTGAAGCTCTCTATCCTCTCAAGCTGGAAGGAGCTGACCTCAAGGACGACCCACGTATCGGACCTTATCTTCTTTATCTCGCCGCACAGGGAATTTCCTATGTTCCCGCAGACGACGACATCTTTGAGGCCTTCTTTCAGCATCTCGCCTGTCAGGGTCGTTACAGTGCTCTTGCCGTTAGTTCCGGTGATAGCTATTATCCTGCCCTTACAGAACCCGGACCCGAGCTCCATCTCTCCTATAATAGGTATCCCGTATTTATCCGCCCACTTGACAGCCGGAGACGTATCTTCAACGCCGGGGCTCAACACTACAAGCGTGCTGCCTTTAATAAAACCTTCGGTATGGCCGCCCGTCTCGACTTTTACGCCCAGAGATTCGAGTTTTTTCGCGGCGGCCCTTGCGGCTTGCGTATCCCGGGAATCTGTAGCCCTGACGTCTGCTCCGTATTCTTTCAATAAAAGCGCTGCATTGAGGCCGCTATTGCCGAGGCCTACGACCGTTACTTTTTTACCTTTTATATCCATACATTAACCTCTTTACTGCAACTTCAGCGTCGATAAGCTGAAGAGCGCCATCACTATTGCAATTATCCAGAAGCGTATAGTTATCTTCGACTCTGCCCATCCCAAAAGCTGAAAGTGATGATGGATCGGCGACATGAGGAACAGCCTCTTCTTGGTGGTCTTGAACCATACCACCTGCAGCACTACCGATGCCGCCTCTATGACAAATATTCCGCCCACGAGGAACAGGAGCAGTTCCTTCTTTATGAATATCGATACGACCCCTATTGCTCCGCCCAGCGCGAGAGAACCGGTATCCCCCATGAATACGCTCGCGGGTATTGAATTGAACCATAAAAATCCCAACCCTGCCCCGACCATGGCCGCGCAAAAAACGGATAATTCGCCGGAACTCGGCAGATAGAATACGTGAAGATACTCACTGACGCTGAAATGGCCCGCGATGTAACTGAGCACCGAATACGTTAGGGCAGCTATTATCGTGCAGCCTATCGCCAGCCCGTCCAGGCCGTCTGTAAGGTTGACCGCATTGCTTGCGCTTGTCAATACCAGTATGACAAACAGTATATAAAATGCCCCCAGATTTAGAGCGACATTCTTAAGGAACGGGACATACAGCGTATTCGGTATCGGAGTAAATAACATTATGAATATCGACACCAGCAAGCCGAGTATTATCTGGCTCAGGAACTTCTTCCCGGCAGTAAGGCCAAGGTTCCTCTTCTTAACTATCTTTATGTAATCATCCCAAAACCCGACAGCTCCCAGCCATAAGAACGAGAAGAGCGTCGCCAGTATATACTTGTTAGCCAGATCGGCCCATAACAATGTCGATATGACAATGGACAATATGATCAGGACGCCGCCCATCGTCGGCGTGCCCTGTTTATGTTTATGGAGATCGTAAAGGGATTCTACGTGTTCTTTTCTTATGTTCTGGCCGAAGTTAAGCTCTTTAAGCCACTTTATTATTACAGGACCGAGTATGAGCGATATTACGAAAGCCGTAAGGGCCGCCATCACCGCCCTGAACGTAATATATCTGAATACATTGAACCCGAACCACAGATCCCGCAATGGATAAAATAAGTAGTATAACATCTTTACCTTGTCAGTTTATTCAGCACTTCTTCCATCTTCATCGACCTCGAACCTTTCAAAAGCACGGCATCCCCTTTTTTGACGATCTTCTGCAGTACGCGCGCTATCTCATCGTGGCTCGAGCAATGCCACAGCCTGTCGCGGCGCATACCAGACCTCCTGGCCTGATCCAGAGTATGCTTTGAAAGATCGCCGAACGTCAAAAGGCCGTCTACGCCCGCCTTCGCGATATAGTTGCCGATGCCTTTATGAAGATCAATGCTCTCATCGCCGAGCTCGAGCATGTCGCCGGATACGACCCACTTTGCCCTGGCGGGATAGTTCCTTATCGTTTCCAGGGCGAATTTCATCGATAGCGGATTCGAATTATAAGAGTCGTTTATCACATCGACGCCTCTTATCTTCTTCAGGTCGAGTCTCATGTTGGCCGGGCTATACCTTTCAAGCGCTTTTTTTGCCGTCCTGCTGCCTATGCCGAAGCAATACGCGACCGCTATAGCGGCAAGGGCATTATATACGTTGTGCATGCCCAGGACGTTCAATCCAAAAGCCACCTCTCTATTTATCGTAAAATCCGTCTTTGTCTTGCCGAAGGAAACGGCGCCTGCCGTAAAATCATTGGACTTACCCATCCCGTAATGCGCTATCCTGAACCGATTGTCTTTTATGTCTGCTAAATATTCATCGTCCCCGTTTACGACTAACACGCCTTTCTCTTCCAGAAAATCCAGGAGCTCCATCTTCGCTTTAAACACTCCATCCAGATCCCGGAAATATTGCAGGTGCGACGGCCCTATATTTGTCATCACAGCGAATGTCGGCCTAACCATGGCTGCCAGCGACGCTATCTCGCCTTTGTGATTCGTGCCGAGTTCCAGGACACAGATATCATGGTAAGGTTTCAATTTGAGCAGTGTTTGAGGAACGCCTATGTGGTTATTATGCGTCCCCTCATTTTTCAATACATTATACTTTTGGGATAATACGGCCCATATCATATCCTTGACCGTAGTTTTTCCGTTCGATCCTGTCACAGCTATGACGGGAATGGAAAACTTGCCGCGATGAGCGGCTGCTATATCCTGCAGGGCTTTAGTCGTATCTTCGGCAAATATTATTATCTTTCCGCAGGCGGCATTGACCAGATCGCGGTCTGAAACGAGCGCGCCGGCGGCACCTTTATTTAAGGCGTCTGACACAAAATCATTGCCGTTGAAATTCGGCCCCTTAAGCGCTATAAAGAATCCGCCTTTACCCACAGCCCTTGAATCCGTAGAGACGACTGAAAGATCTATATCGGCGTCGTGGCTTCCGGATAACAATTTGCCGTTTACCGCTTTTACTATATCCCTGACTTTCATTTCCGCCCCTTTAGTATCTCTCTGGCTATTTCGCGGTCATCGAACGGATAAACCTTATCCTTTACTATCTGGCAATTCTCGTGACCCTTACCCGCGATGATGACTATGTCTCCCGCCGACGCTTTTCTTATCGCTTTCTCTATAGCCTTGCGCCTGTCAACGATTACATCGTAATTTTCGAACTCTTTTTTGACGCCTTCCTCTATCTCGCCTATTATGGCGGAAGGCTCCTCAAACCTCGGATTGTCGGATGTTATCACGACATAGTCGGATAATCTGCACGCTACCCTTCCCATAAACGGCCTCTTTTGAGCGTCCCTGTTGCCGCCGCAGCCGAAGACGGTTATTATCTTTTCCGGCGCGGTTTTTTTCAGGAGGCTCAATACGTTAGAGAGCGCGTCCTCGGTATGCGCGTAATCGACCAACACTTTGAAAGGCTGCCCTTCATCCACAGGTTCCAGCCTTCCCGGGACAGAAATGGTCGACTCAACACCTTTTATTATTGCATCCGGGTCGATGCCCAACGCTAAAGACGCCGCCACAGCCGCGAGAATATTTGATATGTTATGCATGCCCATCAATTTGGAGCGTACCTTAAGATTGCCTTTTGGAGTCCTGGCCGTAAAAACAGATCCGTTCAGCGAAAGCCCTATGTCTTTGGCTATTACGTCCGCATCCTTCTTTATACCGTAGGTGACCACTCTGTTCTTTATGGCGGACCTTAAAGACGCTACCTTCCTGTCGTCGCTGTTCAATATCGCGGCTCCATCGTCTTTCAGTCGATCGAAGAGCCTCGACTTTGCCTTAAAATAATTGTCTACGGTCTTATGGTAATCGAGGTGCTCTCGGGTAATATTGGTAAATATCCCCGCGTCGAATGAGACGCAGTCCACCCTGTTCTGGTCCAGGGCATGGCTCGACACCTCCATAACGGCATGGCTCAGCCCGCATTTCATCATATCAGAGAGCATGGACTGCAGCTCGAGCGGGCCGGGTGTAGTATTCTTTGAAGGCAGGACCTTCTTATTCATCCTGTAGTTCACGGTCCCTATGACGCCGGCGCCTTTGCCGCCCACCTTAACTATATTTTCCATTATATATGTTATCGTCGTCTTCCCGTTCGTCCCCGTAACACCTATCGTCTTAAGTTTTTTTGACGGATGATTGTAAAAATTCCCGGCGATGATAGGAAGGCTTGAGCGCGTATCGTATATCAATATCTTCTTAACTTTTTTAGGCGCGTTAAAATCTTCTTCGGCCACTATTACCGCGGCGCCTTTATTTACAGCTTCATTTATATAACGGGAGCCGTTGACCGAATATCCCCTTACCGCAACAAAGAGGCCGCCCTTATCGACAGAACGGGAATCGCAGGCCACTTTACCTATATCCAGCCCCGATATATCGTCTTTCGTGCTAAAGACTATTCCCTTAAGGACATCTTTTAAATGCATACAGCCTCATCTGCCTTTGGCATTTAGATACTTCAGGGACTCGTCAGCTACATTTTTAAATACCGGCGCGGCTACATCGCCCCCGTAATAAACCACTCGCGGCTCGTCAACGCACACGGCTATCGCAAGTACCGGCTTCTCGACCGGCACAAAACCTATGAACGACGCCACAAACCTATCATGCGAATATACCCCGCTAGGCTCCACCTTCTGCGCAGTCCCGGTCTTGCCGCCGGCCGTATAATCCTCTATCCTGGCCTTCTTCCCTGTGCCGGTCTCTACCGCCCCCTTCAATACCCCCCTCACCTTCGCCGCAGTCTGCGGGGAGACCACTTTCCTGGTGATCTTTGAAGGCACCTCTTTTACCACAAGTCCGTTGTCGTCGACTATCTGGCTCACCACCCGCGGCCTTATCAGGAAACCGTTATTAGCTATAGCTGATATGGCGCATGCCAGCTGCATAGCCGTTGACGTGACTTCCTGCCCCATAGGTATGGCGAGCATGCTTCCTTTGGACCATCTCGATAGCGGCCTGTTCATCCCGATGACCTCACCCGGCAGATCGACCCCTGTCTTTTCATAAAACCCGAAAGCCCTGATGTAATGATACATCTTTTCCGGGCCGAATCGGCCAGCCACTTTGACAGTGCCTATGTTGCTCGACTTTTCAATTATCTCCCTGAATGTCATGATACCATGAGGAGTGTGGTCGTGCAATATTCTACTGCCGACCTTCCAGGCGCCGTTCTCGCAATCGAATTTATCGTCCAGGCGCGCGGCCTTCTCTTCCAGGGCTGCGCATGCGGTGACGATCTTAAACACGCTTCCAGGCTCAAAAAAATCGTTTATCGCCCTGTCCCTCATAGACTCTATGGGCCGTTTGCTGAAGTTGTTCAGGTCGAAGTTCGGAAAATTGGCTAAAGCCAGAATATCGCCCAAGCGCGGATCCATAACTATGATAGAGGCGCCCTTCGCGTTATACTTTTCGTACATCTTGTATAGCTCCCTCTCCGCTATATTCTGTATGACCTGATCTATTGTAAGTACAAGATTAAAACCGTTCTTCGAAGGAATATATTCACCCTGATACGATTCTAATAATTTCCGCCTGGCGTCTTGCGTGGATATAAGCCATCCGCTCTCTCCCCTTAAATACTTATCATAATATAATTCCAGCGCCTCCAATCCTGTGTTATCTATATCTACTGTTCCCAATACATGGCATGCGAGGCTCTTGTTAGGATAGAACCTTTTGGATTCCTCCAGCATCCCGATACCTGTGAGATTGAGTTTCTTTATCGCTGAGGCTTCCCGCGAGGTAATCTTTCTTTTCAGCCAGACAAAAGACTTATCTCTCGACATCTTTTGCATCAAGATATTCTGGTCGATCTTCAATATTGAAGAGAGTATCCTCGCGGTCTTTTTCTTGTTTTCGATCCGGCGGGCATTCGCAAACACGGAGTTACTGCTGAGATTTACAGCCATGACACGCATATTTCTGTCAAATATAGTCCCGCGTTTGGGCGGGATCTCGACAGAAACCGTGTGTTGCTCTCCTGCTATTCTTTGGTAGAAATCATGCCTTAATGCTTGCAGATAAAAGAGACGTAATAATAGGAGGGTTAAGGATAGTAGAAAAAAAAGGAAGACGGCTAACTGACGCGCCCTGAATATTCCGCTGTGCACGTATTAAAAAATCCTTTTTACTTCTCTTTCGCATGAGCCTCTGCTCTGCCTACGAAGAAGTCAAACGCACTTAATATATTAGCGCCTTTTTCGACGCCTAATCTCACACGCCTTTCGGCTTCAGCTTTTGGTGTCAACCTTGCCATCCTGACCACATTCTTCCTTTTAGGATAGACAATCTCTATGTTATGCGCGAGAAGTATCTTTTCGAGTCTAGATGGTGACTCGAGATTGTCGATATTATATCCCAGGCTTTCATTATGGTCAAGCATATCTTTGAGCTTCTTCTCTTTGCTTTCTATCGCATAACTTAACTTGACCGCTTCTACCTGCTGGTGCACATAAACCAGGGATAAAACGGTTATAAATGCCAGAAGTAACACCAATCTCAACAGCCTCATAGCGACACTAGATCCTTTCCGCAACTCTCATTTTCGCGCTTCTCGACCGGGGATTAGAAAACGCCTCTTTGTCTGTCGGCCGCAGGGGTTTCTTCGTCACGATCTTAAGCACCCCCAACTTCGTATACCCCTTAAATAGATTTTTTACTATCCTGTCTTCCAGGGAATGGAATGATATGACACATATCCTTGATCCGACATCAAGCCAGGATACCGCTTTCTTCAAACCTTCTTCGAGCGCTTCGAGCTCGTTATTGACCGCTATCCTTATAGCCTGAAAAGTCCTTGTCGCTGAATCTGTCTTACCCCCTCCGCTCCTTGGACCTATGGCCCTGTGGATCACCGACGCCAGGTCGCCGGTCGTTTCGATCGGCTTTCTGGCCCTCTCCCTTACAATAGATCGAGCGATCCTGCTGTGAAAACGCTCTTCGCCGAATCGCTCGATTATATCCGAGAGATCCTTCTCTTTGACCCTGTTCACGATGTCATAAGCCGTCATGGTAAGACGTTTATCCATCCTCATGTCCAGCCTGGCATCGTGCTTGATACTGAAGCCCCTTGACCCGTTCTCGATTTGGTGTGATGACACACCCAAGTCAAATATTATGGCGTTCAGGTTTTTTATATTTTCTTTTAAAAGGATCCTGTCGAGGTCCTTAAAGTTTTCGTTTATTAACTTGAAACTATCTTTGAAATCCGCGAGGGCGGCTTCTGCCGTCTCGACGGCCGAGGCGTCCGCGTCAAGGCCTATCAGCCTGCCGCCCGGCGCTATGGCCTTCAATATCTCTCTGGCATGTCCCCCACCGCCTACAGTCGCGTCTAACACAATAAATCCCGGCTTTAAATTCAAAGAACCTGTCGCTTCATTAAGCATTACCGGTAGATGCACGAGAAACCTGCCCTGGAAATTTTATCTGTATAAGGACTGAAAAATTAAATCTTTGTCAACATGCCGTATTTGATCGAAAACAACTTCCTGCACAACTGGCTGTCTATGCCGAGATATGTCGGACTGCAATTAAGAGCCCTTGCCTTCTTGAGCCTTTCAGTAGATGATGTCATCAGGACAGTGTAGACGTCTTCCTTTTTTTCGAAACGGATATTCCTGGAATTCATCGGACCACCTCCGGTTTTCCCGCCCGGAGTCAACACGGGGCGGGATTCCGCCGTCCGGGTCGTCTGCCCGGATGGCTTCATTATTCCTCCTGCGTCATCAGCCTTTCAGCTATCTCTTCAAACGACTCTTTCGAGGTACTGTAATATTCAGCCCACTCCTCTTTGGACCATATCTCGATCCTGTTCGAGACCCCTATTATCATCACATCCCTTTTAATACCCGCGAAATCTTTCAGGTATTTCGGGATGAGTATCCTGCCTTGTTTATCGCATTCTATCTGGCTGGCTCCCGAGAAATAGAGCCTGTTAAATTTTCTCGCTTCCGATTTCGTGAAAGAGACAGCCTTGAACTTCGATTCCTGCGTCTTCCACTCGTTCTCAGTAAAAAGAAAAAGGCACTTATCCAGACCCCTGGTTATGTAGAATCTTTCAATATCGTACTCCTTGAAAGATTCCCTGAACTTCGAGGGGATAATAAGCCTTCCCTTGTTGTCTATAGTGTGTTCATGCTCACCATAAAACATTCCGATGCTCCTCCATTTTACTCCACTTTATACCACTATATGGTATAAAGTATACACTAGCCCCCCATTCTTGTCAAGCATAGTAATATATAATCGCGGGAATGGGCGCACAATAATAAGGGGCAGTAGAGTTATCTACTGCCCCTTATTAAGCAGGTCTGTAAGCCGAGTTCTGTCTATCCGTCACTTTCTCATATCGGTTCTCAGATATAAGAAAGCGGCTGAGAGGCGCTCATCTATCTAGCCCTTAGGTTACCCTAAGGATCGAGCGACCTTACCCGTTCCGATACTGACGTATTACAGTAGGAGCGAGCAACTCCTGGATCGGAACCTATTTGGTCTTGCTCCGCGTAGAGATTGCCTCGTTTCACCTCCGCCGATACTTCATGGCGGAACTCGTCTCTGTGGCTCTACCATGAACCAGAACCTTAAGACAGTCATGTCCTAAGTCGGTTCGGTTCATGGTAGCCCTGAACCGAACGTCCCGTAGCTTAACTACCTTACGTTCTGGTTCGGGGCTAATCCTCACCTTTCGGTGGGCGGCTGTTAGCCGCTACGCTGCTCTTTGGAGCCCGGACTTTCCTCCAAATCTGCTTTGCAGATTTGGCGAGCACCCGACCTGCGAAATATGCTGCCTAAGATTGGATTTCGTCCCGAGCCGCAATAAAATTAGCGGCGCGGCGAGGGACCTCTTTTAAAATAAACTTGCCAGGTTCATCGCTTTATTAGCGAGCTTATCCGCTTCTTTATTCTTTGAACGTTCTATATGTTTGATCTCGAACGATTTGAATTTTTTTAGTATATCGACGGCCTTTTCGAAAAGAGGTTTTATGTCCGCGTTCTTCACTCTGTACTCGCCGCTCATCTGTTTTGCGACAAGCTCGCTGTCCATATAAACGACGATTTCGTCGGCGTCGAGCATTATGGCCTCTTCCAGGCCGCAGATAAGCGCGCTATATTCGGCGGTGTTATTCGTCGCCTCCCCTATATACTTACACATCTCCTTGATCTTCTTTTTCTTCTTATCGTCCATTATCACGACGCCGACGCCCGCCGGACCCGGGTTCCCCCTGCTTCCTCCGTCTGTATATATAAAGACCTTTTTATTCTTCAATATACAACATCCTCGCGCAATTATCACACATGATGATGCCCTGTTTCATCCTGATCTCATTTATGACCTGCGGCGGCAATACCCTGAAACACCCCTGGCATGCGTCATTATGCACCGGGACGACCGCAAGACCTCCCCTGTTCCTGACGATCTTCTCATACTTAGACAGGATGTTCTTATCTACTTTGGCCGCAAGCTCCGTCCTCTTCTTTTTAACATCCTCAAGCTCAAGATTTACCCGGGCCTCCTCTTCCTTCAACTTTTTCTTCTTCTCGCTGGACTCGGCCTCTTTCTGTTTAAGAAGCTCTTTCTCCTGGCCTATCTTCTTGTTTTCGACATCTATCTGATCGAAGATCCTGATTATGTCTTCTTCTACCATGGAATTATCCGCCCTATTCCTGCCGATCTCGTCCTGTAGGGCCGAATATTCTTTGTTCGTCTTCACCTGGTTCAACTGGCTCTGGTATTTCTTTATCGTCCCTTCCCTTGCCTCAAGATCCACTTCCTTCTCTTTCCTTTTGACCTGCAGCGATTTCAATCCGTCCTCAAGCGTTTTCAGGCTTGCGGTGCTTTCCTTGAACTCCTCATCCATTCTATTAATATTTTCAGGAATCTGCTCAAGGCTGTCCTCCAGCCTGAACATGTGGCTGTCGAGGCCCTGCAGCTCCACCAATAATTTAATTTGTTCTTGTAGATTTTCCATGGTTTATATTTGTCTTCATCTAAATAAAACCGATCCTTCACTTACGCTCAATATGGTGGGCACTAGGGGACTTGGTCCTACGCCTCGCATAGCTCGGCTTCGGACCGGCCAAATTTCTGTCGGGCATAGCCCTTTTCCTCCCTATTCGGTCGGCGAAATTTGGCTTCAAGTCCTTATGACACCCTGACTCAAACTGGTGGGCACTAGGGGACTTGAACCTCTGACCTCTGCGATGTGAGCGCAGCGCTCTAACCAGCTGAGCTAAGTGCCCCGCTTAAATTTTAATCAGGCGAAAAGCCATACCTTTCTTTTCGGCCCGAAGCCCAAACGTTTTAGTGGTGGGTCCGCAAGGATTTTTAATGAGCAGATAATTTATGGAGTCCTCAAGGACGACATAAATTATAGGCCAAAGGCCGTCTGCGAATTAATCCCGAGCCGCTATCGTTTCCCGTCCTGCGGCGAGGGAGTACAACAAAAATCCCCGGCACGCCTTATATCGGTAGCCCCTCGTAGCTTGAGTGAGATAAGAGCTACTCGGGACAGTTTCGCTATTGTAAAACAATGGCGAAACTGGTGGGCCCGCAAGGATTTGGCTACTTCGGCTCGCGGAGCTCGCCTGCGTAGCCAGCTCGGCCGCTGTCGCGCATTGCGCTTTTCCTCGCTAAACGCTCGGCGCGGCCTCGCTTCAAATCCTCCGAGTCCTGACTTAAACTGGTGGGCCCACAAGGATTTGAACCTTGGACCAAGAGATTATGAGTCTCCTGCTCTGCCAGGCTGAGCTATAGGCCCGATTTACGAAGTAAATTTGAAAAATTATTATACCTGATTTTCCTGGAAGTGTAAAGGCTATTTTTAGGTTGCGGCGGGAAACTCCAGCGTAAATGTCGTTCCTTTTTCTGTCTCTGTCTCTTTTAGATATATGCGGCCGCCGTTTTTCTCCACTATCTTACGGACCACGAAGAGCCCGAACCCCGTCCCTTTACCGGGTTCCTTTGTGGTAAAAAAAGGCTTAAATAGCTCCTTGGCGTTATCTTCGGATATACCCGAGCCGGTATCCCTGATATCTATAGCCGCTGTTCCCTTATTCTGTATTGCCGCCGTAATGTATATCTTGCCTTTTTTGTCGCCTATTGCCTGAACACCATTCCTTAAGAGATTGAAGAGCACTTCCTGGAACTGTTTTTTATCCGCCATTATATCGGCGGCCCCCTTCATATCCTTTTCGATCTCAATGCTTTTCAGGCGCAGTTCATATCTAAGCAGCTCCAGGACCTCGTCTACCTCTTTCTCGATATTGACCTTTTCCGGCTTCCCCTTTGAAGGCTTGGCAAAACTCGATAACCTCTGCGCGATGCCAATGGCCCTGTCAGTCTGCTCAATCACAACGCGTAATATATCCGTCGATATGCCCAGGAGGTCTTCCGGGCTCCTGTCTTTATACAAGTTATCCCTGATATTAAGAAGGAAGGCTTCGGACTTTGCCCGGGCTATGCCTAAGGGGTTGGCTATCTCATGGTTTATCCCGGAGGCGAGCGTGCCGATAACGGCCATCTTTTCGTTCTGCGCAGCTTCGGCCTGCGTCTTGCTCAGGTCTTCGAAAAGTTTTGCGCTGGATATGGCTATAGCTATGTAATTCGAAATAGTGACGAGGAGCTTTTCGTCTTCTTCCGAAAAGAGGCAGCCGGGCCGCTTACCGTTACTCACTATCAGCGTACCGATGACTTTGGAATCTTTTTCAAGAGGCGCGGCCAGGAATGATTTCACAGGGATCTTCTTGCCGGAAAAAGGAAGTGTCTTCTTCTTAAATAGCGGATCCGTCTCTACATCATTGACCCTAACGCCTTTTCTTTCCTTCAGCAAGTGCCCGTTGATTATTTCCCAGCTGCCTAAAAGCCCTATATTGCCTGCCTCATCCCCGCTGAACCCTTCCGCTTTTGACAATATAAGGCGCCCTACGCTCTCGTCCGCGAGAAAAAGGGCCGCATGGTCTGTATGCAGGGCTTTTATAGATTCCTTCAATACTAGACCCGTTACCTTATCGAGATCCAGCGACGAACTGACTACGCGACTCAGGTCCAGAAGCACCTTCAACGCATCGTATGTCTGATGGCATACTTTCATGGGTTCTTTACTCACCGACGCCTATCGCAAGGAAATTTTTCAATTTCCTCGACCTGGTCGGATGTCTCAATTTCCTCAGGGCCTTCGCTTCTATCTGGCGCACGCGTTCCCTGGTGACTTTAAAAACCGCTCCTACCTCTTCAAGAGTCCTGGGATAACCGTCCCCTATACCGCAACGCAGTCGTAGCACTTTCTTCTCGCGTTCCGTCAATGTGCTCAATACGTCATCCATCTGTTCTTTTAGCATTGAATACGCGGTCGCGTTCGCCGGAGAGACCGCGCGCTTGTCCTCGATGAAGTCGCCGAAATGCGTATCACCTTCATCTCCTATCGGCGTCTGTAAACTGATAGGTTCCTGGGCGATCTTCAGTATGCCGCGGACCTTGTCCACAGGCATCCTCATCTTATGCGCTATCTCCTCAGGGGTCGGCTCTTTACCGTTCTGCTGGACCAGGACCCTCGACACCTTTATGAGTTTATTTATCGTCTCGGTCATGTGGACCGGTATCCTTATCGTCCTTGACTGGTCGGCTATGGAACGCGTAATGGCCTGCCTTATCCACCATGTCGCGTAAGTGGAAAATTTGTAGCCGCGCTTATATTCGAACTTGTCGACCGCCTTCATAAGCCCTATGTTGCCCTCCTGGATGAGGTCGAGGAACGATAGCCCCCTGTTCGTATACTTCTTGGCTATGCTGACAACAAGCCTCAGGTTAGCCGCGACAAGCTCTTTTTTAGCCTTATTGAACTTTGTCTCGGTCGATTTTATTAGCTTGTAGTGCTCTCTTATCGCATCTATGGGCTCGCCAAACTCCCTTATTATCTTCCGCTTTTGTTTCGATAATTTTTTGACCTCGAGGCGGTTGCCTTTCTTCTTCAGTTTGGAAAGCCTGCCCTCTATTTTCGAATATTCCTCCAGGTATTCCTCTATCTTCTTCACCATCTCGTCGATAACTGTCATGGCGAGATTCATCCCTCTTATCTGCTCCGCGATACTGGATTTACTCCTGGCCTTCCTTAATCCGGCGACAAGGCGCATCAGCCTCTTTCTCAGCTTCGAGCCTTTCAGACGCATATCCGTATTGATATATTCTTCTTCGTTAAGCTCTCCCGAAAGGATCTTATCGACAACCTCCAGGGCCTTGTGCTTAGATATCATCACGGCAAGCACCGCTTCCCTGAACTTCCCTTCGGCAACCTTTATGCGCTCGGCTATCTCGATCTCCTCTTTCCTGGTAAGGAGCGGTATCTGCCCCATCTGCCTAAGGTACATCTTGACGGGATCATCTATCGCCGCGACCCTGGTGACCTCTTTCACTTCTTCGACTTCCTCTTTTTTATCTTCCGCGGCTTCTTCTTCCGCGCCCTCCTTGAGAAGTTCTTCCTCGCTGTCTACAAGTTTTATATTCTCCTCTCCGAGTATGCCCAGTATCTCATCGATCTCCTCGGAAGAGACTATATCGACAGGCAGTATATTATTGACCTCTTCAAACGTGAGGTGCCCTTTTTCTTTACCCAGGGCGATCAATTCGGTTAGTTCTTTCATCCTGCGTTTCCTGGCCGGCGCCCTGTTTCCGTTTTCCGGTGTATCGCCTTTTACCGCCGCTTTCGGCTGGACCTGCGTAAACACAACTCTAAGCCCTCCGCGGCGCTTCGCGTTCTTATATCTTTTCGGGAACATCTTCTTCTTTCTATTCTTTTTGATCATGCCTTCCCTGACTTTACCAGGCTATTATACTCAATAACAAGCCTTTTTACCTCGTCCTCGTCTTTTTTCCCATGCGCTATCCTGATAGCGTCCTGAAGGCCGGCTAGCCTCTCTTTAACACTATCCTTTTTCATCCTCGCAACACAATCTTCCAGGGCTTTCTCCTTTTCGTGCATCACATCCAATATATTCACTGCCTCCGATACCAGGGCGCTGGCATCGACGCCGTTACCCAGATGATTTATCAGTTTTGCGGCGGTCGCCTGAACGCCCTCTTTCTGCATGGCGTAAATTGCGCTGACCGCGTCCCTGACCGATGAATCCTTAAATTCCTCCGGAGAAACTGAGCGCATTATAGTTTCCGTATAATTTTGCCCTTCTAAAAGCAGGGCGAGCAGCATCATCTCAGCGGCCCTGAAATCCTTCTTTACTTCGGCCGGGACCGCGGCATATCGGCGCTGGCCGTAATCCGGCTTCACTTTTTTAAGTTCGGCCTTCAAGGACTCTTCGTCCACTGATAGCCTTTCGGCAAGTTTTTTTACCAACTCTGACTTCATGACCGCATTGTTTATGCGGGAGATCGTAGGCAGCATCTCGCTTGCAATCGCCGCCTTGCCGTGCGGCTTCTTCATGTCGAAACGCGCGTTCAGCTTGTCCAGTTTGTAATCGAAGAGGTTCTTGCTCGATTTCACTATTTTAAGAAATTCATCGGCCCCGAATTTCCTGATCGCGCTGTCCGGATCAAACCCCTGCGGCAGTTCCGCGATATAGACATTCATGTCTTCGCTTATGAACATATCGAGGTTCCTGAGGCTCGCGGCCTCTCCGGCCTCGTCAGGGTCGTATACCATTATAACGGTATTGGCAAAACGCTTTAAGAGTCTGGCCTGATCGGACGTCAATGCCGTGCCCAGGGTCGCGATTATATTTTTTATCCCGGCCTGATATGGGACGAGGAAGTCGAGATAGCCTTCTACGACAAGCGCATAGCCTTCTTTCTTAATTGCCTCCTTGCTGGAATTCAGCCCGTAGAGGTTCCTGCCTTTGGAATATATCGCCGTCTCCGGTGAATTAATATACTTGGGAAGACTGGCGTCCATCACCCTTGCCCCAAAACCGAGAACTCTGTCCTTCAGGTCTATTATCGGGAAGATCACCCTGCCCCTGAACCTGTCGTAATGCCCTCCCTTGTCGTTCGCTATGACCAGTCCCGCTTTCTCCAGTACGGGGCCTCCAACGCCTTTGGCCTTAAAGTAATTCAAGAGCGACTCCCACGAATCGTTAGCGAACCCTATCTTGAATTTCTTTATGAGCTCGTCGCCGACGCCCCTCGATGCGAGATATTCTTTCGCGGAGCGGTTGTTCATAAGCGAGCTCTGGAAGAATTCCGCTGCCGCCTCGTTGACCTTGTAAAGCTGGCTGGAGATCGGATCGTCGCCCTTCCTTCCGGGAACGCGCGGGAGAGCTACACCCGCTCTCTGGGCAAGCATCTCGACAACTTCCGGAAACTGCATATTCTCATACTTCATCACAAAAGAAAAGACGTTCCCGCCGGCGCCGCATCCGAAGCAGTGATATATCTGCTTGTCGGGACTCACTATAAAAGAAGGGGTCTTCTCGTTATGAAACGGGCAGGTCGTCTTATAATTCCTTCCGACCTTTTTCATCGGTATATAACGCGAGATCGTCTCTACGATGTCCGTCTTCTCCTGTATCTGGTCTATGATATTATCCGGTATTGCCATGCTTACCTTAGCCCTGCCTTCTTACCCTTATAAATCCTGAACATGGGATCACTTCAAGAACGCCTGATCTCTGAATGGAATCCAAAAGCAGGTTCAGCCCCAAAGTGTCGCTGGCCATATGTCCCGCGATGACCACGTTTATATGCTCGCCTTTGGCGGCCTTAAAATGCTCTTCGCTTAAATGCATCCCCACTATAGTACCTACGCCCGCCTGCGACAGCCTGGGGAATATCTTCTTCGGCCCTTCAGTGCCGCCCGTCATATCGACGAATACCTTGCCCGCGTCCTTATCCGGTTCTCCGATCAATATCCTGGGTCCGGCGTTCTTCTCCAGGCCATCGGCATATTCCGGTATGGCCTTTAACATGGATACGACCTGCGCAAGCTTCCCGGGTTTCTTCCTGTCGAACATCTTCTGAAGAAAAGCGGCCACATGGTTATCCGCAGGCGTATGGATGCACATGAATGGCATGTCCAGAAGCCTGGCTATGTCCACGCTCCTGAAATGGTTAGCGCTCGCGACGGACCTGGCGACCTCCTGCATCCTTTCCTTCAGGAAATCGTCGCCGACTTCTTTCGGCACTCCAAGCTTCTGCAGCATCGCGACCTGAAGTTCCATGACATCGTAGAATCGCGCATACGCGATGCCTTCGGGGTGATGGGCTATGACCAAATCTATCGCCTCTCCGCGGGCATTCAACCTGTCGGCGGCCAGCAGTTCCGGCCCCTCCATGTCTACTCCGACCATAACCTTCTTTATCTCTATGCCGGGATCCCCGTAAAGTATCCTTGTGTCGGCGTATGGATTATTCAGCCTTTCACTATCGAACGACTTCTTATCCACACCCTTCAATCCCCGTAACTCCTTTTTAGCCTTCCCGAGATATTCCCTTATCTGGGCCCTGGTGCGGATGTCGTTCTCGATACCTTTCTTTACAGCCAGGTTATAGATATCTATCAGCTTCATCTGCGCTATCCCCTTTTTTAGAAAAAACCTCCGACGGGCGCTGTTGAAATCAACGTCCGGACAGACCATTTATCCAACTCAAAAATATTAATACTCCGGCGGGTTGTTACTCAGGAAAATATTCTTCTTCCTTCTCTTTCTTGGTTTTAACGGCTTTTGTAACAGCCTTATCCGAGACCAGATCCTTCACCAGGCTCTCGCTCTTCACGGAAGCCCCTCGGATTCTCAGCGTAGGTATAAATCCGGATGCCCTGGCATATATGTCGGGCCCTATCCTTAAAAAATACATCCCTGCGAACGACCTGTCCCTTATAGAACGTTGAATATAAGACAACGGCATAAGCGACAATATTATCAATATGATACTGATGACTATCGACGCCCTGGCTATGCCTGAGAGCAATCCTCCGAATTTCTCGATCAGCGGATGCCATGTGACGGTTATTATCTTATCTATAACGACCTTCAAAAATTTAAATATGAAACTTATGCCCACCGCAAGGAGCGTAAATATGACCATTTCCAGCACGGAGACGTCTACATTGTTCATATTATGTGATATAGCAGATGCGATCCCGTTATAATAATGCAGGGCAAATATCACTGTGCAGATGGAGCCTAAAAGCGGAAATATCTCATGGCTCAACCCATCCTGGAAAGCGACATAACTTATTCTAAGCATTATAATTACAATTAATACATCTACCCAATTAAGTCTCGTCAGTAGCTCCATGGACAGGCCTCGTCTTCATTATTGCGACAAAGAGTTTTAAGTATACCATACTATATTGATATTGTCAAGGCAGGCGGTTAGGAAAGCATAAAAGGTGCATTTTGTGCAGCTTGGTTAATATGCGGGAATAAAAAATGAGGCTCTTTTTTTGTTAAACCTCCTTTTAACAAAAGAGCCTCTTTTTCTACATTCTAGGCGTGATTCATCCTGGATTTCATATATTTTGACTCGAAAAAAGCTATATCGCGATTGATCTCGTTGTACAACCGCTTTGCTTTTCTATAGCTGAAATACCTCGAGATCTTCCTGCCAATAACATTATACAGCCTTCTCGTTACAACATATGGCATATTGTAATCCCCCTCTCTCTAAACTTAACTCGCTAATGTCGCCTTTGCGAAGACGACCTTAAAAGAATGCAAAAACGCTATAGTGTATACGGTCCTGTTAACAACCGCATAAAATGACCCCATGATCTTGCATATGACCTTATCTTCGTTGTGGCCGTCATTATGCTCTTTCATTATGTGAAAATTCCTCTTGTTGGTATTGTCTATGCTGTTCTGGGAATCCATCCATTTCTGGAGATCGGCATCGTCAGACAGGCGCTTAACTTCTTTTATAAAATAGAAACACCTTCTCTCGGTCTTCGCGACGACACCATCCTTCTCGAAGATCTCTTTAAGAATAACATCCTTTTTGCGGGAAGCTGCAGAGGTTAAATTTTTGAATAGGACTTCTCTCATGTTAGCACCTATAGAAATACTTTTTAAAACGTTTTAGTTACATATCTAAAAAATAGCCTCCCCCAATCTCATGTGTAAGTATACCCTATCATTTTTGACCTGTCAAGAGGAAGAAGCTATCTTTTTGAAATACTAACAAAAATTTTACATACTCTTAATATATATCTACTTAGGCTTAAATAATATGGTCTTATTCTCCTCCCCTCTTAGCAGCCTTCGTAGATTGTCTTTATGTTTATACACGCTCAAAAGACATGTGGCTACGCTGAATACTATTATATAAAAGGATACCTTAAATATGCACGCTATTATAGGAAAGGAGATGAGCGCAATTATGGACGCCAGAGAAACGTAATTAGAGACAGAAAAGACTACGATCCAGATGATCAGCGAGGGAAGCAGTATTAACGGAGCCAGCCCTATCGCGACTCCCAGGGTAGTGGCAACCCCCTTCCCTCCGCGGAATTTCAGAGTAACAGGCCAGATGTGACCGCATATCGCGATAAACCCGAGGAGAGACCTGTAGAAATCGTAGTCGAGATCGACTCCGAACGAGTAGGAATAACCTGCAACCAGCGTCACTGCCGCCAGGCCTTTAGATATATCTATTATCAGTGTTATAACGGCTGGGATCTTGCCGGCGGAACGCAGGACATTAGTTGCGCCGGCGTTCCCGGAGCCGACCTGCCGTATATCGACCCCTGCGAATATCTTTGTTATTATATAGCTCGTCGGAAATGCTCCGAGAATGTACGACAGCGCTACCGATGCAGCTATAGCTATAATAGAGCTCATTTACGGCGCCTTCTTCAAAACCGAGTGATTTTCATTCAAGACCCTGCTGCCCTTGATAACATAATCTATACCCGATACCACTGTAAGGGCTACCGCCGTATTCCAGATAATATTCGAGTACTTGAACTGCGCCAGTACGCTGACTATCGTTATCATCTGGAAGAATGTCGTTATCTTGCCTACCGCGCTCGGCGATACTTTCAGGTCGCCCGTCAAGAGATGTATCATGACCGAGCCCAATACGATTATCGCGTCGCGCGATATGACGATGATAGGCACGTAGGGCGGGAGCTTATGGCCCGACGGGATGTTATTCGCTATCGCAAGGCATATAAAAGCGCTCATCAAAAGCAGTTTATCCGCTATAGGATCGAGGATGGTCCCGAGTTTCGTCTTCTGTTTGAATGTCCTGGCTATAAAACCGTCGACGCCGTCGCTAATGACGGCCAATATGAATAGGATAAGCGCGATATTCGTCTTCGAATAGACGACCGCCGCTATAAAGAAAGGTATAAGTATTATCCTTAGGATCGTTATCTTGTTCGCTAAACTCACCTCGCCCCCTTTTTTTATCAGCTACTCAGCCTTTATCGCCTTCATCCGGTGCAACGGCCAGTATATCAATATTGCCCTACCGATAAGGTTCTTCTTGGGAACGAACCCCCAGTACCTGGAATCCCTCGAACTGCCGCTATTATCGCCGAGGGCGTAATAAGAATCCTTCGGGACGGTTATGCTCTGGCCCTCCTTACCGTAATCTCCGGCGTTGTAATAATAGACCGCCTCTATGGATGGATGGTCATCAACCGCCTTGCCGTTCACCAGGATTTTGCCGTCCTTTATCTCTACGGTCTCCCCTCCCACCGCTATCAGCCTTTTAACGAAATCCTTTTTAGGGTCCTCGGGCGAGACGAAGACTATTATGTCCCCTCTCTTGGGTTGTTTCACGGCAGGAACGGGAAGCCTCAGGTTCACAAAAGGTATCCGAGCGCTGTACAGGAACTTATTGACAAATATCCGGTCCCCTATTTTAAAAGTCGGTATCATGGATCCCGATGGTATCTTGAACGCCTGGACGAAGAACGTCTGTATGAACATCCCGAGCACTACGGCTATCAGTATAGAATCGACCCACTCCTTTATCTCTTTTTTTACGCTGTCTTTCATCATTACCTTTCTATCTGTCAATTATGCCTTCAAAGCGGCGAAGAACGCTTCCTGCGGTATCTCAACCTTGCCGAACTGCTTCATCTTCTTCTTTCCGGCTTTTTGTTTCTCCCACAGTTTCCGCTTTCTCGTTATGTCGCCGCCGTAACATTTGGCGGTGACGTTCTTCCCGACGGACTTTATCGTCTCGCGGGCGATTATCTGGCCCCCTATTGCGGCCTGCAGGATTATCTGGAATAGATGCCGCGGTATAGTTTCCTTAAGCTTTTCGATTATGGCCTTGCCCTTCGCATACGCCTTATCTTTAAAAACGATGGACGAGAACGCGTCGTAGACTTCGCCGTTTACGAGTATGTCCAGCTTGACTATACTGGTAGGCCTGTAATCCATAAGTTCATAATCGAGAGAGCCGTAGCCTTTTGTCACAGACTTCACTTTATCGTAAAAATCTACTATGACTTCGGATAACGGAAGATTGTAGATTATCTGGACCCTATCCTCGTCCAGATATTCGGTAGAGACGTAAGAGCCGCGCCTGGATTCAGACAGTTCCAATATAGTACCGATAGAATCTTTAGGGCTTATTATATAGGCCTTGACGAAAGGCTCCTCCACATCGTCTATTTCCGACGGATTAGGCAGTTTCATCGGGTTATCTATATCGAGGACCGTTCCATCCTTCTTCTTTATCTTATATACTACACTGGGCGTTGTAACGACCAGGTTCAGGTCATATTCTCTCTCGAGCCTCTCCTGTACTATCTCCATGTGCAAAAGCCCCAGGAAGCCGCATCTGAATCCCATGCCGAGGGAGACCGACTTTTCCGGCTCGAATACAAAAGAAGCGTCGGATAACCTCAATTTATCGATGGCATCTTTCAATGCCGGGAAATCCGCGCTGTTTGCCGGATATATGCCGCTGAATACCATCGGGTGGACCTTCTTGTACCCTGGCAGAGGTTCAGCTGTCGGGTTCTCAAAATCCGTAACGGTATCGCCTACAGATATGTCTTTTGAATCCCTTATGTTGCAGTTTATATATCCGACCTCGCCGCACTGCAGTTCATCGACCTGCTGCGGACGCGGGTTGAATATACCGACTTCCTGGACCTCATAGACGTTATTATTAGCCATCGTAAGCACTTTCATGCCTTTTCTTATGACGCCGTTCATGACCCTGATAAGTATTACAACGCCTTTGTAGATATCGAATTTGGAATCGAATATCAAAGCCTGGAGCGGATTAGCCGCATCGCCCCGGGGGACCGGTACCTTATTAACGACCGCTTCAAGTATATCTGCCGTGCCTATCCCCTGTTTGGCGCTGGCCAGGATGATCTCGGATTCTTCAAGGCCGAGTATCTCGCATATCTCATGTTTTACTTTATCAATCTCTGCGCTTGGAAGGTCTATCTTGTTTATTACGGGTATTATCTTCAGGTTGTGTTCCATAGCCAGGTACAGGTTGGCGACGGTCTGGGCCTCGACGCCCTGGGCCGCGTCGACAACCAGGAGCGCGCCTTCGCATGCCCCGATAGATTTGGAGACTTCGTAGGTGAAATCGACGTGCCCCGGCGTATCGATAAGGTTCAATTCATACGTCTTGCCGTCTTTGGCTTTGTAGTTGATCCTGACGGCGCTGGCCTTTATCGTTATGCCGCGCTCCCTCTCAAGGTCCATATCGTCGAGGAGCTGGTCATGGAACTCCCTGTCGCTTATCGCGCCCGTGAACTGCAGTATTCTGTCGGCGAGCGTAGATTTGCCATGGTCTATGTGGGCTATTATAGAGAAATTACGAATTAATGATTTATCCATCGTTTCCTGTTCTTAAATGCTATAAGCCAATTTCTTGCCGAATTCCAGGATCGCAAGAGCCTGCTTCTCCGTCGGAGCTTCGGCGTAGACCCGTAATATCGGTTCGGTCCCGGAAAGCCTCATCATGAGCCATGATGAATCTTTGCATATGAACTTATCGCCGTCCAGCCTGTTGATCTTCACGACCGGGCTGCCCAGTACTTCTTTAGGCGGATCGGTCTTCAGATGTTCCATCAGTTTCTGCTTCTTGTCGTCCGGATATTTCACGTCGAGCCTGCGGTATTCGTAGGTGCCGTATTCCTTATCTATGGCCTTCAGGATATCCAGTATGCCTTTCTTCCTCATCGACATCATCTCCAGTATCAGGAGCCCGGACAATACGCCGTCCCTCTCCGGTATAGAGTTCTTGAATGCCACGCCGCCTGTCTCTTCGCCGCCTATCAGGACGTCCTTCTTAAGCATTATCTCACAAATGTATTTAAAGCCTACCGCCGTCTCATGCGTCTTCAGGCCATACTTTTTGCATATCTTATCGATGAGGCCCGTGCCGCAGAGAGTCTGTATCACGTCGCCCCTCATCTTCTTGTCCTCCAGGAGGTGCAGCAGTAGAAGCGTCATGATCTTGTGCCCAGTAAGGAGCTTGCCGTTAGGCAAAGCCACGCCCAGCCTGTCCGCGTCGCCGTCCGTGGCCAGCCCTATATCATACTTTCCCGCTTTTGTCTTTTCGGCCAGCTCTTTAAGGTTCGGCAATATCGGCTCCGGATTTATCCCGCCGAAACCGGGGTTCTTTTCGTCATGTATAGTGTCCACCTTACATTTGCCGCCTTTAAGGATATCCGCTATGTAATCATTACCGGTCCCGTACATCGAATCTACCAGGACCTTTAAACGGCTCTTCTTCAGTAATTTGATATCGGCGTAGTTCCTCACAAATTGAAGGTGTTTCGGGATAATATCTTCGAACCCGATCATGCCCGACGCCTCCAGCTCCGCCAGGGGAGCGTACTTCACTTCACCCTTCCCAAGATACGATTCAAATTTTTTCGTTATGTCCGGGCCCGCGGAACCTCCATAATACGCCTTGAATTTAATGCCGTTATACCTGGCCGGATTGTGGCTTGCGGTTATCATCACGCCGCCCACCAATCCTCTGTCTTTTATGGTAAAACTCACCGACGGAGTAGGCGTCGGCCGGTCGGACAATATCGTCTTGATCCCGTTTGAGGCCAGCACGCACGCTACGAGTTCGGCGTATTTGTCGGACAGGAACCGCGTGTCGTAACCCACTACCGCGCGGCGGTCCTTTACCTTAAGCGGCTTCGTGTCGTTGTTTATATAATCGGCCATGGCTTGAGCGACCAACTTTACGTTATCGAACGTGAAATCCTCGCTTATCACGGCCCTCCATCCGTCTGTCCCGAACTTTATACTGCCCATATTACTCCTCTCTTTCGATAGTCTTGTGTAATGTTAATTGTGTAATGTGTAATGAAAAACATCAAAAAGACAATTTCCATTACACATGCATACATTACACCAGCATTACACATTACACTTTACACATTAAACAAATATCATATTCCTCTCAGTCCTCTAATGGCGCCGGAATAATCCTTGCTCCCGAATACCGCGGTGCCCGCGACGATGACATTGGCGCCTTTTGTTATAACCTCGGCGGCGGTCGACTCATTGATCCCGCCGTCCACCTCTATATCTTTCTTGAATAATTTACGGAGCTCCTCTATCTTAGGCAGGCAATCCAGGATGAACTCCTGCCCCGCAAAACCCGGCTCAACGGTCATGATGAGGACCATGTCCACCATAGGTAGTATGCTTTTAATGGACTCAAGGTCCGTCTTAGGCCTGATCGAAACGCCGGCCTTCTTTTTGTAATATTTGATAAGTTTGATTATCTCCTTCGGTTTCTCCTCTACCTCCGCATGGAACGTTATGATATCGCTCCCGGCCTTGGCAAAGCTCTCTATATACTTTTCGGGATTATCGATCATCAGATGGACGTCGAGAGGCAGCTTCGTCATAGGCCTTATCGACTTCACGACTACCGGACCTATCGTTATGTTCGGCACAAAATGGCCGTCCATGACATCGACATGTATCCAGTCGGCTCCGGCCTTCTCAACATCCCTTATCTCCTGCCCCAGTTTGGAAAAATCCGCCGACAGTATGCTGGGAGCTATCATTATTTTCTGCATGTCCATCTCCTCTTGAGGCTACGTAAGGTTATGGAAGGTTAATTAAGGTTACGTAATGTTAATTTGGCTTTTGTAACTTTACGTAACATTCACTAACCTTACGTAACATTATGTAACCTTTTATTAATTACCCCTTCTGAGATACCATTGAATATACCCTGCCGATATCTTCCAGGGTGATCACGCCGATCACTTTATTATCGCGCATCACCGGCAGCACCCTGACATTATTTACCTGCATTATATTCTGGACCTTCATAAGCGCGTCCGAATCCTTTACTTTTGGAAAATCTTTGCGCATTACATCCTTTACCATCGTATTCATCCCGAACCGGTGTACGCCGGCCATTATATCCTGCCTTGTGGCGAACCCGACCGCATCGCCGTCGTCGACCACGGGAAAATCCTCCTGATGGGAGTGGAAGACCAGCTCCAGGACTTTCGCCAGCGTGGTGTTGCTCTTAACGGTATAAAAATTAGTAGGCAGTATATCGCGAACCCTGAATTTTTTCAAGGCCTCTTTTACATCCACCTGCATCTCTTCGCTGGAAGCGGCCATATATATGAATACGGCTATCACTATTAAAACGATGTTTAACCTTACAAAACCGAAATACGCGAAGCCTAACGCAAATACGTGGCCGAGGTTCACGGCGATCTTCGTGGCCTTCCGGTATCCCATCCTGGTAGCGAGAAGCGCCCTCAAGACCCTGCCGCCGTCCATAGGGAAGGCAGGCAAAAGATTAAAACCGGCAAGAGCCAGGTTTATCCAATATAGATACGCGATCGCAAGCTTCCATGTCCCGGCCGAAAGAGAATGGAACAGGATCTCATCCCCCAACAGGTATTTCATCGGGAAGAAGAATATTACCAGGATGGCGATATTGGAAGCCGGGCCGGCCAGCGATATCAGAAGCTCCTGGATCGGCTTCTCGGGGATCTTTGCCATGGACGCCACCCCGCCTATTGGGAGCAGCGTGATCTCACTGACATTTATCCCGAAATATTTCGCTACAAGGCTGTGGCACAGCTCGTGGACCGTAACGAAGAAAAAGACCCCGAACACCAGGAATACCCATTTCAAGCCGCTCGGCAGGACCAACAGGAACAGAAGAAAGAACGTCACGTGGATGTTTATCGATATGCCGAATATTTTAAATAACTTTATTGAGCCTCTCATGCCAGGTGAAATACCTCCCCGATCTCGCTGCCTTTCTTTGTCGGCCCTATAATGGCGAGGTTCAGGTTCTTGTCTTTGAAGACATTCCCCGATACCCTAATTATGTCTTCCGCGGTTATCGCCTCGATGCGTTTCAGGATATCCGCTACGCTGAAGTCCTTCTCGCCGGATATGATCTTTTCGCCCAGCCACAGCATATGGCTCATCGTGTCCTCGAGCGCGAACAATAACTGGCCCTTATAGAACTCTTTCGCCCTTCGCAGCTCCTCCCCGGAAACCGGCTCCTTCCCCATCCTCGCCGTCTCGCGCAGGATCACTTCAAGCGCCTCGATGAGCTTCTTATCGTCCACGCCTGCGCTTATTATGAACGCGCCGCAATCATCATATCTCCTGATGGTCGAGGATATTTCGTAACAGAGCGCCATCTCATCTCTCACTATATGGAATAGCCGCGACGACATGTTGGCCCCCATAATAATATTCAACAGGCTCAACGTATGCCTGTCGGGGTGAAACCTGTCTACAGCGTGGAGACCGATCGCTACATGCGTCTGCTCCGTATCCTTTGTGCGCAGGTCGATGCGAGGCGCCTCCTGCCGCGTAATGACCTTTGTGAACGCGGGGGACTTCTTTCCCTTAGCGTCGGCAAAATATTTATTTCCTAATTTCGCCAGGATATCTTCTTTTATATTACCCGTCCCTATGAGCAGCATATTGGCAGAGTTATAATAGGTATCCTTGTAAGAGACTAGATCGTCCCTCGTTATGGCTTTCACCGATTCCACGGTCCCGGCGAGCGGCATCCCGAGCGGCTGGTCCGGCCACATCTCTTCAGCCAGTATCTCATGGACATAGTGCGAAGGCATATCCTTATACATATTGATCTCTTCGATTATTACGCTCTTCTCTTTCTCTATCTCTTCCGGCGCCATCTTGGGATTCTGCGCCATATCGCTCAATATATCTATGCCGAGCTCGGCGTCCTTGGAAAGGACCTTGACGAGGTAGCAGGTGTGTTCCTCCGACGTGAATCCGTTGAAACTTCCGCCGCGCCCCTCGATCTCCTGCTTTATCGTCTTCATGTCGCGCTTTGTCGTGCCCTTGAACAGGAGGTGCTCCAGAAGATGGCTTATGCCGCTCGTCTTCACATTCTCATACCTGCCGCCGGCGCGTATCCAGACGCCTATGGAGACCGATTCCATATGCTGCAGGGGTTTAGTGGCGACCCTTAAACCGTTATCCAGAATATCTATCTTATACATCCGCTTATCCTTTCTTACGCGAATCCAGGTATCCCTGCAATATCACCTGAGCCGCCATCTTATCCATGACCCTTTTTCTTTTTGCGCGGCTTAAGTCCGCCTCTAGAAGCGTCCTCTCCGCCTG
>Ga0265297_10000623_pt1 | contig 101357 bp, 77 predicted proteins | sample Munlanlwell13791_FD_192502 | JGI IMG/M metagenome (GOLD analysis project Ga0265297, IMG submission 192502) | Leachate microbial communities from a municipal landfill in Southern Ontario, Canada - Leachate well 137-91 | ecosystem: Engineered > Solid waste > Landfill > Unclassified | place...
CGTACTATCGCGCCCCTTCCCCGTTTTGCAAGCCCGGCCCCGCGAAAATTTCGTTCGGCCCGGCCCGCCCGGCAGACCGCCTGGCGGCGGCCCGCCCGGAATGCGGCGCGAGTTCTAACATCACCCGTCATCCCCGTTTTGCAAGCCCGCCCCCCAGCTTTTTTTCCACCCTCCCCGCCAGGACAGGGCACGACAGGAAGGGACGCCGCTGGACTGGCCCGAAAAACAGGCACGAAGGAAATCATGGCCTTGCTTTCGGCCTTCCCATATTTTTTGACCCGGATTCCGCGGAAAGGTTGCGGGAAAAGGGGCCGCCGCCGCGCTACTCCAGGCCGCGGAACCAGTTGCCGGCGTGGCTGTTGGCCACCGCCCGGCCGGCGCGCAGGTCGCGCCAGAGCCGCGCCGCGGCGGCCGGCTCATAGCCGCGGTAGGCCAAGTCGCACCGGAAGCGGCGGGCGCCCATCGCCCGCAGTTCGTCCAAGTGCGCCTGGAGGCAGAAGGGGCGGCGACTCATCAGGACCGACCGGCAGCCGACGGTCCGCAGGAGGTAGCGCCCCCCCTTCTCCGAGACCAGGCTGGCCTCCCGGGTGGCGCCGGCGCAGCCTTGGCCGGCGCACCGCCCCTTGACCGCGGCCCAGGGACAGGCCTCGGAGATGAAGAGGGGCGTGTCCTGGTAGACGATCACGGTTGCGGAGTCCGCAAAGTGGCGGAGCAGCCCGTGGAGATTGCCGGCGCCGTCCTCCGGCGACAGGGTGACGTGACGGGCGCCCATCGCCCGCAGTTGCCGGATCGCCAAAGGGTTGAAGGTCGGGATGAACCAGTCGGCGGCCAAATCCAGGGTGGTGGCGGCCGCCAGGGAATCGCCGAGGAAGTGCCAGCCGGCGAGGTTGGCGACTTGCCAGCGGCCGAAGCCAAGCTGGCGGGCGCAGGCGATGCGCCGGCGCAGCCCCTCCGCCTCCCAGGCGCGGGTCACGGGCGGCAAGGCGAGGCGGAGGCGGCCGGCGGCCAAGTTGCGGAGTCCGCAAAGCTGCTTGTCCAATCCGCTTTCCGGCAGGGCGTCGAGCGCCACGACCAGTTCCGCGCAGGCATCCCAGTCGGCGGGTGCGAACTCCGCAACGGTTTCCGGGCGGTCGATGAAGAGGAGCCACTCCGGCGTCGTGGCGGCGGCGGCGGTGGTGGCCGGCGGGGGTGCGGAGTCCGCAACTTCGCTCCGGAGGATTTCCGCGGCGCGGTCGTCGAGCGCCTTGTCCCAGGCGGCGGCCAGTTTGGCGGCGAGGTCGCGCCGGAGGCGGTTGAGGGCGGAGGCGGGCGCGAAGAGGCCGGCGGGGTTGTCGAGGTCGAGGGTGTCCAGCCGGAACGGGGTGTCGCCGAGCCGTTCGAAGCCGGCGCGGACGGCGGCGGAGGTGGCGGCGGGATCGCGGGCGGGGGTGAAGTCGCCCGGCAGGAAGCTGGTGGCGGTGGCCGGCGGTGTGCCGGTGGTCGTGGCGGCGGGCAGCAGCCGGGCCAGGGCTTCCAGCCCGTCGTGGCGCAGGCGGACGGCGACGGCGATGGGGTGGCGCAGGCGGTGTTCGCCGGGCTTGGGGGAGCTGACGGCGAACTCGCGCTTGACCCGTTGCGAGGAGGCGCAGTAGACGGCGGTGCCTGGCGGCACCTCCGGCGCACCTGGGGGCAGCACGACCTCGACGGTTGCGCCCGGCGGCACGACATGCCCGGCCGGCGGGTGGCCGGGGAGGCGGAACTCGTCGAAGGCGAAACCGAAGGGGCGGCCGGCGACGGCGACATCGAGCTGGATCCCGTCGTGCCGTTCCAGTTCGCGGGTGGTGGCGAAGGTGAGGCGGAGGCGGCCGCCGGGCAGGCGGGAGGCCTGGGCGACTTCGCCGATGCGCGCCCCGCGATGGCCGGCCATGGCGGGGTCAATGAGTCCCTCCCGGCGGCGGCCGTGCAGGTGCAGCGAGGTCTGGGGGCGGCTGAAGATGGTGCGCAGGTCCTCTTCGGCGGCGGCGCGTTCGCGCGGAGTCCGCAGCTTGCCGTCGAGGAGGCGGCGGTAGTGGTGGGTGACGGCGGCGACGTAGAGGGGGCTCTTCATGCGCCCCTCGATCTTGAGCGCGGCGACGCCGGCGGCGCGCAGGTCGGCGATGGCGTCGCCCTGGGCGAGGTCCATCATGGAGAAGGGGAGCCGCGCTTCGCCGCCGCATTCCGCCTCGGGGCCGAAGGCGTAGCGGTCGCGGCAGGGATAGGCGCAACGGCCGCGGTTGCCGCTGCGGCCATAGAGGTGGGAGGAGAGCAGGCAGAGGCCGCTGTAGCTGTAGCAGAGGGCGCCATGGATGAAGACTTCGGTTTCGAGGCCGGCGCCGGCGGCGATGGCGCGGATTTCGGCGAGGGTCAGTTCGCGGGCGAGGTTGATGCGGCCGAGGCCGAGCTCGCGGGCGGTCTTCGCGCCTTCCAGGCTGTGGACGGCCATCTGGGTGCTGCCGTGGAGGGTTAGTCCGGGGAAATGGCGGCGGACGAGACGGACGAGGCCGAGGTCCTGGACGATGATCGCGTCCGGCGCCAGTTCGGCCAGGCGGGCCAGCAGGCGGAGCAGGTCCGGCAGCTCGCCGGCGAGGGTGGCGGTGTTGAGGGTGACGAAGACCCGCCGGCGCGGTGCCAGCGTCCGGGCGTAGCCGAGCAGGTCGGCCAGCTCCTCCAGGGAGAAGTTGGCCGCCTCGGCGCGGGCGGAAAAGCGCTTGAGCCCGCAGTAGACGGCGTCGGCCCCGTATTGGAAGGCCGCATGGGCCGCCTCCGGGCCGCCCGCCGGCGCGAGCAGCTCCGGCGCGAGCAGCTCCGGCGCGAGCAGCTCCGGCGCCGCGGCGGGGGTGCCGGGCGGGGCAGGGTTCCGCGGCAAGTTTTCAGAGGCGCCCATGGTGGCCTGGGGTTAGCCGGAAAGCGGCCGGTTGAGCAGGTATTCGACCTCGACGTCCTTGGTCATGGGTATGATCCAGCGGCGGTAGATCTCCGCCACCTTGGCCGGTTCCAGCTTGTGCTGCTCCTGGCGGCCGGCCACCTCCTGGGCGTAGGTGCGGGCCTTGACCGCGACCCGGTGCAAGACCCGTCCCTCGACCTCGGGATGGGTGATGAGCCGCCGCAGCCCGGCGGCGTCCTTGGCAGAGATGAGTTCCGCGAAGGGCGCCGGCTGCTCCTGGTATTTGCTTTCGGCGACGAACATGCCGTAGTGGATGCGGCGGGAAAGGGCCTGGAGGCCGGCGACGTCGCAGACGGCGGCGGAGCCGTATTGCGCATCGTCGCCCGGCGGGCAGAGCAGCGGGACCATGCCGGTTTCGTAGATTTCCCGGAGGCGGCGGTTGTGGTTGATGGCGGGGCCGCGCAGGGGGCTTTCGTCGAACCGCAGGGCCGGCAGGATCGGCGCCGGCAAGCCGGTGTAGAACGGATGCTCGTCGGGGCTGGTGTAGCGGCGCATTTTCGCATGCACCCGCTCCGTTTCGCGGAGGATGAAGCCGACCAGGCTCTCGCCTTCGGTGGCGGCGCCGAAGCGGCCGGGCTCGTAGACCGGCGGGTTGACGCGGAACTGGGCCCGCTCGATGAGGGCGAAGATGATCGTCTCCTCCAGGCGGATGAGGACGCTCCGGATGTTCTCAAGCAGAAGCTGTTCGTTCATGGCGGGTTTTCCACATCTGGCGGCCGGCGGCCGGCAGGGGGTAATATGATGCGCGGCGGCGTTCCTTCACCCTTCACCCTTCACCCTTCACCCTTCACCCTTCACCCTTCACCCTTCACCCCGGCTTCCCCGCGGCGGCGGCCGGAGGGCGGCCGGCAACGGCGAAAACCACGCCGCCGACCAGCCCCCAGGCAGTGAAGATGACCGTCTGCGCCAGGGGGATGGCGGCGGCGGCCGCCGCCTGGCCATGGAACGCCTCCAGGAAGGCGGCAACGGTGAAGTCGCGCAGGCCGACGCCGGAGGGGGTGAGCGGGATCGAGGCGACGGCGTTGGCGATCTGGGCGGCCAGGAGATAGCCGGAGAACGGCAGCGCCCCTTCGCCCAGGCCACGGCCGATGAGGAAGAGCAGCAGCGCCAGGGTGAAATGGACGGCGAGCGAGAGGGCAAAGGCCAGCGCCAGCGCCGCCCGGGCCCGCCGGTATTGGTCCAGTGCCCTTGCCAGCCGCGTGACCACGGTGACCAGCCGCGCCGGCAGCCGCTTCGCCGCGGCGGCCACGCCGCGGCGCACCGGGGCGAAGCGGAGGAGCCGCCCGTGCAGTTCAACCACAACCACGCCGCCCACGGCGGCCAGGGCGCCCCCGCCGACGGCCAGGGCCGCGGCTTTGACGGCGGCGAACCGGCCGTCGAGCGCCAGCAGGCCGCCGAGGTTCGCCAGCACCATGGCCGCGGCCAGGGTGAAGAGGCCGAGCAGGCCGAAGATGCGGTCAACGACAATGCTGAAGACGCTTTCGGCATTCTTCGCCGGGCAGCGCCGGGCGATCAGCGCCATCTTGACCAGGTCGCCGCCGACCGCGCCGGGCAGCGCCAGGTTGAAGAAATTGCCGATCAAGGTGAGCCGCAAGAGCTGGCGGAACGGCAGGCGGATCCCCTGGACGCGGAGGAGCACCCCCCAGCGGAGGGCGCAGCAGCCGACCACGGCACCGTAGGCCAGGAACGCCAGCGCCAGCCGCGGCCAGGAGACCGCCGCCCACTCCACGCCCGGCCCGGCCGCCGCCCGGCGCCAGGTCAGCCAGAGCAGGAGCGCGGCGAGGCCGAGCCCGGCCGCCGCCCGCCCCAAGGAAAGGAGCCGGCGGCGCCAGGCGGATTGGGCAGCTTGGGTGGTTGCGGGAGCCATCCTCACCCTCCGGTGGCGGGTCAGGGCATGTCATAGAGCAGGAAGCGGCATTCGATGTCGCCGTTCCACAGTGCCGCCTCCAGCATTGGCCGTGGCGGGATCAGTTTGGGCAGCAAGGGGTTGCCGGTGAAGATGCCGATCCGCCAGCCGTGCAGCCGGCAGAAGGTGGCGGCCAGGTCGCGCTGGAAGGCCTCGCCGGCGGCGGCGCCGAGGCGCAGGCCGTAGGGCGGGTTGGTGACGAGGAGCGGCTTCGGCTCGCACGGCCGCAGCTCGCGCACGTCCGCCTGGCGCAGGGAGATGCGGACGCCCGCCGCCCGGGCGTTGGCGGTGGCCGCCGCCAGCGCCTGGGGGTCGCAGTCGCAGGCGGTGATGCGCGGGACCTGGCCGCGGGCGGATCGGCGCAGCTCGCCGCGCAGGGCCCGGACGCGCTCGGCGTCGTCATCCGTGAAATCGGCCCAGCGCTCAAAGCCGAACCGTTCGCGGAACAGCCCCGGCGCGAGGTTGGCCGCCCAGAGCGCCGCCTCGATGGCGATCGTCCCGGCGCCGCACATGGGATCGAGCAGAGGCTGCTGCCGGTCCCAGCCGGCCAGGCGCAACAAGGCGGCGGCCAGGGTCTCCTTGAGCGGCGCCTCGCCGGTCGGGCCGCGCCAGCCGCGCTTGAACAGGGGCACGCCGGCCAGGTCGAGGTAGAGCGTCACCCGCTCCCGCACCCAGTGGGCGAAGATCTGCACGTCCGGATCCTCGCGGCTGACCGTCGGCCGTTCCGTCCCCTGCCCCCGGATCCGGTCCACCACGGCATCCTTCACCTTGAGCGCGACGAAGCCGCTGTGGGTCAGGGGGCAGTCGCGGATGAAGGCGGAGACGGCCAGGGTCGTCTTCGGCGTCAGCCACCCCTCCCAGGGGACGGCCCGGACGCCGCGGTACAAGTCCTCGGCGGAGGCCGCCGGGAAAGCCGCCACTTCGAGCTGGATGCGCTGGGCGATGCGCGAGCCGAAGCAGGCGCGCCAGCCATCCTCGCGCCCCCCCGTGAAGGCGACCCCGCCGCCGCGCACCCGGACGCCGGCCAGGCCGAGTTCCGCCAGCTCCGCCGCCAGCACCCGCTCCGTCCCCCGCGCCGCCGTCGCAAAAAACTCCATCCGCAGCCCTTCGCTTGCCGTCGTCCGGGGTGAAATGTAGTGCCGCAACCGGCCGGCGGCGGCGGGGCGGAGATGGGACGGCTGCGGCCTTGTGTCTCAGTCGGGGGCCAGGCGGCATTGCCAGACGCGGCCCTTTGTCGGCGGAGCGTCGGCCAGGATCGCGTTGGAGAGGGAGGCGATCGAGGGTCAAATCGACGGGACAAACTCGCAATTCGTCAGAGCTGCCATTGCCAACCGACACGGTCTTGCGCCCCCGCGGCGGCAGCAGGTCGCACAATGGCTTGGAAACGGTAAATTGACGGCGGGCCGGCTCAATTCCTTTTCCGCCCATCAGTTGCCACGGGCTCACGCCCGCGGCGGCAATCCATAATTCATCCCTCATGCGCCATTTCCTCTGGATCTTCATCCTCCTCTTCGGCGCCGCGGTGGCCGAAGGCTGGGCCGGCGGCACGGGCTGGGCCCTCCCGGCGCTGGCCGTCACCGCCTTCTACCTGATGCAAGTCTTCGGCTGGCGGCGCCCCCTGCTCCTGGGACTGTTCGCCGGCGCCATCATTGATCTTGGCTTTGGCCGCCCCTACCCGCTCACCCCCCTGCTGGTGCTGCCCGCCATTGCCGGACTCGCCACGCTCTGGCATCGGAGCGGCAGCCGCCATTCGCTGGCGATGCAGATGCTGCCCGGCGCCCTCTGCGGCCTGATCCAGGCCGGCGTGATCCTCGCCGCCGACAGCTTCGCGGTCGAACCTTGGTTCTGGCGGCTTTTCCTCCACAACACCCTCCTGCTGCTTGCCCTCGCCGGCGAGGGAATGCTCCTGCTGCCCCTGCTCTGCCTCGCCTACGACCACTGGGCCCGCCGCCTCGCCTTGCCCCAGTACCTCACCCTGCACCCGCCTTCGGGACGCCCCGCCATCCATGTCGCCTGACCGCGCCCCCACCCACCCCTTCCTCATCCCCCGCCTCTGGCAGATCGCCGGCGCCTGCACCGCCGCGCTGCTCCTCCTCGTCGGGCGGATGTGGTCCTTGCAGATGCGCCGGCACGATCTGCTTGACCAGGACATCCGCCGCCAGAGCATCCGCCGCATCCGCCTCGAACCGGTGCGCGGCCGGATCTTCAGCGCCGACGGCAAAGCGCTGGTCGACAACCGCCCCACCTACAACCTCGTCCTCCATCTCGCGGAAATGCGCCAGCCCGGCCCACACCGGCGCACCAGCGATTTCATCCTCCAGCAGGTGGCCGCCGTCGCCGGGGCCATCCGCCGCCCATCAGCCCTGACCCAGGACGAACTCCTCCGCCACGACCGCACCACCCCCGCCCTCCCCCTCACCATCTTCCAGGATCTCACCCCCGCCGAAATGGCCCGCGCCACCGACCTCCAGCCACCCATCCCCGGCCTGGAAATCCAGCCGCGCATCCTCCGCACCTACCGCCATTCCGGCCTCGCCGGACACCTCCTCGGCTTCACCGGCCGCCGCCACCCCGAAGAATGGGACGCCAGCGCCGACACTTTGCGCCTCGCCTATTCCCTGCCCGAACTCACCGGCCGCGACGGCCTCGAACGCTTCTACGACAACGACCTCGCCGGCCGCCCCGGCGAACGGCTCGTCCAAGTCGACATCCGCGGCTACATCCACGCCGATGCCGTCCCCCCCACCCCCCCCCAGGACGGCGCCGACCTCTGCCTCAGCCTCGATTCCCGCGCCCAACGCGCCGCCGAACTCGCCATCGCCGGCTACCGCGGCGCCCTGGTGCTGGTGGAGGTGCAGACCGGCGCGATCAAGGCCATGGTCTCCGCGCCCGGCATTGACCTCTCCACCCTCACCGCCGCCCGCTACCGCGAACTCGCCGCCGACACGGAAAACCAGCCGCTGCTGAACCGGGCGGTGGCCGGCCAATACATCCCCGGCTCCATCCTCAAACCGCTCACCGCCCTCGCCGCCCTCGAGGCGGACAAGATCACCGCCAGCTCCACCGTCACCTGCACCGGCGCCTATCCGTTGGGCAACCGCGCCATCCGCTGCTGGTACCACCCCGGCCATGGCCCCCTCAACCTCGCCGGCGCCCTCCAGCACTCCTGCAACAGCTTCTTCATCGATGCCGGCATCCGCCTGACCCCGGCCGAATTCCTCACCCTCCTCCGCGACGCCGGCCTCGGCGAGGCACCCGAAATCGACCTGCCCGGCGCCGCCCGCGGCATCCTCCCCGATCCCGCCGCCGCCGCCCGCCTGCCCCGCACCGCCTGGATCTCCGAAGCCGCCCTGCTGGCCATCGGCCAAGGCGCCATCGCCATCACTCCCTTGCAGGCCGCCCTCTACACCGCCGCCATCGCCAACGGCGGCACCGTCTTCCGCCCCTACCTCGTGGAACGGCTGCGCAACCCGGACGGCTCCAGCCGCCGGATCACCGCCCCCATCGCCCTGCGCCGCCTGCCCGTGCGCCAAAAGCACCTCGCCCTCGTCCGCCAAGGGATGTGGCAGGCCGTCAACCTCCCCGACGGCACCGCCCGCCAGGCCCGCACCGCCGTCATCAGCATGGCCGGCAAGACCGGCACCGCCCAGTTCCAGACCCGCGCCGGCATGGCCAAGAACACCTGGTTCATCGGCTACGCCCCCGCCGACCAGCCCCGCTACGCCTTCGCCGTGGTCACCGAACACGGCCAGTCCGGCGGCCAGACCGCCCCGATCGTCCGCCGCACCTTCGAACTCTGGCTCACCCCTGGTGCCCTCGAGGCCGCCGAAGCCCAGGCCGCCGGCCGGCCGCCACCACCCCCGCCCGACCTGCCGCCGGAGGAAACCCTGCCCGCCGCCACCCCCGAAGATGAACCGGCCGCCGGCTGACCCGGCCCCTACCGGCCAGCCTGCGCCAGTTCGGCGGCGCGGCGGTAGCGGGCCCGGAAGAAGGCCGCCCAGGTGCGGGCGAGGCGGATGGCGTCACGGTTGCCCGCCAGCTCCCGGTTGGCCGCCGCCGCCCCCGCATAGCCGAAGGGCAGCCGCCGGAATTCGGCCATCGCCGCCGGCACCGCCGCCGGCCCGCCGGCGGCGGTGATGGCCGCCCAGGCGCGGACCAGCTCCTCGTGGGTGTCGATCACCATCGCCCGGACCAGCAGCCGCAACAGGTTGAAATGCGGCCCCGTCCACTCCCCGTGGTAGGTGAACTGCGCCGCCTGCGCGAAGGGATCCTCCGCCGAGTCGCTCATCTGCCGCCGCTCCGCCGCCGTGTAGAGGTCGCGCCGGATCGGGAGCCGGCGCAAGGCGTAGCGTTCCGGCCCGCCGGGCGCCCCGGCCCGCCGGTTCCACAGCCGCTGCCCCTCCGCGGTGAAGAGGAAGTCAATGAAGCGCCGGGCCAGCTCGCCATTGGGCGCCCCCCGCAGCAGCGCCACCGGATCGGCGGAATAGGAGCTGCCCCCGGCCGGCGTGAAATAGCGCAGCACCTCCTCGCCGGCGGCGCGGTTCTCCCATTCCGCCTGGAACCGGCCATAGAAGTCAATGCACATCCCCGCCACCGCATCGCCGGCCGCCACGTCCAGCGGCACCTTGCCGGCGGAATGGGTGAAATAGCGGGCGTTGGCCCCGATCCGGCGCACCAGCAGCAGCGCCTCCTCCCACCCCGCCGCCAGCGCCGCCGGCGTCGCCGCCCCACCCTCGGCCGCCACCGCCCGGGCCATCTGCTCCTGGACGAGCATCTCGAAGGCCTTCGCCACCGACCCGCTTTTCGCCGGGTCGCCAATCCCCAGCCGCCCGGCCAGCGCCGGCGCGCCCAAGTCGGCCCAGCCCGTGGGCGGCGGCAGCCCCGGCGCCGCCTCGCGCCAGCGGCGCGGGTTGTAGCAGATGCCGAAGGCGGTCAGGCAGACGCCATAGTAGCGGTCCCCTTCGTCGTACCAGCTCTCGCCGCCGATCGCCCGCGGGATCAGCGGCGCCTCCCCCGCGAACAGCCCCGGCTGCCGTTCCCGGAGGCCGCAGGGCACCAGGATCCCCATCTCCGCCAGCCGCTGGTGGTCGTACTGCCCGCCGCCAAAGAAAAGGTCAATCCCGCTGCTGACGCCGCTGCCCAGGAACGCCTGCCGCGCCGCCCACTGCGCCGGCGGCGCGCTCCCGGCCCGGAGCTTGCGGTCAAAGAGCGCCGCCGGCACCCCCTCGTCCCACGCCCCCCCCTGCCGCCGCCACTCCTGCCGGAACGCCCCGGTGTAGGCGGCGGTGAGGTAGCGGATGATGTCGGACGTGCCGCCGGGCGTGCGCCAATCCACCACCACCTCCTGCCCATAGGTGCGCCGGTGCCAGGCCGCAAAGGCGCGCCCGAACTCGTGGCGGATCGCCTCGTTGTGCGGCGTGATCACCACCACCCGCGCCACCCCGCCCGGCAGCCGCGCCACCCGCTCGCGCACCAGGACCGGCGCCAGCAGCAGGACCCCCAACAACAGCAGAAGAAACGCAACTGAACGGCTCATACCCTGCGGACTCCGCAAAACCCTCCGCCCAATATAGCCCCGGTTCCCACCCCGCGGAACCGGCGGGCGGCGGGCGGCGGGCCGCCCTGCCGTCCCTGCCGTCCCTGCCGTCCCTGGGGGAGCAACTGGCCCCGGCCCATGCAGCCTGGGTTCAGCTCTGCCGCCGTCTGGCGCAACCGCCGGTTCCGCATCCGGACCTGATCCCCGCGGAACTGCAGCGGGTTCTGCGCGGCTATCAGAAGGACGGAGTGGCCTGGCTGCAACTCTTGGACGACTGCGGATTTAACGGCATCCTGGCCGACGAAATGGGGCTTGGCAAGACGGTGCAGGCGCTGGTCTGGCTCGACTGGAGCCGGCGGACGGGCCGCGCCCGGGGCCCGGCTCTCGTCATCTGCCCGACCAGTCTCATGGAAAACTGGCGGAACGAGGCCCGCCGCTTCGTCCCCGGCCTGAAAACCTTGATCGTCCACGGCCTGAAACGCACGGAATTGCACGCCGCCGTCCCCACCCAGGACTTGGTCATCACCTCCTACGCCCTGCTGCGCCGGGACAGTCGGCGCTACCGCGAGCTTGAGTTTGATGCCGTCATTCTGGACGAGGCGCAGCATGTCAAAAATCCATCCCCTGAAAACTCGCGTGCCTGCAAGCTGCTGCCCGCTGCCCGCCGCCTCATCCTTACCGGGACGCCGATGGAAAATGCCCTGCATGAACTGTGGTCGCTGTTTGATTTCGTTCTCCCCGGCCATCTCGGGACGCGCCTGGAGTTCCAGCACCGCTACGAGGATGAGAATGCGGCCGGCGGTGCGACGGCTGCCCGCCAGGAACTGATCCAGCGCATCCGTCCTTTCGTGCTTCGGCGCTTGAAGGCGGAGGTCTGCCAGGAACTGCCGCCGAAACAGGAGCAGATTCTGTATTGCGAAATGGACCGGCCGCAGGCCCGGCTCTATGCCAGTCTACTGCTCGCGGGGCGCGGGATCGTGCAGTCCGCCAAGGCCGAGGGCTGGGCCCGGCACCGTTTCCAGGCACTTGCCCTCCTGACCCGCCTGCGGCAGGTCTGCTGCCATCCGAATCTGCTGCCCGATGCCTTGCGGGCCGTAAGCGTCGCATCTGACCCATCTGGAGTGCGGGCGAAGGCTGGGGCATGGTGGGTTCCGTCGCGGGCCGGTGGTCGGCCTGGCGGCGGGAACTGGTCATTTCAGGGATCGGACAACGGCGAAGGCGGCGCCTTGGCGCGGGGTGCTGGAGCGGTGGCGGGCGGCGGGGTTGTCGCAGGCGGGGTTCTGCCGCGCGAACAGCCTTGCGCCGTGGCAGTTCCGGTACTGGCTGGGCCGGGAACGGCGGCGAACCGCGGACGGGGTGTCCGGCTTTTCGCCGGTGGTGGCGGCGGCGGAGCCGGGGTCGGGGCTGATGCCGCGGCTGCCGGGCGGGGCCATGCTTTGGAGCCTTGAGGGGACAGGCAAATCCGGTCTTCGCACGGAGCACACGGAAACCACGGAGAAGACACTTCCCCCGCGCCGGACTTCGCCATCCCCGGCGGCTGCTACGACGAGAGCTTCCTGGCGATGGTCGTCTTCGAGAAGGTCGCCATGCACCTGCCGCTCTACCGCATCGAGGAGCGGCTGCGGCTGACGGGCCGCCGCTGCGCATCTTCGAGTTCACCCGCGACCGATGTGAAAAACGGCCGAAGGAGTTCCTCAAAGACTTCCGCGGCTACATCCATGCCGACGCCAACAAAGGCTACGACGACCTCTTCCGCCGCGAAGGCGTTTTCGAGTGCGCCTGCTGGAGGCACATCCGCCGCAAGTTCTTCGAGGCCGAAGACGCCCCGCCGGACCTGCGCCGGCTCTTCCTCGGGGCCATCTGCAAGCTCTACCAGTGGGAACGCCTCAGCGCCCGGTCCAAGCCCGAGACCATCCTCAAGGTCCGGCAAAAACATCTCGCCCCCCCTGGTCGAGGGCATGCTCGCCCGCGCCAGGGACGCCCTGGCCCGCAATGAAGTCCTGCCCAAATCCGCCTTCGCCGGCGCCCTCGGCTACCTGCTCAACCTCGGCGAGGCCGTGCGCACCTTCCGCCGCGACCTCCGGCTGCCACCCGACAACGGGCTGAGCGAAAGATCGTTGCGTCCAGTCGCCAGCGGCCGTAAGGACTGGCTCTTTGCCGGCTGCAAGGCCGGCGGCGATGCCACCGGCACCCGCCTGAGCCTTGTCCAAACCCGCCGTGCCCTCGGCGCCGACCCCTACGAGTACCTCGCCGATGTCCTCGCCCGCATCCAGGGCCATCCCGCCAGCCGCGTCGCCGAACTCCTCCCCCACCGTTGGCTCGCCGCCAGGACCGCTGACGCCCCTGCCGCCGCGCCGGCCTGAATCCCCCCGGAATGTCAAAGAGCCAGCTCCGGCACCGGCTGCCGTGGCTGGCTCCCACTATCCTGCCGCCCGCCCCCGCGGGCAACATGGGTCAGCAGCGACGCTTACGATCACCCAGTCATCCTTCACTCACTGGAACGGATAGAGCGCGGCGCTCCTTGCGGGCGATATTCTCCTCGCTACGGGCCGCCCGTGCCACTTCCTGCGCCAACTCGCGCAATACCTTCACGTCCTCTACACCTATCACTGGAACTGTCATTAGCGTCTTCCTTCAGGGTGTCCCGGTCAGGGTTGCGCAGGCTTCTTTTCGATGGTGACCACGTCGCAGAAGAGCACCTGCCCCTGTTTGTCCGTCAAGTTTACGTTACCGACGTTCAAGCAAATCTCGCTGATCGGATAATACATCTCGCCATCATTCTTGCCCGCCCAATGCCCGGCGTCCGGTTTCCGCAGTGACACCCGCATCGTCGCCCACTGGCCAGGCGTGGTATAGGGCACACCATACTGATGCACCTGACCCGTCTGATCGGTCAGCCGCACGCCCAACGACATTGCCTCCCTGGCCTGCACCTTGAAACGCACTTCGCCGGCGGTATCGGAAATCCGCACTGCGGTCAGCGCCCCCACGTAATTGCCCCCACCGCTGAAGTCGTAGGAGAGGATACCCACGGGCTTGTCCTTCTCCATGCCCAGTTTGAAACTGCCCTTGGCGCCGGGAAACTCCGCGCCGGGGATGAAGGCCCAACTCGTGCCTTCCTCAAACAGTTCCAGGTCCATCTCTTTCCGCGCCGGCTGCGTCGTAGCGGCCGGCTTGTCCTGGGCCTGGAGGGACGAAGCGGCCATGACGACCATGGCAATGGCGAACATATGACTAAACAGCGAACGAGAGAATACGGTGCTCATGTCTTACTCCACAGTTAGGAAAATCGGGGAATCAGGGATGCTCTGCGTCTCCATCATGACGCAGCCTTCTTCCTGTTTGAAGGCAACCTTGCGGCGTTTGCCGCTCATCACGTCGAAGCAGTGGATCTTGGTCACCGGGCGGTCGATGAGCAGTTCTATGTCCGCCACGCGGGGCTGCAGGTCGCCATCAGCCCGCTCGGCCGACCAGATCGCCACCACCAGGCGACCCTCGGCATCGCGGAAGCCATAGGTCGGGATGGTGCCCGGCGCCGCCAGCTTGCCCTTGTCCCAGACAATCGGCCACACATCGGGCCGATCCGCCGCCGGGAACACATTCACCTTCACCGAAGCGTCCGGGCGAAGGTTGGCGGTGACTTGGGTCAGCCGGCTGATGGCTTCATACGCGGGCTTGGGTTTGAGTTCGCCATCCACCAGACCGAAATTATTCTCGGCATCGTGGGGGTTCGCGCCGCCATAGTCGTTCACGAAATCGTACTGGATGCTGACCTCGACACCTAAGCCAATTCCTTCCACGAACCGGCGCAACATATACTTCGCCTGGGCGCTGGGGGTGAAGCCGGCGTACATGACGGGGAGGGTCGGCTGGAAAGTGCTGTAGCCCCACTCGGTCAACCAAATCTCTTTGGGTCCGTTATACTTCCGGGACTGGGCACGGTAGTTGGCGATCAGCGAGGCGAAAGTGCCTTGCTCGTCGGCCACGGCGATCCCGTCCCGCTGCACCATGCCAGCGCTGAAGGGAACGATCTCCGGCACGGTCTTGAAGCTGTAGGGATGATCGACGATGCCATCGACCGCCGGGTTGATGCCCATCGCCAATTGCCGGAAGTTCACCGGCGCAACCGAGCCCAGGCCGATCACCTTCATGTTGGGAGCGACCGCCTTGATGGCCGGGGCGACCTTGTTGAGGAGCGAAACGTAGCGTCCCACCCAAGGGGAGACTGAGCCGTCTTTTTCCAGGCCGTTCCACGTCCCGCCATAGGCCTTGCTGAAGCCGAAGTTGGCCGGTTCGTTGAGAATTTCCATGCAGTCCACATCGTCTTTCAACTGCCGGGCCATCTCGACGGCGAATCGGGTGTAGGCTTCGGGGTCGTAGGGGTCGTCGTACGCGCGGTTGCCGTAGCTGTTGAGCAGAAAGAGCACCTTCAGCTTGTTCTGGTGGATGGCTTTGATCCGTCGTAAATCCTTTTCCGGGATCGTGTAGTCGCCCTTGACCTTCTCGACCTCGATGCCCCAGGACACGCCGTCGCGGACCCAGGTCAGGCCCGCCTGGGCGATCATCGGCAGGGTCTTCTCGTAGTCATCGGTCGGTCTATTCGTCCCCATACGCGGATCCTGCACCCGCGCCGCCGGCGGAGCCGCAACCTGCGCCCCGGACCTCGGCGAAGCGACCGCAGCCAACACCGCGATGCCAAGGCTCAACCATCCAATGCGATAGCGAATCATCGTTCATGTCTCCGTTAGTTCTGAGAGTCGTCGAGCCTGTAGATGACCACATTCGCGCGCGGCGTGACCCAATTCCACTTGTCCCAAGTGTCATTGAACGCGATCCGCTCCGCATGACCGTCCAGGAACAGGATGTTGTTGCCCTGGTTATGGCGGGCAAACTGAGGCAGCAGTGGATAAATGCCCTTGTTCGAGTCCGGCCAGAAGTAGTTATAGTTGGAGCAGGCAATGCGCTGCGAACACAGGGCATTCCAGGAGGGGCTGTCGAAGGCCAGGTAGGTGCAGTCGGCGAAGTACACCACGCTCGACAACTGTTTCCATTGCGTCAGTTTCGGGGACTTCCAGGGATCGCCTGGCCCCCCATTTGGGCTGCTGGCAGTATTGGAGTTCAGCCCATAGCTGATCCGCGTCGTCGTCGCATTGGTGGTACCGGGGTACAGGTCGTCAATCCCCAGCCCTTGCGACCCATTCAACGGGTTGACTGCCATCAGATGCATGCGCCTATCACCGGTGTCGCTCGGACAGGCAAGGGCTTTCAATAGCGGCGGGTCTGATGCCAACAGCTTCTTAACCGGTGAAAAGCTGTAATAGGCGGCGTTGGCCCACGGATCGGTATAGGCCGGCAGAAAACCCTCGTTGTCGGTGACGTACATCGCTGTAGCCAGCCCGATCTGCCGCAGGTTGCTCAGGCAGGCCACCGCCTGCGCCGAACTCCGCGCCTTGCTTAAGGCCGGCAGCAGGATGCTGATCAAAACAGCGATAATGCCGATGGCCACCAGCAGTTCCACCAACGTAAAACCGTGCGTTCGCGAGTGTCTCATAGACTAGCTTTTCGCATTGCGGGTGGCATGGCGCCAACATCGAGAACATCCGCCAAAGCGGCGCAAGTCGGGTTAGGCCCTGCGCCGCAAGGTGACTTGTCGTTTTATGCCTGACGACGCCGACGGGCTAGCAGACCCATCACTGCTGCCCCAAGCGCCAGACCGAGGGTCGCCGGTTCGGGAACCGGCGCGATCTCGAACCCGTTGATCTTTCCTTGGACGCCGCTTGCCCCCGCCGCAAACGTGAGCCGTCCGTTCGCGTCGCTGGTGACCGTGCTGGTCAGGGAGAAGATGGAATTCGGCGTCGTGGCGTCAAAGGTATAGGGAGCCGTCCAACTGATGGTGCCCAAGGTCGTGCCGGGAGTGACGCTGTCCAGCCCGGTCCGGTTGGTGAACGTGGAGGTTCCCGAGCCCCTGTCATCGTAGGCATAAAACGTCACGCTGTAGGCCGTGTTTGCGGACAAGCCAGGGCCGTAGATCTGCAATGCGAGCGAGTCAATACCACTGTTCCTGCCGATAATTACGTCTCTATACAGGTCGTTGTAGGTGAATGTTCCACCTTCGAACGTGGGAGCACTCCATAGGCGGGCGGTCACGCCATTAGAGGTGGAGCCGGTGGAATTGAGGATTCCATTACTATCCACGGAAGTATCGCCGGCGGTTTTGACCGTGAAGTTGCCGGAATTGTAGGTATACGTCACAACCCCGCCGGCTTCGCCGCTTGCCGCCAGAGCCCCTTGAAACCCCGTTTCGGTGAGTCCGCCACTTTGATCCGAATTGAAATCGACCGCCAAGAGCGGTGCCGCGTCAGCGCTGCCTGTCAAGGACGCCACACCCAGGGCGGCTACCGCCATCCGGATCACATTCTTCGCTCGCATAACAACCTCCTCTTTCATTCGGACTTGTCTCTTTTCACATTTCCGGCAAGCCCGCCGCCGGTAATGCATTGCTCTGCCGCACCGCGGCAGGGCTTGTATTCACACGCTTGCCGTCTCCTGCTCAACAATCGCCTCGTCTGGCCGAACCTGCCGCCAGGGCGCGGTCCTCTCCGCAAACCCTGCGGGGTGCAGCAACGGCGACGGACCCACTCAGTCGCGCCGCACGCGCCGCCCGAGCAGACACAAAGACGCCATCCCGATCAGACCAATCGCCACTGGCTCAGGGATCGGCGTCACCTCTGCCAGACCTGCATTCCCACTCGCATTCGAGATGCGAAACGCGGAAAATCCGACGTTGAAAGCCGCAAATGCTGTAAACTGAAACTGACCGCCGGCGTTGAAGCTAACTGGAACGGTCGTGCTGTCGCTGCTGCGCTGGAGGACGTCGGTGCTGGCAGTTCCCGTGGCGGCGCCGTTGAGCGCGGCCTCGGTCAGGCCGTTCGTCTCGAAGTTGCCAAACTGGTCTGCGGTCAGAATCCATTGCGTGGCAGTTTGCGTCGTGCCTCCCGCCGCGCCGACATTGTCAATTTTGAAGATCACAAGGTTGGTCTGTAAATCCGTCAAGGGCGTGCCGGCAGACACAGGCGCGGTACCGCCACTGAGCGAAATATTGCCCTGCGCACTGTTGCGTATCCTCGGAGCCGAAACGAACTGTGTCCCGTCGGAGATAGCCGTCACTGAGGCGGCCGTGTTGTTGGTGGGATTCGGGTGCCACCAGTACGCCCCGGAAGTGGTCACCAGGTAGCTCCCCCACAACGTGCCGCCAGCGCTGATCGCGGCGGAATGTGTGACGCTTGCAACCTGTTCTCCCCAAGGGTCGCCGCTAGTGCTAACACTGATGTTCAATGAACCACCCCCGACCTTGAGGTTGCCGAATGACAGGCCTGTTGGGCTGTAGGTGGCCTTGGCAGCAGTACCAGTCCAATTACCGGAAAGGCCGATGCCCGTCGCAGCGACGCCGCCGATGTCCCCGGTACTTGCGCCATAGTTGAACTCTTCATCGACGATCAGTGCAGCCCAAGCGCTGCCTGTCAATGACGCCGCGCCCAGGGCGGCCACGGCCGCCGCATACCATTTCCGTTTCATGCCTTTGCTCCTTTGTCTGGCCCCTTGAGTGCCGGGGCATCCGCCAGGCGGGCCTTCGGGGGGATGCCTGGTTGCCTTCGGGGGTGGAGCCGCGAAGAGACAACACCGAGGAATGTATCCGTCACGGGCCACCGCCGCCAGCGGCCAGGAGGGGCAATTATCAGGACGTCCGGATACCGCCATTCTGGCGCGGCCCGGCAAGCGACACCACCGGTTTGGACGTCCCCCTGCCGGGGTGCTGACATTCTCCGTCCCATGGCCGGTGGTGTCGCTGCGCTCAACCGCCGGCTACCGGCGGTGACACCGCCGGTGTCCATCCCGCTTCCCCATTTGGAGGTTGGATATTCTTTGCTGGATATTGGATGTTGAAGGACGCACGGCCCCGACTCCGGCAGAGGTTTCCACCCGGCGCGCCGCGGGTTCTTTTCGGCAGCGGCATTGGCAGCGAAAACTTGGTTCCGGCTATGCCGGGTCAGGGATGGGTGTGAAGTTATTTTGCAACGGCCCCTTACGCTCCGTCGCGGCATTATTCCGGCTTCGGGATCAGCAGGGTGCGGCCGGGATGCCACGAGCCGCGGATGATCGTATCCCGGGCAATCCTGGGCACGCCGAACTGGCGGCTGCGCATGAAAGAAACCACCAGTTCCGCGGCGATGGCGCCCGTTTCCCGCCGGTTGGAACAGACGCCGGCCCAGTCGCTGACATCGTCGTCGGTGGCGAGGTGGACGACGCCGACGTCCATGGGAACACGAAACCCGGCCGCCTCCACGCACGCCACAAGCCGATTGCTCTGGCACACGACCACGTCGGGCTTGCAGCGCGACAGCCACGCCACAATCTGTCGTTTCGCCGCGGGCCAGCGGGTTGGCACTTCATTATAAAACAGGGGCGGAACGGTGTTGCATTCCGGAATCGTCGCCTGGAAATGGTGTGCCGCGATCCGGCAGGCGTGATCCGTGCCGCGGTCGAAATCGTCGGTAAGACAGATGCCAATCCGTTGATAGCCGCCGCGCTTCACCATCTTGAGGGCGAGGAGAAAATTATAGTATAAATCGGCCGTGATCCGGTGGAGATGCGGCACGAGCAGATTTTTGCCGATGGAGACGCCGGCCAGGCGATCCCAGTCGAGCTGGAGATGGGTGGCGGTGGGGGTGACAATGACCCCCTCGATCCCCCGCCGGTGGAGCCGCCGGGAAAGGCGCGGCATGGTCATGCCGGGCTCATGGAGCCAGATTTCCTCCAGCCGGTAGCCAAGCTGCCGGGCGCGCTCGCGGGCGCCTTCCAGGTAAGGCGCGTGGAATTGGTATTTCTGCCAGGCGTCTTGTTCCAGGTTGGTGTTCAGCCAGGCAATGGGCAGAAGTTCCTTGGTGGCGGCTTCCCGCACACTTGCCATCACCGAGGCAATGCGGGCATCCGGCACATAGCCGAGCTGTTTGGCAAGGCGTAGCACCCGGGCCTGGGTCGCCGGGTTGACGCCGGGATGGTTCCGCAACGCATCGCTCACGGTGGTCTTGGAGATTCCCGCGGCCACGGCAATGGCCCGGATGCTGACTCGTTGAAGGTTGTTTTTCTTCATCTTTGTCCGTGTAGGCCAGCGTATTCCAAAGCGTGACAAAGATATGCTAAACGGTATATTGGAAAATGCCAACTCCCTACCCCGGCATAGCCGGAACCGAGTTTTCGCTGCCGATACCGACCCCGAAAAGAACCCCGAGGCGCGCCGGTAAGGCATTTTCCCCCTCTCCCCAAGCTCCGCAAATTGCGGCGGCGGCGGCGCGGCCTATATTCCAAACGGTCGTTCGGATCCTGGAGAACTGGCAACGGTGGGCTGATGGGGCGCCAAATGCAGGAAACGGCAGCGGCGGCAAGTTGGCAGGTGCGGGAGGGAGTGGCGTTCCTGGCCGGCCGGCTGGACGCCGCCGGGGCCGCCGCGCTCTGGCCGGTTTTGCGGCTGCCGCCGCCGCCCGCCGCCGGAGCCGCCCTCCAGGTTGACGCCAGCGGCGTCACCTACTGCGACGGCGCCGGGCTCGCACTGCTGCTCCAGCTCCAGCGCCTGGCCGCCGCCGCCGGCTGCGGACTCCGCATCACCGGCCTGGCGGAAGGGGCGGCCCGGCTGCTGGCCCCCTTCGACCCGGCCGGCTATGCCGAAGTCGGCGAACCGCCGCCGCGGCCGGTGAAGCTGCCCGCCCAGGTGGGCGAGGCCGCCCATGCCATTGGCCGCGACCTGGTGGCGCTGCTGGCCTATGTCGGCGAACTGACGGCCATGCTGGCCCGGGCACTGCGGAATCCGCGGCGAATCCGCTGGCGGGACGTGACACTGGTCGCGGAGACCGCCGGCACCGACGCGCTGCCGATCGTCCTGCTGGTCGGGTTCCTGCTCGGGCTGATCCTGGCCTTCCAGGCGGCGATCCCGATGCGGATGTTCGGCGCGGACCTGTTCGTCGCCAGCCTGGTCGGCATCTCCATTGTCCGCGAGCTGGGGCCGCTGATGACGGCGATCGTGCTCACCGGCCGCTCCGGCTCGGCCTTCGCCGCCGAGATCGGCACGATGACCGTCAACGAGGAGGTGGACGCCCTGGCCACCATGGGGCTGGAGCCGGTGTGGTTCCTGGCGGTGCCGCGGGTGCTGGCCGGAACCGTGGTGACGCCGCTGCTGACGATCTTCGCGAACCTGGCGGGGCTGGCCGGCGGGCTGGTGGTGATGCTGGTGCTGGGCTTCCCCTTCGTCACCTACGTGAACCAGATCAAGGAGTTCGTGGGCTGGGGCGACCTGGCCGGGGGGCTCGCCAAGGCGGTGGCCTTCGGCTTCCTGGTCTCGGCCATCGGCTGCCTGCGCGGGCTCCAGACCGGGCGCGGCCCCAGCGCCGTGGGCGCCGCCACGACCCGCGCGGTGGTCAGCGGCATTGTCCTGATCACGGTGGCCGACGGCCTCTTCGCCGTCCTCTTCCATTGTCTTGGCTGGTGAAGGTTGGAAAGGCGGTCCTGGTGCCGGACAACGGACGCCAACTTGAAGCGCTGATCGAAGTCGAGGACCTGGCCGCCGGCTATGGCGACCAAGTGATCCTGGAGCACGTCTCCTTCCGCGTGCGCCGCGGCGAGGTGCTGGCGATCCTGGGCGGCTCCGGCTGCGGCAAGAGCACCTTGCTCAAGCATCTCATCGGCCTGCTGCCGCCCCTGGCCGGGCGGATCCGGCTCGCGGGCGATGATTTCACGGCGGCAACGGGCGAAGCCAGGCTGCGGCTGCTGCGCCAGTTCGGGGTGCTCTTCCAGGCCGGGGCCCTCTTCGGCTCGATGTCGCTCCTGGAGAATGTCCGGCTGCCGCTGGAGGAGTTCACCGGACTGCCGCGGGAGGCGGCGGACCTGGTGGCGCTGATGAAGCTGGAGCTGGTCGGGCTCAAGCCGTTCGCCCACCACCTCCCCGCCGAGGTCAGCGGCGGCATGCAGAAGCGGGCGGCCCTCGCCCGGGCCATGGCGCTGGATCCGGCAATCCTCTTCCTCGACGAACCCTCGGCCGGCCTCGACCCCGTCACCTCCGCCGCCTTGGACGCCCTGGTCCGCCGCCTGGCGGAGGTGCTCGGCATCACCTTCGTCGTGGTCACCCACGAACTGCCCAGCATCTTCGCGGTGGCCGACCGGGTGCTCTTCCTCGACCGTACGGCCAAAGGCGTGATCGCCGAGGGCGACCCGCGGACCCTGCGCGACGCCTGCCCCGACCCGCGGGTGCGCCGCTTCTTCCGGCGCGAGGCGGACAACGGCGACCCCACAACCCCAACGGCAGCCGGAACTCCCCGGGAGCGGCCATGAGCACCACCAGAGCCAATTACGTGAAAGTCGGGATGTTCGTGTTGACGGCGGCGGCGCTGGCCATCGCCGGCGCGATCCTGTTCGGCGCCGGCACGTTGTTCAAGAAGATGATCCTGGCGGAGACCTACTTGGACGAGTCGGTCCAGGGGCTGGACGTCGGCTCGCCGGTCAAGCACCGGGGGGTCAAGGTCGGCACCGTCAAGGAGATCCATTTCGCCGGCAACCAATACCCGGTCCGGCACGACACGCCGGCGGCCCATCGCGCCCGCCGCTACGTCCGGATCGTCCTGGCCCTGGAGAATGCGCGGCTCGGCACCTTCACCGACCCGGCCGAGCTGCAACAGGCGATCCGCGAGGGGCTCCGCATCCGCGCCGCCTCCCAAGGGGTCACCGGCATCCTCTACCTGAACATGGATTATGCCGACCCGAAACGCGCCCGGGAACGGGACCTGCCCCTCTTCTGGGAGCCGGAGCTGCCCTACATCCCCTCCTCCTCCAGCACCATCGCCCAGTTCACCGACGCCGTCCAAAAACTCTTCGTGCGCCTGGAGACGCTGGACCTGGAGGGGATCGCCAGCGAACTGCAAACCACCCTCCGCACGGGCCGCGCCACCCTGGAGGCCGTGCAACTGCCGGAACTGCGGGACGAGGCCCTGGGGACCCTGCGGGACCTGCGCGCCACCAACCAGCGCCTCCAAAAGCTGCTGGACGCCCCGGAGACCCGGCAGCTCCACACCGCCGCCGCCGCCGCCGCCGCCAGCCTCCGCCGCACCGCGGAACAGGTCGAGGCCGCCGCCCCAACCCTGGCCACCGACGCCGCCGCCATCGCCGCCCACCTCAACCAGACCCTGGCGGACGGCAACCTCGACCGCGCCGCCGCCAGCCTCGCCCAAACCTTGCAGACGGTCAACCGCGGCGTCCTCGCCAACCAGCCGACGCTGGCCGAAACCCTGGAGAACCTGCGCCAAGCCTCCGCGCAGCTCAACGAACTGCTCACCATCGCCCGCGACTATCCATCGCTCCTCCTCTTCGGCACCCCCCCGCCCGCCACCGCCATGCCGCCGCCGGCGGCGGAACGGCGCGACGGCAAACGGAACCCGCCGCCCCCGCAGCACCCCCAACCCGGAGCAAAGCCATGACCTGGACAAACCACGGCCGGCGCCTGGCCGGATTCCTGACGGGGAGCGCCGCCCTCCTCCTCGCCGCGGCCGGCTGCCTCGGCGGGCTGCGCCGCGAAATGCCGCTGAAGCAAAGCTATCTCCTCGAGGCCCGCCGCCCGGCCGACGCCCAACCCCCAGCCGCACCCGCGGTGCCGGAATGGCTCAGGATCCAGCCCTTCCGCGCCACGGCCGGCCAGGAGGGGAAAGGGCTGCCCTACCGGCTCGACGACCTGCGCGGCCGCCGGGAGTCCCTCCACGAGTTCGCCAGCCCGCCAGCCGCCCTGCTGACCCAGCAGGCCCGGGACTGGCTGGGCGCCGCCCGGCTCTTTGCCGGCGTCGTCGCCCCCGGCGGCGCCACGGCGGCGGCCTACTCCCTCGAAGGCGTGCTCCACGAGATCGGCGCCGACCTCCGCGGCGACGAACCCACGGCCGTGCTCGAACTCCAGTTCACCCTGGTGGACGAACGCTCCCCCAGCTTCGCCGTCCGCCGCCAGGCCCGCTACCGCGAAACGCTGCCGCTGCCCGACGCCACCCCGGCGACCGTCGTCCGCGGCCTCGACCAGGCCCTGGCCCGCATCCTCGCCCGCCTCGAGGCCGACCTGCGCCAGGAGCTGGCCACCCCGCCCGCCCCAGCCGCTCCAGCCCCAGCACCCTGAACCGCAAAATGGCCACACCAGCTTGCCCGCCGCCTTGGCTTAGGCAGGTCCCCGTGCGGGCCGCCCCCCGTTAGCGAATTCACTCCACCCGCTTATTCCTTGCAATAAATCGCAGGCAGTGTATTTTTTCATTGCAAAATCAAGCCCGCTGCGGGCGGAAAATCGGCGGCGGGTGGGCGACACGGCCCATGGAATGCATCTGAAAAAAGAACATGGAGCCCGGCGACATGCACCGGCTTGCCAAGGAAAAACTCCAGGCGTGGAAGGCGTCCGCCAATCGCAAGCCCCTGATCCTCAGGGGAGCGCGGCAGGTCGGAAAGACATGGCTGCTCAAGGAATTTGGACGGGCGAATTTTCCGTCCATCCATTATGTGAATTTCGAGGAGGACGAACGGCTCGGACGCCTGTTCGAGAAGGATCTGCGGCCGGCACGGATTTTGGATGAGTTGCGGTTTCATTTCGGGTGCCCGCTGGATGCCGCGACCGATCTTCTGGTCTTCGACGAGATCCAGCGCTGTCCGCGGGCGCTCACGGCGCTCAAGTATTTCGCCGAGGAAATGCCGGCGGCGGCAGTCTGCGCCGCAGGGTCGTTGCTGGGCGTTGGTTTGGCGCCGGAGGCTTTCCCTGTCGGCAAGGTGACCTTCCTTGATCTCTTTCCGATGACCTTTGAAGAATTCCTGCTGGGCATCGGCGAGACGATGCTGGCGCAAACACTGGCCGCCATGGAACCGGGCCTGCCACTGCCCGAAATGGCACACGGGCGGCTGTGGGAAATCTGGAAACACTACTTGGTTGTCGGTGGCATGCCGGAAGCGGTCAAAGCCTATGCGGCCCGGCGTGCGGACAGCGTGTACGACGCCTTCTCCGCCGTCCGGAAAACCCAGCGGGATCTGGCGGATGCCTATCTTGCGGACATCGCCAAGCACAGCGGCAAAGTCAACGCCCTGCACATCGAGCGGCTCTGGCGCAACGTTCCGGCACAACTGGCGCGCATGCAGGACATGCAGTTGCCGCGCTTCCGGTTCAAGGATGCCGTTGCCGGCCTTGCCGGCTATGGGCGGCTCTCCGGCCCGCTTGACTGGCTGGAAAGCGCCGGCCTGCTCATCCGGGCGTCCATCGTGGAGAAACCGGCCATCCCCCTTTCCTCAAGGCTCTCGTCGTAGCAGCCGCCGGGGATCGCAAAGTCCGGCGCGGGAGAAGTGTCTTCTCCGTGGTTTCCGTGTGCTCCGTGCGAAGACCGGATTTGCCTGTCCCCTCAAGGCTGGCCTTTCCACCAAGGCCAAGAGCCTCACCGTGTACCAGGAAAAGTTCGCGCCCTCCCGCGCGCTGTTGTTGGGCGGCAAGAATGCTTGGCGCTCCGGGGCGCGGCTGGGATTGCCGCTGTACGCCGCGGGAATGCTGGACCGGATTCTCGGATCGCGGGACATCCCTGGATTGTGATGGCGCGGACACTCCGGAAGGAGAAGACCGGATTTGCCTGTCCCCTCAAGGCGCCGCCTTCGCCCGCACTCCAGATGGGTCAGCAGCGACGCTTACTTTGGGCGTGCCATAGGTACGTCGGGACAGCCCGGCGCCCCCTGCGTGCCTCCGGCACGCGAATTCCATCCAAACTCCTGATACAGGGGCGCCGCCCCTGCCTATTGTCCGCCTGTCCTTACGGGACAGGTCACGCCCGCCCGATCGCGATTTCGATCCCGATTCCGATTTCGATCACTATGGGAAGAAGGCCCATGGGATGCCTGTGAGTTTCAAAGCCTAATCTGTATAAAGGGGGCGCCATGATCGAACGCGAGATGTTGCCACACCTGCTGAAACTGGCGCGCCAGTTCAAGGCCGTCGTCGGCACAGGCCCCCGCCAAAGCGGTGGGCGGTTCATCATCACGGGCTCGCAGCATCTGGGGCTTCCCGAAAGTGTCAATCCGTCGCTGGCCGGTCGCGTCGCCCTCCTTGAACTGCTACCGTACTCCAAGCAGGAGATCGCACACGGCGGATACGCGCCGGACACGTTGGACTTGGCCCTCTTTACTGGCGCTTATCCACGGTATACGATCAGAAACCGGACACGGAGCAGTGGTACAACAGCTATATTGCCACCTACCTCGAGCGCGGTGTCCGCACCATCCTCAACGTCCGCAACCTCCTCCTTTTCCAACTCTTCCTGATGTTGTGTGCGGCAAATGCCGGACAATGGAACCTGAACTTTCCTCCACGACAATCTCATCGGCTTTCAGCAACACCTTGGCCAGCACTTCCTTGCAATAGCCGCACGACTGGCATTCCCCGGTGCAACCGGTGGTCTTCTCAAACCAGTCGGCCGGAAACTTTGCATTGCTGATATAATGCTGCCCAAGGCTCTTGGAATGGTTGGGTTCCAGCAAATCCAATAGATTCCCCCTATATTTTCCGGCAATGTAGGCCTGGAGAATGGAAAGGGGCCGCGCACTCATTCGGGTCGCCAGCTTCATTGCCGGGAACAGCCCCTCGTAGTGATGGACATCCTCCGGGCGGATCCAGGTGTTTTGCAGCAAGGACACCCAGTTTTCGGGCTTCCCGTAATAATTCCAGCAGACAAACGGGTTGAAATCGTCGAGGTTTTTCGTTTCCTGAATCTCCTTCTCGTGCGCCACCGCATTGTCATGGAAAGTCTGGCCCGAGCAAAAGCGCAGGCAGCCGCTGTTCGCCAGGAGGTGGAGAGTCTTTCCCTGCCTATCGGTCCAGGACTTGATTTTTCGAATGGAGTCCAGATTGCGGTTGAAATCCCGCTGGAGATAATAGCCGTCAAAGCGGTCGCCCAGATATTGCATCCCCTTGACATCCCCGATGCGCATGTTGACTGACGCCCGGGTTTTGATGTCGGGGAACTGGGTCTTGACCACCTTGGCGATGAAGGGGGAGGCAGTGGTCACGCACTCCAGCCCGCCTGCCACCTCACGGATGTGTTCAATGACGGAACGGACATAATTGCCCAAGTATTGGGAGACGGCCTTCCCCCCATGGCAATTGGCGTTGAACAGGAGATTCAGCTTGATGCCGGCTTGCCTCAGCATCCCCAAATCGTTTTCCAGGAACGCCTGGCCATCCCAATTGATTTTCCCCCCCTGATTGATAAGGGAGGCCCGGCAGGTCTCGGAATCCAGCCAAGGGAAATAGACTTCCTCGACATGCTCCGCCAGCCGGCAAAGAGAGTGGGAGAAAGGCTGGCCGGTCTCATCGAAAAATTGATAGCCGACGCTGAATTTCATGCGTTCCGCCTCCGGGCCGGTGGCCGCCGGCCGGTCATTCCTGTTCCCCAGTATAGTCGGTCAATTTTTCATCCCTTTGGGCGGTGGCCGCATCCTTTTTCTCGCCATAAAGGCCCGCCAAGAGCTTCGCGGGATCCAAACGCCAAGGCTTGCGGATCCGGAACTTCGTGTGGAACTTGTTTTCCAGCTTGCCCTGCTGCTCGAGATGGATCATGCACTCCCGCTGGCAGGTTGCCCCGCACATGCAGCTCGGATGACGGAAGTTCTTGGTGCCCACGACGCTGGGGCCGTGTTTTTCATACGCCACGTCGAACGAGGCCCAGCGGCTGTGGATTTTGCGTTGCTTCAGGTATCCCGCATCGTCGTTGTAGACGCTTTTCATCATCCAGCGGGTCAATTCCGAGTCGTCCCGACCGTCATAGAGGAAAGGATTGGTCTCCTCGCTGCCGCACTGGAAGCCGATCCAGCAGCGCTCCTCGTCCAGCTTGGCATATTCATAGGTTTTCCCCTCCAGCTCAAAACTGACCTTTTCATCAGGGGAAATCGCCTTGGCCGGGCATTTTTTTACGCAGATCTTGCAGTTGTCGCAAAGATAAGGCTTCATGATCGGATCGGGCTCCAACTCGGCATCGGTGAAGATGAACGCCAAGCGTTGCCGCGGCCCGAACTTGGGGGTGAGGAAAATGTTGCTCCAGCCGATTTCACCCATGCCGCAAATGACGCCCGCAATGCGGAAATGAAGGAAAATGCTGGGATTGGGGTAGCCCTCCCTCACCGGAACGCCTTCATTGACGTTGTAGCGGATCGCGGTGTTGTTGTAAATGACCGCCTCGTAGCCATGATCCTCGATGTATGACCCAAGTTCCCGCATCACGACCGGCATATGGACGTCGTTGATGTTGGCGTACCCGACCGATGAATACATCCCCCAGTGGGTTCCTTCCTCCATCGGCCGGTACAGCCCCCGATGCACCCTGAAGGCCAGGCCGATAACCGACTTGGCTTCCGGAAAGAGATAGCGGGGATCATGGTTCTTCGGGGCCCCTTCGAACCGATCCATCGAACCGATTCCACACAGGTCGGCACCGAGATTCAATGCCATTTCTTTTACCATTTGCGACGTTATCATTTTTCGCCACCTTTCGCTGCTGCTCACACCTGGTTGTCATTGCCGCGGCAACGGGCGCCCGTTGCCTGGCGGCGGCTTGTCCACGCCACGCGAACCGTCCGGATCAGGGGCGGTTGAGGGTCTGCCCCGGCCAGTCGTCCGTCCGGAACGGGGATGCCGGCAACCCGTTCTTGTTGTAAAGGTTGCAGCCGGCCGGCCAGCGGTCCCAGGCATAGCGCACGGCGATTGGCTTTTCCACCTCATCGGCTGACACGACAATGGTGTCGCCATCAATGACGGCCTTGCCCCAGACGAACTTCCGGTCCTCCCCGGCAATGGCAAACTGCTTCAGTTCCCCGCCCCGGGCCTCCAGTCCAGCCCCGACATGGTCAAAACGAAGGCGGATTTTCCCCTCTTCCAGCGTCATGGCTTTGTAGAGTGGCCCCGAACAGGGTTGCTCTTTGCCATAGGTTTTCGCCTCCGCCCAGAGGGCGAGACGCAGCCCGACAGCCTGCTTGTTTTTCGGATGGATGTTGTTGGCCTCGCCCAGGTCAATGGCCACCGCCATGCCAGTGTTGGGCAATCGCAGCGCCAGGAGCTGGGCTTCCCGCAGCTCGGCCCAGTCGTCTTCATTGATATGCGGCAGAAGTTCAGTTTCGGGCACGGGCTTCCCTGGCTGTTCGCGGTAGAAATTGGCGAGCTGGACATAGTAGAAGGGGAAGTCACCTTGCCCCCAAGCACCACGCCAGGACTGGATCAAGGCGGGGAGGAGCTTCCGATATTTGTAGGCGCGCCAGGCGTTGCTCTCCCCCTGATACCAGATCACGCCGCGGATCGCCAAGGGGATGAGCGGATGCACCATCCCATTGTAGAGGCCGGCGGGGAGGCTGGGATCGCCCGTGCTGTAGACCTCAAGGGACTTCATGGGCAGACTGGCCTTGTAGCGCCACTGGCCAGCCAAGGAAAGCTCCGCCTGGCCATCCTTCCGGACAAGCTTGACCCCGCCATCGCCACCGAGGATCCCGCAGAATTTGCTCCGGTCGAAAACGCGCACGGCGACCACGTTCCGCCCCGCCTTCACCAGATTCCCGGGGACCATGTAGGCCCGGGAGATCGCCGCAGGCGCCTTGACCCCTGCGCCGGTCCGCCCCACCTCCACCCCGTTGAACCAGGCAATGTCCTCATCATCAATCTTCCCCAACTGCAACGTCAGCTCTTGCCCCGCCCATTCCGCGGGCAGCTCCAGCGTCTTCCGGAACCAGATGGCGCCATCAATCCAGTTTCCGGTGGCGCCCTCGAACATGCCGGGAACCGGCACGGGCAGCCAATACCGGTCGTCAAAGGCTTCCTCGCTCCAAGCGGTTTCCTTCTCCTGGATCCCCGGATCGGCATAGGCCGCTTCCGCGCGCCCTTCCTCCTGGCACTTCCGGGTGAAATCAATCGCCTCCTGCCGGCATTTGACGGTCCGCGCGAAGTCGGGATCCTTGGCCAATGCCGCGCCACTGGTCCAGGCTTCGGCGGGCGTGGCGCCCACGGCGGCGCTGACCAGTCCGACGGGCACGTCCAGCGTCGCATTCAGGCGACGTCCGAAATAATAGGCGACCGCGGAGAAATTCGCCGCCGATTGGGAAGTGCATTCCTCCCATCGCCCTTGCAGTCCGGTGGCCGGCTCAACGGCAACCGTTGTCCGGATTTTGAACAAGCGGATGGCCGGATGGTTGGCCCGGGCGACCTCCTCGGTGGCATTGTCCGTCCGTTTCAACGCCAGTTCCATGTTGGATTGTCCGGAGCAGACCCAGACTTCGCCGACCAGGACATTCTTCACCCGGACCGACTTCGCCGCCCCCCGGACCACCATTTCATACGGGCCGCCGGCCGGGAATGGCCCCACCTTGACCAGCCATTCGCCCTGTCCGTTGCATTGGCCATGGAAATTTCGTCCGCCGATTTCGACGCTAATTTCCTCGCCAGGCGAGGCCGTCCCCCATACCGGCACTTCCCGGTCGCGCTGCAGCACGCAATTGTCGCCGAACAACGGATGGGGAACCAGTTCATTGGCACGGATTGCCGATGTCCAAAACAGCAACGGCAGAAGGATTGCGGCAACAAGCTTCATCAGGGGCGTCTCCATACTTGGCTTCTTATCTTTGATTGGCTGAATCCAATACCATTTGGACATTGTCGATCTCGATGTGGCTGTTCTCCGAATCCAGCCCTATTTTCACAACGCCTTTCGTATTCTCCCCGGCGATTTTCAGCCGGAGCGTGATGGTTTTCCATTCGCCAGTCCCCATCAGCCGCTCGGAAGCGATGGTTTTCCAGGTTCCGGCCTGGTTTTGCTCCACGACAATCTCGCCACTCCCGCCTTGGGAGATTTTCACGTCTGCCGACAAGATCCAGCCACCCGGGACATCCAGAGAGACAACCTGCCCCGTGGCCACTGATTTCAGCGCGCCGGCGGTGGCAAGCTTGAGCGCGTAGTTGCCAGTCTTGCCGGGGACAAAACTCATGGCGCCAGGGGAAGTCCCCCAAGGGCGCAAATCCCAAGAAACCGGACGCGCGAGGGATTCATCGGCCATGTAGTCGCCTTCGCGTTTCTCAAAGCCGCCATTGGCGATGATGTTGCCGTGCTCCCGGACAGCCTTGGCAATTCGCAGCTTTTCCGAACTCACAACATAGAGCATTCCCGTGACCTCAAGAGGCGCCGCCGCCTTTGGGACTCCCCGGAACAGGCTCTTGCCGTATAGATCGGTGACTCCCAGCTCAAGAGGCGCCTGGGTGGGGGCAAGAGTCAGGAGGACGCGCCCGTTTTCCACGGCAAAGACATTGAGGGACGAGCCGTCCGTGCGCCGGAATTCCCAGGAATGAAACCGACCGTCAGTCCCTTCGACAGCCCCGAGGTATTGGTCGCAGACCCGCAGTTGCCGGGCCAGTTCCGCGGTCACCGCGTAGAAGGGGGTGATTTTCAGTTCGCCATAGTTCCGGTCCAACTCGCCGCCGTGCAGGAAAAACTTCGCGTAGCCCTGGGAGAGGAACCAGAGCGCCTTATAGACCACCTGGTAATCATCGGTCGGTTGTTCATACATGTATTCGCTCATCCACAGCGGGACGCCGGGCTTGGCGGCGCGAACCGCCCGGGTATTGTCCGCCAAGGTCCCCAGGTCGGTATAACCATGCACGTTGAAAATGTCAAAGTGCCGCGCGGCGCCCAACGCGAGCAAATCCTTGGCCATTTCGGCGTCGGTGATGCCAGGGCTCAGGCTGAAGCCCGAAGTCAGCACCTGGCAACTCGGATCAATCCCTTTGATGACGGCAGCGGCACTTTTAAGCAGTTCCAAGTACTCCCGCGTGGAACCGCTGAAGGTGGCATGCATGGCCGGCGGATGGAAATCCACTTCGTTGTAGATTTCCCAATACTTGACTTGGCCGTGGTAGCGTTCGACCACCGCCCGGACGTAGGCCTTCCATTCGTCCAGGCTCTTTGGCTGATAGCGGTCCGGGTTGCGGGAATACCTTCCCAGTTTGCCCAGCCCCTTCAGGCGTTCCATCTCCGCCTCCGAATACGTGCTTGCCCACGCCGGCGGATAACCTAGCACACCAAGGAGTTGCAATCCTTCCCTTCTTGCCGCGGCCACCGACCGGTCCGCGGCCTCCCAGTGGAATTTCCCCTTTCCCGGTTCGACGACGCACCACAGCCAGCACCGTTCCCTGGCCCAGGCCCGGTGCCACTGGATGCCAAGCTGGGAAAAAGCATTGGGCTTGACACCGAACAGATGATGGTGGCCAAGATAGTCCGCCAGTTTCCCGGGCTTGAGGTTGCCGGCATCCCGCGGCTGGTTGACAAAGGCAATGTCGTAAGACGCACCTTCTTCCCCGGCGGCGGCGATGGTCACAACCGCTTCATGATAGCCGCTCTCTTCCATGGCCGGCAAAGCGATCGCGAAAGGCCGGTAATGCGCGCCGGGGGCGACGGTGACCGCCCACTTCCCCTTCGCCACCGCCGTGCCGGCGCGGTCGCGGACCGCGCACGTAACTTCAAAACGTACCGGTCCCCCGCTGTAATTCACGCCGCGCAAAGGCAGCTTGATCGCCTGGCCGGCCGGGGTCACAAAAGAAGAGGCCCGGCGCACGGGGAAAAGCCCCGCCCGGTAGCCATCCTTTTGCCAGGCCGTCACGGGGGCCTGCGCCATGCCATCGCCGGCGAGGAGCGTCGTCTGCCCGTCCGCGGCCAGGGGCAGGCGCCCCGCCAGTTCAGCCCCGGTCCGGGCGGCAGCGGAAATCCGCAGGGCACGGACATGGTAGCCCCCCTGCACTCCGGAGTCGAGGGCGTAGCCCACCCGCAGCCGCTCCGGCAACTGCGCCAACCCGCCCCGAAAAGGTTTGGCGGCCAGTTTCCGCCCATCGAACCAAAGGCCGGCCTCGCCGTTCCCCCACGATACGGCAAGGCGGCGCACCGTCTCCTTGCCCGGCGCTTCCAACAAGGGCGGACAGGGAACCGACATGTAGGCTGCCGATTGGGGACCGCGGACAACCACTGACAGGTCGCGGCCATCAACCGGCGGGCAAAGCACCAGCGACAGGATGGAGACACCCACCCCGGGGCCGCCGTTGCCCGAAACGCTGATCAAATTCTGGTAATCACCGGTCAAATCCTCGCGCGGCACCCGAAAAACCACATCCATCTCAACCGTGCCCTCGGCTTGGTTGAGGATGCCGGGCGCCCAGTAGCTCAATTCGCAGCCGGCATCGGAAGCCAGGTCGCCAGCCAGCGTGGAGGCCACCGCCGTTGGCTCCCCCACCCAGACACAGCCAAACCCGGCGCCCAATGCCATGGCAGCCAGCATCGCGAAACCGCGGAATCCGTGAAAGAAGGGCATCATCTCAAAACCCCATTGGCAGCCTTTTCCGGGCAAGCCGTGTCACAAGAAATCGTACCCATGCCGCAGGCCCAACGCCCCCGCCGGCCGGGCCGTCACCACCATTTCCAGCAGGGATTGGTGGGCGGGGGGGCAAGAACCCCTTTGATCGTTTCGACATGGCCGTCGGCCATCAAGTAGTTGGCGCCGCCCTGGTGCCGGTATTCGAGCTGCCCCCAGGTGGAAGCCGTGGCCGGGCCGCACACTTCAATGTTCTGGTTGATCTCGCCCAGCAGCAGCGTCTTGTCGGGGCTGGGGGGCGCCGCCAGCCGATAGGCCCATGGATACCCCGCTTGGATCCAGCCGTTGTAGGCATAGGAGACGACCCGCGGTGCGGAAGGTTGGAACGACGGGCAGATCAGCACGCCAGAAGCACGCAGCTTGGGCGACGTCCCCAGGATCCCGTCGGAAATCCCAATGTATGGCGCCAGCTTTTCATGCCAGGATGTGGTATCGCCTGGCACCGAGAGATAGACCGAAGGGAACCGCTCCTCGTAATCGCCGGCATAGTTGATGAGCCCCAGGCTGATTTGCCGCTGGTTGTTCAGGCAGGCGACGCTCTTGGCCATCTCCTTCGCCCGCCCCAGGGCCGGCAGCAGCATGGCGGCGAGGATGGCAATGATGGCAATGACCACCAGCAGCTCGATCAGCGTGAACCGGGCCTCTTCTTGATGGGCAAGCTTGTGCATCGGCACCTCATTGCATTCCCAATATTGGTTCCATGCCCTTGACTATAGTTATGGTGGCTGGAGCCTTCAATTCCCATTTCCGGCTATTATTTCCGGAAACCGGCCAAGCCGCACGGGGGCTGGCAGGGGAAGAGGCGGCGCGCCGCCGTCGCGAAGTCGGACTCCGGGTTGCCGCTGGACCACTCGGCGGCCTGCTGCGCCAGGAAAATCCGGATTTGCCCATGCTCGACCTCCAGCTTCGTCTTGAAGGCGCCGGTGTGGCCAAAGACCGTCCCGTCGCTGCCATTGATCCCAAGGCCATACTGGTTGGGAAGCGCCGCCCCGGTCTGCTTGATCGTCATCTCGTGGACCGCCTCGGGCGAAAGGCAGCGCCTGCCATCGAGGGTTCCGCCGTTGGCCAGCATCTGGGCGAAGCGGCAGAGGTCGCGCGCCGTCGAGAAGAGTCCACCCCCAGGCGCCGGATGGCGGTTTTGGCCGTCAAGCGGATAGGTCAGGAAATGGATCGGCGCCTCGACGAGCCCCTTTTTGTCCTTTGCCGCCTTGTAGCTCTTGGCGAGGCGCTTGAGCTGTTCGGCAGAGGGGCGGAAGGTCGTGTCCACCATTCCCAGGGGGGTGAAGAGCCGCTCCTGCAAGAACTGTTCGTAGGGCATTCCGCTGACGATCTCGATGATCCGCCCGGCGGCATCGATCCCCTCGTTGGAATAAAGGAACTTCGTCCCCGGTTCGAAGAGCAGCGGCTCCAGCAGGGCATGCGCCACCGAGGTTTCCAGGGGGACTGAATCAATGATCTGGCGATCCTTGCTGTTGAGGAAACGGAGGCCGCTGGTGTGCGAGAGGATTTCCCGGATCCGGATCGGCTGGCTGGGCGGCGCCAGGGTGCCATCGGCTTGGGCCACTTTCACTTCCGCGAAGGCGGGGATGTATTTCGCGACCGGGTCGTCGAGCCGCACCTTCCCTTCGTCAACCAGCATCATCAAGGCGGCGGCGGTGACCGGCTTGCTGATGGAGGCAATCCAGAAGAGGTTGTCGGCCCGCATCGGCGTCCGCGCCGTGAGGTCGGAATAGCCGAACGCTTCGAGGGCTAGGACCTTCTCCCGGTCGGCGACCAGGATCACCGCCCCCGCCATCACCTGCCCCTCCACATAATGCTGGAGCTTTGGGGCAATGGCGGGCCTGGGCGGGCCTTCGCCGCCCCGGACGGCCGGGGTCAGGCAGAGGTGAAGCCCCAAGGCGGCAAGGGCAAGGAAAAAGCAGCGTTTGGCCATCGGCCGGTTCTCCAGTCCTTCGGTTGTTGGCGGGAAATGGGACGAAAGGGTACAGGCGGCCTCAAGATGGCCATCCTGTCGCGGTTCAACCTTCGCAATTGGCCGTTGTCGCCCGAACCACTAGGGAGCGGGTGAAAGGGGGGAGCAGGATTTCCGTGCCGTGGGCGACGAGGGAGTGCCATTGGCCGGTCCACGGGTCATAGGCTGTGAGCTTGGCCTGGGCCAGCCAGCCGGCGTCCCGGCCGGGTTGCCAGCGGGCGCCGTGGATCGGCTGGGCTGGGTGGCCCTGCTCCAGTTCGCGTGTCCAGTCGCTGGCGGCATCGCGAATCCAGGCGGTCAGCAGTTCCGGGCCGGCGAGCTGGTAGACCCGCAACCCGGGCAGGTCGCGGCGTTCCGGCTGGAGCGCCGCCGCCGCGGGATCCAGCCCCGCCACGGCCTCGGCAAAGCGCCCCAGATGCCACCAGAGCCCGTGGCGGTCAATGTAGTGGTGGTCCCAGTGCCAGCACTGGCCAGCGCCGCAGGCACCGGCAAAGAAGGGGGCGAAGAGCACGTCGTGCAGGATGGTGCCCGCGGTGTCGCGGGCGTAGAGATGGGAAGGGGCGGCGTGGCGGGCCTCGACCGCGCCGGACTCGGCCAGCAGCACCGGCCGCGGCTCGCCGGGCATCTCCCGGAGCCGGGCGACGGCGTCGGCACAGGCGAGGTCGAGCGGCCCGCGGACGACCGCCAGCTCCGCGCCAGGATCCAGGTAGCGATGAACCTGGGCGACGCGGTTTCCAGGCAGGCCAATGGCGGCGGCGTACTGCTGGAGGGCCGCCGCGCTGTCCAAGCTGCCGAAGCTCTGCATGACCAGTTGCGGCAGCCGCCGCGCCGCCGCCGGCAGCATCCGCCGGATCCAGGCCAGCCAATCACCCTCAACCGCATTGACTTCGTTCCACAGCTCCCAACCCCAGATTACGCCGTCGCCGCCGGCCAGTTGGGCGAACCACTCCAAGCGGCGCAGGTAGTGGGCGCCGCCAGCGGCGCCCGCGAGGTAGTCGGCCATGCACTCGGCCGGCCCGCCGGCGGCGATGGCCCACGCCGGCTTGTCGAACCAGATCGCCCCCGGGAAGATCTCCGCCCGCTTGGCGGCCTGGATGGTGCGAACGTGCTCCAGGCAGAGCTTCAGGCGCACCCCCCGCCGCCGGGCCCGGTCCAGCAGCGCCCGGAAACGTTCGCCGCTGGCGGGGTCGAACTCGCCGACCCGGTGCGGTTCCGGATCAAACAGGGGATGCGACAGCCAGACGCGGGCGCAGTTGCCGCCGTTCTCCGCGATCCGGTCGAGCCACCCCAACTGCCGGCGGAGCGCCGTCTCGGGATCGGACTCGTCGCGCACAAAGCTGACGTTCACGCCAATCGGCAGCCACGTGCGGTTCCCACAGGCCAGCCAACGGGGGAAGCGGGGATGGATGCCAACAAGTTCCATGGCAGGAAATCTTCTTCTCATTTGCTGCCATCCCCCAGCCCGCGAAAAAGGTGCAGGCGCCGGCCATGAAGCGTCGTTTTTCTTATTTGTCTTTCTCTGTGGTTTTCCCCGGCTAATCGCCGAAGGTTTTTTGCAACAGGCTTGTCCCAAGGCCGACATTGTCTTGGATTTGCGTGGCCGGGACGGGGAAAGAAGAAGGCGCAATCCATTTGCGGCCACAAGGCCACGGCGAAAAGCGCGCCCGTGGCTACCAACCCTGGCCGCGTTGCGGCCCAAACTTGAACGTCAACCCACACAAACCCCGGCAGCGCCGATAAAAATCGGCATCACCCAGTAAAATTGGCGAAGACCCATTATTTCCTGCTCCGTGTCACGGAAAGGATACAGGCATCGTTTCCGTTCAAAGTCACGGCGAGGCCCTCTCGCTCCATCTCCGCCTCGCCATGCAGCACCTGTTTGAGCTTCCAGCCGTGGCCGAGAATCAGGTCCTCTCGCACCGGATGGGGCGAGTGGTTGACGATCACCATGATCCGGTTTGAAGCATCCTGGCAGTGTTCCGTCAGGCCGATCAGCGGATTCGTTTTCCGCACGGCCCGGCGTTCCAGAAAAGCCTCGGCGATGTGCCGATATACCCGCCAGCACGGGGAGGCCGATTCGGAATGGAATGCGCCGGGCGTTGTTGCAAGAGTCATCTCCATGGGCACAGCCAGAAAGTAAACACGGCCCTTGCCATACGAGGCCACCGTGAAGGCGGGATTGCCGCCGGCCTCGCGCCCAAGCACGGTCGCCCGCGTGGCGCGGAAGTCAACCTTGAACGTCCCGCTGTTCGGTATGGAGGTCAATCCGGCGATTCCCTCAACCGTGATCTCCCCCGGATCACGCCCCCGCTGCCGGGTCTGAGGTTCGAGTCCGGTCAACGCTTCAAAGCCGTCGGGCAACCCGTCATCGAGCGACACATACAGCGTGGCTCCCGCCTCGACCCTGGCAAGCAGACCGAGAGTGCGGCGGCGGGAAATCATCAAGTGTCCCGCGAGGCAGGGAAGCAGGTAGAACGGCGCGTCTTTGAGCGGCTGCGAGGCATGCTGGAATTCCAAATCGAACCCGGCCTGCTTGGCGAGGATGAAAGCGCTGTATGCCACGCCCCAGTTGTCCTGTCCTTCCGTGAGAAGGCAGACGGCTTCCCGGGTCCTTGGCGGCAGGTGCGTGAAAGGCAGACCGTCGAGCATCCGCCGGAAGGCGCCGATCTCCTTCAAGACCGGCTTGGCCCGCCCGTCAATGCGAAGGAGGCCGAGTTCCCTCTCCACGGTGCACCAGTCATAGGGCGCGTGCTCCAGGTGGGTCTGATCCGAGGCGCACCACCAGAGCAGTCCGTGGCAATCATTGGCCCAGAGGGAAAACAGGGCGGCCCGGAGAAAGTCCGCCGCGATCTTCTCGCTCGAGATCATCGTGCCCAGCGTGCCAATCTCCTCGCAGAGGCAGGGCTTGCCGCCGAGGTCGGCATAGAAGCGGCATTCCGCGGTGCCGTGCAGAATGGTGCGCACCGTATTCAAGGGATCCTGGTCGCAGTGCGGGGTAAACACCGGATAAGGATGCACCGTGAGCAGATCGGTGAGTTCACCTTGGTCGAAGGGGGTCCAGTTGCCAGACGGAGACAGGCTGTGCAGGCCGGAGACCACGGGACGCGTGTCGTCGGCGGCGCGGATCGTCTGGGTGATCAGCGCGGTCCAGGCATAGGCCTGGTCCCGCGAGGCCTGCCCCATGCAGTTGCATTCGTTGCCCAAGTCCCAGGCCAGGACCGCGGGATGGTGCTTGAACGCGCTCACGAAATGACGCACGAAGCGAACCTGCCAGCGGAGCGCCGTGGGATCCGTCAGCACTTGGAGGCCGTCGAACGCCGGAGGAACAAAAAGGCGGCCGCTCATCCAGCCCGTGAGCAGCCCGACGATGCCGCGAAGCTCCTGTGCCGCCAGCAGGTCGAGACACTCGGCGAAACGTTCCATCATGGCACCGGACATGCCCGCCTGGCCGCAGGGATCGTCGGGCAGGGGCGCTTCACCGTGCCGGAACTCGACCGGTCCCTGTCCGGTCCGCAGCAACGTCAGCGGCTGGAAATCCGGCCACAGGGGAAACACGCGCAAAACCTGGACCCCGTCCCGCCGGAGCCGCTGGAGATCCTTCTTCACCACGTCCGGCCGCCAGTCCTGCCACATGCGCGTGCCGGCGTGTGAGGCCCAATAATTGCACCCCACGACAAATCCTCCGGCCTGAAGCCAGTCCTGTCCATGAAGCGTCGTTTTTCTCATTTGTCTTTCTCTGACCCCACGGACGGGACAGTTGATGCGCGGGACGTGCGCCGTCAGGCGAGTCTCGAACTGCATCGTGTCCAGATGCCGCCAACTGCGTTCTTCGGGATGGTCGTAAACTAAACCGGACAGTCCCGGCCGCACTCCGGACAAGGAAGTCCGACACCTTCGTCACGCACCAGCCGGATCTCCACCAGCCGGCCGGCAATGTCGAGACGCACTTCCGCAACCCGCCAGGGCTTGGAAAGCCCCAACAGTTGCCCATGATGTTCGGCCAAAGTCATCTTTTCCGTAGTCCGGAAATTGGTCGCCTGAAAACATTGCCCCCTAAAATTGGCGAAGAACCCATCTTTGGAGGGGGGGCGCGAAAGCCTCCCCCTCCAGCCTTGGCCTTGGCCGGCGCTGCCGCCCGTCAGCCGTTCCGCCGCCGGCGGAGCAGGCCGACGCCACCGAGGCAGAGCAGCGCCAGGGCCGCCGGCTCCGGCACGACCTGGATGGCCAGGTCGTTGCCGCCGGTGAAGCCGGTGCTGTAGTCCGCCAGGTAGGTGATCTGCCACTGCCGCGAGTTCCAAGAGAAGAGGCTGCCCTCGCTCAGGGTGGTGGCGGTGCCGTTGAGCTTGGTGAACTCGCCGACGATGGCATCCGCAAGATTATTGCTGATGAGGTAGAAGATGTCGCCCAGCTCGGCGTTGTCCAGCCCCGAGTAGAGCGTCAGCTTCAGGTCGGCGCCGTCGCTGAACGTGACCGTGCCGGTGACGTTGGTGCGGTCGCTGGTCGGCGTGGTGCCGCTGCGGCCCAGCTCGACGTCCAGCGCGCCGGTCGCGCCGATGGCGAGGTTGCCGGTGCTGATCGTGCCGATGCTGTTGCCGGGGGCCAGGCTGCCGTTGACGGTGACTGTGCCGCTGATGGTGCCGGTGCCGCCAAGGGTCGCGCCGCTGTTGACCGTCACCGCGCCCGTGCCGGTGCCGCTGCCCGTGGTGTTGCTCACCAAGATCTTTCCAGCGGCGACCGTGGTGCCGCCCGTGTAGGTGTTGGCTCCCCCAAGCGTCAATGTGCCAGAACCGTCCTTGATAAGTGCCCCGTTGGTATATCCAGTGTGTTTAACCACGCCGCCTAACGTCAGGGTGTTATTCACGATCAGCGTAGTGGTCGCACTGTTGGCATTGAGCAATGTCACCGCGCCATTGAAGGTCAGATCCGACCCAGTGAAGGTGGTGCTCTGGCTCGTCTGACCCCTTGCAAAGGTCAAGGCATTGGTTAGCGTGAGCGCCCCGCCGCTGGAGTTGGTGATGGTTTGATTGTTGGAACCCGCGCCTGTGGAAATCTGGAAGATGCCGGTTCCAAGGGCGGTGGCGCTGCCAATGTTCACCGAATTAGCCGAGGACGCCACGACGACGCCTCCCGCAAAGCTGTTGTTGCCACTGAAAGTATAAACTCCGCCGTTCTGCATATAAATCTGCGCGGCCCCCGAAATATCCCCCGAAAGGATAAAGTTGGAGGTGGCGGAATTCCCGTAGAAATAGCTGATCCCGCCGCTGGTCGGAGCCAGGATGAGATCGGCGCTGACGGTTTCCGTCTGACCTGCGGAAAACCCATAGAACGCTGGCCTCGGGTTGGTGCTGTTTGCGTTGCTGGTGAGCGTGATCGCAAACCCGCCGATCGATGAGACGATATGGGTGCCGGTGCTAAAAGCCAATCCGCCGATGGTGATGGCAGCCGTCACATCCGAGTTCAGCGTTCCCGAGGTATTGCTGAAGAATCCGATGTCGGACGAACCGGGCAGCGTGCCATTCTGCCAGTTGGTGTTGAGATTGAAGTCAGTCGTCGTGGTGGTTGAACCTGTGCCCTGCCAATTGAGATCTGCCGCCCGCGCCGAACCGGCGGCCAGAAGCAAGGCGGCGGTCAAAACCGGGGTTGTCCTGCTGATCGGCGCGACTTGGGTCATCACTTTCTTCATCATCTTCAGCTCCTTCTGTTTCTTGACACGTTCCGAGGGGACCAACAACACAGCTTCTCCGATTGCCTCCGGCTCAGCCGTCATTCCATCTCCCTTCGTCTCCTTGTCGCTGGGAGTTTTTTTGCCTTCCCATGCCGGGCCGGACGGTAGGTGGGGGAGGCGTGGACAGTGGTTCCATTGCCCTTGACTATAGGCTTGACGCCGGCTCTCCACAATTCCCATTTCCGGCTATTTGTTCTGGAAACCGGCCAACCCGCGCGCGGGGGGGCTCACGGCGGCCACGGAACCCACGGAGAAAACCTTCTCCAGCCGCGATCTCCGCGGCCGCCGTGCGAAAACCAACCCCCGTGCTTGGGGGATGGGGCGGGCGCGTTGCCGCGTCACCCCTCTTTCCAGTCGAAGAGGATGCCCATGGTTTCGCCGCGCTTTTCGTTGGCGAGGCGGTAGGCCTCCACGCACTGTCCGGGGCGGAAGGCGTGGGTGTTCAGGCCGGCGAGGGAGAAGCGCCCGGCCTTGACCAGGGCGAAGAACAGGTTCGAGATGTGCCGGTAATTCCATTCGGCCGTTTCATGGGAGTCATGGGCGGCGACAATGGTCAGCCCCTTGGACATCACGTCCGAACTCAGCCGCTGGCTGGCCGGGCTGCCAGTGTCGCCGAGGATGACGACCCGGCCGAACTTGCGGGCGGCGCGGAGGGCGTCGGTGAACACCTGGTGGTGGCCGGTGCTGTCAATGACCGTCGCCGGCCCTTCGCCGCCACAAATCCGGTTGATCTCCTCGATCGCCTCCCCCAGCGGCTTGACGATGCCGTGGCTCGCCCCGCCGCGGGTGGCCATCCCGATCCGCATCGGGACGGTGTCCACGGCAATCACCGGCTGCGCCCCGGCGGCCACGCACCAGCGGACGGCCATCTGCCCGATCGGGCCGGCGCCGGCCACGACCACGCCCTTCCCGAGGCCGAGGCCGGCGACCCGCGCCCCCATCGCGCTGATCTTCGCGAGTTTGAACCACGCCGCCTCCCCGTCGGCAACCTCCGCCGGGACCTGGATGCATTCCGCCTCGGCCACGACGTGGGCGGAGGCGTGCCCCATCCGGACGGCCACGCGGTCGCCAGCCTTCACCGCCGTGACGCCGCTCCCGACTTTTTCCACGACGCCGCAGGCGGTGTAGCCGGGATGGAACGGATATTTCACCCAGTTGTCCCAGTGCGTGCCGGGATCGAAGTTGCGGTTGAAGACGATGTTCTCGGTGCCGGTGCTCATCAGGCTGGCCAGGGTCCGGACCGTCACCTCCCCGGCCTGGGGCTCCGGCAGCTCGAAGGTTTCAAGGCTGACCTGGCATTTCCCCGTGAAGACAAGGCGCTTTTCCATGGCGCGTCCCTTTCCTGTGCCGCCGCATGTTCAATCCCGGTTTTTTACAACCGTCAAGTTAGCGCTGTCCTGGCCGCGCGCAATTTCCAAAACCGGTTCTATATTCCAGGAACCGGCTATGTCTGGCCGTTCCCGGCCGGAGCCGGAACCGGAAGCCGCGCCGATGCCGCCGCCCCCCGCCGAATTCGTGCTCATCTATCAGCAGCGGATGAAGTCCGGCTACTACTGCCCGCTGCACACCCACGCCCACTTCGAGCTGGTGTTCCATCCTTCCGGCAAAGGGACGACCCGGCTGGCCGGGGGAACCAGCCTCGCCTTCGGGCCGGGCGACATCGTCCTCTATGCGCCGGGCGAGGCGCATGACCAGAGCATGGAGACCGACGGGGTTGACCACTGCATCCAGTTCCGCGTCCCGGATGCGGAACTCGCGGCGAAGGTCGGCGGCCACCACCTGGTCCGGAACATCCGCTCCCGCGCCGTGCTCAAGGAGCTGGAGGAGCTGACCCACTGGCAGGAGGAGGACTCGGCCGCCGCCAAGGACCTGCGGCTCTCCGCGCTGCTGCTCTCCCTGCTCTGGGAGGCGGACCACAAGGATCCGGCCGCCCCCGACCCCGGGTTCCATTTCGCCAGCGCGGCGCGGCAGATCCTGGCCACCGAACTCGACGCGCCGCCACCGGTCAAGGAGATGGCCCAGCGGCTGGGAGTCAGCGGCGACTACCTGCGCCACCTGTTCAAGAGGCATTTCGGGATCGGCATCAAGGAGTTCTCCCTGGAGAAGCGGCTGGAAAAGGCGCGGGGGCTGCTCCTCCATTCCCCGCTGCGGCTCAAGGAGATCGCCGCCGCCTGCGGCTTCGCCAACGAGCGCGCCTTCTGCACCGCCTTCAAGGCCCATGCCGGGGTGACGCCGGGGGAGTTCAAGCGCCGCTGACTGGCCCGGCCCGGAGCCCGCGGCCGCTCCCATTCCGCCATCCACCGGTTATACTTCCCTCCGCGGCGCGCCACCCTTCCCCGGCCCGCGGCAAGGTTGCCATGGACACCCTCCCTTCCACCACCCTCCCCCCACCCCCGGCCCGGCTCTTCCTCGCCGGCCTCGGCGGCATCGGCATGAGCGCCCTCGCCCAGCTCCTCCGCTGGCAGGGGCATGAAGTCGCCGGCAGCGACCGCGAACTCGCCGGCCCCGGCCGCGACGAACTCTACGCCCGCCTCCAGGCCCAGGGCATCCGCCTCTTCCCGCAGGACGGCACGGGGCTCCGCGAGTTCCAGCCCGCCGCCCTCATCCATTCCACCGCCGTCGAGGAGGGCAACCCCGACTTCCAGGCCGCCGCCGCCCGCGCCATCCCCCGGCGGCACCGCGCCGCCGCCCTCGCCGCGGCGCTCGACCGGCAGCCCGGCCGCCAGATCGGCATCGCCGGCTCCTGCGGCAAGACCAGCGTCACCGCCTGGCTCGCCGAGACCATCCACGCCCTCGGCCATTCCGTCCTCATGGTCGGCGGCGGCCACAGCCATGCCTGGGCCGACGCCCACTTCCCCGGCAATTTCCATGCGGACTCCGCAACGCCCGAGTTCCTGGTCTACGAGGTGGACGAAAGCGACGGGTCACTGGCCGCCTTCCGGCCGCACGTCGGCGTCGTGCTCAACATTGGCACCGACCACTTCGACCGCGACCGGCTGCGCGACCTCTTCGCCGCCTACCTCGGCCGCTGCCGCGAGGCCGCCGTGCTTTCCCCCGAACTGGCGGCGGAACTGCCGCTCCCGGCCGGCCAACCGCTCTTCCGCTTTGGCGAGGGGCTGGCGGACTACCAGGCGGGGCTGGAGGGCATCAGCTTCCGCCTGCCCGGCCTCGGCGCCTTCGCCGTCCCCCAGTACGGCCGCCATTCCGCCAGCAACGCCGCCGCCGTGCTCGCCATCCTGCAAGCGTGCGGACTCCGCAACGCCGCTGGCCGCTGGCCGGCGGCGCTGGCCGCCTTCCGCGGCGTCAGCCGCCGCTTCGACCGCCTCGGCACCACCCCGGCCGGCGCGGCCCTGTTCGACGACTATGCGCACAACGTCGAGAAGCTCTGCGCCGCCCTCGCCACCGCCCAGGAACTGACCCCCGGCCCCGTGCTCGCCCTCTTCCAGCCGCACGGCTTCGGCCCGCTCAAGTTCATGCGCGAACCGCTGGCGCCGGCCCTGCAACGCCAGCTCCGGCCGGGCGACCGCTTCGCCTTCCTCCCAGTCTATTACGCCGGCGGCACGACCGACTTCACCCCCTCCAGCGCCGAGGTCGCCGCCGAGCTGCGCCAGCGCGGGCTAGAGGTGCTCAGCTTCCCCGACCGCGCCGCCGCCGCGAGCTTCGTCCGCACGGCCCGCGACTTCACGGCCGTGCTCGTCCTTGGCGCCCGCGACCCCGGCCTCCCCGCCTGGTGCGCCACCCTGCGCGCCGGCCGTTGAGAGCCACCCACCGCTTCCCGGCAATTCAAGGAACCAACCCATGACGACGACTCCGCAACTCTGGGAGCTGGACCGGCGCAGCCTCTGGCACCCCTTCACCAAGCATTCGGCGCTCCAGGGGCCGCCCTTCCCGATCATCGAGCGCGGTGCCGGCGTCTGGCTGACGGACACCGACGGCAACCGCCTCTTCGACGCCATCTCCTCCTGGTGGGCCTGCAACCTCGGCCACAACCACCCCCGCATCGTCGCCGCCATCCGCGACCAGGCCGGGCGCCTCGACCACAGCATCCTCGGCAACCTGACGCATCCCAACGCCATCCGCCTCGCCGCCCGCCTGCTGGAACTCTTCCCGCACCCGCGCCGCCGGGTGTTCTTCGCCAGCGACGGCGCCTGCGGCGTCGAGGCCGCCCTGCGCATCGCCACCCAGTACTGGCACAACCTGGGGCGGCCGGAGAAGCACCGCTTCGCGGCGCTGCACGAAGGCTACCACGGCGACACGATCGGCGCCATGTCCGTCGGCTATCTCCCAAGCTTCCACGAGCCCTACAAGCCGCTGCTCTTCCCCGTGCACCAGGCCGACCTCCCCGACTGCCGCCACTGCCCGCACCGGCGGGCGGCGGCCGCCGCCGCCCCCTTCGACCCCCTCGCCTGCCACTGCGGCGTGGAATGCTTCACGCACCTGGAAACGCTGCTCACGGCGCACGCCGGCGAGCTGGCGGCCATGATCGTCGAGCCGCACTGCCAAGGCGCGGCGGGCATGCGCATGTACAGCCCCGCCTGGCTCCGGCGGCTGGCGGAGCTGTGCGCGAAACTCGACATCCTCCTCATCGCCGACGAGGTCGCCATGGGCTTCGGCCGCACCGGCCGCCTCTTCTCCTTCGAACATGCCGGGATCGACCCCGACATCGTCTGCCTCGGCAAAAGCCTCACCGGCGGCACCCTGCCCATGAGCGCCGCGGTCGTCCAGGAACGGATTTTCGCCGCCTTCGCCGACACCCCGGCGAAGGACGGCACCCTCTACCACGGCCACACCTTCGCCGGCAATCCGCTGGCGGCGGCGGCGGCCCTGGCGGCCCTGGACGTCTTTGCGGCGGAAGGGATTGTCGAACGCGCCGCGGCGCTGTCCCGGCACCTGGCGGAAGCGGGCAAGGCGCTGTGCGGCCTGCCGGGCGTCGAAAACGTGCGCGTGCTCGGCGCGATCCTCGCCTGCGAGGTGGCCGACGCCGCCCGGGCCCAGGCCGCCCGCCAGCGCCTGCTCGGCCGCGGCATCCTCCTCCGCCCCCTGGGGCGCACCCTCTACCTCCTCCCCCCCCTGGTCACCACCGACGCCGACCTGCGCTGGCTGGCCGAGGAGTTCCGCGTCGCCCTCGCCGCGGCGGCCGGGGAATAGGCCGGGGGACAGGCGAATTGTGGGCAATGGCCCCCACCCACCTGGCGTCACCCAGTCATTGCATCACTGCGTCACCCCCCCCGGCACCACCGCCACCGCCGTGGATGCGGCGGATGACGCGGGTCGTGGAATGCCCTTCGACGAAGGGGAGGAAGACGATCCGGGCACCGCCGGCCTCGGCGGCGCGGCGCTCGTCCTGGGGAATGCTCTCGACCGTGTAGTCGCCGCCCTTGACATAGATGTCGGGCTGGACCTGTTCCAGCAGCGGGGTGACGCGGAGGGTGTCAAAAACCACCACGGCGTCCACCGCCTCCAGGGCGGCAAGCAGCCAGGAGCGGTCCGCCTCGTGGTTGACCGGGCGGGTGGGGCCCTTGAGCTGGCGCACCGTGGCGTCGCTGTTGACGGCGACGAGCAGGGCGTCGCCCAGCAGCCGGGCGCGGTGGAGGTAGCTCGCATGGCCACGGTGGAGGATGTCGAAGCAGCCATTGGTCATCACCAGGCGGCACCCTTGGCGGCGCAGCTCGGCGCGCCAGGCCGCCAGCGCCGCGGCGTCCATGATCTTCGCTTCGGGATCGCGCATCCTTGCCGCTCCGCCGCTGCCGCCGGGCCGGGCCGTCACTCCTGCTCCAATCCGCGCGCCAGCGCCTGGATCCGGGCCAGAAGCGGGGGCACGGTTTGCGCCGCGGCGGCGGAATCCTTGGCGGCAAGTTCGATCTCCTTGCCGAGGCCGCCCAGCTCCGTCAGCCCCACGTTGAGGGCGACGCCCTTCAGGGAATGCCCCTTGTGGTCAACCGTCGCCCAATCGCCCTGCGCCGTGGCGGCGTCCAGCGCCAAGACAATCTCCTTGACGTTCTGGATGGCGGCGCCAAGGAGATGGGCGACGGTTTCGGCGTCGAAGCCGTAGGCGCCCACGAGGTGGTCCCGGATTTGCTGCTGAAGGCGGTTCATGGCTCGTTCCTCGTCGGTTTCCCCCCTTCCGGCGCCCCGCGCACCCGGAAGTCGCAGACCAGCGGATAATGGTCGGAGAGTTGGACGGTCGGGACGCGGAAGGCGGTGACCTCGATTCCCGGCCCGTGCAGAATATAGTCGATCTGGTGGCGGGGTGCCCAGCTTGGCCAGGAAGGCTGGCCCGTGCTGGCATTGCGCAAGCCGGCCTCATGCAGCGGCTGGAGTTCCGCGTCCCCGGCAAAGGTGTTGAAGTCGCCGGCGACTAGGCACGGCTTGATGGCCTCGCGGGTCCACTGGGCGAGCTGGGCGATCTGGGCCGTGCGGCACTCCCGTTTCAGGGCCAGATGCACCAGCAGGACCTGGAAGGTGGAGTATTCGACTTCGAGCGCGAGCCGCTTCATCCCGCGGTCGAAGTAGCGGCGGAGCACGCGTTGCGGCCGCTCCTTCGCGAGGACGGCGTTGGCCTGCTTGCGCATGAGGGGCATGGCGGCGGCCCAGGAGCTGGGATGGTACTTGCTTTCCACGCAGGCCCAGTGGCCGAGTTCGGCGGCAATGGCCTGGGCCTGGTCACGCCGGCCGGAGCGCAGCAGGGAGCCGCTGTCGATCTCCACCAGCCCCACCAGGTCGGGGCGCATCTCCTTGAGGAAGCGGACGATGCGGTGGAGGTGGTCGCGGGTCGGCTTGAGGAAGCCGGCCATGGGGAACGGCAGGTGGTAGCGCAGGCCAGTGCCGGTGCCGTAGCGCAGGTTGTAGAGCAGGAAACGCATGGCTGGGCGGGGCGGGGGTTCCGGAAAAAATCTTCCGGGGTACTATAGTTCCCGACAGTTGGGCCGGACGCGGGCGGGCGGAAGGAATCCGCCGCGGCGGCAGCGGCCGGCGCAAGTCCTTATTCCCCGCGGGAGAACGCCCCCCGATGCTGAAGCGACATGAACTGCTGGACGGCCGCCTGGTCGAGACCGGCGACGAGCAAAGCCCGATCCTCGTCTACCTCAATCCGGACGAGACCGAGCGGCGCTACCTGACCAGCGAACTCAAGCTCGACGAACATACCTTGAACTCGGCCCTTGACCCGGACGAACTCTCCCGCCTCGAGTTCGAGCCGGACCACGTCGCCGCCATCTTCAAGCGCCCCAAGTATTATTGCGCCGACGACAACTTCCTCTTCCGCGTCTCCTCCGCCGGCGCCTTCCTCTTCAAGAACCGGCTGGTGCTGGTGCTGAGCGAGGACGTGCCGCTGTTCGACGGCGGCAAGTCCTTCCTCCGCCTGCAAAGCCTCAACGAGGTCTTCCTCAAGATCATCTACCGTTCGATCTTCCATTTCCTCGAACACTTGAAGGTGATCAACCTGATCGTCGACCAGCTCGAACAGAAACTGCCCTCCGCCATGGGCAACAAGCACCTGCTGAACCTCTTCACCCTCGAAAAGAGCCTGGTCTACTACCTCAACGCCATCAACTCCAACGGAATGCTCATCGAGAAGCTCCGCACCGCCGCCGGCAAGATCGGGTTCAGCGCCGAGCAGGTCGAGTTCCTGGAAGACATGACGATCGAGAACACCCAGTGCTTCAAGCAGGCGGACATCTACTCCTCGATCCTGGCGAGCATGATGGACGCCCGCGCCTCGGTGATCAACAACAACCTGAACATCCTGATGAAGCGGCTGACCGTGCTCAGCCTGGTCTTCCTCCCGATCAACATCATCGCCAGCATCGGCGGCATGTCCGAATACAGCCAATGGACCCACGGCGTCCACTGGTCCATCTCCTACAGCCTCTTCGGCCTGGCCATGATGGTGATCGGCTGGCTGACCTACCTGATCTTCCGCTGGAGCGGCCTGGACCAGCCGGCGGACTGACGGCCCGCGGCCGCGCCGGCCGGCACGGCGGTCAGAGGATCGGCGTGAACAGGTGGCAGGCGTTCTCCGCAACCTGCTGGAAGAGGGGGCGGCGGCGCCAGGCCGCCAAGGCGACCTCCTGGCTGTGGGCCTGCTCCTGGACGAGGGCGGCGGCCAGGCTGGCGATGAACGCCACGTCGTAGACGGCGAGGACGCTCTCGTAGTTCAGCCGCAGGCTGCGCATGTCGAGGTTGGCCGTGCCCACCAGCGCCACGGTGTCGTCGGCAATCAGGGCCTTGGCATGGAAGAAGGGGGGCAGCCGCTCGAAGATCCGCACCCCGGCGGCCAGCAGCTCCTCGTAGTGCGCACGGCCGGCGTAGCCGGCGTAGAGGTGGTTGTTGACGCGCGGCAGGATCAGGCGCACCTCCACGCCGCGGCGGGCGGCGGCGCGCAGGGCGTGCAACAGGTCGGGCGGCGGCGCGAAATAGGGGGTGGCCGCCCAGAGCCGCTGGCGCGCCGCCAGGATGGCCTGGAAGAACAGCTCGCCCAAGACATCATCCCCGGCCACGGGGGCGCCGTGGAGGGCGCGGATGCGCGCCCCGCCCGCCACCGGCTGGTGGGGGAAGCAGTCCTGGCGGAGGAAGCGCTCCGCCGGCTCGTCGGTGATGAAATGCCAATCCTGGAGGAAGGCGAACTGCAGCTCCTGGACCACCGGGCCGCGCACCTCGAAATGGTAGTCGCGGATCGCCAGCCGCGCCCCGTGGGAGAGGTGGCCGTCATGCAGGTTGAGACCGCCGGTGAAGGCCCGGAGGCCATCAACCACGAGAAGCTTGCGGTGGTTGCGCAGGTTGATGGCGAACTGGCGCTTGAGGAGGTTGCTCTGGGTCCAGCCGGCGATCTCCAGGTTGGGGATCCCCCGGTAGCGGTGGAAGAAGCGGCGCAGCACGGCGCCAGTGGAGCCGAAGCGGTCGTAGAGCACGCGCACCGTGACCCCGGCGCGGGCGCGGGCGGCCAGGGCGTCCATGAACCGCCGGCCGGTGGCGTCGGCGCCGAGGATGAAGCTCTGGAGGTGGATGTGCTGCTCGGCGGCCTCGATGGCGGCAAGCATGGGGCCGTAGGCCTCGTCGCCATCAACCAGGAGGCGGATGGCGTTGCCGCCGAGCAGCGGGAAATCCTCGACAATGCCATCCAAGGCGCGGTTGAGCGTGGCGCCGGCGGCGGTCGGCGGTTCGCAGGCGCGGGTCTCCCGCACGGCGCGCCAATAGGCCATCTCCAAGTCGGCCTCCTCGCGGGCGCGGCGTTCGGCGACCAGCGCCCGGTCGCGCTCCTGCTTGCGCAACGCCTTGCGGGGCAAACGGTTGTGCCCAATCATCAGATAGAGCAGGGCGCCGGCGAACGGCAGGAACCAGGTGAAGAGCAGCCAGGCGGTGGCGGCGGTCGGCTCCCGGCGGCGGCGGAGGATGTCCAACGCCACGAGGAGGAAGAGCGTCAGATGCAGCGCCCCGCCCAGCAGCAGCTCCCAGGTGGTCGTCGCGACGCCCAGCAGTTGGTCGGCCATCTCGTGGGCTCCGGTCCCCCGCGGAAGCCGCGGGCGGGTTCCCCCCAATATACCTGATTTTCGCTTTTCGAATGCCGATTGCCGATTTTCGCCAGTTTCAAGTTTCCCGCAAGCCCCGGCCAGCGGCCAGCCACCGGTTTGAAACTTGACGGAAAGAGGCTACGTTCCCCCTTCACGGCAAGCATTGCCTGGGCTTGTCATCTCCCCCTTCAGGTCGGTCGTTCGGTTGTGGCGAGGTCATCCATCCCATGAAACATCTGCGTTCCCTGCTGGTCGCGGCCGTGCTCGCGACCGTCGTCGTCTCCGGCACTGGCTGCCGCTGGTTCAAGAAGAAGGACAAGCTGGTGGTGCCCGAAGGCGCCACGCCCGGCATGACCCTGCCCGGGGCCGCCGGCGAAGGCTGGAGCCCCACCGCCGAAGGGTTGCCCCCGCGCGCCGGCGGCAGTTTCACGCCGACCTCCGACCCGGCCCTCGGCGGTGCCAGCGGCTTCGTCATCTATTTCGCCTTCGACCGCTCCGAGATCGGCACCACCGAGCAAGCCAAGCTCGACCAGGTCGCCGGCCTGCTCAAGCAGAGCCCGGATCTCGCGGCAATGATCGAAGGGCACTGCGACGACCGCGGCAGCGACGAATACAACCGCGGCCTCGGCGAACGCCGCGCCCTCGCGGTCCGCGAGTACCTGGCCATGGCCGGCGTCGAGGACACCCGCCTGGAAACGGTCAGCTATGGCGAGGAGAAGCCGGTGGTGCCCAACGCCACTAACGAGAGCGAACACGCCCAGAACCGCCGCGGCGTCGTCATCCTCGGCACCCGCAACTGAACTTGGAGAGACCCCCGCGGCCGGCCCTCGCCGCCCCGCGGGGTGGGGCTGGATGAACCGACCGGAAGAAGTGGAAGCGCCGCTGGAAGTCTGCGCCGCCGTCGTCCGCCGACAGCGGCGCTTTTTGCTGGCCACCCGCCCGGCGGGCAAACACCTGGCGGAGCACTGGGAGTTCCCCGGCGGCAAAGTGCATGCCGGCGAGACGCTCGAAGCCTGCATCATCCGCGAACTCCGCGAGGAACTGGGCGTCACCGTCCAGGCGCCGCACTGGCTGGCGACCCTCGACCATGCCTACCCCGGGAAGCACATCCGCCTGCACTTCCTCGCCGGCGACCTGCCCGCGACGGCGGAGCCGCACCCGCACGAGGGGCAGCGGCTCGGCTGGTTCACCCCGGCGGAAATGGGCGCCCTGCTCCTCGCCCCCGCCGACCGCCGCTTCGCTGAACGGCTGGCGCGGACGCCGGAATGGAATGGCGAAACCGCCCCCGCACCAACCCCACCGACCGCCGCCCCCCGCCCCTGATGTTCCCCACCTTCCACATCCGCACCTACGGCTGCCAGATGAACGAGCGCGACTCGGAGGCGGCCGCCTGCCTGCTGGAAAGCCGCGGCTTCCGCCCAGTGGCGACGGAGGCCGAGGCGGACGTGCTGCTCTTCAACACCTGCAGCGTCCGCGACCAGGCCGAGCAGAAGGCCCTCGGCAAGCTCGGGCTGCTCCAGCGGCTCAAGCGGGAGAAGCCGCACCTGCTGCTCGTCGTCCTCGGCTGCATGGCCCAGCGCCTCGGCGAGGAGCTGCCCGCCAAAATCCCGCACGTGGACCTGGTGGTCGGCACCGACCAGCTCCCGAGCCTGCCCGACCGGCTCATCGAGCTGCTGGAGCACCGCCGCCCCGGCGTCTACACCGGCCGCACCAGCGAAGGGATCGAGATGCTCGGCCTGCACGCACCGGGGAAAATTTCGGCCTTTGTCGCGGTCATGCGCGGCTGCAACATGGGCTGCAGCTACTGCATCGTCCCGGAAACCCGGGGGCGGGAGAAGAGCCGCGCCGTGGCGGACATCGTGGCGGAAGTGGCGCGGCTGGTGGCCGGCGGCGCCAAGGAGATCATGCTGCTCGGCCAGAACGTCACCGCCTACGGCGTCAGCGAACTCCGCCAGGCCGGCGGCTACACGCCGGACCAATCGCCCTTCGCCGAGCTGCTGCGGGCCGTCTGCGCCGTGCCGGGGCTGCGCCGGCTGCGCTTCACCTCGCCGCACCCGCACTTCATGAACGCGGCCTTCGTCCAGGCGCTGGCGGAGCTGCCCCAGGTCTGCGACTCCTTCCACGTGCCGCTCCAGTCTGGCGCCGACCGCATCCTGGCGGCGATGAAGCGCAACTACACCGTGGCGGAATACCGGCAACGCCTCGCCGCCATCCGCGCCGTGCGCCCCGCGGCCGCCTTCTCCACCGACATCATCGTCGGCTTCCCCGGCGAGACCGACGCCGACTTCGCCGCCACCCGGGAGCTGATGGCGGAGATCGGCTTCGACATGGCCTACGTCTTCCGCTATTCCCCGCGCCCCGGCACCCTGGCCGACCGCCGCCTGGCCGACACCGTCCCCCCCGAGGTCAAGGAGGCGCGGCTGAAGCTGCTCCTGGCCGACCTCGAGCGGCGGGTGCTGGCCCACAACCAGGCGCGGCTCGGCCAGACCGTGGAGATCATGCTCGAAGGGCCGAGCCCGCGCAACCCCAGCCGCTGGTGCGGCCGCACCAGCGACAACAAGCGGGTGGTCGTGCCGCCCGCGCCGGAGATGGAACCGGGGCAGTTCCGCAGCTTCCGCATCACCCGCGCCACCGCCCACACCCTCTACGGCGAACCCGCCTGAAGCTGGGGCCTTCGCCGCCGGCCGCTGGCAATCCGCGCCCCCTGTACTATGGTTTGCGTAATACGCAATCAGAAGTAGCAGGGCCGCCCGGGCAAGCCGGGTGGCCGGAAACGGGAAGGCAAGCACGGAACCGATGGACGGCTGGGTCACCCAACTGCGCAAGGGACTGCTGGAGTTCTGCATCCTCAACCTCCTCCGCCGCGGCGAAAGCTACGGCTACGAGATCGTGCGGAAACTCCAGCCGGCGGAGGTGCTCGCCGTCTCCGAAAGCACGGTCTACCCGATCCTCAGCCGGCTCAAGCAGGATGGTTGCCTGAAGGTTCGCGACCTCCCCTCCCCCGGCGGTCCGCCGCGCCGCTATTTCGCCCTCACCGCCAGCGGCCGCGCCCGCCTCGCCGAAATGAACGCCTACTGGGGGGAGTTGACCGCCGAACTCGACCGCCTCCGGAAGGGGGAGAAGTGAAATTGTGGGAAAAAAACCAGGCCTTCCAAAGACGAATCGCCATTGAAAAAACCAACGGCTTGGGCTTTCGTCTGGTTTCGTGTGTTTAGTGGGGAAAATCGAGGAACCGGGGACGGGACCATGACTCTCGACACATCCATGCAGGACAGGATCAGGACGTATCTGGACGCGGTGGCGGCACAGATCCGCAACCGCCCCGCGGCCGCGCGGCGCGAACTGCTGCGCGACCTGGAAACGCATCTGCATGACGCACTCCGCGCCAAGGGCGGGGCGAACCCGACCCCGGAACAGCTCGACGCCGTGCTCGCCGAAATGGATCCGCCGGAGGCCTTTGCCGCCGCGGAGTCCGCAACCACCGCCGCGGGCGGCCCCCAGCCGGAGCCGTGGCGACGCCGGCTCTGCCTGCTCGGGCTGTGCTTCCTGATGCTGAACGGCGCCTGGTTCGGGCTGTGGCTGCAACGGAACCTCGGCGGCGGCCTGCCGGACACGCAAAAAGCCGAGGCCCCCAGCGGCGCCGTGAGCGTGACCGGCGCCGAGCCGCTGTCCTGGACCTTTCCCACGCCGATGGTGGAAAAAGACGCCTGCGGCATCCCGCTCAAGACGCCGCCCGCCAAGATCGCGCCCACCGTGGCCGGCGTCTGGAAATGGGAAGACCCGCTCACCTTGGCGTTTTCCCCCGCGGCGCCGTGGCCGGACTGCTCCCGTTTCCAGGTGGCGTTCACCGCCCCGCTGCGCACCGCGGCGGGGCGGCGGGTGGAGCCGCCGGAACTCACGACCGTGGCAACGCCGGCGCTCGAGCTGGTGAACGTGCGACAGGTCGACGTCGAACCGGGCGATTACGGTTACGGTTTCAACATCCGGCTGGAGCTGGAATTCAACGCCCCGCCAGACTTGGAATCCCTGAAGGAATCCCTCTCCTTCGCCTATCGCGACCAGCAAGAAAGCAAGCCCGCGAATTTTGAGCTGCTCGGGAATGTCCTCGACCGCCGGATCCTGGTGACGGTGACGGAAAACGAACCCGATCTCCGAACCCTGCGCCTGCAGCTCAATGCCGGCCTGCGCCCGGCCAGCGGCGGCGAACGCGGCCTGGCCAGCGCCGCCACCCGCGAGGTGCCGTTGACCGATCTTTTCCGGATGGGCGAAGCGGTGGCCTCCAGCCCCGCCTTCGGCCCGTGCGAACTGCGCCTGCGTTTCACCAAGAAACCCGACTTCAACACGGTCAAGGACGCGGTGGAGATCAAGCCGAAGGTGGAGTTCACCGTCAATCCGGACGGCGGCTATTACAACACGCTGACGCTCACCGGCGTCTTTGAGCCGGAGAAAATCTATGAAGTGACGGTGCGGACGGCGCTGCGGGCGGAAGGCGGCGCGGCGCTGGTGACGGAAGTGAAGCGCAGCGTGCAGTTCCCGGCGCGCAAGCCGTCGCTGGCCCTGGCATCGGAAGGGCGCTACCTCTCGCCGCGCGGGAACCTGACCGTCCCGCTCGCGGCCGTGAACATCCCCGCCTGCAAGATCACCTTGCGCCAGGTGCTGCCGCAGAACCTGCCCTTCTTCGCCCTGCGCGACGGCGGTTGGCGCGGCGACGAGGACGCGGCCAACTCCCTGACCGGCCCGGCCGTGACCCGGACCGTCGCGCTCAAGGGAAAGGCCAACGCGGAGGTCAAACAGCGGCTGGATCTCCGCGACTTTGCCGGCACCGGCGACCTGCGCGGCGCGTGGCTGCTCTCGGTGGAACCGCCGGAGGAGATGGCGCGGCTGGACTGGGAACGCCGGCCGTGGCCGGTACACCGGCTGCTGGTGGTCAGCGATCTGGGCGTCACCGTCAAGACCGGCGCCAAACAGGGCGCCGTGGTCTGGGTCAATTCGCTGCGGGATGCGCAGCCGGTCGCCGGCGCCCAGGTCGTGCTCTACGGGAAGAACAACGCCGAACTGGCGCGCGGCCTCACCGGCGCCGACGGCGTGGCGCGGCTGGAGGCGGACACCGCCAAGCCGGAAGCCCAACCGTTCCTGGTGACGGCGGCGGCGGGCGCCGACTTCACCTTCCTGCCCCTGCGGAAGTCGGAAGTCCAGCAGCTAGGGGACACTGGCGGCAAAGAGTGGCTGGCCACGGACGCCGTGGAGGCGGCGCTCTTCACCGGCCGCGGCATCTACCGGCCCGGCGAGACGTTGCACGTCAAGGCGTTGGTCCGCAACCGAACCCTCGACGCGCCGCCGCCATTCCCCGCCGTGTTCCGCATCTTCAAGCCGGACGGCAAAGTCTTCCGCGACCTCCCGGTGACGTTGAACGACTTGGGCGCCGCGGAAGGCGAGGCGGAACTGCCAACCTTCCTGCCGACCGGCGGCTACCGCGTCGCCCTGGCCATGCCGGGAACCTTCACCGTCCTCGGGGAGACCGCAATCCGGGTCGAGGAGTTCGTGCCGCCGCAAATCACGGTGGAAATGGAGAAGCTGCCGGAGCGCGCCGAGACTGGCAAGCCGTTCACCTTCGAAGTCGCCTCGCGGCACCTGTTCGGGCGGGCGGCGGATGGGCTCCGGGCCGAGGCGCGCGTCGTGTTCGAAGCGGTGGAGTTCCGACCCAAGCAGTGGCCGGGCTGGCGGTTTGCGGATGACGCCCGGAGCTGGAGCACCACCCGGCGCGAATTGGGGAGCCAGACCCTGGATGCCGACGGCAAGGCGGTGTTCACGGTGGAGGCGCTGGGCGACGTGCGGCCGCCCGCCACCCTGGTCGCGCACCTGCACGCCACGGTGCTGGAGCCGGGCGGGCGGCCAGTGTTCGCCTACCGGCGGGTGCCGGTGGATCCCTATCCGTATTACCTTGGCCTCAAGCTCGACACGGACGGCGGGCACCTGCGCCTCGGCGAGACCCACAAGGTGCAAGTGGCCGCGGTGGCGCCCGACGGCGCCAAGGCCCGGCCGCAGACCAACCGGCTGAAGGCCATCCTGACCCGCGTCTACTGGAACAACACCATGCAGCGCAACGACAGCGGCAGCTACGCCTGGCGTTCCGAGCGCGTCTACCAGACGGAAACGGAAGGGACCGTGGAACTGGCGGACGGCACCGGCGGGTTCGCCTTCGCCCCCCAACAGGCCGGCGAATACCGGCTGACGGTGAGCGATCCCTTCACCGGCGTCTCCTCCAGCGTCGCCTTCCTGGCGGCGGCGCCGGACCAGAGTTGGGTGAGCTGGGCGCATGACCAGCCGGACCGCGTCGAGCTGAGCTTGGACAAGCCACGCTACCGCCCCGGCGACAAGGCGAAGCTGGCCATCAAGGCGCCGTTCAGCGGCCCGGCGCTCCTGACGCTCGAAAGCGACCGCGTGCTCGAGCACCGCCGCCTCGTGATCGAAAAGAACACCGCCGAAATCGAGCTGGATGTCCGTGCGGAGTTCGCCCCCAACGTCTACGCCACGCTCAGCCTGATCCGGCCGGCGGTCGCGGAAGCCGTCTGGTCGGCGCACCGGGCCGTGGGCGCCGTGGCGCTCAAGGTCGAACCGGCGGACCGGCGGCTGAAGGTGGAACTGACGGCACCCGCGGAAATCCGGCCGCAAACCGACTTGACGGTGCAGCTCCAGACCCGCGACGAACAGGGGCGCGGCGTGCCGGGCGAAGTCACGCTCATGGCCGTTGATGAAGGCATCTGCCAATTGACGGACTACCAGACGCCCGAGCCGCTGGCGGAATTCCTGGCGCAACGGCGGCTGGCAGTGGCGCACAGCGACCTCTACAGCCTGCTCATGCCGCCGCTGGCGGACGAGGCGGCGGACGGCGCGGCCGCCCACCCCGGCGGCGACGCAGCCGCCCGCCTGCTCATGCGCCGGCTCAACCCCCTGCGCGCCAACCGCTTCAAGCCCGTGGCCCTGTGGCTGGGGACAGTGCCCACCGCCGCGGACGGCCGCGGCGCGGCGGTGCTGAAAGTGCCGGAATTCACCGGGCAGCTCCGGCTGATGGCAGTCGCCTACGACCGCGCCCGCCTCGGCGCCGCCGAACAGCCGGTCAAGGTGAAGCGGCCGCTGGTCGTGCAGCCGGCGCTGCCGCGCTTCGCGGCGCCCGGGGACCGTTTCCAGGCCAGCCTCGTGATCTTCAACGAGACCGGCGCGCCGCGGACCGTCACCTGGCGCGTGACCTGCGGCGGCCCGCTCGCCGCGGCGAAGCCGGAAGGCGTCCTGCAACTTGCCGCCGGCGCGTCGCAACAGGTGCCGGTGGAACTGACGGCCGGCGCCGTGCCGGGCAAGGCGCTCTGCACCGTGCAGGTGACGGCCGGCACGGAACGCTACGAAGAGACGATCGAGCTGCCGGTGCGTCCCGCCGCCGCTCCCGTGACCCTGGCCTTTGCCGGCAGCCTCGCCCCGGGCGCCGGGTTCGTCCAGCCCGTCCCCGCGGAACTGATGCCGGAAACGGCGCACTGGGAAATGCAGGCCGGCGGCCAACCGGAAGTGAAGCTCTTGCGCAGCCTGGACAGCCTCCTGCGCTATCCCTACGGCTGCCTGGAACAGACCACCTCCTCGGCCTTCCCGCTGCTGGTGCTGGAAGACCTCGTCTCGACCATGCGGCCCCAGGCGCTGGCCAGGGGCGAGCCCGCGCCGTTCGTCAACGCCGCGATCCTCCGCATCCTGGCCATGCAGACTTCCGACGGCGGCTTCAGCATGTGGCCAGGCAGGCGCGACTCCGCCGGCTGGGCCGGCACCTATGCCACCCATTTCCTGGTGGAAGCAAAGAAGGCCGGGTACGAAGTGCCGGGCGACCGGCTCGCCCTCGCCATGGAGTGGCTGCGCCGGCGGCTTGACCAGCAGGTGCGCCGCAATGAAAACCCCAATGACCCCATCTGGCAGGACGAGATGGAGGAGCGCGCCTATGCCTGCCTCGTGCTCGCCCGCGCCGGCCGGCCAAACCACAGTTGGCTGGCGCGCCTGCACGAATTGCGCGGCAAGCTGCGCACCGGCGCCAAGGTCCAGACGGCTCTGGCCCTGCTCTACGCCGGCGAGCCGAAGGCCGCCGCCACGCTGCTGGACGCCGCCGCCGCTCCCGCGGAGTCCGCACCCGCCACCGCCGCCACCGCCCCGGCCGCTGGCGCGCCGCCGCCCGCAGCCGCCGCGATGAGCGTGCCGGCGAGCCGGACGCGCGACCTGGCGCTGCTGCTCGCCGCCCGGGTCGAACTCGACCCGCGCCATCCGCAGGTCGCCGAACTCGTGACGCGCCTGGACCAGGCGATGAAGAACGGACACTGGTACACGACGCAGGAGGACGCCATGGCCCTGCTGGCCCTCGGGAAATACGCCCGCGCCCTACCGGCGGACAAGACGCCGTTCCAAGCCACCCTGACCGTGGACCGGAACGCCCCGCCCCAGCGCTTCGACCGCGACCACCCGCTGGCCTGGGCTTCGGCCAAGCCGGGCGAAGCCGCGCAAGTCGCGCTGAAGAACGACGGGCCGGGCACCTGCTTCTATTCCCTGCGGCTCGAAGGCGTCCCAGCGCACGGCAGGGTTGCCGAGGGCGACTGGGGCGGGCTGAAGGTACGGCGCGAGTTCCTGGACGGCCAGGGGAAGCTCCTCGCCAAATCCGAATGCGCGCTGGGCGACCGCGTGACGGTGCGGCTCACGCTGGAAAGCGACAACTGGATTCCCAACGGCCTCGTGCTCTGCGACCTGCTCCCGGCCGGCCTGGAGATCGAGAATCCGTCAACGCCGCCGGAGGGGCAAAGCAACGCCCACGACTGGGTGCTGTACCGTGATGTGCGCGACGACCGGCTGCTGCTCTTCACCGGCTGGTTCCCCGCCGGGACGCGCAGCTACACCTATGCGGCGCGCGCCGTGACCGCCGGCCGCTTCCGCCTGCCGGCCGTCACCGCCGAAGCGATGTACGACCCCGCCATGCACAGCGCCCACGGCCAGGGCGAACTGGCCATCCGGGAGAAATAAGCGGCAGGCGACCATGAGCGGACGAACACGGACCAACACGGACAGGCACGGACGGGGACGGCGCTGGCGGCGCGCAGTCTGCCTCGGCCTGGCGGGCGGGATCGCGGCCGGGGCGCTGTTCGCCGGCGCATGGTTCGCGTTCCCCTTTCCGCGGGCGGAACTGGAACGCTACCCGCGGGCCACGGTGCTCACCGACCGGACCGGCGCGCCGCTGCGGGTCAAGCTCGGCCCCGGCTCCGCGGACTGCCGGCCGCTGCTCCGGCCGGATCCGGATTCCTGGATCGCCAAAGCCGTGGTCGCCACGGAGGACCGGCGGTTCTGGCGCCACCCCGGCGTGGATCCGCTGGCCATCCTGCGCGCCATCTGGCAGAACCTCACGCACCGGCGGCGCATCTCCGGCGCCTCCACCCTCACCACGCAGCTCATCCGCCAGCTTGACGACCGGCCGCGGACGCTCCCCACCAAGATCAGCGAAGCCTTCCGCGCGCTCCAGCTTGAGCGCCTCCTCACCAAGGAGGAAATCCTCGAGCAATACCTGAACCGGGTGCCGTTCGGCTCGAACCTGACCGGCATCGAGGCGGCCAGCCGGCGCTACTTCGGCAAGGATCCGCGGCAGCTCAGCCTGGCGGAGGCGGCGCTGCTGGCGGGGTTGCCGCAGTCGCCCACCCGGCTGCGGCCGGACCGCTTCCCGGACCGGGCCAAGGCGCGGCAGGCCGTGGTGCTGAAGCGGATGCGCGCCTGCCGCATGATCACCGCCGCGGAACAGGCGACGGCCCTGGCCCAGCCGCTGGCGGTGCGGACAAACCGCTATCCGTTCCGGGCACCGCACTTCTGCGACCTCGTGCTGGAAAATCTCCACGCCGGCGCCCCCGCCCCCGTGCGGGACCGCGGCGACGCCGCCTTCACCCGCCGCACCACGCTCGACCCGGAACTCCAGCGGCTTGTCGAGGCGGAAGTCGCGCGGCACCGGGACGAGTGGCGCCGGCAGGGCATCGCCGGCGCGGCCGTGGTCATGCTGGAAGTGGAAACCGGAGCGGTGCGCGCCCTCGTCGGCTCGCCGGACTACCACGACCGGGAACACCACGGACAGGTCAATGCCGCCCTGGCGCCGCGCTCGCCGGGTTCGGCCTTGAAACCATTCTTCTATGCGCTGGCCATGGACCAGGGGCGGCTGACCCCAGGGCGGGTGCTGGCCGACGTGCCGCGGCAGTTCCGCAACTATTGCCCGGAAAACTTCGACAGCCGTTTCACCGGCCTCGTCACGGCCCGCGAGGCGCTGGTCCTTTCCCTGAACCTGCCGGCGCTGGCGGTGCTGGAAGAGGCCGGACAACCGGCCGCCCTCCAGATGCTGCGCCGCCTCGGCCTGGACACCCTGGATCGGCCGGCGGAGCATTACGGCCTCGGCCTGGCCGTCGGCGACGGCGAGGTGCGGCTTCTGGACCTGGCCAACGCCTACGCCGGCCTGGCCCGCGGCGGCATCTGGAAGCGGTGGCGCGTGCTCGCGGACGGCGGCGGCGCGCCACCGCCGCCAATCCGGGTTTTCTCGCCGGAGGCCTGCTGGCTGGTCGCGGACATGCTCGGCGGCGACGAGCGCGCCATGAGCGCCACCGGGCACCGGGCCGACGTGATGAGCCTGCCCAAGTTTGCCTGGAAAACCGGCACCTCGGCCGGGTTCCGCGACGCCTGGACCATCGCTTGGAATCCCCAGTGGGTCATCGCCGTCTGGCTGGGCAATCCCGACGGCCGCCCCGCCCCGGCCCTCGTGGGGACAGAGGCGGCCGCGCCGCTGGCCTGGGAACTGGTGCGCGAACTCTACCGCAACGGCGACTCGCCGTGGTACGTGCGGCCGGCCGGCGTCCAGTGCCGCGGCGTCTGCGCCGTCAGCGGCCTGCCGCCGGGGCCGCATTGCCCGCAAACCATTGCGGACGACTGCATCGCCGGCGTGACCCGCCACGAGGTCTGCGGCGTCCACCGCCTGCAAGTGCTCGCCCGCGACGACGCCGGCCGGCCGGTGCGGACGGCGGTGCGCGAGATCTGGCCACCCGAAGTCGCGGCGTTCCTGGCCCAGGCAAAACCGGCGGCAAACAAGCCGACAGCCACGGCGGGGCCGCGCATCCTTTCGCCGGCCCGCGGCACGGTCTTCCGGCTGGTGGACGGGGCGTTGGCGGAATCCCAGCGGCTGAACCTCCTCGCCGCTCCCGGCGACGGCGGGGACGGCCGCCTTTTCTGGCTGCTCGACGACCACCCCCTCGGAGAAAGCGCCGGCGCGGCGCCGCTCGCCTGGCCCCTCGCCCGCGGCCGGCACCGCCTCGTCTGCAGCGATGCCCGCGGCCGCTCCGACTCCGTCGAAATCACCGTGGAATGAGGGGAATCAGGATTTCCGATTTCCGACTGCCGATTTCCGAATCTCCGGTCCCCGTTTCCGGCGCCCCGGCGCCGGCGGCGGCCGATTGGAGGGCCGGCGGGTATAGTAGAGGGCATGAGGCCAAAACATGGACGCCCCCGCGCCGGGGGGCGGCACAGGGGGAGATCCGCCATGGGCTTGACCCGACCGACACGCCAACCTCTGCTCCGGGCGGCGCTGGGCCTTTTCTTCGGCGCCGCCGCGGCGGCCGCCAGCGACAACGGCCGGCTGCGGCTGGAACTGCCCGAGAACCTCAGCGGCTTCTGGGAAGTCCGCGCCGGCGCCCGCACCCAGCCCGATCCGCACGCCACCGACCTGAGCCTCGCCGAAACCCGCCTGCAACTGCGCTACGAGGCGGAATTCGAGGCCGCCACCGTCAAGCTCGTGCCCGATTTCCTCTACGACGGCGTTGACGGCCAGCGCCGCCTCGACCTCGAAACCGGCCAGGGCTGGCTCGACCTGCGCGAGGCCAACGCCCTCTTCCGCCCCGGCGACGCCCTCGACCTCAAGATCGGCCGCCAAATCCTGACCTGGGGCACCGGCGACCTGCTGTTCATCAACGACCTCTTCCCCAAGGACTGGAACGCCTTCTTCAGCGGCCGCGACCAGGAATACCTCAAGGCCCCCTCCGACGCCGTCAAGCTCTCCCTCTTCCACGACCTCGCCAACCTCGACCTCGTCTTCACCCCCTGCTTCGACCCCGACCGCTTCATTGACGGCCGCCGCATCTCCTACTGGAATGCCGCCCGCGACGACCGCGCCGGCGACGACGCCATCGTCGCGGCCGACCGCCCCAACCGCTGGTTCCGCGACTTCGAGCTGGCCGCCCGCCTCTACCGCAACCTCCACGGCTACGAACTGGCGCTCTACGGCTACCGCGGCTTCTGGAAAAGCCCCGCCGGCAGCGACCCAGCCACCGGCAACGCCACCTTCCCCGACCTCAACGTCCTCGGCGCCAGCGCCCGCGGCACCGTCGGCCGCGGCATCGGCCACGCCGAGATCGGCTGGTACGACTCCGCCAACGACCGCGCTGGCGACGACCCGTTGGTGCGCAACAGCGAACTCCGCCTGCTCCTCGGCTACGAGCAGGAACTCTGGCCCGACTTCACCGCCGGCGTCCAATACTACCTCGAATGGATGCAGCAGTACGGCGCCTACCGCGACGCGCTGCCGCCCGGCGCCCACGCCGCCGACGAGTTCCGCCACGTCACCACCCTGCGCCTCACCCAGAGCCTGCTCCAGCAGAACCTCACCTGCTCCCTCTTCCTCTTCCTCTCCCCCAGCGACCACGACGCCTACCTCCGACCCAGCGTCAACTACAAGCTCACCGACACTTGGCAGGCCGAGGCCGGCGCCAACCTCTTCTTCGGCGAAGACCCCTGGAGCTTCTTCGGCCAGTTCGAACGCAACAACAACCTCTACGCCAGCCTCCGCGCCTCCTTCTGACCAAGCCCCGCCCGCGCCACCCGGCGGGAACCTGGCCGCCCTTTGCCGACTCCAAACAGCAACACGCCACGCCGTCCCGCCGAGGCCCAACCGCAATCCGGAAAGGAACCCCACCATGGCCGAGTTCATCAACCCCTTCACCGGCGTCATCCCCGGCCGCAAGCTCAGCCACCGGGAGCTGGTCCGCGCCATCCGCGCCACCCTGGCCGCCGAACATGAGGCGGTCCACATGTACGAGGCGATCGCCGACGCCACCGACAACCCCGTCGCCAAGGCCATTCTCCAAGACATCGCCAACGAGGAGAAGGTCCACGCCGGCGAGTTCATGCGCGTCCTGCAAATCCTGGCGGCCGACGAGGCCGGGTTCTACGCCGAAGGCGCCGCCGAAGTCGATGCCGAACTGGCCAAGGAGGGCATCCGCCCCGCGGCGGCGGCCGCCGCCGACGCCAGCACCCCGGCCGAACCGCCGGCCATCGGCGCCCTCAAGCCCTGAACCTCTCCCGCCCCCGCAACCCATCCCAAACGAGGCCAACCATGAGCAAATTCCTGCACCGTGACGACGCCCCCTTCGCCGCCGCCATCTGGAACAAGATCGACGAAACCGTCGTCCAGGCGGCCAAAAGCCAGCTCGGCGCCCGCCGGCTCCTGGCGGTGGAAGGCCCCTTCGGCCTCGGCCTGAAAGCCCTCCCCGGCCCGGACCGGCCGGTCAGCGAGGCCAACGGCGTCCGCCTCCAGGCCCCCGGCCTGACCCCCGTCGCCCAGCTCCAGGCCAGCTTCCGCCTCACCGCCCGCGACCTCGCCGCCTTCGAGGCCGACGGCGTCACCCTCGACCTCGGCCCCGCCGCCCATGCCGCCCTCGCCCTGGCCCGCCAGGAGGACGAACTGCTCTTCACCGGCTGCAAGCCCCTCGGGCTGGAAGGGCTCGCCACCGCCAAAGGCACCCTCAGCCACAAGCTCCGCTCCTGGGACACCGTCGGCACCGCCGCCGAGGACATCATCCGCGCCATCACCGGCCTCGACGCCGCCGGCTTCCACGGCCCCTTCACCCTCGGCCTCTGCCCGGCCCTCTTCAACCAGCTCTTCCGCCAGACCCCGGCCAACGGCGGCACTGAACTCCAGCACCTCGCCCAGGCCGTGGCCGCCGGCATCGTCAAGATCCCCGCCCTCGCCACCGGCGGCGTGCTGCTCAACGCCGGCGCCTGGGTCGCCGCCATCGTCCTCGGCCAAGACATCCAGGCCGGCTTCGTCGGCCCGGACGCCGGCGAGTATCACTTCACCATCAGCGAGAGCCTGGCCCTGCGCCTCACCGTGCCCAAGGCAATCTGCATCCTCAAGTGACCCCCCCCCGGCGCCGCCGGCCCGCCGGAACGGGCGCCGCGCCGGCTTGCCTCCGCCCCGCCGCCTTTTAGATTACGCCGATTATGCAAAGCTCCCATGATGTGATCGTCATCGGCAGCGGCCTGGGCGGGCTCACCGCCGCGCGCCGCCTGGCCACCGCCGGCCGCAAGGTCCTGCTCGTCGAACAGCACTCCCAGGCCGGCGGCCTGGCCACCTGGTTCAAGCGCAAGGGGCACACCTTCGACGTCGCCCTCCACGGCTTCCCGGTCGGCATGAGGAAATGCCTGCGCAAGTACTGGGGCAAGCCCTTCGCCGACCGCATCACCCAAGTCCGGTCCATCCGCTTCCACAACCCCCAGTACCGGCTGGAGTCGAGCTTCACCACCGCCGACTTCACCGCCAAGCTGACCGGCCACTTCCAGATCCCGGCGGCAACCGTCGAGGCCTTCTTCGCCGCCCTCGCGGCCATGAACTACTACGATCGCCGCCAGGAGAGCATCGCCGAATTCTTCAACCGCTTCTTCCCCGGCCGCACCGATGTCTGGCGCTTCCTCCTGGAACCGATCACCTACGCCAACGGCTCCACCCTCCAGGAGCCGGCCATCAGCTACGGGATCGTCTTCAGCAATTTCATGAGCGAAGGGGTCTACACCTTCCTCGGCGGCACCGACCTGATGATCGGCATGATGCTCGACGAACTCCGCAAGGCCGGGGTCGCCGTCGAGTTCAACGCCCGCGCCGAAAAGATCGTCGTCGAAGGCGGCAAGGTCCGCGCCGTGGTCGTCAACGGCCGGGAGATCGGCTGCCGCGCCGTGATCTCCAACGGCAGCCTCTTCCGCACCATCCACGAATGGACGGGCGACGCCGCCTTCCAGCCCGAGTTCCTCGCCGGCCTCAGCCAAGTCCGCCTCAGCAGCAGCTCCTGCCAAGTCTACATCGGCATCAAGCCGGGCGAAAAATTCCCCTGGATCGGCGACTTGCTGTTCAACTCGACCTGGCCCGAGTTCGACGCCGCCGCCCTGCTCAGCCGCACCATCACCAGCCGCACCTATTCGGTCTACTACCCCGAAATCCGCCCCGGCACCGACCGCTACAGCATCGTCGCCTCCATGAACGCCCGCTACCAGGACTGGGCCGGCCTCGGCCCCGAGGAATACCGCCAGGCCAAGCAGGCGATGGTCGAGGAGACCCTCGACGCCCTCGCCGCCACCTACATCCCCAACATCCGCGCCCTCGCCGACTGGACCGAGGCCGCCACGCCGCGCACCTTCCAGCGCTACACCGGCCACCTCGACGGCGCCACCTTCGGCACCAAGTTCGAGGGGCTCAAGTACAGCATGGAACTGGGCAAGCAGGTCGGCGGCCTCTTCCACACCGGCTCCGTCGGCATCATCATGTCCGGCTGGCTCGGCGCCGCCAACTACGGCGTCATCACCGCCGCCGAGGCCGACAAATACCTGGCCACCGCCGCCGGCTGAACCGCCCTTCGCCCCGCCCGGGCACGGCACAAAAAAACCGCGGACTTCACATCCGCACCCCCTCCATGCCTTCAGTCTGCTCGTCCCGCCATTTTGTCGGTGCGAAGTCCGCAAGCCGGATTTTCAAAGGTGGGTTGCCGGACACTCGGCCTTCTGCGCTCAGGAACCCGTCCGGCAACTCGATGAAGGTGGGTTGCCGGACACTCGGCCTTCTGCGCTCAGGAACCCGTCCGGCAACCTTGATGAAGGTTGGTTGCCGGACTCTCGACCTTCTGCGCTCAGGAACCCGTCCGGCAACCTTCTCTACTTACTTATAGCATGGCCCCGCGGTTCCTGCAAGTCAGTCGAAGCGGACCGCGGCGGAGCGGCCGTGCGCGTCCAGCCCCTCCATGGCGGCGAAGAGCCGGATCCAAGGTGCCTCGCGGCGCAGGGCCTCCCGGCTGTATTCGACCACGCTCATGCGGCGGTAGAACTGCTCGACCGTCAGCCCGCTGAAGAAACGGCCAGCCCCCGCCGTCGGCAGGACGTGGCTCGGGCCGGCGACGAAATCGCCCGCCGGCTCCGGCGTCCACGGCCCCAAAAACAGCGCCCCCGCCGCCGTGATCCGCGCCGCCACCGCCCGCGGCTCGCGGGTCATGATCTCCAGATGTTCCGGCGCCAGCTCGCTGGCCAGCGCCGCCGCCGTTGCCAAGTCGGGGACGACCACCATGAAGACCCCCTTTTCCAGCACCCGCCGCACGCACTCGGCGCGCCCCAGGAGCCGCGTCTGCCGCTCCAGCTCGGCCTGCACCGCCGGCACCAGCCCGGCCTCGGTGGTGACCAGCCAGGCCTGCTCGCGGCCGGAGCCATGCTCGGCCTGGGAGAGCATGTCCGCCGCCACGAAGCGCGCCTCCGCCGTCCCGTCCGCCAGGATCAGGATTTCCGACGGCCCCGCCACCAGGTCCAGCGCCACCTCGCCATAGACCAGCCGTTTGGCGGCGGTGACGTAGGCATTGCCCGGCCCGACGACCTTCTCGACCTTGCGCACGCTGGCCGTGCCGTAGGCCAGGGCGCCGATGGCATAGACGCCGCCGAGCCGCAGCACCTCGGTCGCCCCCGCCAGTTGCGCGGCGTGGAGGATCGCCGGATGCGGGTTGCCCGGCGTGGTGACCACGATCTCCTTCACTCCCGCGGCCTTGGCCAAGGTCACGGTGTGCAACACGGTCGAAACCAGCGGCGCGGTGCCGCCCGGCACGTAGCAGCCCACCCGGTCCAACGGCACGAAGCGCTCCCCCAGCCGCACCCCCTCCCGCGGCGAAAACTCCCAGCCGCTCCGAAGCTGCTGGCGCGCGAACTCCGCAAGCTGGGCATGGGCGCCGGCAATGGCCTCCTTCTGCTCCGCGCTGAGCTTGGCCGCCGCGGCGGCGATCACCGCCGGCGGCACGGCGAACCCGCCCGGCGCCAGCTCGACCTGGTCGAACTGACGGGCCAGCTCGACCAGCGCCGCATCGCCGCGCGTCCGCACCGCGGCCAGGATCGCGGCGGCCGCCGCCTCCACCTCCGGATCGAACCGGGGCCGGGCCAGCAGCTCGCGGAAACGGGCAGCAAAGGTGGCGTCGGAATAGTTCAGGATTTCCATGGCGTGGTCCGGGGTTGGCGACGGCCGCCGCCGGAGCGGCGGCGGCGATTGGAATTCAGGCGGTGGCGACCGCAAACCCGCCTTGGGCATCAGCCACGGCGCAGACGGCGGTCACCGGCTTCTCGAAATCGGCGAACACGCCGCGGCCGAGGATCCAGGCGCAGGCCTCCGGCGCGGTGGCGGCGGCGAAGGCCGGCTCGACCTGGGCCTCGCCCGGCACGTCCAGCCCATAGGTGCAGACGTAGAAGGCCTGCCCCGGCTGGAGCTTGAACTCGCGCACCAGCAGCGCGTCCTTGCGCACGATCCCGAGCCAGCCATGGCTGCCGTCGGCGGTGACGATCCCGGTGATGCGCGGCGTGTCCAGGCTGTCATGCTCATAGTCCATGGCCAGCATCACCGTCGCCAGCGCGTCGCGCGGCCGCATCCCAGCCTCCAGCTTCTCCGCCACCGGATCGGTGTGCGACCCGTTGCTGACCACCGCGAAGGGGCCGCCGCGGCGATAGCAGTTGTAGGCGATGTAGGGGCTCTTGTGGATGTCGCCCTCGAACCCCGGCTTGGGCAGGATCGCCACCGCCTTCTCCAGCACGCGCGCCTCCCGGTTCGGGAAGGAGCGCGAGGAAACCCGGTACAACGCCGCGCCCCGCCCTTCCGGGGTCCGCCCCACCGCCACGATCCGTCCAACGTACATGGCCTGATCCCTTTCCAATGAATGAAAACGCCTCTGCCGCCGGCCGCGGGCGCCGCGGCGGTGGATGGATAATGTATGCCCTGCCCGCCGGTTTGCGGCGGCTTTCCAAGCTTCAGTCCAAGAGTTCTCCAGCGGAATCCAAAGCGGAATCGGGATCGGGGAAGGCCTCATTTTGCCTGTCCCCAAGGCTCATTTTGCCTGTCCCCAAGGCTCATTTTGCCTGTCCCCAAGGCCATTTTGCCTGTCCCCAAGGCTCCCAAGGCTGCCTGGACGGCAGGTCCCCCGCCCCGCGAGGAACGCCTGGACGGCAGGTCCCCCCCGGTTGATTGCCCGGCCGGATTCGCGTGGTATGTTAGCGCGGTCATTTTCCTGCCAAAAGGCGACAGCGGCGGCCCGCCCGGCCGCCCCCGGCCCGGCAACCGAGCGAGGAGTGATTCCCCCATGAAGAAAGTGGTTTTGGCCTATTCCGGCGGCCTGGACACCTCCGTGATGCTGACGTGGCTCAAGGAGACCTACAACTGCGAGGTCGTCTGCTTCTGCGCCAACATCGGCCAGGACGAGGAGCTGGACGGGCTGGAGGCGAAGGCGAAGCGCACCGGCGCCAGCAAGTGCTACATCCGCGACCTGGAGGAGGAGTTCGCCCGGGACTATGTCTTCCCGATGATGCAGGCCAACGCCATCTACGAGGGCACCTACCTGCTCGGCACCTCCATCGCCCGGCCACTGATCGCCAAGCACCTGGTGGAGATCGCCCGCGCCGAGGGGGCCGAGGCCATCTGCCACGGCGCCACCGGCAAGGGCAACGACCAGGTGCGCTTCGAACTCACCGCCTATGCGCTGATGCCGGAGATCAAGATCATCGCCCCCTGGCGCGAGGCGAACTGGACCTTCAAGGGGCGCAACGACCTGATCCGCTACGCCCAGGAGAAGAAAATCCCCATCACCGTCTCCGCCGCCAAACCCTATTCCATGGATCGCAACCTGCTGCACATCAGCTTCGAGGGCGGCATCCTGGAGGATCCGTGGAACGAGCCGGACGACAGCATGCGCGTGCTCACCAAGGCGCTGAAGGACACCCCCGACCAGCCGGAGTACGTGGAAATCAGCTTCGTGGACGGCATTCCGGCCAAGGTCAACGGCCAGGCGCTGGGCCCGGCCAAGCTGATGCGCGAGCTGAACCGCCTCGGCGGCAACCACGGCGTCGGCCGCATTGACATCGTCGAGAACCGCTACGTCGGCATGAAGAGCCGCGGCGTCTACGAGACGCCGGGCGGCACGATCCTGCACCATGCCCACCGGGCGCTGGAGTCGCTCACCATGGACCGCGAAGTGATGTTCCTGCGCGACAGCTTCATCCCGACCTACGCCCGCCAGGTCTACAACGGCTTCTGGTTCGCCCCGGAACGGGAAATGCTCCAGGCCGCCATCAGCCACAGCCAGAAAAACGTCACCGGCGACGTGCGCGTCAAGCTCTTCAAGGGCAACGTCACCCTGGCCGGCCGGCGCTCCCCCTTCTCCCTCTACGACCCGCAGATCGCCTCCTTCGAGGACGCCGTCGCCTACAACCAGGCCGACGCCACCGGCTTCATCCGGCTCAACGCCCTGCGGCTGCGGGTGCGCGCCCGCGCCCAGCAGCGCTCCGGCGGCGCCTGACCGCCCAGTGCCGGTTGCGGACTCCGCACCCCACCCCGCCCCTTGCCACCTTGCCCACGCCTGACCAGCAGGAGGAACCGACCATGACCCAGCAGCCGCCCGCCCTGGAGTTCGCCAACCGCTTCCAGCACACCAAGTACATGGTCCGCCGCAAACTCTTCACCCTGCTCGGGCGGAAGTTCCACGTCTACGACGAGGCCGGCAACCTCGCCTTCTACTCCTACATGAAGGCGTTCAAGCTGAAGGAGGACATCCGCCTCTACACCGGCGAGGACATGCAGACGGAGCTGCTCCGGATCAAGGCGCGGCAGATCATTGACTTCTCGGCGGCCTATGACGTCGAGGACGCGGTGACCGGCGAGAAGGTCGGCGCCCTCCGCCGCCGGGGGCTGAAATCAATCCTGCGCGACGAATGGCTCATCCTCGACCCCGCCGACCGCGAGATCGGGCGGATCCGGGAAGACAGCATGGTCCTGGCGCTGGTCCGCCGCTTCCTCACCAACCTGGTGCCGCAGCACTACACGGCAACCCTTGGCGACACGCCGGCCGGCGACTACCGCCAGCACTTCAACCCCTTCATCCTCAAGCTGGACGTCGACTTCACCAAGGACGCCCAAGGCAAGCTCGACCGCCGCCTCGCCCTGGCCGCCGCCATCCTCCTCTGCGCCATCGAAGGCCGGCAGCAGTAAACTTGGCATCCCCCATGCACCTGCAACTCCTCAAAGGCAAAATCCACCGGGCCCGGCTGACCGGCTGCGACCTCCACTACGAAGGCAGCCTGGCCATTGACCGCGAAATCCTCGCCCGGGCGGGCATCCTGCCCTTCGAGAAGATCCTCGTCGTCAACGCCACCAACGGCGAACGGCTGGAGACCTACGCGATCCCCGCCCCCCGCGGCAGCCGCACCTTCCTGCTCAACGGCGCGGCCGCCCACAAGGGCCGGCCGGGCGACGTGGTCACCATCATGGCCTTCGCCGCCGTCACCCCCGAAGAGGCGGCTGGCTTCGGCCACACCACCCTGGTGCTGGACGCGGAGAACCGCATCGTCAACACGGTGGTGAAGACGCTGCAAGACTACGAGTGACCGCCGTCAGGCGAAGCCGGTGGCGGCGCTGACGTGGAAGCCCGGGAAGAGGCGCCCGATCTCCTCCTTCAGCTCGGCGCTGGACCGCCAGGCATCCTCCAGCTCGCGGTAGGCCGCCATTGGCACATGGGCGCCGGCCTGGGCCTTGCCCGTGGCGCGGTCGAAGAGGATGAAGCCCAGGTCATCCCGCCCCGCCAGGGAGAAGTCGTAGAAGAGCTGCCGCTGGCGCGGATCCATGGCGGCCTCGTGGCGCAGGTAGAGCTGGTACTTGATGAATTCGACCAGCCGGTCGTCGAGCCCGGCCCGGAGCAGGGCGATCTTCTCGATGAACTCCTGGCGGCTGAGGGCGAGGCGACATTCCGGCTTCTCGGCGCCGCCACCCCCGAAGCAGCCCTGGAGGATCGCCGCGACCTGCGCCTCGGCGGCGGCCGGCGTGGGGGCGTCCTCGGGCGGGACGTAGTAGACGATCCGCCGGCGGGCGTCGTCGCGGTAGAGCAAGGCCACTTCCAGCTTGAAGCGGACGCCGCAGGCGGCGCAGGTGAAGAGGTTCAACGTGCCCTGGAACAGCAGCCCGAGGGCGCCGTCGTCGGGCCGCAGCACGGTCACCGGCGCCGCCGCCTGCGGCGCGCCGCACTTCGGGCATTTCACCGTGCCCGGCACCATCGCCGCCAGCTCCGCCGCCGGTTCCGCGGCGCCCTTCCGCCGCGCGCCCGTTGCGGACTCCGCACCGTGGCCGGCGGCACCCTTTTTGCTGCCCACTTTCTGCGCCATTGCCAATCCTGTCGTCAAGCCCTGCCTGGAAAAAAGATGTACTATAATCCCTCCCGCAAACCGCTCCGGGCCGAATGTTGCGGGATGGCTGGATCGCCGGTCCCCCGGCTGAAGCCGGGGGCTTTAGGCGCCGGCCCCGCGGCGGGGCCGGAGCGCAGTCAGAAATTGTCGGCCTTGATCTCGAAATAGGCCTGCGGATGCTTGCAGGCCGGGCAGGTTGCGGGCGCCGCCTCGCCCTCGTGGACGAAGCCGCAGTTGCGGCAGGCCCAGAACAGCTTGCGGCCAGGCTTGGCGAAGACTTCGCCACCCTTGACATTGGCCAGCAGCTTCAGGTAGCGCGCCTCGTGGCGCGCCTCGACCTTGGCGACGTTCTCGAAGTGGCGGGCAATCTCCTCGAACCCCTCCGCCCGCGCCTCGGCGGCCATCCGCGGATACATCTCGGTGGTCTCGTAGCGCTCGCCGTCGGCGGCGGCCTGGAGATTGGCGGCCGTGCCGTGGATGCCGTCCAGGTACTTGAAATGCAGCTTGGCGTGTTCGCGTTCCTGCTCGGCGGTCTCCAGGAAGAGCGCGGCAATCTGCTCGAAGCCTTCCTTCCTGGCCACGGAACTGTAGAAGGTGTACTTGTTGCGGGCCATCGCCTCGCCGGCAAACGCCTCCTGCAAATTCTTTTCGGTCTTGCTACCCTTCAACTGGCTCATGGCACTGTTTCCTCATGGTTTGGGCTTGGGTTTGGGTTTGGGTTTTGGCGGGGCGCTGGCCGCCGTTCCAGCTCCAGCACCAGCGCGTCGTTTCCCGGAATGCGGAATTCGCACTCGCCGGAGGCTTCCCGCCGGGACGGCCGGGCCGCACCGTAGAGCACGGCGCCAAGTTCCCATCCCGCCGCGGGCACGGCGGAGACGGCCGTCTCGGCCGGCGCATGGTTGATCAGCACCGCAATCCGGCGGTGGCCGTCAAGTTCATGCTCGGTCGCCGCCACGGTCGGCGCCGCCACGCGCAGGGCCCGCGCCGAGGGGATGGCCGCGGCGAGTTCGCGGTAGATGCGCCAGTAGGGACGGGCCGCGGGATCGTCAAACACCCCCGGCGTGCGGGTGAGCTGCATTTCCAGCGGCCAAGCCAGCAGATAGGCCGTTCCCCGGCCATAGTCGGCCTTGAGGAAAGCGGGATTGCCGGTCTCGTCCGTCCCCAGCACCGCGGCGCGCCGCGGCGTGATGGCCAGCTTGTGCCCGCCGCCGGCCGTCACCACCGGCGCGCCGTCAAGGCCGCCCAAGGTCACCCGCGACTCGCCCGTGCGGGTGGAACGTGAGGCGATGTCCGCCCCGAACACGTCGTTGAACGGACTGACAATGCCACCGTCGAGCGAGAGGTAGAGCGCGGCGCCGGCCTTGACCTTCTCCAGCAGTTCCAGCCAGCGGCGGCGGGGAATGGGTTCGGCCGTGGCCACGGAGGGCAGCAGATAGAGGGGCGCGTCGCGCAGTGGCTGGTCCACGTACTGGAAGGCCAGCTCCAGCTTCGCCTGCTTGGCGAGGATGAAACTGCTGTAGGCGGCGCCCCACTGGTCCTGGCCGCGGGTCAGGATGCAGACCGCCTCGGCGCGGCGTGGCGGCAGTTCCGCAATGGATAATCCCGTGAGGAATTCCCGGAACCGCGTCAGTTCCGCGAGCATGGGCTTGGCCGTGCCGTCGCTCCGGATCAACCCCAGTTCCCGCTCGACCCCGGTCCAGTCGTAGGGTGCCGCCGCGAGTTCCGTCTGGTCGAACGCGCACCACCAGAGGAAGCCGTGGCAGTCGTTGGCCCAGAGGGAAAAAAGGTTGGTTCGGGTGAAGCGCGCCGCGGCGGCGTCATCGGAGACCATCGGCCCCATGGTGCCGATTTCCTCGGCCAGGCAGGGCTTGCCGCCGACATCGGCGTACAGCCGGCTCTCCGCCGCGGCATGGAGCGTGGTGCGGAGAGCGCAGACCGGATCCTGCGCGGTATGGCGGCACCAGTACGGGTACGGATGCGTGGTGAGCAGGTCGTTCAGCTCGGCCTGATCCTGGATGAGCCAGTTGCCGGAAAGCGCCGGTTCGGGCATCAGGCTGTGCATCCCGGACACGACCGGATGCGTCCGGTCCTCGGCCTTGATGGCATGGGTCAGCGCGGCGGTCCAGGCCCAGGCGGCGGCGCGGCTGGGCGCCGGCCCCAGACAATTGCATTCATTCCCCAGGTCCCAGGCGGCCACCGCGGGGTGCGCCTTGAACCGGCGCACCAGGTGCCGCACAAAGCGCGTCTGCCACATCAGCGCCTCCGGATCGGTGATGAGGTTGAGCCCTTCCAGCGCCGGCGGCACGAACAGGCGGCCGCTCATCCAGCCCGTGATCAGGCCGACGATGAGCTTCAGTCCGTGCTTTTCCGCCAAATCCGCGAACTCCGCGAAACGGCCGAGCGCCACCGCGCTCATCCCGTCGCGGCCGGCCTCGGTGTCCGGCAGCGGCGCCTCGCCGAAACGGTATTCGCGCGGATGGCCATGGCTGCCGCGCAACAGGGCCAGCGGCTGGAAATCCGGCCACAGGGGAAAGACGCGCAGCACCTGGAGCCTGGCCGCGGCGAGCAGGGAAAAATCCCGCGCCACCACGTCCGGACGCCAGTCGCGCCACATGGCCGCACCGGCATGGGAAGCCCAGTAATTGCAGCCGACGACAAAGCGGCCGGGCGCGGTCAGATCGCGGAAGCTGTCGCCAGTTGGCATGCCGTCCTCCATGAACCATGAATCTTGGGCTGAGCGGTGCCGGGATCGCATGGTCGCCGGACCGGAACGGAGCCGGGCCTAAAGTAAAGCCGCCGGCACCGCTCCGCCGACGGCTCAGCGCTTTTCGCGGATCTCCGCCTGGAGACGCTCCAGGAACGCCGGCACGCCCATGGCGCCAAGCTCGCCCTCGGCGCGGCTGCGCACCGCCACCGCGGTGGCCTCGACTTCCTTCATCCCGACCACCAGCATGTAGGGGATCCGGTCGTTGCGGGCGGCGCGGATCTTGGCGCCGATCGTCTCCGCCGCGGTGTCCACCGTGACGCGCACCTCCGCCGCCCGGAGCCGGTCCGCCACCTGCCGGGCATAGGGGATGCAGTCGTCCTTGATCGGCAGCAGCCGCACCTGCTCCGGGGCGAGCCAGGCGGGAAAGGCGCCGGCGTAATGCTCGATGAGCACGCCGAAGAAGCGCTCCAGCGAGCCGAGCAGCGCCCGATGCACCATGTAGGGGCGGTGCTTCTGGCCGTCGGCGCCGACGTAGGTCATGTCGAAGCGCTCGGGCAGGTTGAAGTCGAACTGGATGGTCGTGGTCTGCCATTCGCGGCCGATGGCGTCCTTGATCTTGAGGTCGATCTTGGGGCCGTAGAAGGCGCCGCCGCCCTCGTCGACCTCGCACTGGAGCCCCTCGGCGGCAACCGCCTGCTCCAAGCTGGCCAGGGCCTGCGCCCAGCGTTCCGGCTCGCCGACGGCCTTCTCCGGACGGGTGGCGAGATACGCCTTGATCTCCTTGAACCCGAAGCTCTTCCACATCTGGAGGCTGAACCGCAGCACCTCGCGGATCTCCCCCGCGATCTGCTCGGGGGTGCAGATGATGTGGGCGTCGTCCTGGGTGAAGCCGCGGACGCGGAGCAGGCCGTGGAGCACGCCGGCCTTCTCGAAGCGGTAGACGGTGCCCAGCTCGGCCCAGCGCAGCGGCAGCTCGCGGTAGGAGCGGTTGCGGCTCTGGTAGATCTGGATGTGGAAGGGGCAGTTCATCGGCTTGACGTAGTACTGCTGCTCGTCAATCTCCATCGGCGCGTACATGGCATCCTTGTAGAAGTCGAGGTGGCCGCTGGTCTGCCAGAGGGTGGCGCGGCCGACGTGCGGGGTGTAGAGCAGCTCGTAGCCGTTGCGGTAATGCTCGTCGCGCCAGAAAGTTTCGATGAGGTGGCGGATGCGGGCGCCCTTGGGGTGCCAGAGGGTCAGGCCGGGGCCGACCGCCTCGCTCTGGCTGAACAGGTCCAAGTCCTTGCCGAGCCGGCGGTGGTCGCGCTTCTTCGCCTCCTCGATGGCGGCGAGGTAGGCCGCCAGCTCCTGTGGCGAGGGGAAGGCCGTCCCGTAGAGGCGCTGGAGCATCGGGTTGGTCTCCTTGCCGCGGTAGTAGGAGCCGGCGATGGCCAGAAGTTTGACGGCGCCGACCTGGCCGCTGTGCGCGACGTGCGGGCCGCGGCAGAGGTCGGCGAAGCCGCCGCACTCGTAGAAGCTGATCGCCTCGCCGGCGGGGATGTCGGCCAGGCGTTCGAGCTTGTAGCTCTGGCCGCGGGCCTTGAGCAGCGCTTCCGCTGCCGCGCGGTCCAGCTCCCGGCGGGTGAAGGGGAGCTTGCGGCTGATCAGCTCGGCGATCTTCCCCTCGATGGCCACCAAGTCCTCGGGGGTGAAGCGGTGCTCCAGGTCGAAGTCGTAGTAGAAGCCGTCGGCGGTGGCCGGGCCGATGTCGAACTTGACGTCGGGCCACAGTTTCTGGACGGCGGCCGCCATGAGATGCGCGGCGCTGTGCCGCAGGGTTTCGAGCGGGAAGTCAGACATCTTGCAGTTCTCCAGGGCGACGCCACAACCGCCGCCCCCTGTTGTCTTGGGCCTTGGGAATCCAGAACGGAGCCTGGCAATATAACACCGGCCGCCCCGCCGGGCGGAGCGGCGGGGGGCATGGGGCCGGGCCGGGCAGCCGCGGGCGGCCAGCCGGTCAGGGCCCGCATTCCGCCAGCGTCGCCGCGACCACGGCGGGGAACTCGCTCTCAGTGAGGCGGAGGATCCCGGCTTCGCGGCGGAAGCTCTCCGGGCTGTCGGAGGCGTGGGCGGTGTTGACCATCACGTCCAGCCCGAACTCGCGGCGGACGGTGCCGGACGGCGCCTTGCTCGGGTCAGTCGGCCCGAGCACGTTGCGGATCTTGGCCACGGCGTCCTCCCCTTCGTAGACCACCGCCAGGCAACTGGCCGTGCCGGGGTTCTGCCACTCCGCCGTCGGCTGGGCGCTGGGACGGTGGCCGGTCATGAACTGGACGATCTTCTCGAACTGGTCGCAGGCATAGGGCACGCCGACGGCCGCCGTCAATGCCTTCTCCGCCTCGGCCGGCAAGGCGACGCCAAGCTGGTGCTGGAGGATCTCCCGGGCGCGGGCGCCGATGCCTGGCGCGAGTTTCTGGCAAAGCACGTCCTTGACCGGGCCGTAGAACTCCATCGCCTGGCTGACCGAGATCCGGCAGAGCTTGCAGCCGATGATGCGCAACCCCGTGCGGCTGAACATGTCAAGGATCGCGCCGGGGCGGGAGCTGCCCTTGCGCCAACTGTCCGGCTTGAGGATCACCAGGGTCTGCTGCACCCGCTCGGGGTTGGGGTAGCTGCAAATGTTGGTGAGCATGGCCGGCTGGTGGCGGGCGAACTCGCTCCACAGCCGCAGCTCGGCGGCGACCCGGTCGGGGCCGTCGGCGAGCAGGACGCACGGCTCGAAGTAGCGGATCGCGCCGTCCGGGTCGAAAATGGTGTCGCCGAAGGTGTCGCGGATGGTCTCGCCCGTATAGCTGCTGCTCTGGAGATGGCCGACGATCCCCGCGATTTCCTGGATGGCGTCCTCCCCCTTGAACACCAGCATCAGCGTCCGGTGGCGGCGGCCGTCGGCGTCGGGCGCGAGGTTCTTCAGGATGTAGTCCCGGATTTGTCCCCGGTACTTCTCCAGCTCCGCCGTCTCGCCGGGCTGGATCATGGCGGCATAGCGCTCGGCCAGCCCGCGGTCGGGGGCGAACATCCGGGCGGCCACCAATTCGCAGGAGACCCGCGCCAGCAGGCGGGCAAGCACGGCCCCCGTCCGCGACTTGCGGATCGTGTAGGGCGTCACCAAGACGTAGGCGGTTTGCATAGGCATCCACAAACAGGGGGTGGGGAAGGGGACGACCCTTTACTATACCATCCCAAGCATCCCCTGGCCGGCCCCATTGCCCCGGGCAAAAAAAAAAGCCCGCCACGAGGGCGGGCTTGGCCACAGCCAGAAGGCGTGACTTACTTCTTGACCGGCAGGATCTTGTACATGCCGGTGCCGCACTTGGCGCAGACACCCTTCATCGCCGGCCGGCCGTTCTTCATGGTGACCTTCTTGCCATCCTTCATGTCGACGGTGGCCTTGCACTTCACGCAGTACGCCTTCTCAGCCATGTTCGCACTCCTCTTCTCTTGCCTCGGTACCTTCATGCCCGCCTTCCGGAAGAAAGACGGGCGACGAAACCCGTGTATATTTGGAACCGTTTCCCCAGCCCGCGCGGGCCGAGCTGATTCAAGCTCAACTTGTGGGAACCATACACCATCGAAGAGGGCTTTGGCAAGCGAATATGGAAAAAAAAGTTTCCCCCCCCGCCGCCCCGTGGAACGACACGCAGATCCTCGCCTCCGCCAAGAAGGTGTTGGAGATTGAGGTTGAAGGAATTGAAAAGGTCAGGGCCGAACTTGGCACGCCGTTTTGCCAGTTGGTCCGGCTCTGCCTCGACACCCTCGGCCGCGGCGGCAAGCTCGTCCTCACCGGGATCGGCAAGAGCGGCCACATCGGCCGGAAGGTCAGCGCCACCCTCGCCAGCACCGGCGCCGCCTCCGTCTTCCTCTACCCCGTCGAGGCGATGCATGGCGACCTGGGGATGCTGGTGGCCGGCGACCTGCTGATCGCGCTCAGCTACAGCGGCGAGACCGACGAGCTGCTGGCCGTCCTCCCCGCCGCCAAGCGCCTCGGCGTCCCGATCGTCGCCATCACCGGCGTCGCCGACTCGCGCCTCGCCAAGTGGTGCGAGCTGACCGTCCCCATGCCCGTGCCCCGGGAGGCCTGCCCCTTCAACCTCGCCCCGACCACGACCACCACCGCCTTGCTCGCCCTGGGCGACGCCCTGGCGATCACCCTGCTCAAGGCCCGGGGGTTCAGCAAGGAGCAGTATGCCCTGCTCCATCCGGCGGGGGCCATCGGCCGGAGCATCACCCTGCGGATCACCGACGTGATGCGCACCGGCGACCGCTTCCCCCGCGTCTCCCCCAAGACCAAGGTGCATGACACCCTGGTCGCCATGACCAAGGGCCGGGCCGGCTCGGTTGCCGTCATCGGCCCCAAGGGGAAGCTGCTGGGGATCTTCACCGACGGCGACTTCCGCCGCCGGATCGTCGCCCATCCCAACCTGCTGGAGCTGCCGGTCAGCCAGGTCATGACCCGCAACCCCATCACCCTGCGCGACGACGCCATGGCCATCGAGGTCATGGGGGTGCTGGAGGAGCGCAAGATCGACGACCTGATCGTGGTGGACGCCGCGGGGCGGGCCGTCGGCCTCATCGACATCCAGGACCTGCCGCGCTTCAAGCTGATGTGACGCCGCGGCGGCGGCCGGCCGGCTCACTGGCTGGGCGGGCCGTAGTGGATGTCGGCCAGCCGCAGCTCCGGCGGCGGCAGCGCTTCGCCGGCGAGGAAGCGGCGCACCAGCGCCTCGGCCCGCGCCACGTCGCCGCCCGGAATCCAGTGGATCGCCTTCCCCTCGCGTTCGAGCTTGCGGAACCAGATCTCCTGGCGGCGGCAGAACTGGCGGATCTGCGCCAGCAGCCGGTCGCGCATCTCCAGGAACGGCAGCCGCCCCTGGAGGTGCCAGGCGACGCAGCGGTATTCCAGGCCGAAGGCTTCGAGCCGCGCCCAGCCCACCCCCCGCCGGTGCAGTCCCGCGACCTCCGCCACCAGCCCCGCCGCCAGCCGGGCGTCCAGCCGTTCGGCGATGCGCCGGTGCAGCTCGGGGCGCGGGTAATAGGGCCCCAGCAGCAGCGGGCGGATGGTCGGGCGCGCCGGCGCCGTGGCGGCACGGCCGGTGGCACTCGCCCGCGTGCGGGCGATCTCCACGGCGCGGATCAGGCGGCGGTGCGGGGCAGTGTCGGCCCGCGCCGCCAAGTCGGGGGCGAGCCGCGCCAGCTCCGCCCTCAGCTCCGCGTCGCTTCGCGTTGCCAATTCGGCCCGCAGCACGGGATCCGGCGCGCCGCCGGCCAGCTCGTAGCCGTCGAGGAACGCCTTGACATAGAGCACGCTGCCGCCGACGCCGATGGGGAGGGCGCCCCGGCGCCGCACCGCCGCGGCGGCGGCATAGGCCAGCGGCAGGAAGGCGTGCAGGTCGAACGGCTCCGTCGGCGCCGCCAGGTCGATCAGATGGTGGGGGACGGCGGGGCCGTCCGGGCCGGCGGCGTACTCCGCCAAGTCTTTGCCAGTGCCCAGGTCCATCCCCCGGTAGAGCTGGCGGGAATCGAAGCTGAGGATTTCGCCGTGGCAGCGGCGGGCGAGCGCCACCCCCAGGCGGGTCTTGCCGCTGGCGGTGGGGCCGAGCACGAACACCACCGGCAGCGGCGGCGGCGCGCCGGCGGCCGTCACGGCCGCCCCCCAGTGGCTGGCGGCCCTTCGCCCCGCCGCACCACCGCCACTTCGACCAGCCCGGGGGAGAGCGCCTCGACCATCACCCCTTGGGGCACCCCATGCCAGAGCCGCACCGGCCGCTGGTAGCGCCCCGGCGCCTTGACGTCGGCCAAATCAATGAAGGGCAGGAGGGCGAAGCTGTCCAGCCCCTCCAGCACCTTGGCGTGCCCGCGCAGGCTGACGCTCACGCCCGGCAGCGGCTCGGCCACGGCGAGGTCGCCGCCGGGGAGGGCCAGCACGAACAGCGGCAGGTTCTCATAGGTCCGCAGCACCGTCCGGCGGAAGACATCAACCGTGACATGCGCCTCGCGCACATCGGCGGCGACCCGGGGGATCTGGACCAGCTTGACGGTGGCCTCGAAGGCGGAGACCATCGAGGCATCGAGGCGCACGGGCTCCGTGACCATTTCCTGGATGCCGCGCACGGCCCCGCCAGGCCCGCGGAGCGTCACCTGGGCGGGGACCACCGTGAGGTTGCGGGCGAACTCCTCGCTCAAGGAACCGGTGAACTGGACGCGGATCGGGACGTTGCGGCGCGTCTCGACGCGGTCAACCGCGACCATCTCCGGGGAGAGCTTCACCGCGTCGGCGGCCAGCCGCACGCCGCGGGGCAGCCCCACATCCTCCGGGCGCACCGTCAGCCGATGGAAGCCGGCCCCGGCGACGGCGGCCGCGGGGATGCGCACCCGGATGCCGACGTCATCGGCCTGGAGCCGCTGCAGCCGCTGCTTGGAGCCGCGCAGGGTCGCGGTGGCGGTGACCATCGGCTGCTCCAGGTAGACGCTGTCGGAATCGTACTCGAGGGTGACCGGGATGCCGCCCAGCGTCGTGGTCTCCTGCAACTGGCCGCGCACATAGAACCAGAGCAGGAAGGCAAAGGCGAAGGCGACCAGCTTGCGGCCAGCGTCGGCGCGGAAGAAGCGGGGGATTCGGATCCTCATGGGGCATGACCGTCCATCGTGGGCCGGCCGCGGCGGGTCAGGCCGCGCCGGAATCTTCCTCCGGGTGGCCGGAGGAGTTGGTGTCGAGCCGCAACCGGCCCATCCATTCCGCCAGGCGGCTGGCGGCGGTGCGCTCGCGGCTGCGCCACAGGTGGTTGACCAGGTGCCGCTCCAGGCGCTGGCGGGAAAGCCCGCGGAGGAGGCGGCCCTTGTAGGCCAGGCTCACCGCCCCCGTCTCCTCGGAGACGATGATGGCGAGGGCGTCCGTCTCCTCGGTCACCCCCACCCCCGCCCGGTGGCGCGTGCCCAGGCTCTTGGCCATGTGCGTGTCCTGGGTCAGCGGCAGGATGCAGCCGGCGGCGACGATCGCCTTGTCCCGGATGACGACCCCGCCGTCATGCAGCGGCGTGTTGGGGAAGAAGAAGGTGGAGAGCAGTTCGCGGCTGAGCGGGGCGTTGATCAGGGTGCCGGTCTCGGCCAGGGCCCGCATGCCGATCTTCTGCTGGAGCACGATCAGGGCGCCGAGCCGCCGCTCGGCCAGGTAGAAGACCGAGTCCAGCAGGATTTCGATCGTCTCGCGGACCCCCTTCTCGTCCGCCCGTTGCAGGGAGAGCTGGCTGCCGGTCTCGGCCAGGGCCCGCCGGATTTCCGGCTGGAAAATCACCAGCACGGCAAAGGACATGACTGCCCACAGCTTCATCAGCAGCCATTCGATCACCAGCAGTTCCAGCCAGTTGGAGACCAGCGACAACAGGAAGACGATGATGGTGATGCCGCTCAGGACCGGCGCCGCGCGGGTGCCGCGGAGGAAATAGAGGATCGAATAGATCATCACCGTGAGCAGCGCGACTTCGGTGGCCGCGCGCAGCACGTACCCCAGCCAATCCAGCAGCAATGCCAGTTGTTCGCTCATGATGCCCCAGGCCAGCGGCCGCTTCCGTTCCCTGGCAATGTAAACCCCCTTGCGGAGTCCGCAACGGGGCGGCGGGCGCGGCGGAGGCCGCCGCCCGCGGGGCCCACGGGCGGCGGCGGCGGCAGGTCACTTGTAGCCGGCGAGCATGCCGTCCTTGGTGTGCGCCGCGACCAGCTCGTCGCACAGCGCCCGGATCTGGTCGAGCGAAAGTTCAGCCCGGGTGTGGGGATCGAGCATCGCCGCGTGGTAGATCGCCTCCTTGCGCTTGGTCACCGCCGCCTGGAGCGTCAGCTCATGGACCACGATGTGGCTGAGGTTGAGGGCGGCGAGCTGGGGCGGCAGGGGGCCGACGTGGCAGCCCTGGACGCCGTTGCGGTTGACCAGGCACGGCACCTCGACGCAGGCCTCCGGCGGCAGGTTCGGGATCAGCCCCTGGTTGAGGACGTTGCCGCCGATCTCGTAGGGCTTGTCCGTGACCATCGCCTCCATGATGTAGGAGCCATACTCGTGGGTGCGGGTGTGGGTGAGCTTCTTGTTCCTCACCAATCCCTCCCGCTGCTTCTTCCACCCCTCGATCTGGGCGACGCAGCGGCGGGGGTATTCGTCAAGCGGGATGTTGAACTCCGCGACCAGCTCCGGATGGGTGGCCTTGATGAAATAGGGATGGTACTCGGCGGTGTGCTCGGAGGATTCGGTGTTGTAGTAGCCGAACTGCTTCATCATCTCGAACCGGACCATGTCGCCATGCTTTTTCGCGCCCGGCTTGCGCGCCGCCGTGTTCAGCGCCGCGGCCCGGCGCTTGATCTCCGGGTAGAGGTCCTTGCCGTCCTTGGTGATTTCCAGCAGCCAGGCCATGTGGTTGATCCCGGCGATCTTCCACCGGGCCGGCCAAGATTTCTCCTTCATGCCGAGCTGCTCCAGCAGGTGCTCCGCGCAGCATTGGACCGAGTGGCAGAGGCCGACCGCCTTGATGCCGCCATGGCGGAGCAGGTAGCCGGTGAGCGCGGACATCGGGTTGGTGTAGTTGAGGAACCAGGCGTCAGGGCAGACGGCCTGCATGTCCGCGGCGAACTCCTGGAGCACCGGGATGGTGCGCAACGCGCGGAAGATGCCGCCGATGCCCAGGGTGTCGGCAATGGTCTGGCGCAGCCCGTACTTCTTGGGGATCTCGAAGTCCACCACCGTGCTGGGCTGGTAGCCACCGACCTGGATGGCGTCAACCACGAAGTCGGCCCCCTTGAGGGCGGCGCGGCGGTTCTTGGGGCCGTGGTGGGCGGTGATCGTCGCCCGGTCCTGGTTGATGTTGGCGTTCAAGGCGTCCAGCATCAGCTTGGACTCCTCCAGCCGGGCGCGGTCGATGTCATAGAGCGCGATCTGCGCGTCCCGCAGGCAGTCGGTGAGCAGGCAGTCGCCGATGATGTTCTTGGCGAAGACCGTGCTGCCGGCCCCCATGAAGGTGATTTTGGCCATGTCCGTCTGTCTCCTTGCCGGCTTCTTCCGGCGGCGGCGGGCCCGGTGATGTCCATTCCGTGGGGTGCAAGCGGCCCGCCAAGCCATTACTTTACAACAGTGGCCAGCGAGTGTAAAGTGCCGGTTTTTGATACTTCCTTCCATTTTGTGACATTCCCATGGAAAGCCTCCTCCATTTCGAGGTGCTCCGGCCGCTGCCCAGCTTCCCCCGCCCCACGGCGCTCGGCTTCGAAACCCGCGACACCCCCGCCTACCACTGGGAAGGGCGCAGCCGCGGCGGCCCTTGCCACTGCATCTTCCAATACACCCTCGCCGGCCACGGCGGCTTCCGCGACGCCGCCGGCGACCACGACGTCGGCCCCGGCGAAGGCTTCCTCTGCGAGTCGCACGACCCCGCCACCGCCTATTCCTATCCGGCCGAGAGCCACGGCCAGCCGTGGCGCTTCCTCTACCTCGCCTTTGTCGGCCCCACCGCCCACGACCTCGTCCGCGACCTGATCCGGCGCCATGGCGCCATCTACCGCCTGCCGGCCGACAAGGGAGTGGTCAAGCGGCTGCGTGGCTTCCGCGCCGAGACGCCCGGCGGCGTCTGTCCGCTCACCCCCGCCGCCGGGGCCGGCCTCGTCCTCGAACTGCTCTGCGCCCTGGCCGCCTCCCGCGAAGGCGAGGGCCCGGAAACCGCCGAGGACCGGCTGGTGCGCCGGGCCAAGGCGGAAATCGAACAGGGACTGGAGGCTGGCCGCCTCAATGTCGCCGCCCTCAGCGCCCGCCTCCGCGTCAGCCGCGAACATCTCTCCCGGGTCTTCCGCCTGCGCACCGGCATGACCCCCTACCAGTACATCCTCCGCCGGCAGATGCTGCTCGCCTGCCACTGGCTCGCCGACGACCGCGCCTCCGTGAAGGAGATCGCCGCCCGCCTCGGCTTTGCCGGCGCCGCCAACTTTGTCCGCACCTTCCACCGCCTCCTCGGCCAGCCGCCCGCCCGCTTCCGCGTCTCCGGCAGCATCCCGCACCTGCTCTGATCGGAACCCGGCCGCCACGGCGGCACCAGCCTGACTTATTCACCACGAGCGCCGCGGAGCGGCACGGGCCGCCAAGGGCGGCAGCGAAGCGTCAACGCCCGAAGGGCACGAAGTCCGATCGAAGGCAATCTTCTCATGAGAATAGATCAGGCTAGCGGGGCTGTTGCCGGCGGAAGGCGGCCGGCGAGACGCCCATCCAATGCTTGAACGCGGCGGAGAAGGCCGGGAGCGTGGCAAAGCCGACGGCGCGGGCGATGGCCTCGATCTTGTCGTCCGTGCGGGAGAGCAGCGACGCCGCCCGCTGGATGCGCAGGTACGCCACCTGCCGCATGGGGCTGCGGCCATGTTCCTCCAGGGACAGCCGGCGCAAGTACTCGCCGCAGAAGTGCGCCTGCCGGGCCAGGTCGGCCAGGGTCCAGGGCCGCGCCAGTTGGGCTTCGACGGCGGCCCAGACGTCCGTCAGCCGCCCCTGATGCGGCCGGGGGCCGGCCAGTTGGCTGGCGTAGCCGTGGACCAGTTCCAGCCACTGCCTGGCCGCCGCGGACTCCGGGGCATGGCGCGTTTGCCGGTACAGCCCCTCGATGGTGTAGCGCAGAGGCCAGGGGTCGGCCGGCAGCAGCGTCACGGAAGAAGAAGAAACGATGGGGCTGTCGTAGATCACCCACGCAATGCCCCATGGGGCCTTGCCCGCGGCGCGGTAGGCATGCGGCACGTTGGCCGGAGTGAGCAGCGCCTGACCCGCTTCCCAGCGCTGCCAGGAATCGTTCAGGAAAACCTCGCCGCCGCCTTCGTGACAAACGATGACCTGGCTGAAATGGGGGTGGTGGCGGATCCAGCAATAGCCCTCGGCCGCCAGCGAGAACCCGGCATGCCGCATCCGCAAGGCCGCCATGGCCGGGCACACCCCGGGGGCCACCAGCCATTCCTGGGTCAGCGGGCCGATGTTGTGGGTTTCCGGCAGGCCTGGCATGGGCGAAATGGGGTTGGGGGTTTTGGGTTGGAAGCGGGAACCACGTCAATTCCTGGGATTCGTGACGCGCCAGCATCGGGAGTATATCACGCCCGTGCGGGACGGGCAAGATTTGTTGGATTCAAGATAACCATTGTTGTGTTTTGAGCAACCATATCCTCTTGCATCGCAGGAAGAACCGCGTAATATTGATGACCGGCGCATGGGTGTGCGCCACAAATGCCAGGAAGTGACGTTGCCCTTGTTTTCACCCTGGCCCCGTGTCCCCGATTCAGGAGAATTCCATGACCTTTGCCTGCCAGCCGGTTGAGCGCCACGCCGTGGCGCTGCGCGAGAGCGTGTTTCAGCACCGCTTCAACCTGGTCCGCGACTATGTCCTGTCGTTGCGCAGCGAGAGCCTGTTGCAGAACTTCTACCTCGAGGCCGGCTTGCGCCATTGGTCGTTCGGGAGCCTGGAGGGGAATCAGCAGTTGCACGACCTGCACTGGGGGTGGGAATCCCCGACCGCCCTCCACCGCGGCCAGTTCCTGGGGCATTGGCTCTCCGCGGCGGCCCAGATCTTCGCGGCCACCGGCGATGGCGAAGTCAAGGCCAAGGCGGACGCGGTCGTGGGCGAACTGGCCCGCTGCCAGGAGCGCAACGGCGGCGGCTGGCTCGGCCCCTCACCGGAAAAAAACCTGCGCTGGATCACCGAGGACGCGCGGGGCCTGGTCCCCAACTACGTCCACCACAAAACCCTCATGGGGCTTTATGACATGTCCGCCCTGGCCGGCAACGCCCAGGCGTTGGAACTGGCCGACCGGTTCTCCTCCTGGTTCCATCGCTGGGCCATGCCTTTTTCCCGGCAGCAGATGGATGACATCCTGGAGATTGAAACCGGCGGCATGCTCGAGGTCTTCGCCAATCTCTACGCCGCCACGAAAGCGCAAAAATACCTGGACCTGATGGAGCGCTACACGCGCAACCGCCTGTACCAGGCCCTCCTCGAGGGCGCCGATCCGCTCACCAACATGCATGCCAACACGACCATTCCGGAAGCGCACGGGGCGGCCCGCTGCCACGAAGTGACCGGCGACGCGCGCTGGCGGCGGATCGTCGAAGCCTATTGGAAATGCGCCGTCACGGACCGCGGGAGCTTCTGCACCGGTTCCCAGACCTCGGGCGAAGTCTGGACGCCGCCGCGCGCCTTTGCGGCGCGCCTGGGGAACAAGACCCAGGAACACTGCTGCGTCTACAACCTGATCCGCCTGGCCGACTATCTCTACCGCTGGACCCATGACGCGGCCTACCAGAACTACATCGAACGCAACCTCTACAACGGCATCCTCGCCCAGCAGCACCCCGGCACCGGCATGGTCGCCTACTACCTGCCCCTGGAAGCGGGCGCCCGGAAAAAATGGGGCACGCGCACGCATGACTTCTGGTGCTGCCACGGCTCGCTGGTCCAAGCCCACCCCATGCTGCGCAGCCTGTTCTATTATCGGACGCCCCAAGGTGTGACCATCGCCCAATACATCCCCTCGCAACTGACCACCCGCATCCACGACACGGCGGTGACGATCACGCAGGAATTCGTGGCCGGCTCGGGCGACACCCAGCGGCTGGCGCCCGACGTCGGCGCGTGGAACCAGCGGCCGCATCGTCCCGAGGCCTGGACCATCCGCCTCCAGATCTCCTGCGCCGCGCCTACGGAATTTGACCTGTGCCTGCGTCTTCCCGACTGGCTGGCCGCGCCGGCGCGGCTGCGCCTCAACGGGCAGGAAATCCCCGTCGAGGCCCGCGAAGGCTATGCCCGCCAGCGGCGTCCGTGGCACCAGGACACGCTGTTGCTGGAACTGCCCAAAGCCCTGACCGCCCAGCCACTTCCCGACGAACCCGGCACCGTGGCGTTCCTGGACGGCCCGGTCGTTCTGGCGGGCCTCAGCGACAAGCAGGTGACCCTGAAGGGCGATCCGGCCGCGCCGCGGGGCATCCTGGCGCCCGACAACGAACGCCAGTGGCAGCAGTGGCTGGGCAACTGGCGGACCGTCGGGCAGCCGGTCAACTTCCGCTTCAAACCGCTCCATGAAATTGCGGACGAGACGTATACGGTCTATTTCCCGGTCGCGCCACCGTGAGACTTGCGGAGCTGTTGCCCGCAGCCCGCGGGGATTTCAGGGCCGGTGTCCCTTCAGTCCCCGTCAGTCCCTGGCGTCCCCGGCCTGCCATGAAAGGGATGCGCGGCGGCGTGGCCGTGTTTGGTCAGGCACCCCGCCGTGCGGCCGGCTGGATTTTCCCGCGCCGGAGAATATGTTTCCTCCGCCCCCGCCGGGAAGCCCCCGCCGCCGGCCGGGTACCCCAGCCCATCCCCCTCCGTTCCGGTAGCTCAGTTGGATAGAGCGGCTGCCTCCTAAGCAGCAGGTCGGCGGTTCAATTCCGCCCCGGGACGCCATTTCCCTTTCCCGCGCCGCCGCCCGCCGGTTCCAGCTCACTCGGCGGGGGAATCGGCCGGCGCCACCGCCGGCGCCAGGGCGGCGGCAACCCGCCAGCGCCCGCCGGCCAGGCGCCGCAGGCTCACCAGGATCACGCCCGTCGCCAAGGCCAGCAACAGCAGCGACGCCACCGCCAGCGGCAGATCCTTGGCGGCGACCAGCGCCCCCGCCGGCGCGGCGGCGTGGTAGCTCCACAACTGCCGGAGCAGCATGGCGAAGGTGGTCACGGTCATGAACAGCGCCGGCGCCAGGGCGAACCAATAGGCGCGGCCCCGCGCCAGCAGCCAGAAGCTGGCCACGGTCATGGCCAGGGCGGCAATGAGCTGGTTGCCGGCGCCGAAGACCTTCCAGGCCGCGAACAGGGTCGAGGAGGTGGCGAAGAGCAGCATCAGGCCGACGGCGAAGCCGGTGTTGACAAAGGCGTTGCGGAAAAAGGCCGGGGCGCGGCCGTTCCAGAGGAAGCCCCAGAACTCTTCGAGGATGTAGCGGCAGAGGCGCACCGCCGTGTCCAGCGTCGTCACCACGAACCCTTCCAGCACCAGGATGCCCGCCACGCAGCCGGCCGCCACCGGCAGCCCGAGCATGTCATGGAGGAGATAGCCGACGGCGACGGCGAAGGCCAGGATCGGGTTGCCCTCACCCCCGGCCGGGAAGACGATCGCCAGGTACTCGCCCCGCGGCAGCACGGCGGCGACCAGCAGCAGCGCCATCAACGCCAGCGCCCCTTCCAGCACCATCGCATAATAGCCGACCCGGCGCACCGCCGATTCGGATGTGACCTGCTTCGCCGTCGTGCCGCCCGCCGCCAGGCTGTGGAAGCCACTGATGGCGCCGCAGGCGACCGTGATCATCAGGAACGGCCAGACCGGCCCGCCGGCCAGCCGCGTCCCCTCCGCCACCGCCCAGCCCGCGGCCGCCAGCGGCCGGCCCGTGAACCCCAGCCAGACCAGGCCGGCGGCCAGCAGCAGCACGCCGGCATAGAGGATCTGGACGTTGACGAAGTCGCGCGGCTGCATCACCAGCCACACCGGCACCCAGCAGGCCAGGAAGACATAGGCCGACATCACGTACAGCCAGGTCCCCGGCGTCAGGGCGATCGGGAAACGGAAGCCCAGGGCGATGCTCGCCGCGCAGATCCCCGCGGAGAGGAGGTAGAGCCACGGGCCGGGGAGCCGCCGGCGATGCGCCAGCCAGCCCACCAGCGGCGCGAACAGGGTGATCACGAACACGGAGGTCGTCGCGATGCCGCCGATCCGCCCCATGACTACGCCGTCCTGCACGAAGGTGCCGATCAGCCGGCTGCCCGGCTCCAGCTTGAGCAGCGCCGCCGGATAGGCCGCCGACAGGGCCTTGCAGGAGAGTTTCAGGAAGATGGCGTTGATCAGGGTGAGGATCAGGAGCAGGAAGGCGAGGAAGCAGAAATAGCCCGCGCCGCCAAGGGTGCGCCGGCAGACGTCGGCCAGCGACCGGCCGTCCTCCCGCAGGGAGATGAACATCGCCGTCATGTCATGCACAGCGCCGAAGAGGATGCAGCCGAGGACGATCCAGCCCCAGGCGGGCGCCCAGCCGAAGGCCAGGGCCAGGGTTGGGCCGACGATCGGGCCGGCGCCGGCAATGGTGGCGAAGTGGTGCGCGAAGACCACATGCGTCCGGGTCGGCACGTAGTCCCGGCCGTCCTCCAGCCGCCGGGCTGGCGTGGGGCGGCGGTCGTCCACCCCCAGCAGGCGTGAAATCCAGCTGGAATAGAAGCGCGCCCCCAGCCCCAGCAGGAGCAGGCCGGCAAGCAGCGGGATCAGGACGTTCATGGGCGCCATTTCCAGTCGTGTGGGTTGCAGGGGATGAACCGGGACAATCTGCCACGGCAACCCCGCCTGTCAAGCCCACCGCCGACGGGAAGGCGGCTACATTAACCCCGCGCCCATCCCATCCCATCCCGTCCCCCACCCCACCCCACCCTGCCCGAGGCTCCCGACATGACCCATCCCCCGGAAAAGACGCCGGCCCGCGTGCTGGTCACCGGCGGCGCCGTGCGCATCGGCCGCGCCATCGCCGAACGCTTCGCCCGCGGCGGCGCGGCGGTGGCCGTGCATTGCTTCCGGTCGGTGCGGGAAGCGGCGGCGCTGCTGGCAACGCTGCCGCCGCCACGGGCGGGCGCCCACCGGCTGGTGCAGGCGGATTTGCGGAGTCCGCAGGCCTGCGCGGAGCTGATCCCGGGGCTGGTGGCCGCGGGGTTCACCCCCGACTGCCTGGTCAACAACGCCTCGGCCTACCGCCGCGCGCCGCTGGCGGAGCTGACCCCGGAACGGCTCCAGGCCGACTTCCAGCTCAACTTCTTCGCGCCGTTCGAGCTGATGCGCGCCTTCGCGAACCACTGCGGCCGCGGCGTCATCCTCAACCTGCTTGACCAGCGGGTCGCCACGGTCGATCCGGGCGCCGGCAGCTACGGGTTCGCCAAGAAGGCGCTGCGCGACGCGACCGAGGCGGCGGCGCTGCAATGGGCGCCGCGGATCCGGGTCAACGGCGTCGCCCCCGGCTTCGTCCTGCCGCCGCCGGGCGTGCCGCCGGCAGCCATGGCGAAGTTCGTGGCGCAAATCCCGCTGGGGCGGCGCAGTGCCGAGGCGGAGGTGGCCGAGGCCTGCTGGTTCCTGGCCGGCGCCCCGACGGTCACCGGGCAGGTCCTGTACGTTGATGGCGGGCTGCACCTCACCGCCCTGGCCGTCGCCGAAAAGGCCGACACCTGGCGGCGGGAAGGTGCGGGGGACCGCTGAACCCGGACCGGCGCCCCCGGTGCCCGGCGGCGGGTCAAGGGCCGGCGGCGACCAAGGCGGTTTCGGCGCGCTCGACGGCGGCGGCCATGCCCTCGCCGGTGTCGCAGGCGCGCAGGCCAACCAGCAGCGAGGTCTGCTGGCTCAGGAGGCACAACCGGGCGAGGACGTGGAGATGGATGCGGTCGCTGGCGCAGCAGATCAGGAAGAAGAGGTCGGTCTGCTTGCCGTCGGGCGCGCCGAAGGGGATCGGTTGCGGCGTCCGGGCAAGCAGGATGAAGGAGTGGGCGAGCAGGTAGGGGTCGTGCTGCCGCGGATGCGGGATGGCCAGGCCGCCGGGCAGGCCGGTGGAACAGAGTTCCTCGCGTTCGCGCAGGCTGGCGAGCAGGGTGGCCGGGTCGTTGACCAGCCCCGTCCGTTCCGCGGCGGCGGCCAGTTCCCGCAGCACCGAGGCCCGGGTGCGGGCCGGCAGCCGTGGCTGGTTCCATTCGGGGAGGAGCAGCGCCCCGACCCGGACGGGGGCCGCCGCGTCGTCCTCGTGCCGCGCCTGGGCCGTGGTCTGCCGGTGGTAGTCCGCCAGCGGGGCCGGCTTCATCCCCAGGATGCGCTGGGAGGCCCAGGCGTCAATCGCCGGTTTCCGGAAGAGCAGCCGCCCGCCCTGCCGCTCGCAGGGGATCTCCCCGTGATGCGCCAACTCCCGCACCGCGGGCGGCGGGATGTGCAGGTAGTTGGCCACCTGTTCCAACGTGAAGGTACGGTAGGGCATGGAAGGGAGTTGCTGGGAGCACGGGCCGTGGCGGCCGCAAAGCACGGAAGGCCCCGCCCGGCTGCCGGTTGACAGCTCAATCTAAGCCCCCCGCCGGGAGTGTCAATCCCGGGCGGCCGCCGAAGCGCCGCCGGCAACCACCGGTGGCGCCAACTTGCGTTCCCGCCGGAACGCGGCCATATTCATGGTGAGTCCGCGGGGCCTTCACCCCCTTTCCGGGAAAGCAGGACGCCCATGCCTCCTTTCGCCTCCTTATGCCAGTTGCTCTCCGGCAGCTTCCGTTTTGCGGGAGGCCGGGGAAGCATCCGCCTGGTGGATCCCGAGGCCGGTTCCCAACCCAAGGCGGGAAGTGCCGGACAGTTGTACGCCTTGAAAGCGCCCGGCGACCTGGCTGACCTGCTGGAAAGCCTGCACGTCAACCAGCAGACCGGCCGGCTGGATTTGCGCTTCGCCGTCGACCACTGCCTGGGAACCGTCTACGTGCGCCAGGGCAACGTCTGTTATGCCAGCTTTTCCGGGGCAAAGGGCCTGGACGCCTTGCTGAAAATGGCCCAGGCCGGCAGCGGCAACGTCGTCTTCCACCCCGGCGCCCAACCCGACACGGCCAACCTGGAACTGGAGATGGCCGCCTTGCTCGCCGAACTGCGCCAACCCCCGAGCCGGCCCCCGGCGCCGGCCGCTCCGACGGCAACCATGGTTCCGGCGCCGCCCCCCCCCCAACCCGCCCCGGCTGCCGCCCCCACGCCGCCGTTCACGCCGCCACCGGAACCGGTGCCCACCGGCGGCGGGCGATCCCCACGGCGCTGGCTGGCCGCGGCACTCCTGGCGCTGGGGCTGGCCGCGGCCGTTTCCGCGCCGTGGTGGTGGCGGTTCCTCCGGCCAACGGCGGCGGAAGCGCCAGCAACGGCCAGCGCCGCCCCCCGCCAGCTCCAGCTTCGCGGGGAAGCGCTGCGCCAGCGTTTCGCCGAGTTGAGCGCCCACATTCCCGCCGGCGACCCGTTGGACCTCAAATTGCGCCAGGCCCAGACGCTGCTGGCGGCGGCCGAAGGGCAGCGGCTGGCGGGGCGCCTCCCCCAGGCCCGGCCGATCCTGGCCCGGCTGGCGGAAGCCGCGGCCTGGCTGGAAGCCCTCAACCAGGAACGGCTGGCGGCCGTCCAGCTCCGGGATGCCCTCCAGCTCACCGTCACCGGCCTGCCGCCGCTGCCCGCCGGCGCGCCCGGCAGCGACCGGCTGGCCGAGGCACTGGCCCGGGAGAAGTCCGGCACCCAGGCCTATGCCGCCTGCCGCTACCCGGAAGCCGCCACGGCGTGGCGGGAGGCCCAGCAACTCCTGGCAACGGCCGCCGAGGAACACCAGCGGCATCTCGCGATGAAGGAGGCGCAACAGCAATTCGAGGAGGCAATGGCGCGGCTGGACCTCGCCGCCCTGCGCACCGCCGACGCCGCCGCCATGGCCCGCATCCAGGCCCTGCAAGAAAGCGCCCGCGCCAAGGGACAGGCCCGGCAGTACGCCGAGGCGGCGGCCGACTGGCGGATGGCGGCCCGGCAAATCCCGCGGGCGGCGGAAAGCGTCGAGGCCGCCCGCCAGCGCCAAGAAAGGGATCGCCTGCTCCAGGCCGGGCTCACCCAGATCGCCAACCAGCAGTGGCCAGGGGCCATCGCCACCCTGGAGCAAGCCCAGGCCATGCCCGGCGCCGAAGCCGATCCCGAACTCCAGGCCGCCCTGGCCGAGGCGAAGGCCGGGCGCGTCCTGGTGGAGGCGCTGGCCGCCAAAATCACGGGCGACTGGGAGGCGGTCAAACGCCACAGCGAAGCCGCCCTGGCACTGATCCCCGCCCATCCCACCGCCCGCCAATTGCACGCCGAATCCATCTACAACCTGACGCCGCGGCTGACGCTCACCGCGGAAGCCGGCGGCAAGACCGTGCGCAACGCCATCCTCCGCCTCAACGACGGGCCGCCCCGCGCCGTCACCCTGCCCTACTCGCTGACCGGCACCCTGGGCGAGCGGAACCACATCATCCTGGAGGCCGGCGGCTTCGATGACGAATGCCTGGCCCCGGCGGAACTGGCCATCGCCTTCCGCGAAAAACGGCACCAGGAAGTCAAGGTCAGCTTCCTCCCCTTGCCGGCCCCCAGCCCCAACCGCCAATGGATCGTCCCCAGCCTCGGCCTCGTCCTGCTCCCCATCCCCGCCGGCAGCTTCCGCATGGGCTCCCTGGCGGGGCAGGAGGACGAACGCCCCGTCCACTCCGTCACCTTCACCCGCCCCTTCTGGATGGCCCGCACCGAAACCACCAACCGCCAGTACCGGATTTTCCTCAAGGAATCCGGCTATCATGGCCGGGACGACTCCGCCGAGAGCTACCTGCGCCATTTCACCCGCACCGGCGACATGCCGACCGGCGACGACCATCCCGTCTGCTACGTGGGCTGGAAAAACGCCGCCGCCTTCTGCGGCTGGCTCACCGCCTGCGAACGCCGCCGGAACCGGCTCCCCCCCGGCTATGCCTACCGCCTGCCAACCGAAGCCGAATGGGAATACGCCGCCCGGGCCGGACGCGACGACACGACGCTCCCCATCCTCCTGACCGACTGGGGCTGGTACCGGGACAACAGCCCCCGCCAGAACCGGCGCGTCGCCCAGAAACTGGCCAACCCCTGGGGCCTTTATGACCTCCAGGGCAACCTCTGGGAATGGTGCCTGGATTGGGAAGCGCCCTATCCGGACGGGCCGCGCACCGACCCGCCACCCTCCGCCATCGGCCTTTTCAAGATCGTCCGCGGCGGCAGTTGGGACAGCGACGCCAGCTCCTGCCGCCCCGCCAACCGGAACGCCATGCCCCTGACCCGGACCGATCCAAGCCTGGGGTTCCGCGCCGTCCTCGCCCCAATCCTGGCCACCCCCTGAACGCCCCCGCCGCCGCCAGCCAGCCGCAGGCTCAGTAGCCGAGCACCTTGCGGAGGCTGCGCTCCGTCGGGTTGCTCAGGACATCGCCCTCGCCGCCTTCCCGGCCACGCATCAGGCTTTCCCGCTGGATGCGGACGTCCTCACCCTCAGTGTTCTGGAGCTGGTGTTCGCGCCAGGTCAAATATCCCAAGGCAACGCTTCCCAGCAGCGCCAGGACGGCCAGGACACGGAAGACCACGCGCGTGCGCTGGTCATAGATCCGTTTGCCGCCCGGATCCCCCAGCTTGTACCCCAGCCCCAGCTTGTAGGCATACCCCTTGCGCCACCGGCGGGGATGACTGGAGAGGTGGAACGCCATCAGCGCCGCCAGCAGGCAGAGGATGGTGAGGCCGCCATAGATGTAAAGCTCAAACGCCATTTCGTCCATCGTCACATCCCCTGCACCGTTGCCAAGGCCGAGCCGATTCCTCAAATAGCATGAATGGCCATGGGCAAAAGTCAATCACGCCCCGCCATTTTCTCCGGGCCCGCCGCCGCCGGACGCCGGGCGCAGGGCGGCGGCCACCCGGACCACGTCGCGCATGGCGGCGACCTCATGCACCCGCAGCACCGTGGCCCCCGCCAGCACCCCGGCGGCCACCGCCGCCGCCGTGCCCCAGTCCCGCGCCGCGGGCGGCGGCGGGCAGTCGCCACCCAGCAGCTTGCCTATGAATGACTTGCGCGACGGGCCAAGGAGCAGCGGCCGCCCCAGGCCAAGGAACGCCGGCAGCCCCCGGATCAGCTCGTGGTTCTGTTCCGCGGTCTTGCTGAAGCCGAGGCCGGGGTCGAGCAGGAAGCGGTCGCGCCCGACCCCGGCCTGTTCGGCCCGCGCCAGGGCCGCCGCGAAGAACGCCCGGATCTCGCCAAGCAGGTCGGCGTAGTCCGTCAACGTCTGCATGGTCTGGGGCGTCCCCCGCAGGTGCATCAGCACGCAGCCAACCCGCGAACTCCGCAGCACCTCCAGCATCGCCGGATCCCGCTGCAAGCCGCTGATGTCGTTGATGATGTCGGCGCCCTCGGCCACGGCGGCCCGGGCGACCTCCGCCTTCCAGGTGTCCACGCTGAGCAGGCAATCCGTGCGCGGCCGCAGCTCCCGCAGGACCGGCAGCACCCGCGCCAGCTCCGCCGCCGCCGCCACCGGCGCGGCGCCGGGCCGGGTTGACTCGCCGCCGAGGTCGAGGATCTCCGCCCCTTCCGCCGCCAGCCGCAGCGCCTGCGCCACCGCCGCCGGGGCCGTCGCGCAGCGCCCGCCATCGGAGAAGGAGTCCGGCGTGACGTTGACAATCCCCATCAGCAGCACCCGCCGCCCCAGCGCCAGCTCCCGCCCGTTGGCGGCAAACCGGCATTCCGGCGGCTGGACAAACGTTGCCTGTTCCCGGTTCATGATTGCATCACTATAATTCCAGGAAACAGTGATCCCATGCCCCGTGGGATCTTGCCTTTTCCCACCGCCGCGCTCTCCGGGCAAAGCCCCGCGAAAAAAAAGGGGCTGCCGGCTTGACCGGGCGGCGGGGTGCCGGCTATGGTATGCCGGGGCAGGTGGCGCCCCCCCCGGAGCGCCGGCGCCCGCCCCACGCTCCCCCAACGCCCCGTTCCCCCGGAGGGCCGGCGTCCCCATGCCCAAACACATCCTCCTCGACACCAACGTGCTCCTGCACGACCCCAAGGCGATGTTCAACTTCCCCGACGCGGAGGTGCTCATCCCCATCGAGGTGATCGAGGAAATCGACAGCTTCAAGCGGGACATGACCGAACTCGGGCGCAACTCCCGCCACGTCGCCCAGGTGCTGGACGGCCTGCGCGCCAAAGGCCAGCTCGGCGCCGGCATCCCCTTGGAACGCAATTCCACCCTGCGCGTGATCTGCGACGCCCGCTCCTTCCAGCCCGAGGGCCGCGGCCGCCGCGACCAGCTCCGCCCCGACAACCGCATCCTCGCCATCGCCCTGGAACTGAGCCACGCCCCCGACGCCGACACCGTCATCGTCACCAAGAACATCAACCTCCGGCTCAAGGCCGACGCCCTCGGCATCCGCGCCCAGGACTACGACGTGGACCGCTCGCCCGACGCCGACATGTACACCGGCTGGTACACCGTGGAACTGGAGCCGGCCCAGGTCGCGGAAGCCTTGAAGGGGATGCCGGTGGACCTCGATTTCCCCGGCCTGCCCAACGAGTACGCACTCCTCCGCGGCCGCGGCCAGGAGAAGCCCTGCGCCCTCACCCGCTTCGGCAAGCTCCCCAACCGCGTCTACCCCCTGGCCGACCAGCGCGAAGGCGCCGCCGGCATCAAGCCGCTCAACCTCGAACAGGGCTTCGCCTTGGACGCACTGCTGGACGACCGGATCAAGCTGGTCACCCTCACCGGCAAGGCCGGCACCGGCAAGACCCTGCTCGCCATCGCCGCCGGCCTGCGCAAGGTCTTCTCGGAAGACCAGTACAACCGCCTCCTCATCTTCCGCCCCACCACCCCCGTGGGGCGCGACATCGGCTTCCTCCCCGGCGACATCGCCGAGAAGATGCGCCCCTGGATGCAGCCGATCTACGACGCCCTCGAACTGATCCGCGAACAGGACAAGCGCGCCACCAACCGCATGCTGCCCCCCGACATCCTGGAATGCGAGGAGATCAGCATCGAGCCGCTGACCTTCATCCGCGGCCGCAGCATCCCCAACCAATTCATCATCATTGACGAAGCCCAGAACCTGACCCCCCTGGAAGTGAAGACGGTCATCACCCGCGTCGGCAACGGCACCAAGATCATCCTCACCGGCGATCCGCACCAGATCGACAACCCCTACGTCGATTCCCTCTCCAACGGCCTCGTCTACATCCTCAACCGCCTGCGCGGCAGCACGATCTCGGCCCATGTCGGCCTCCAGAAAGGCGAGCGCAGCGAGCTGGCGGAGGTCGCGGCCAACCTGCTCTGAACCCTGCCGGCCCCCCCCACGGGCCGGCAACAACGCCGACGAACGGCGGAGAAAGCCTGCCATGACCACCCTCACCGAAACCGACTGCCAAGACGCCGCGGCCCTGCGGGAACTGGAATGGCTCGAGACCGACGGCCAAGGCGGCTATGCGTCGGGGACGCTCCTGACCAGCCACAGCCGCCGCTACCACGCCCTGCTCACCGCCAACCTCCCCCCACCCGCCAGCGGCCGCCATGCCATCCTCGCCAAGTTCGAGGAGTCACTGCTCCTGCCCGACGGCGAGGAGGCGTTCTTCACCTGCCACCATTACCCCGGATTCGCCTTCCTCCCCCGCCTCCCGGAACGCTTCGAGGCCGATCCCTGCCCCTGCTGGACCTACCGCTTCCCCGGCGGCCGCACCCTCACCCGCGCCGTGCTCATGCCCCAGGGCGCCGGCCCCGCCACCACCACCCTCTGCCGCTACCAGCTCACCGGCGGCGCCGGCCCCGCCACCCTCCGCCTCCGCCCCTTCATCGCCGGCCGCCCCCACCACAACCTCATGCGCCGCAACAGCTTCATCAACGGCACCTGCCACCCCCTCCCGGACGGCACCGGCATCCGCCTCGAACCCTATGCCGGACTCCCACCCCTCCACCTCCAGTGGCCCGCCGGAACCCTCCGCCGCCTCGACCCCGCCGCCGCCGGCTGGTACGAGAAGTTCGAGCTGCTCCAGGAACAGCGGCGCGGCCAGGATTTCCAGGAGGACCTCTTCCTCCCCGCCATCCTCGAATTCACCATCGAGCCCGGCCAGCCCTTCTTCATCGCCGCCACCGCCGCCGCCGCCCCGCTCACCGCCGCGCCCGCCGAACTCTGGCGCCAGGAACTCGCCCGCCGCCGCCGCGCGGAAACCGCCAACCGCGCCTGGCTCCAGGAACGCGCCACCCGCCCCGGCGACCTCGACCCCGCCGCCACCCTGATGCGCGCCGCCGCCCGCCTCGCCATCCAAACCCCCACCGGCCGCCCCGCCCTCCTCGCTGGCTATCCTTGGTTCGAAGACTGGGGGCGCGACACCATGGTCGCCCTCCCCGGCTGCCTCTTCCTCGGCCCCCGCCGCGAGGAGGGCTTCCGCATCCTCGCCGCCTTCTGCGACCGCGAAAAGGACGGGCTCCTCCCCAATTTCATCAACCCCGACGGCTCGGCCGCCTACAACTCGGCCGACGCCGCCCTCTGGTTCTTCTGCACCGTCCAGCACTACCTCCAGGCCGGCGGCAGCCTCGCCAAGGTCCAACGCCAGCTCTGGCCGGCCATGAAACGGATCCTCCAAGCCTACACCGACGGCATCGCCACCCCCCCCGTCGCCATGCAGTTCAACGGCCTGCTCCGGGCCGGCACCCCGGCCACCCAGCTCACCTGGATGGACGCCAAAAGCCGCGGCCTCCCCGTCACCCCCCGCTGGGGGCTGGCCGTCGAACTCAACGCCCTCTGGTACAACGCCCTGGCCTTCGCCGCCGACCTCGCCAGAACCTTCCGCGACCCCGACTTCCAGCCGCCCCTGCCCCTCACCGCCATCGCCGCCGAGTTCCGCCGCACCTTCTGGCTCGCCGATGCCGGCCACCTCGCCGACGTGGTCAACAGCGACGGCACCGACCGCTCCCTCCGCCCCAACCAGCTCTTCGCCGCCGCCCTCCCCCACTCCCCCTTGACCAAGCCCCAAATGGCCGCCGTGGTCGCCGCCGTCCGCCGCCCCCTCCCCACCCCCCGCGGACTCCGCACCCTCGACCCCGCCGACCCCCGCTACCGCGGCCACTACACCGGCGACATGGCCGACCGCGACGCCGCCTACCACCAAGGCACCGTCTGGCCCTGGCTCCTCGGCGCCTACGCCGCCGCCTGGCTCAAGACCACCGCCGGCCGCCGCGCCGCCCGCGCCGAACTGCGCGCCCACCTCGAAGGCTGGACCCCCCATTTCCGCGAAGCCGGCATCGGCTGCGTCTCCGAAATTTTCGACGGCGACCCGCCCCACCGCCCCGACGGCTGCATCCTCCAAGCCTGGAGCGCCGCCGAACTGCTGCGCGCCTGGCACCTCCTCTGGGAAGCGGAACGCCACGCCGCCACCGCCGCCGCCACCCCCTGAGCCGCCGCCGGGAAGCGTCCCACGGACATTCCGCCTTCGCCAAGTCCGGTGGACAAGTCCTGCCGCTGTGGACGGCTCCCATGGCTTGGGGACACGTGGCTTGGAGACCGGCAAAAATCGAGCGCGAGCGCGAAACTGACCGGCGTTAGGGACCGGCAAAGGGTACGCCCGGTCCCGGCCGGCCCGGCATTCCCCGGAATTGTCGCATTTTAACGTTATCTGTTGAGGCAATTACGGACGCCGGCTGTATAGTACCTCTTTACCCAAAAAAACGCGGCGGGACAACCGCAGCCGGCCCGGCAAAACCACCATTTTTGTGCTCCGTCTACCCCCGCCGAAAGAATGGCCCTCCTTTTCTTCGCAAAATTGAAATCCACTGCCCCTTCCTTTTGCGCATATTTGATTCTGCCATAAGAAAGCCGTCGTCCATGATCTCCGCCCGAATCCTCCGCTGGAGCGCCGCCGCCTGCGCCCTCGCCATCGCCGTCGCCACGGGAATCGTCGCCAGCAAGCAAACCGCCCCGACCCGGCCCCAGCCCGCATCCCCCTTCTTTTTGCGCCTGGCCATCGCGACCAAGCTGGAGGCGCTCCCCTTCATGGTGGCCGAAAATGCCGGCATCTTCAGCCGGGAGGGGCTGCGGGTCAAACTGGTCATGGCCGGTTCCGCCGAGGAGCGGGACCGCCTGGTGGCCTCCGGCAAGGCCGACGGCGCCGTCTCCGACCCCGTCGCCCTGCTCAAGGGCGCCAGCCACGGCACCCACCTCGTGGCCATCCGCTCCCTCCTGGATGCCACCCCCCAGCGCCCCCTCTTCCGGCTCCTGGCCGCCCCGGATTCCGGCCTCCATGACCTCGCCGACTTGCGGGGCGTGCCCGTCGCCGTCGCGGCGGGTGCCCAAAGCGAATACGTGGCCCGGCAGACCCTGGCCCGCGGCGGCCTGCCCCCCGGCGACATCCAGCTCGTCAACGTGCCGGTGACCGAAACGCGCCTGGCCCTGCTGCGCGACGGCCGCGTCCGCGCCGCCATCCTCCCCGAGCCGCAGGCGACGCTGGCGGCGGCCTTCGGCGCCATTCCGCTGGCGGACGCGATCGACCAGTCCGGCCTCTGCTGCACCCTGCTCGCCGTGCGCAAGGAACTCTTCTGGCGCGAACCCGAAACGCTCCGCCGGCTGGTTGCCGCCCTCGACCGCGCCGCCATTGCCAGCAACGCCGAAAAAGAGGCCTGGCGCGACCTCGCCGTCTCCCGCCAGCTTCTCCCCAGGCACCTGGACCCCAGCTTCGAGCTGCCCGACTATTCCCCCCGCCCCCTGCCCGCCCCGGCCATGCTCGAGCCCATGGCCGCCTGGCTCCAGCAGGCTGGCCACCTCCGGGAGAAGCCCGAATACCGCGCCCTCTTCCGCACCCCCTGACCCCGCCGGCGCGTTGCGTCCAGGATGGCGGCGAGCGCGGACCATCCCACGGGCGTGGGGAAGAGTTCGCACGGAGCCCACGGAGGCCACGGAGAAAAGGACCATCCCACGGGCGTGGGGAAGAGTTCGCACGGAGCCCACGGAGGCCACGGCGAAAAGGACCATCCCACGGGCGTGGGGAAGAGTTCGCACGGAGCCCACGGAGGCCACGGCGAAAAGGACCATCCCACGGGCGTGGGGAAGAGTTCGCACGGAGCCCACGGAGGCCACGGAGAAAAGGACCATCCCACGGGCGTGGGGAAGAGTGGACTGCATTCACAGCCATCCCACAGGAGATGAAAACTGCCTGGCCTTGTTGGGTTCATGAGCTTGGCGGCGGCGTTTTCCGGGGCGTCCCATTTTGCTTTTTCCTTGGCACTGAAGTTTGGTTTCGTGCGTCCCAGAGGGACGCTGGGGCAATAGGCAGGGGCAACGCCCCTGCCTGGACATTGGCAAAACTCAAGCGGCGACGGCTGGGGCTCCGCCTGGCTCCCGTCGCCTCTGGCCGATGCCATGGCGAAGGAGTCGCACGAGGTCGCGGGCG